>Ga0265300_10000205_pt1 | contig 64793 bp, 58 predicted proteins | sample AusTroGonzalo_MG_FD_193482 | JGI IMG/M metagenome (GOLD analysis project Ga0265300, IMG submission 193482) | Bovine rumen microbial communities from tropical cattle in Woodstock, Queensland, Australia - Gonzalo_03 | ecosystem: Host-associated > Mammals > Digestive system > Stomach > Rumen ... | reverse complement strand
GGTCGTTGATGACCGCCTGCATCTCTTCCTTCTCAGCGCGGAGCGCGTCTACCTGACCCCTGATGGATTCTTTCTCTGCAGAGAGTTTTTTGACCTGCTCGGCCAGTCTTCTGTTCTCCTCGATGAGTGCTTGTATGTCCTTGATTTCCACATTGTAAAGGTACAAAAAGTTGACGTCCCATGCAAGTAAAACGCCAACTATTTTTCGGTTTATTTTGCTGATTTTCAGCAACTTTTTGCAAGCATCTTCATCCTTCTTACATAGGGGCTGTCGAGGGCAGAACGCACCATCCCGATGACGTTTTCATACGGCAGCGATGACGAGATCACGTCCTCTCCGCCGACGGACGGAACCCGCATCCTCCCCATGTCAAGGCGGATGGCGTAGAGCACCATGCCGCCTTCCTCGTGGCGCAGCATTTTCATCATGTTCCGGCTGGCGTTGATGAAGATGTAGACGTCGCCGTTGCGCTGGTTCCCGCACATGGCGTTCGTCACGATGCCGCCAAGCCCGTTGAAGCTCTTGCGCATGTCCACCGGCTTGTTGTAAAGCCAGTACCGGCAGGTCCCGTCCAGACTGAACATCACCCGGCCGAGATTATCTCGCGCAGATGCGCCGCCGTCATGTTCCCCTGGATCCTCATCGCCGTGCCCGAAGCCGTGCGCAGCTCGATTGTCAGGAAGCTCTGCTCCTCCGTGCCGGCCTTACCTTTCGCCTTCCTCGGCGTACGCGCCGGAGACATCATCGGAGACACGAACGGGCCGCCCGGGGACAATTGAACGAATGAGCCGGATTCGGGCCCTAATCCCTGCTCTTCTTCCCTGCGGTACTTCCGCTGCCATCTGTAAAACTGGGACTTGTCGATCTTCAATTCGTCCAAGCGTGATCCCTGGGACACCTTATGCTCGGCGCAGTAAGTTTGAACATCCAGGATTTGTTCTCGTGTAAGCATACCTCTAACGTTTTTGCAAAGGTAGCCAGGAGTGATCCTGGCTACAAGATGCAGTTGGTCGGAGGCTTACTTTCCTCTGGGCGAGCGCGGATATCTTTAGAAGTCTTCTACGAGAAACAAAAAGCGGCCCGAAGACCGCCTTTGTGTATTTAATGAAAATACTCGATAAACAGGTTACCAAGAGAAAGAGAGGCATGCACGAACATAGTAGGGGTTGCTAGGAGAGGTGTGGCCTGTACTGCCAGAACTGAAGTCGCGGCAAAGTCCAGTGCCAGGATTATAATAATCAGATGAACGGCTCCAGTATCTATTTGCAAGCATATTCGTACCGCCAACAAGGCTGAAGCCGTCGCGAAGGGCGACGTAGCCGCCTGCTACGGTAATCATATTATAATATTCGTCACTGCTGGGAAGCATCCATGTGCAGCCAGTAACTTTTGGCTCCTTGTTATCGCATATGGATATAGCTGTACCTTGGTTCTTTTGGCCCTCCTCGTCGGCCATCGCCAGTGCCAGACCTTTACCGTCACTAACGTAACATACCTTGGCTACGGCTGTCACGCCTGTAGGCAGGTAGTTATAGTAGAGGCCATTGTATGCATATCCGTCGTTGCCGATGATGTCGCCAACTACTGCCGATGAAAGCGCATGACCAGTAGTAGTAGCAACACTCCTGTTGACGTTATAAATATTGCCGGCCGTAAGAGTTTTAAAGCCGGTGGTGAGGGCGATAGCATTGCTACCCACTGTCAGGGAGCAATAATGTAAGGCTGTCGAATTAGCTGCACCGATAGCAAATGCTGCCGTGCCTGAATCATTGGTTGTTACATTTTTGCTAATCACATTCGAATTATCATCTGTAAATGATACTGTGACCTCGGTCGTGGCTGTCAACCCTGTGATGGTGAAGTTAAGGATGGCATTCTGTGGAGCCAGGGCAAAGCCGCTGGAATAGGCAGATGCCTGCTCCAAGCTGAATTGCTCTACGCCAGCTGCCTTCGAGGTGGCGAAAGCTTTGGTATAATCAGGTGTTGCCAATTCCGCACTGTAGCCCTCACCGCTCACCGTCAGGAATTCGTAGCCTTCGTAGCCAGCAGGCAGCAGGGTGGCTTCGATTTTGGTGGCTGCAGTGAAAAGTTCGTCGGCAGTACCTGAATACTCACTCTTGCTAAAATGGTGCCGCTGAATTTTCCGGTAGCAGGAACATAATCCAGCGTGCCGGCAAACGGGCCTGCTCCTTCATATACATTATGAGAGCCTTTGATAAACAGCCTGTCTTCCTCGCTGAAGGAGAGTTTTCTGGTGCCGTCGTTATATGAGGCGCGGGTGGCAGGATCATCGCTTTGACAGGTTACGTTGACGGTTACAGGAAGAGCGTATCCGTTCTCGTTTGGAATCTCGTTGGGGATCTCGTCGTTGATGCAAGCGGTTGTCAGCGACATGGCGGACATCAGCATGGCAAAAGCCAGCGTCTTGAAGATATTCTTTGCTTTCATCGTTCTTCTTCTGTTTTTGATGTTAATACTCGGATTGCTGCTGGGCATCAAATATCCACATTCGTAAACGTTCCATCCATTGTGGCATCCACATCGCCGCTCGTCATGAGCATTCCCTTGTGCTGTAACTGGACGACATCCATCGTCGGTTTTTGATAATACTCTCTTTTCATTTCTGTATATGTGTATTGTTATAACTCGCGAAAGCATATAGCAGTTATTAAAAATACTGCTTTTCAAAAATACAGGCAAGGACTTAGTAGAAGAAGGCGAAAATGTCCAAAAAATGACCTAGATAGTGATAGCGTAAGAGACAAGCACACGGTGCGCCGGGTAGAGCGCCTCTACCTTCGGCACACTGAACAACCAACTTTCTAATTTCTACTCTAAGTTCTTAACCTAAAACCTACCTGTAGTCACCTCGCCCAGCCGCCCCTTAACCCCCTCTCCTTCTTCGACTTATCCATCTCACGCCCCTATCACCCCCAGACTACACCCCCAAACACCCGATTTCACCATAACCTAAATCCTGACTGTAGCCAAAATTCCCTCCCGCGCGCGTGCGCATACGCCATAACCTAAAAGTAAACTGTAGCGAAGCAGCCCGACACCAAAAGACACCGGCACTGTAGCAGAACCAAGGCCCCAACCGCAGCGCAAGCGCGCCCCGGCGCGACCGTAGAGACCGTAACCTAAAAGCAGAGTGTGGTGAAAGAGCAACCGCCGACACCAAGACAACGCAGGGCGACCCGAAGGCCGCCCCGCATCATCCGCCGTATAGTCAAGGATGGCTATTCCGCCTTGGCGTAACGACGTGATGAACAATAATCTACAGGCCAAGAAGGCTGAACGCCATCACCCCAATTGTTCAAATCATCGGTATAATAGAGCTTGACATTTCCTTCTGTCATAACATAACCGTAAATGGAACAACCATTTTCATAGACGGCACCGGCATATAAATATCCCCCATACACAATAATATCGCCCTCAACATAACGGTGACCTGCACAACAGATAGCAGAACTGCCGCCAGCATTACTGGTGCTGGACACTATGGTACTGCCACCGTAAATATAAATTGGTCCACTTTGACATAATAAACTATATTGTGCACTTGAGTTTACGGTAAGATTGCCGCCGTATACTGAAATGTCGGATGTGACACTTAATCCAGACGATTCTCCCGTATGTGTTACCGTAACGTTTCCACCGTGAATTTCCAGATTCTCACAAGTTAGTGCATAATAGTCTTTAGAAGATACTATAAGTATGCCGGTGCCCGCATCCTGGCCATAGATGTAGAGATCACCGTTGGCATAAACCTCCCCGTTTACCGTCAGCTTGGCGCCATCGCAGAGAATCAGATGTGTGTCGCCATTAAGAGTGACGTTTCCATTGATGACGACGTTGTCGCCGGTCACAGTGTACCACCCTCCATCCCATTGAACGTTCGAATCGCTGCTGGTTACCACCGTGGGAGTGGGATTGGAGGCCGTCTCCTTTTTGAAAGTAACCGTATTATACACCCAGTTCATAGTTCCTTTCTTGTATTGATTCGACTGCCTCCATCCTCCAGCTGACGTCATATCCGTTGCTCTTCTCGTAGGTCTTGCCCGCCAGGATCTTCGAATAGCGTTTCGTGCCGTCGGTAATGGCCGTAACCGTGATGTTGGCTTCGTCCGTGGGGCGGATGGCTACGTAGACGCGTGCGGAGAGTTTCGTTACAGGGGCCTTGGGTGTGACTGTGTAGGTGTTGGTTCCGTCGCTGACGGTCAATTTAGTGATGGTGCCGGTGATGTCGTTTGCTGTGGGAGAGGTATTGTCCTTCAGCGTGATGGCCAGGATGGCGAGCTCGTTCTCAAGCGTGGCGGTAGGCAGGGACGTGCCTTCCCAAGCCCCATGAAAAGTCGCCAGGTCAAGACCGCTGGAAAGGGACGCCAGCGTGCCGTCCTGCGAGTCGAGCCTGGTGTAGTCAACACCGGTTTCACCAGCCATCGCCGCGGGGTAGATGTAGGTTACGTCCACCGACACGTTAGGCGTTTCGAGATCGAAAGTAAAGGTTGCGGACTTGCCGCCATCGATGAGATCGACATCTTCGAGCTCATGGCTCACGGCTTTTACCATAGACGTTCCGTTATTATAAATCACGGCCATCGTCTCGCCTGCAGCGAAAGTCTTCACCCCGTCATCCGTGAGCGCCTTCGTAGATGCACCCAGTCCGACCTTCGTGGTCAGGGTCACCGTCTTACTTTTACTTTCCGGCTGCTCCTCCACCAGCTCGCCGCTGGTACAACCGGCCATCACAGCGCCCGTCAAAACGAGGACGGCCATGGCGAGAAATCTCATTGTCCTTTGCATAACGTTCTTCGTTTAAGGGGTTCGCTACTCTTCGGTTACCGTCTGCCAGTTATAGTCCTGAATGCTTGCCTGGCCCGGCTCGCTGACAATCATGAGATGGCCGCGATGCTGCAGGATGACGACCTCCGTCACCGGCTGCTGATAGGGTGTCCTCTTTATAGGGTTCATCGTTAACTGTTGTTTCTGTTTTGTTTCGACTTGCGTAGGGAACGGCGGACAGAGATGATCAGCGCCGGCAGCCACACGCCTAGCAGCAGCACGACGATGACGATGATGAGGATGTCTTGCCAATCCATAGGGGTACGTATTCCCTGCAAAAATAAGGATTGTTCTCCATCGAGGTTTTCAAATGCGTTCACAGAAATTCTGTTTGCGTTCACACTCTGTGAATTTCCGTTCAAAACTGCCCATTACGGCCAGGAAACCCATGACAGCGGCCAGCAGTCTTTTAACTATGGGCGGAGGGATAAGATTGAGACATTTATTACTTTATGATAATTGTTTTATAATAATTATTATCTTTGCTGAAAATAGGTAAAGATGATTGAGAATCCCTTTGTAACCAATGGCTATGCAGGACCAGAATATTTCTGTGACCGTGTACAAGAAACGGCTGACATTTCTTCGCTGCTGCTCAATGGAAATGACATTGCTTTGATATCCCCGCGTCGCTACGGAAAGACCGATCTGTTGCGTCACTGCTTTACACAAGAAAAGTTTCAACACGACTGCTACACATTTATTGTTGACATCTATTCTACAAAATCCAGGAGCGACCTCGCACAGGCAATGGGGCGCGCCATACTCGATGTCCTAAAACCCAAAGGAAAAAAGACTTGGGAAGCATTTACCAATTTGCTGCAATCCGTCAGGGCCTTTTTCACTTTCGACAGCAACGGGGAGCCTGTCTGGTCGTTGGGCCTGGGAGACATCCAAAATCCGGACACCACGCTTGACGAGATTTTCCGATACTTGAATACAGCCGACAGACGCTGTTTCGTAGCCATCGATGAGTTTCAGCAAATCCAAAAGTACAATGACCCGACCATTGAAGCAGCACTAAGGACATACACGCAATACTGCAGCAATGCCAATTTCGTCTTTTCGGGTTCCCAACGAGAGATGATGGGCAGTATGTTTACATCTCCCGGACGGCCTTTCTATCAAAGTGCTACTATATTCAACCTCAAGCCCATCGATAAGGATAGATATATCCAATTCTGCCAAGAAAAATTCAACGATTACAAGAAGACCGTCGAAGAAGATGCTGTTGCACAAGTATATGACTGCTTCGAAGGCTGTACCTTCTTTATGCAAAAGATGATGAATGTGGCATTTATGAAGTCTGTTCCAGGGAAAGCAGTCACCGCTGCAGATATGGCTGCTGCTCTTGATTTCATTCTGGATTTTTCATCTGATACCTATGAAGAACTCCTGTATCAGATTCCGGAAAAGCAGAAACAACTGCTGATGGCCATCGCACGGGAAGGTAAAGTACATAATTTGACCGCAGGGCAGTTCTCACGAAAATACCATCTTACTGCCGCCTCTGCCCAATCTGCCGTCAAAGGACTGATTGAGAAAGGCCTGGTTACATATGAGCGCGGAACCTACCGTATCTACGACTATTTCCTACAATTCTGGCTGGAACGACGCTAAGGACTGACGTCTCAGACTTTTCTCGTCCAGAATAGCCGGTAAGCGTCTGTGTCGCGCAGAGAAAATGAGATTCCGGCGGAGATGATCATGGATAAAAAAAAATCAGGGACTCACTTTCGTAAGTCCCTGATTTTCTGGTAGCGGGAGCCAGGATTGAACTGGCGACCTCATGATTATGAATCATGCGCTCTAACCAGCTGAGCTATCCCGCCGTACCGCTAGTTTTCGCTTGGTTGTTGAGGTAGACGGATTCGAACCGCCACTAAGAGGACCAGAATCTCTTGTGCTGCCATTACACCATACCTCAGTCAATGGGACTGCAAAGGTAGGAAAAGAATTTGGGTTTGCAACAAAAAGTTTGTTTTTTTTACTTGACCAGCTGGAAGGGATTGGTGGAGGATTGCTTGTTGAGCTGCCAGGAGCGCTCGCAGTCGATGAACCAGTTGCCGTCGGCCTGCTTTTCGACTTTGTGGTTCGCGCAGTGGTAGTGAATCACGTCTTCTGTCCCGTCATTCCAAGTAATCACAAGGTCTTCATCCAGATCCAGGGCGCCGTCGATCTCGCCGAAAACCAGATAATAGCAGTTGCGCTGCTCGGTCGGACTCATGGAGAGAGGGCCCTGCGAGAGCCGGAGTCCCTGCATACGGGCCAGATACGCCTTGGTCGGAACGGAACTGGCGCTCGTGAGGATCGAGCGTACGCCAAAGGTTTCCCCTTTATACTTGAGGGTGGTGCCGTGGACATAGCCATCGGTCAGCGAAGGGTCCAGCAGGTCCCTGCCGTTCTTGTCCTGGACGGTAATGAATACACTGACGGGATACCAGTCTACGTCCGGGGGCGTATCGCCATTGGGGTTATCGAATATGTTGCATCCGGCCAACAGAAAGACCGGGAAGAGCAGGCTAAAGAAAAAGCGTTTCATGCGTCAATCATTTATAATATAGATTATAATATAGATGCTCAAAAGTCGGAATCGTTGCGTCCGGCCGTATTCTTTTTGTAAATATCTTCGATCACCAGCCCGGCAAGCGTCATGCCAAAAATGGCGGTGATGTGGGCGGTGGTGCCGTTGATCTGGGCTTTGCGGCCGTCCCACTCGCTGTTGGAGGCGTCGGCGGCAAGGGCTGTTCCGCGGTTGGGCAGCACTTCCTCGTCGTACACGCAGCGGAACTTGTGGCCGGGATAGGTGTGGTTCTGCTTGTATTTCTTGCGGATGGCCGCGCCGAGCGGGCAGCCGCGCACGTTCCAGAATTCGGCCACCTTCACGCCCTGCGGATTGACTTTCAGCGCGGCACCCATCGAAGAAAAGAAGACGGCCGGCGTGCGGGTACCCCGCAGGATCAGGTCGGATTTCTCCTTGAGGGAATCGATGGCGTCGAGGATGTAGTCGTAGCTTTCCAGCTGGTAGGATTCAGCGGTGTCTGCATTGTAAGGCCGCTGCAGGGCTGTGATTTCCGCCTGCGGATTGATCTCCAGCAGCCGGTCGCGCAGCGCCTCGACTTTCACCTGCCCGACCGTGCGGGCGGTGGCCATGAGCTGCCGGTTGATGTTGCTCTGGCTCACACAGTCGGAGTCCACGAGCGTCAGGTGCGTGATCCCGGAACGGACCAGGCCTTCGGCACACCAGCTGCCCACGCCGCCCACGCCGAAAAGGATGACACGGACGCGTCCCAGGGCCGACATTACGTCGTCGCCCACAAGGAGTTTCGTGCGGTTAAAAGCTGGGTCGCTGACGGGGGAATACATGGTATTTGTGCTGTTTGGCCAGACAAAGATAGTGATTCTCGGAAAAAATCCGTATCTTGCAAAGAATTCAAAAACAGCAGCCGTATGAAATGGATCCACAACCTGTTGAAAGGCATGTCGCTGACGGCGGCGCTTTTCGTCTTCCAGGCTTGCTACGGCACGCCGCCCGGCTATCCCGATGATTTCTTTACGGAAGAAGCAGTCGAGACCCTGGCCGATCCTGCCGACGAGCTGGTTCCCGCGGCGGAACTGCCCGAGACCGAAGAGCCGGAAACCGGGGCAGAAGTTGCCGAATAGTCTTTAGAGATAGAATCCGTGATTCTGCTTGATCTCCTTCATCACAAAGGTGGAGAGGATCGAGCCGATGGATTCTATGGTTCCCAGCGTATTGATGACGAAGTCGTTGTAATAGCGCATGTTGGGCGCGTTGATGGTGAGCAGGTAGTCGAATTCGCCGGCTACGTTGTAGCATGCCGTCACCTGCGGGACGTTCTGGATCACTTTCACGAAATCGTTGGCCACGTCACGGCTCATCTGTTTCAGCTTCACGCTGCAGAACACCAGGAAGCCCTGGTTGAGTTTCTCGGCATCGAGGATGGCGACATATTTCTTGATGTAGCCCTCCCGCTCGAGGCGTTTGAGCCGCTCGAATACGGGGGTGGTTGACAGGTTGACTTTGGCAGCAAGCTCCTTGGTGGTGATGCGGGCGTTGTCCTGCAGGGTGCGCAGAATCTTCAGGTCGGTTTCGTCGAGTCGGTTGTCGGGTGTCATGAGGCGTAGAATGATTTTCCGCAAAGGCCCCGTTTCGGGGCGCAATACAATATGTAATTTTTACAAATTTACACAAAAATAGAAAATCTATCCAAATATTTCCACGGACTTGTAATATTTTTCCAGAATTCTCAATTTTGCATCGGAAAAACCATCGACGATGCAACGCCACACTTTGATTCTGGACCAGCCTTTTTCCCTGGAAGCAGGCGGGCAGCTGCCCCGGCTGGAAGTGGTGTACCATACGTCACCGCGTGCCTACAAGCCCGGAGACCGGGTGATCTGGATCTGCCACGCGCTGACGGCATCGTCCGATGCGGAAGACTGGTGGCCAGGGCTCGTCGGACCGGGAAAAGAATTCGACACGGAAAGGGATTTTGTGGTTTGTGTCAATATCCTGGGGTCTCCCTACGGCTCCAGCGGTCCCTCCTCTGTCGATCCGGCGACGGGAAAACCCTGGCTGCTGCGTTTTCCGGAACTGACCATCCGCGATTTCGTGCAGACGTCCATTCTGGTCCGCAAGCATTTGGGCATCGAGTCAATCGACCTGCTGGCCGGCGCCTCGACCGGTGGCTTCCAGGTGCTGGAATGGTGCGTCATGGAGCCGGATGTCATCCGGAGGGCAGCCATCATCGCCACGGACGCGCGCGTTACGCCCTACCTGACAGCGTATGATACGGCGCAGCGCATGGCTCTGGAAGCAGACCCCTCCTTCCGGGAGGCAGCGGATATCCAGGGTGGAAAAGACGGCTTGCGCTGTGCCCGTGCCATCGCCATGATTTCCTACCGCAGTTACGAAGGATACAACAAAACGCAGCCTGAGCCCGATACGGATACGCTTTATGCGGCGCGCTGCGCCTCTTACCAGCGCTACCAGGGCCAAAAGCTCGCTGACCGTTTTGACGCCTACAGCTATGCCAGCCTGGTCCATGCCTGCGAGAGCAACAACCTGGGCCGGGGCCGCGGCGGTGTGGAAGCGGCGCTTGCCTCCATCCACGCCCGCTGCGCCGTCATCTGCATCAGCAGTGACAGCCTCTTCCCGCCGCAGGCCATGCGCCCGCTGGCAGCCGCCATCCCCGGCGCCGCCTACCATGAAATCGATTCGCGCTTCGGCCACGACGGTTTTTTATTGGAAAACGAACAATTAAGTAAGATATTTACCGCGTTATGCAAGTCTTGAAATTCGGAGGAACTTCGGTCGCCGATGCCGGCGCCATGAGCCGGGTGGTTGACATCGTCTCGGCCGCCGTCGAACGCGACCGCACCATCCTGGTCTGTTCGGCCATCAGCAAATGCACCGACACCCTGATTGAAATCGGCCACCGGGCAGCCCGCCGCGACGACAGCTACCGGACCCTCATCGACCAGCTGCAGGAGCGACATGCTGCCATCATCAACGAACTCCTGACCCCGGAACGGCAGGAAGAAGCCCATGCCCAGGTCAGGGAACTGTTTGAATCCCTGCAGAGTATTGCGCAAGGCGTCTGCCTGGTCGGCGAACTGAGCCCGGCCAGCCTCGATGCCATCGTAAGCTTCGGCGAACTCCTTTCCACCCGCATCCTGGCCATCCGTTTTGCCGAGACCGGCATTCCGCACAAATGGATCGACGCCCGCCAGATCATCCGCACCGAGCGGGTGAGCGGCCGCAGCGTAGTGGTACCCGAGATCACCAACCGGAACATCGTCGCCACGGTAGAACGAAACCCCATGACTTTGCTTTTCATCGTGCCCGGTTTCATCGCCGCCGACCGCGAAGGCCGCACCACGACGCTGGGCCGCGGTGGTTCTGACTATACCGCAGCCCTGCTGGCCGTCGGCATCAAAGCCCGCCTCGTGGAAATCTGGACCGACGTGCCCGGCATGATGACGGCCAATCCGAAGAGCGTGCCAACCGCCCGCACCATCCGCCACATCTCCTACCGGGCCGCGCTCGAACTCTCGCATTTTGGCGCCAAGGTCATCTACCCGCCGACCATCCAGCCCGTCGTGTCGGAAGGCATTCCGATTTATGTGAAAAATACCTTCGATCCGTCCGCTTTCGGCACGCTGATCGAAAAGAACCCGCCCCGCAGCCGCGACACGCTCACGGGCATCACCAATTCCGACGACATCGCCCTGCTTTCCCTGGAAGGAAGCGGCATGGTCGGCATCCCCGGTTTCTCCAGCCGGCTCTTCGATACCCTCACCCGCGAGGACATCAACATCATCCTCATCACGCAGGCCTCCTCGGTCCATACCATGTGCATCGCCGTATCTGAAAAAGATGCGGAACGGGCCAGACGGGCCGCGGACAACTGCTTCGCCTATGAGATCAGCCTGGGCAAGCTCAATCCGCTGAAAGTGGAGAAAGGCTGGTCGATCGTCTGCCTGGTGGGCGACGACGTGATCGGCCAGAGCGGTGCCACGGGCCGGATGCTGGCGGCGCTCGGCGCGCACGGCATCCAAGTCCGGGCCACGGCGCAGGGTTCTTCGGAACGCAACATCTCCGTGATCGTCCCCTCGGCTTCCGTGGAAGATGCTGTCCGCCACATTCACAACGAGTTCTTCGACAAGCGCAGCGGAGAAGACATCAACCTGTTCGTCACTGGTTACGGTACGGTGGGGAAAGCCCTGGTGGAGATGATTGCCACGCAGGCGGAGGCCATTGCTGCCAGGACCGGCAAACGACTGGTTCTCTGCGGATTGGCAAACAGCCGGCGCTTTGTGCTCGATCCGGAAGGATTGGATGCCACGCGGGCTGCCGAATTGCTGGAGGAAGGCCGTCCGGCGTCGGATGACGCCTGGTTCGAGGCTCTGGCCACACTGTCGCTCAAGCATCCTGTGTTCGTGGATTGCACGGCGAGCAGCGACGTGGCCTGCCGCTACAAGCAGCTGTTGCTGTTGGGATACCATGTGGTGGCCTGCAACAAGATTGCTTTCTCGGCGCCGGACAATCCGCTTCCGGCCTTGCACGCTGCAGCCCTGGCGGGCGGCGTGACGCTCCGCTATGAAACGACAGTGGGTGCCTCCCTGCCCGTGCTGGAATCCGTTTCCCGCATCGTGGCTGGCGGAGACCGGCTGCAGGCAGTCGAAGCCGTGCTGTCGGGAACGCTCGCCTGGCTGTTCGACCGCTATGCGGGTGGCAGCGACGGCGTGACTTTCGCTTCGCTGGTAGAGCAGGCGCGGGTCGCGGGATACACAGAACCCGATCCGGCCATCGACCTGAGCGGCCGCGACGTGCTGCGCAAGCTCCTGATCCTGGGCCGCGAAGCGGGCATTTCGCTGGAAGAGTCCGATATTGAGCAAGCGCCGCTGCCGGCCGTCTCCGATGAGGCCGCCTTCGCAGCGCTGCATGCAGAGGCGGAGCGCCAGGGCGCGAAATTGCGCTACGTGGCTTCGCTGGTACAGGATCCGTCTGCCCCCAAAGGCTGGCGAGCCACCATCGGCCTGCAAGCCGTCGGCCCGGACAGCCCGCTGTACGCCCTGCACGGGACCGATAACTGTGCGTTCTTCCGCACCGGCGATTATGCTTCGCCGCTGGTCATCCAGGGCGCCGGCGCCGGCGCCCGCATCACCGCCTCAGGATTGTTGAACGATATTTTGAAATAAAAAATATGAAAGTTGCCGTTGTTGGTGCCACCGGACTGGTCGGCACACGTATGTTGGAAGTTTTGGCGGAACGGAAGTTCCCCGTCACAGAGTTGATACCTGTTGCCTCGGAGAAGTCCGTCGGCCGGACGGTGTCGTTCAATGGCCGGAATTGGCCTGTGGTGAGCGCCGACGATGCCATCGCGGCGCGGCCGGCCCTCGCGCTGTTCAGCGCCGGCGCCGGCGTGTCGAAAGAACTGGCGCCCCGCTTTGCCGCCGTCAGCTGCCGCGTCGTCGACAATTCCTCCTGCTGGCGCATGGATCCGACCAAGAAGCTGGTAGTTCCTGAAATCAACGGTGACGTCCTCACGCCCGACGACTACATCATCGCCAATCCCAACTGCAGCACCATCCAGATGATCCTGCCGCTGCCGCTCCTCCACAAGGAATTCCGCATCCGCCGCATCGTCGTAAGCACCTATCAGTCCGTAACAGGCACCGGCTACAAGGCGGTCGCCCAACTCGAGGCCGAGCGTGCCGGCAAACACTGGGGCGAGTATCCCGCCGTTTACCCCTGCCCGATCGACGGCAACATTCTGCCGCACATCGACAGTTTCCTCGACAACGGCTACACCAAAGAGGAGATGAAGATGGTCAACGAGACCTGCAAGATCCTGCGCGACGACACGATCAGGGTGAGCGCCACCACTGTGCGGGTCCCCGTACAGGGCGGACACAGCGAGAGCGTCAACGTGGAATTTGAGCGGCCTTTCGAGCTGGCAGATATCCGCCGCCTGATGGCAGCGGTCCCCGGTGTGGAAATCCAGGACGATCCCGCCCACAATGTCTACCCAATGCCTATCAACGCCTGGGGCACAGATGCCGTGTACGTTGGTCGCATCCGGCGGGATTTCTCGGTCGAAAACGGCATCAACTTCTGGTGCGTAGCCGACAACCTGCGCAAGGGCGCTGCGACCAATGCCATACAAATCCCCGAATATCTTTTGGCAAAACATTGGATTTAGTCCATATCTTTTTATAACTTTGGGAAAAATATCCCAAGGACTATGAAAAGACTTTACCTTGTGCTGCTTGCAGCGATGCTGACCCTGTCGGGTTGCGGTATCATGAGCGGCACCGGTTTCGATGCGGCGTCGCTGGCCAATGCCGCCGGCACCGCCATGACTGCCCTGTCCATCACCGACGAACAGATTGCCGAGCTCAGCGCCCAGTCCGTCGCCTATATGGATTCTGTCAACAAGGTGGAAAAAGGCAGTTACGATGCCCGACTCCGGAAACTGATGGGCAACGTGAAAACCATCAATGGCGTCCCCATCAACCTGAAAGTCTACAAAACCCCGGAAGTCAACGCCTTTGCCTGCGGCGACGGTTCCATCCGCGTCTACTCCGGACTGATGGACGTGATGGACGATGCCGAGCTGATGGCGGTCGTCGGCCATGAGATCGGCCACGTCATCAACAAGGACACCAAGACGGCCATGAAAAAGACCTACATGGCCTATGCGGCCCGAATGGCCCTCGGGGCCACAGGTACGCTGGTCGGCAACCTTTCCACCAGCGTCCTCGGCGATATCGCCCAGTCCTATCTCAATGCCCAATATTCACAGAAACAGGAATTTGCAGCCGACGAAGCCGGGTTCGCCTTCTCGATCCAGCAGGGATACAGTCCCTACAGCATGTACAATTCCCTGGTCAAATTGATGCAACTGAATTCGGGCAGTTCCTCTTCGCGGAGCAGCGGCGTGCAGCAAGCCTTCTCGTCGCACCCCGCCACAGAAGAGCGTGCCGCCCGCATGAAAGAGGCCGCTGAAGCCTACATCCAGCAGCAAAAGAAATAATCAGGCTTTCGTCAGCCTGAGTTTTTCCAGCAGCGCATCCGGTTCCGGATCACGGCCGCGGAAATCGCGGTAGAGGATGTCTGCGTCTACGCTGCCGCCACGCGACAGCAGCGTCTTACGGAAATGCTCCGCCGCATCGCGGCTGAAAATGCCTTTCTCCTTGAACCAGGCAAAAGCATCCGCCTCCAGCACCTCCGCCCACTTGTAAGAATAGTATCCGGCCGCATAACCGCCGGAAAAAATGTGATTGAACGCCGGCGAGATGGCGATGCCTTCGATTTGCGGCAGGACCGCTGTCGGGCGCAGCATCTCCTGCTCAAAGGCCACGGCATCTCCGGCCGGCGCTTCCGGGCGGTTGTGCCAGGCCATGTCGATGATGCCGAACTGCAGCTGGCGCACCTGCCCGTAGCCCGCCAGGAAGTTGCGGGCCGCGACGATGCGGTCGATGTATTCCTGCGGAATCACTTCCCCGCTCTGCCAGTGCCGGGCAAAGGTCTTCAGGAAATCCGGCTCATAGGCCCAGTTCTCCATCAGCTGGGATGGCAATTCCACGAAATCGCGCACCACGCTGGTTCCCGTCAGTGACTTGTAGCGGCCTTCGGCCAGCATGCCGTGGAGGGCGTGGCCGAACTCGTGCAGCAGAGTTGTCACTTCATTGAAAGTCAGGAGCGAAGGCATCGTGCCGGTCGGCTTGGTGAAATTGGTCACTACGGAAACATGCGGGCGTTCCTCCTTCCCCCGGAAGGTGCCGAGTTCCCGGAACGAGGTCATCCAGGCGCCGCCACGCTTGCTCTGGCGCGGGAAATAGTCGAGATACAGCAGCGACATCATCCGGCCGTTTTCGTCGGTCACCTTGAATACCCGCACGTCGGGATGATAGACAGGAATGTCGGTCCGCTCCTCGAAGCGGAGACCGTATAGACGCTTGGCCAGGTCGAACACCGCTTTCTGGACGGCTTCCAGCTGGAAATAGGGCTTCAGCAGCGAATCGTCCAGATCGTAACGTTCCTTGCGGTATTTCTCCGACCAGTAGCTGAAATCCCAGGGCATCAAGGTGCCTTCAAAGCCATGCGACTGCGCATACGCCTCGATTTCAGCTACTTCCCTTTTCGCTGCGGGCAGCGAGGGTTCCATCAGCCGGTCCAGGAACTGCTGCACGGTCAACGGCTTTTTGGCCATCCGTTCTTCGAGGGCATAGTCGGCATAAGTGGGGTGGCCCAGCAACTGCGCTTTCTCTGCACGCAAGTTCACGATCTGGCGTATAAGCGCCGTGTTGTCGTTCGCTCCGCCGACGCATTTGGCATTGTAGGCCCGCCACATCTGTTCACGCAGGTCGCGGCGGTCGCTGAATTTGAGGAACGGCCCGTAGCTCGGCTGGTGAAGGGTGAAAACCCAGCCCTGGAGGTTACGGCCCTGCGCCTCGGCAGCAGCCATCTCCCGGACATAGTCGGGCAGGCCGGCCAGGTCGGCCTCGTCACTCAGGTGCAGGATATAGGCATTGGTGGCCGCCAGCACGTTCTGGCCGAATTTCAGCGTGGCGAGCGACAGTTCTTCCGAGATTTTGGCGAAGCGCTCTTTTTGCGCGGGCGGAAGGTTCGCACCGTGCCGGGCAAAGGATTTCCAAGTTTCCTCCAGCAACTTGTCTGCTTCGATATCGAGTTGCAGGTCTGTCCGTTGTTCCCACACGGCCTTGACGCGGGCGAACAGTGGTTCGTTGAGCAGGATCGACATGCTGTGCTGCGTCAGCAAAGGCGACACTTCCTCGGCGATCTTGTCCATATGATCGTTGGTGCAGGCCTCGGTCAGGTTGAAGAAGATGCCGGTAATCCGATCGAGATCCCGGCCGGCCGCTTCCAACGCTTCGATGGTATTGCTGAAACCGGGTGCTTCGGGGTTGTCGACAATGGCCTGAATGTCGCGCTGCGCACGTTCAATGGCTTCGCGGAAGGCCGGAAGATAATCGTTCTCGTCGATCCGGTCGAAGACCGGGGCGCCAAGGGGCAGCGGGGATTCCGCCAGCAGCGGATTGATGCGGTGTTCGTTCATGGTTCAAAGATACGCATTATTTTGGCAGCCGCCCTCCCAAATATGCACCGTACCGGAACGGGACACCCGGTACGCACAGTTATAGCACCAGTAGGTACGGCGGCCCGGGAGCAGGCGACGGGAATTCGTATAGACCTCGAAATTGAAATTCCGGTCGGCAAGCTCTGCGACGGACAACTTGTCGCGGCCCTCCCGCAACGCGGCGGACAGGATTTTCCAGTTGCTGGCAAGGATGCGGTTAACCGTCCGGAAACGGCTGTCGCGCTCCCGCCGGATCTGATTGTGATAGTCGGTCCGGCAGTCATCGCAGCAGAACTTCTTGTCGATACGCCCCTCATAAGGCTTCCCGCAGCGGATACAGGTTCTTGCCATCGTCTTCTCTCCTTTGTCTGCAAAGATAATCGCAACGGCATGCAAATAAAAACTCGGTTGAAAGATTTACTGATTCTCGGGAAATTGCGTGAAAATCCAACTTTTTGGCGGTGCCCCGGAGCCGTGTCTAAACGTTTCTACCCGTTTCTATCCGTTTAGCCTCTTGCTACGCGGCGCCTTCGTGCTTTACTTTGCTCCCGAACATCAAAACACAAGCATTATGATTGAGAACGAATTTTTAAACAGAGTGGAACTCCGGGGACGCGTCGGACACGATCCCAAGGTTTTCAGTGTGGGAGATGCGCAGGTTGCGCGGTTCTCTTTGGCAACGAATGAAGCATTCAGGGGAAAGAGCGGCGAACTCCGCGAGGAGGTCACCTGGCACAACATCTCCGCGTGGGCGGGCAGGAACATCATGGATTTCAAGGACATCCGGAAAGGATCGTTCGTCTCGCTGGTCGGCCGGCTCCGCAACACCCGGTATACCGCCAGCGACGGGACCGAACGGAACATGGTCGAGGTGGTCGCCGGTCGCCTGGAGCCCTGTCTTCCGGCTGTACGCGAATAATCGGGCGCACGTCCCGTCCTCCGGCAGGCCGTTTTCTTGAAGAACTCGGGCCATTTGTCGCAGTAAGCCAAAAAATACGTATTTTTGCCATTGCTATCTAACTTTATCTGCAAAAATGGCTCGAGCTTTTTACCTTTATAACACGCTGACGCACCAGAAGGAATTGTTTGTCCCCGTCCATCCCGGCATGGTAGGCATGTATGTCTGCGGCCCGACGGTCTATGGCGACGCCCATCTGGGCCACGCACGGCCCGGCATTACCTATGACGTCCTGTTCCGGCTCTTCAAGCAACTGGGATACAAGGTCCGCTATGTACGGAACATCACCGACGTGGGCCATCTGGAGAACGATGCCGACACGGGAGAAGACAAGATTGCCAAGAAAGCCCGGCTGGAACAGCTTGAGCCCATGGAGGTCGTACAGACTTACACCCTGCGCTACCACGATGCGATGCGAAAGCTCAACGTGCTGCCGCCTTCCATCGAACCGCGCGCATCCGGGCACATCATCGAGCAGATTGCACTGGTCCAGAAAATCCTCGACGCCGGCTACGCCTACGAAAGCAACGGCTCCATCTATTTCGACGTGGCCAAATACGACGAGAAGCACCACTACGGCATCCTCTCGGGCCGCAACCTGGAGGACACCCGCGAAGGGACCCGCAACCTCGACGGACAGGACGACAAGCATTCCCCGCTCGACTTCGCACTCTGGAAAAAGGCATCGCCCGAGCATATCATGCACTGGCCCTCGCCGTGGAGCGAAGGATTCCCGGGCTGGCACCTGGAGTGCTCGGCCATGAGCGAAAAATACCTGGGCGAAGTGTTCGACATCCACGGCGGCGGCATGGACCTGATGTTCCCGCACCACGAATGCGAACTGGCCCAGAACACCGCTTCCCGCGGACAGGGCGGCGTCCACTACTGGATGCACAACAACATGATCACCATCAAGGGCCAGAAGATGGGCAAGTCGCTGGGCAATTTCATCACCCTCGACGAACTATTCACCGGCAATAATAAGGTGCTTGACCAGGCCTACAGCCCGATGACCATCCGTTTCTTCATCCTGCAGGCTCATTACCGCAGCCCGCTCGACTTCAGCAACGAAGCCCTGCAGGCCGCCGAGAAGGGCCTCAAGCGGATGATGCTGGCCGCCAAGGATGTGGACAAGCTTCCCACAGATTCCAAAGCTCCGGCCAATGCCGAAATCGCAGCGCTTCCGGACCGTGTCTACGAAGCCCTCTGCGACGACCTCAACACACCCATCGCCCTTTCCGTGCTGTTCGACGCCGTCCGCATCGTCAACAGTGTCAAAGACAAGTCACTGGTCATCAATCCGGCCGACCAGCAAATCCTCCGCACGCTCTTCACGGAAGTGCTGCACGATGTGCTGGGCCTGGAGGACGAAGCCGGCGAAAGCGGCTCCGGCCAGCTCGTCGACGGCCTGATCGGCATGATCGTCGACGTCCGCAAGCAGGCCAAAGCCGCCAAAGACTGGGCTACCAGCGACCACATCCGCGATGAACTCAAAGCCCTTGGCGTCCAGATAAAAGACACCAAAGACGGCTGCGAGTGGACGATCGAATAACCAGATTTTTTTTGCCGAACGGCAAAAAATGCATACCTTTGCATCCCGGTTTAATCTAATCGGGATTTCAATGATCACACCTTTAGAAGAATCAAGCCTGCGGCTGGCAGGCCTGTGGGACGACACGAGCCTTTACGAGCTTCAGGTCCCGAATCTTCACAATCGATACTACCTTTTGAGCGGTCCGGGAAGCCGCCATCTCCTCTCTTCCCCGGAAGTCATCGGCTTTCCCTGCTACACCGCCCTTCTTGATGAAACTGTCGCCGCCCTCCGCTATCTTCGTTCCAATGGCCTGGGCGGCGACCTCGATATATTCACCATCCTTCGCGGTGGTCTCAACTACCCGCTGGAAGAGGCAGCCGCACGCTGCGGCATCCGTGTCCGCGACATGCACTTCGTCTCCAGCGAGCGGGTGGCCGAGAACCACGTGATCAAGGGATTGGAGATCAAATACGACAAGATCCACCCGACCCGCAACCGCGTGCTGGCCGTGGGGGACATCCTGGCCACCGGCGACACTTTCCACTATTGCTTCGAGCACCTGATGCGGAAGTTCCTGCAGGAGGGCGGAAGCATCCGCCGCATCTTGTTCTTCACCATCGGCGGTACGCGCGCCTTCCGGGTCATGGAGGAGATTTCCGCGAAACTTTCTGCGATATTCGCCGGCTTCGAAGGCATCGACTGCTTCTTCTTCGAGGGAGCCTTCACTGTATACGAGGACAAGGGCGTGAGCGGCATCAACCATCCGGACATCGACTTCGGCTGGAAAGACGGCATCGTCGCCCCCGAATTCCGGCGCTACATCATGGAGCGGCCTGACGCCCTGCTCGAAAAATGCATCATCTACGACGGCGGCGCCCGCCGGTACCAGATCCCCGTCCATTTCGAGGAAGTGCTCGAGTATTGGGAAGGGATCCGCGACCGCGCCGGACGTATCGACGCCCAGGCGCTCGTGGAGGAGAAGCTCGGTTACGCGGGTCCGCTGGAATTCCAAGACTGGCTGGCGGTAACGCACCTGGAGGGCATCGAGGGCCTGGAGCCGCTCTGGCAGGCAGAGCAGGCCCTGCTGCAGCGCAAGCTGGACCTGAGGGAAATCGCCCTGCGCCGTATTGCATCGATCAATAATCTCAAACAACAATATGAAAACGACTGATGTTGACTACACCGACCGCGCGGTGGACCGCGAAGGACGGAAATCGAACCTGAGTATGTTCATGGTGATGCTGGGCTTCACCTTCTTCTCTGCCAGCATGTGGGTGGGACAGCAGCTTGCTGCCGGCCTCGACTGGTGGGGCTTTGTCTCGGCCCTGCTGCTGGGCGGCCTGTTCCTGGCTGCCTACACGGGATCTCTCGGCTTTATCGGAGGTGAAAGTGGTCTCTCGCTCGACATGCTCGCCCGCCGCAGCTTCGGCACGAAGGGCAGCTACCTGCCCAGCGCAATGATCAGTTTCACGCAGATTGGTTGGTTCGGCGTCGGTCTGGCGATGTTCGCCATCCCCGTAGCCAAAGAGTTGATGGGTCTTGAAGTGACGCCCGACCACATGCCCTGGCAGGGCTACCTGCTGGTCGCCATCGCCGGCGTCCTGATGACCGCCAGTGCCTATTTCGGCATCAAGAGCTTGACGATCATCAGCTATATCGCCGTCCCGGCCGTCGCCATCCTGGGCACTGTGGCCATGATCCTGGCCATCAAGAGCGGTGACAAGGGTCTCATCGAGCAGTTCTCCGAAGGCAGCAAGACGATGAGCATCATCGCCGGCGCAGGCTTGGTGATCGGCAGCTTTGTCTCGGGCGGTACGGCGACACCCAACTTCACGCGTTTCGCCAAGAACGGCCGCGTAGGCCTGTGGACAACGGTGTTCGCCTTCTTCATCGGTAACTCGCTGATGTTCCTCTTCGGTGCGGTTTCCAGCATCTATGCAGGCGGTAACGACATCTTCGAGGTGATGCTCAACCTCAACCTCTTCTATCTTGCCGTGCTGGTGCTCGGCCTCAACATCTGGACGACCAACGACAACGCCCTTTATACGGGCGGTCTCGGTCTGTCGAACATCTTCGGCCTTTCCAAGAAAACGATGGTCCTCATCTCCGGCCTGATCGGCACCGTGGCTGCCGTGTGGCTCTACTGGAACTTCTGCGGCTGGCTCAACGTTCTCAACTGCACGCTGCCGCCGGTGGGCATCATCCTGGTCCTCCACTACTTCATGAACCGCAAGGCTTATCGGGAGGACAAGGTTCCCGCAAAGACCGTCGACTGGTGGGCCATCGCCGGTGTCGTGCTCGGCGCCGTGGTTGCCAACCTCGTGAAATGGGGCTTCCCCGCCATCAACGGCATGGTGGTCGCCGCCATCTGCTTCCTGATCGGCCAGTCCGTCCAGAAGAAATAAGCGTGGCAGCTATCTGTCTGGCTTTCAGCTAGATAACGAAAATCGGTTGCGTCAAAAAGCGCAACCGATTTTGTTTATACGTCTATCTGTCAAGATGTTAGATGCCACGCAAGGGTTTACTTGCCGGCTTTATCGAGGACCAACGTGCGGTCACCGAAGACGGGTTCGATGTAGGGACGGGAGGAGCGCTCGAGGGCACGGGCCATACGGAGCTGGAGCGTGGAGTCGCGGTGGCGGGCTTCGGCGATCTTGCGGTCGAGGTCGCGGACCAGCGGGTCGAAGCCTTGGTCGAAGAATCCGGCGCGGGCTTTCAGCTCCAGCACTTTGCGGACTTTCGTGTCGAGTTCTTCGAGCGGCCAGGCGCCCGTCTCTACGGAATCGGCGATGGCGTCGATGGAGCATTTGATATCCTCGGGCATCAGGATCAAGTCGCTGCCGGCACGGTAGACGGCGGTGTTGACCTCGAGCGGCGTACGGCCGGCGGCCACGCCTTGCATGCCCACGGCGTCGGTAATCACCACACCGTCGAATCCCTGTTCACCCCGGAGCAGATCTTTCATGCAAGGTGCTGAGATCGACATCGGTACCCCCGTGGAATCGATGGCCGGAATGCTCATGTGGGCCACCATGATCATGGCGACGCCTTCGTCAATCAGCCGCTGAAAGGGAACCAGCCCCACACTGTCGAACTGGGCGCGGTCGTAGAGCACGACCGGCATCTCGTAATGAGAATCGACCCTGGTGACGCCGTGTCCGGGATAGTGCTTGGCACAGGCGAAGATGCCTTCGTCCTGCATGCCATGCATATAAGCAGCTGCGAAACGGCTCACCCTTTCCGGGTCGCTGTCGAAGGAGCGTTGTCCGTCGGACTTATCGTACGCGTCCGGGCAGACGTCGACCACCGGGGCATAATTGACATAGATGTTCAGGTCGCGAAGTTCCTGTCCGACGTTGCGGCCCATCTCGTAGAGCAACTTTTCGGCCCGGCGACCCTCCATGCGGCCCAAGATGCGCTGGCGGGGATACGGGAGATATTCCGCGAAGCGCATGGCAGCGCCCCATTCGGCATCCGTTGCCACCAGCAGCGGCAGGTCCGCCATCGCCTGCAACTCGTTCATGCGATCGACAAAGGGATGGATGGGGCCGCGCATGATGATGAGCGCCCCGACGCCGTAGTCGCGGATGAGAGAATCCTGCAGGACGCGTGTCGAATCGCTGGGTTCCCGGCTGATTTCGAGGATGAAGAGTTGTGCGACTTTTTCGCGGATGCTCAGTTGCTGCATCAGCGAATCGACCTGAGCTTCATGGCGGGCCTCGGCGAGCCGGTCAGCAGAGTCGTTGCGGCAGCCTGTTACAAACAGGACAATCAGCAAGAATAAAAGGATGGAAGAAATCTGTTTCATGATGCATCAGGCCAAAAGTCAGCCCAGCAGGGCTTTGACAGCGGCGGAGATGGCGCGGCCGTCGGCAACGCCGGCAAGGCGTTTGGTAGCAACGCCCATAACCTTGCCCATGTCCTTGATGGACGTGGCGCCGGTTTCGGCGATAATCTCCTTGATCCGGGCTTCCAGCTCTTCGTTGGAAAGCTGTTTCGGCAGGTAGCGCTCCATGACGTTGGCTTCCGCCAACTCGTTGTCGGCCAGTTCCTGCCGGCCGTTTTCGACATAGATCTGCGCCGTTTCCTTGCGTTGTTTGATGAGCTTCTGGATCATCTTCATCACGTCGCCGTCGGTCACGTCTTTGGAGCCTCCTTCGGCGGTCTTGAAGAGGAGGATTTCATTCTTGACGGCGCGCACGGCGGCCATCGCTACGGCATCCTTGGCCTTCATTGCGGCCTTGATGTCTTCCTGGATTTGTTGTTCGAGTGTCATAATAGGACAAATTTAGGAAATATTCGACAATTGTATTTCGGTCGGCGGAAAAACCGATTGTTCTTGCTATCTTTGTAGGAGAGAGATAATCCAAAACATTTTTTATATGAAAAGACTGATCCTGATCGCAGCGCTTGTCCTGGCCGTATGGAGCCCGGCCGACGCGCAGAACCCTTTCTTGCAGAAACGCTACAAGACACCGTATGAGATTCCGCCGTTCGAGGTCTTCACCATCGACAACTACCGCGAAGGCATGCTCAAGGGCATGGAGGCTGAGAAGGCCGAAATCCAGGCTATCGTGGACAATCCCGAAGAACCCAGCTTCGAAAACGTGATCGCAGCCCTCGACAAGAGCGGCAAGCTGCTCGGCAAGGTCCGTTCTGTATGGGGAACGCTCAACAGCTCCAATTCCACGCCCGAACTCCAGGCCTTCGCCCGCGAGATGAATCCCATCACCGCCGCCCACAGCAACGAGATGCGGATGAACAAGAAGTTGTTCGAAAAGGTGAAATATGTCTATGACCATCAGGAGAAATACAACCTGGACAAAGAGCAGAAACGCCTGCTGCAGAAGGTCTACGACGGGTATGTCAACGGTGGCGCCCTGCTCGACGATGCCAAGCGTGCGGAGATTGCCAAAATCAACCTCGAACTTTCCGACCTCCAGCTGAAATTCAGCCAGAACCTGCTGCACGACACCAACAACACTTACGTGACGGTCGACAACGTGAAAGACCTTGAAGGCCTGCCGCAGGACAACATCGACAGGGCCGCAGCCCTGGCCGAACGCATCGGACAGAAAGGCAAATACAGCTTCAACATGCAGCGTCCCAGCTGCAACCCCGTGCTGCAGTACTGCAAGAACCGCAACCTGCGCAAACAGGTGTACGAGATGTACAACAACCGTTGCAACCACAACGACCAGTACGACAACAAGGACATCGCCGCCCGCATCATCGCGCTGCGCCTGAAACGCGCGCAGATTATGGGCTATACCGACTATGCCGCCATGTCCCTCAAGGACCGCATGGCCGAAAACGCCGCCAACGTCTATGCTCTCCTCGACCAGATCTGGGCGCCCGCCGTCAAGAAGGCCAACGAGGAGATCGCCGACATCAAGGCCATGATGAAGAAAGACCGCGTGAAAGGCGAGCCCCAGCCCTGGGACTACATGTACTATCTCGACAAGGCCAAGAAGGCCAAATTCGACATCGACGAGGAGAAAGTCTCCGAGTATCTGGAAATCAATCAAGTTCAGCAGGGTATCTTCTATGTGGCCAACAAACTCTACGGGCTTTCGTTCAATGAGCGCACCGAAGACTATCCGGCCTATGAGCCGACTGCCAAGTCGTGGGACGTCATCGACCGCGACGGCAACGTGATCGCCATTTTCTACAGCGACTACTTCCCGCGCGACGGCAAGGGTGCCGGCGCCTGGTGCGGCGGCTTCCGCGGCCAGACCTACGACGGCGCGCAGCGCGTGCAGCCCATCGTGACGAACGTCTGCAACATGACCCTGCCCTCCGGCGACAAACCCGCACTCCAGACCCTCGACAACGTCGAGACCATGTTCCACGAATTCGGCCACGCCCTCCACTCCTTCTTCCGCAATGTGCATTACGGCGGCGTGAGCGGCACGGAGCGCGATTTCGTGGAGCTGCCTTCCCAGATCAACGAGCACTGGGCCTTCGAGCCGGAAGTACTGCGTGTCTATGCGAAGCATTACAAGACGGGCGAAGTGATGCCGCAGGAACTGATCGACAAGATCCAGGCGAGCGACAAATACGGCCAGGGCTTCGCCACGGTCGAATATCTTGCCGCTTCCTATGTGGACATGGACCTGCACGTGCTGCAGGAAGTGCCGGCCGACCTGAACGTGATGGACTTCCAGACGAAGAAGCTGGCCGAACGCGGCATTCCCAAACAGATTCTGCCGCGCTACAGCGTGACGAACTTCAGCCACTCGATCGGTGGCGGCTACAGCGCCGGCTACTACAGCTACATCTGGGCCGAGGTACTCGACTGCGATGCCTTCCAGGCCTTCAAGGAGACGGGTGACATCTTCAACCAGGATGTGGCCCGGCGCTTCCGTCAGTACATTCTGACGCCGGGCGGCATCGACAAGGGCATGGTGATGTACCAGAACTTCCGCGGCCGCCAGCCGAGCGTCGACGGCCTGCTGGAGAACCGCGGCCTCAAATAATGAAACGGTTGCTGATCCTTTGGGCATTCCTCGCGCTGGCCTGCACGGGGAATGCCCAATCTTTTGTCTCGCAGCGCCCCGCTCCGGCCGACCGCCTCTTCGTGAGCCGGGCTGTGGAAGACAAGATCGTCGAGGTCACTGCGCTATTGAAGAATCCGCGCCTGGCCTGGATGTTCGCCAACTGCTTCCCGAATACCCTTGACACCACCGTCCATTTCGGGAAAGACGAGAACGGGCGCTGGCGGACCTTCATCTACACGGGAGACATCCATGCGATGTGGCTGCGGGATTCCGGTGCGCAGGTCTGGCCGTATGTGCAGCTGGCGCCGCAGGACCGGCATCTGCAGAGCATGCTGGCCGGCGTGATCAACTGCCAGCTCTCGCTCATCTGCATCGATCCATACGCCAATGCCTTCAACGACGGGCCGACAGGCACCGGCTGGCAGAGCGACCTGACGAAGATGGGACCCTGGCTCCACGAGCGCAAGTGGGAAATAGATTCGGACTGTTACCCCATCCGGCTGGCCTACCAGTACTGGAAGGTGACGGGCGACACGTCCGTGTTCGGCGACACCTGGCTGGAGGCCATCCGCAAGATCCTGACTACCTTCCGGGAGCAGCAACGCAAAGACGGCACGGGACCCTACCGCTTCCAACGGAATTCACCGGTTCCTACCGACACGCAGGCCGGCTACGGCTGGGGAAACCCGGTGCGGCCCGTGGGCCTGATCGCTTCGGCTTTCAGGCCCTCCGACGATGCCACGACCTTCCTGTTTCTCATACCGTCGAATTACTTCGCTGTCAGCTCGTTGCGCAAGGCTGCCGAGATTCTGGAGACCGTCAATGCACAGTCCGGTCTGGCGCAGGAATGCCGCGCCCTGGCCGAAGAGGTAGAGACGGCATTGCACAAGTACGCTACCGTGGAGCATCCGAAATACGGGACGATCTACGCCTATGAAGTCGATGGCTTCGGCAACAAGCTGATGATGGACGACGCCAATGTCCCGAGCCTGCTGGCGATGGCCTATCTGGGCGACGTGGACCGCAACGATCCTGTCTATCAGAACACCCGGCGTTTTGTCTGGAGTGAGGACAATCCCTATTTCTTCCGCGGGAAGGCAGCTGAGGGCATCGGTGGTCCGCACGTCGGCTGCGACATGGTCTGGCCGATGAGCCTCCTGATGAAAGCCTTCACCGCCAGTGATGATGCTGAGATCAAATGGTGCATCGAAACCCTGATGAAAACTGACGCCGACACGGGCTTCATGCATGAGTCCTTCCACAAGGACGATCCGGCGAACTACACCCGGGCGTGGTTCGCCTGGCCCAATACGCTCTTCGGCGAACTGATCCTCAAGCTCATCGCCGACGGCAAGCTGCCGCTGCTCAATTCAATAGCGTTGGAAAATTAGTTCCTGCCGACTGTCGTCAGCAGGCAGGTTGCGTATGCGGCCACGCCTTCTTCGCGGCCGACGAAGCCGAGGCGCTCGGTGGTCGTGGCCTTGACGGAGACGCGGTCGACGGAAAGGCCCATGACGTCCGCCAGGGCCTGGCGCATCCGGGGCACGAACGGCGCGATCTTGGGCTTCTGGGCCAGCAGCGTGACATCCACGTTGACGACCTCCCAACCCTTGTCGCGGATCATCGCCACGACGCGGGCCAGCAGGATCTTGCTGTCAATCCCTTTGTAATCGTCGGACGTGTCGGGAAAATGCTGCCCGATGTCGCCCAGCGCCAGGGCGCCCAGCAGGGCGTCGCACAACGCGTGGATGAGCACGTCGCCGTCGGAATGGGCCACGCAGCCCTTCGTGTGGGGAATCTTCACGCCGCCCAGCACCAGCGGAAGGCCTTCGGCCAGCTGATGCACGTCATATCCATTGCCTACCCGGAAATCCATAGAATACACTGATGTTTTCGCAAAGTTAAAAAATCATTATCTTTGTACCATGGCTTTTGGATTTAAATTCTGGCATATTCCGGAGCACCGGGTGTTCCATTACGAACCGCGCTACTACGACGAACGCAAGGAGCGCCTGGAAGAAATGTATAAAAAATACGGCAAGACGATGCCCAGCGAGGAGATCGACGAGATGGCCAAAAAAGAAGGCCTGATCGAAGAGCGTCCGAAACGCTACATCCCGGGCATGTACATCCGGGGCTCCTTCCGCGAGACCTACGAAGCGAAACGCCTCTCCAAGGAAAAGGAGAATTCGCCGATGAGCATGGTCAAGAAACTGATCCTCGCGCTGACGATGATCGCCATTGCAGCTGCCGCCTACTATCTGTCGAAAGGCTTCATCCTTCTTTTGGTGCAATAGATGCTTCAGGTCCTTCCGCAAAACATATCCAACCTGATTGCCGCCGGTGAGGTGGTGTCGCGCCCTGCTTCGGTCGTCAAGGAGTTGGTGGAGAATGCCATCGACGCCGGTGCCAGAAGCGTCAGCGTCACGGTACTCGATGCCGGAAAGACCCTGATCCAGGTCATCGACGACGGCTGCGGCATGACCCCGGAAGAAGCCGTGCTCTGCTTTGAGCGGCACGCCACCAGCAAGATCGCCACGGCAGAAGACCTGCAGCGCATCCTGACCTACGGTTTCCGCGGCGAAGCCCTTGCTTCCATCGCAGCCGTGGCCGAAGTGACGCTCCGCACCCGCCGCCCTGAAGACGAAGTCGGCACCCAGGTCGAGATCAGCGAATCGAAACCGCCCAAAGTGCAGCCTGTCGCTGCACCCGCCGGCAGCAATTTCGCCATCCGCAACCTGTTCTACAACGTCCCCGCCCGCCGCAAGTTCCTGAAATCGGACAACGCGGAGCTGCGGGCCATCCTCCAGGAATTCCTGCGCATCGCCCTCATCCGCCCGGACGTCGCCTTCAAGCTCATTTCCAACGGAAAAGAGATCCACAACCTGCGCCCCGCCACCACCCGTAAGAAACGCATCCTCGACATCTACGGGATGAACCTGGCCCGGGAGCTGGTAGAAGTGGGTGTCGACACTTCGCTCGTGCGCATCAGCGGCTTCATCGGCAACCCGGAAGATGCCCGCAAGAGCAGCGGCAACCAGTTCTTCTTCGTCAACGGACGCTATTTCCGTTCGCCCTTCTTCCACAAGGCGGTCTGCAAGCCCTACGAGAAACTGGTCCCCGACGAATACACGCCCGCCTATTTCCTGTATCTGGAAACAGAGCCCGAGCGCGTGGACGTGAACATCCACCCGGCCAAGACCGAAGTGAAATTCGAGGATGAAGGCCTGATCTTCGAGATCCTGACGGCAGCTGTCCGAGAGGCGCTGGGCAAGAACAACTTCACCCCGAGCATCGATTTCGACATGAAGGGCGCGCCCGACATCCCGGTGTTCACCGGCCGGGACGACCGCTCCGGCAACGGATCGGGAAGCTGGACCAAGCCGCCGCGCATCGACTATTCGCCGCTGTTCAATCCTTTCGACGAGGTGCCTGCTCCGCCCGCGGACGTGCCGGTGCTGGATCCGGCTCCCGGCTACGGACGGCTTTTTGAAGAAGAAACCGCCGCTGCCGCCAGCAAGCTGCTGGTCCTGCAGCGCCGCTATATCGCCACGCCGGTCAAATCGGGCCTGATGGTGATCGACATCCGCCGAGCCCGCGAACGGATCTTCTATGAGCGCTATCTGGAGAAGATCGCGGAGCAGCAGCCTGTTCGGCAGCAATCGCTCTTCCCCGTGACAGTAAAACTCAACACGGAAGACTATCTGGCCGTCCTGGAGCAACCCGACCTGACCGCACGGCTGGGCTTCGACATCCAGGATTTCGGCTCAAACACCATTGTAGTCAACGCCTTACCGGAAGGTTTCAGCTGCGCGGAAGAAAGCGTCCGGCGCAGCATCGATGACCTGGTCGCCGCGCTGAAAGACGACACCTCGCTCGACGACCAGAAGCATCTGCTGACAACCCGGATGGCCGCTTCGGCCGCTGCCTGCGACCCCGGCAGCCTGCATCCCGAACAGGCACAGTTACTGGTGGACCAGCTCTTCGCCTGCCGCGAGCCCAATCTGACGCCAGACGGACGCAAATGCCTGACCATCATCACCTTTGAAGACTTAGAGAAAAAGATATGAGAAACCTTACTACCGCTGTCAAGAATCTGCTGATCATCAATATCATCGTTTTCCTGGGCACTATGCTCATCGGCAACCCAATGTACGAATGGTTCGCCCTTTTCCCTTTCGGCTCACCCTTCTTCCACTGGTGGCAGTTCATCACGCACATGTTCATGCACGGGGGCTTCGGCCACATCTTCTTCAACATGTGGTCGCTCATCGTGTTCGGACCGACGCTTGAACGGATGTGGGGTGCCAAGAAATTCCTGCTGTACTATTTCGTCTGCGGACTGGGCGCCGCGCTCTGCCACGAGCTGGTGCTCTACTATTTCGTGCATGGTGCGCTCAACGTGCCGACGGTCGGTGCCTCCGGCGCCATCTACGGCCTGCTGCTGGGCTTCGGCATGTTGTATCCCAATATCACCCTGACCCTGGTTTTCCCGCCCGTTTCCATGAAAGCTAAGTGGTTCGTGGTGATTTTCGCCGTCATTGAACTGGTTACCGGTATTGTCGGCACCCACGACGGTGTGGCCCACTTCGCCCACCTGGGCGGCATGCTCTTCGGCCTGATCCTGATCCTGATCTGGAAGAAGCAGGGAAAAATGTACACTGAATGGCAGTAAAGCGTCAAAGGACTTTCGGGGGCGTGGTTTTCGCCTTGCTGGCCGTTGTGGCGGCCTGTGCGCTCCTGTTATCCTGTCTGGCGCCGCTGCTCCACCCGACAAAACATCCTGTAGTGATGTTTTTCGGGCTGTACTACATTCCGCTGTTCCTGCTCAACGTCCTGCTTCTGCTGATTGCCATTTTCCGGCATCCGCGCTCGCTGCTGATCCTTGTCATCGCCCTGATTCCGCCGCTTTTGATGGCCGAACGTTTCGTGAAATTCGGCCGCGAAGAAGAGACGCCCGAAGGGCCTTCCCTCTCGATCCTGACCTACAACGTGGGGCGCTACGATGCCGGCGGCCGCAAGATCACATCCGAGGAATCGGTTCCGGGCATCCGGCAGTTGCTTTCTGAGCAGAATGCCGACATTGTATGTCTGCAGGAATTCGCCATCAAGGACACGAGTTTACTGAGCAATTTCCTGCCCGCCTATCCCTATCAGGCCCGGCATCTTTTCAAAGGCAACCGCTGGTTCGGCAATGTCACACTCAGCAAATATCCCATCGCGGAAGAGAGCACGCTTACCTTCCCGGAAAGCCGCAACCTTTGTCTGGTGACCGACATCATCGCCCACGGCAGGACGCTCCGCATTTACAACTGCCACCTGGAAAGCAACAGCATCTCGTTTACCTCCCTGGTCAAGCGGCTGTCGCACCGGGAAACCTTTACGGACGAAGTGGTCCATGTCCACGGCAAGATGCGCGAGGCAACGCGCCGCCGCACCGAACAAGTGTCGACGCTGCTGGATAGTGAGGCACAGAGCCCGTATCCGAACATTCTCTGCGGTGATTTCAACGATTCGCCGGTCTCCTACACCTATCACCGGCTGACCCACAACCTGAAAGACAGTTTCGTGGAAGCGGGGCACGGAATGGGCAGCAGCTACTCGGTGCTCTGGCCGATGCTCCGCATCGACTACATCCTGCTTCCGCTGGACTTCCAGGCCCGGGACCATGAGACGCTCCGCGTCCCCTGGTCCGACCATTATCCAGTTAAAACAAATGTCTATTTTGAATAAGATGGAAAAAGAAATCGATCTCGAAGAAGTAAAGGCGGCCGTTGAAACCCTCAAGGCCGGCGGCATCATCCTCTATCCGACCGACACGGTCTGGGGCCTTGGCTGCGATGCCACCAATGAGAAAGCGGTGGCCCGGATCTATGAAATCAAGCAGCGCGCCGACAGCAAGAGCCTCATCACGCTGGTCGCCGACGCCGACATGCTGGGCAAATATGTGAAGGTGATTCCGGAAGTGGCCATCAACCTGCTCGAAGTCAACGACAAGCCGATGACCATCATCTATCCCGATGCCATGGGGCTGGCGCCCAATGTGGTCGCGGCCGACGGCACCGCCGGCATCCGCATCCCGATGAACGATTTCTGCGTGGAGGTCATCCGCCGCTTCCACAAGCCCATCGTCTCGACCTCGGCCAACATCTCCGGAGAGCCTGCTCCGGCCTGGTACGAAGATATTCCCGTCGAAATCATCGAGGCTGCCGACTGGGTCGCCGACCCCTATCTTGAAGAAGGCGCCACCGGCGAGCCCTCCCAGATTATCCAGGTGGGCCTGCACGGTGAAATCAAGATTATGCGTAAATAATTGCGACGAACTTATTTACTGACCGTTCTGGCATTCTGTCAGTTGTATCTTCCTGCGTCTTCCTCTTTGATCCCAGGATGAGCGATACAAATGATGATCCCGAAATCTTCCAACTCACAACCCACCAGTTGGAAGTGAAGGTGATAATAGCATCAAGAAATGTAGCAAAAACGGAAACCAAAGTCACAAAAGGTCTTTCCAAAAACTACTGATAAAACCATCCATTTCTCGTCCTAAAAAATTCTAATGCCTTTCCCATCACCCCGGGAGCGCTGTTCTTCTATCCATTCACGATATCGACTTCTGTAGCGGTCGAAAATATCATGCTCATCCAAATAGGATTCAGCCTGCTTATTTCCGAGTCTCTGCGAACTACACATGAGTACAACAAATTCATCGGATGTGCGAGGATAAAGCAATGCCGCAGAATAGCAATACTCTCCAAGCAGACGGTCTTTGCTCTTTTCATGAAAAATATCCAAATAATCGAGATTCAAACTCGCCATCCGACAGTATACAGCTTTGGAATACGAAGAAGCGGCTTCCATCCGTTCATCAGCCTGCAGGTAGCTTTTCCCCATCAATGCATATACTTCTGCACAGCGAGCAGATATATCTTCATCGGGAAGCCGGGAATCATTCAATGCGTCCACAGCCATGGACAATGCAGCAACTGCGGACTGATAATTCTCACGCTCAAAAATGTATATTTCCCCTACAGTCAGGAAAGTATCGAATTGATCGTCCCACCTAGCGGCATTCCTGTACTTCTGCGTCCATTCCTGAAATGTAGCGATACATTTATCGTATTGCTTGCAACGGGCATAAGCGACTACCAATCTCGACATCTCATGGGGACTTATCTTGCCATACATCCGTAGCTCCTCTAGCGGACGGATAGCGCCAATATAGTTAGAAGCCGACAAACACCGTTCCGCCTGTTGCCTTAAAGAGGCCACCGTACCATCCGCCTCTGGTTGACTGCTTTTCGCTATGATGAGTTGGTTCCCAGAAATCGTATACGGGCCAAGCTGCTGCAAGGCTGACTGTCCAAGCAACATATCATCTTGCATGCTCTCCAGGACACTCGCCCGTACATCTTTCAAATGGAATCCACCGATCTCGACATCCCGTAAATTGACATACAAGCACTTGACGACACTTGCATCCGCCAAGGAAACTCTCCCTTCACCGATAATATCATCTTCATCCAAAAGATCCTCCTCGAAAAGTTTTCTGGCAAAATTCATAGAAATACTCACACTGGAAGCACCGGTATCCAAGATTAGGGAGACATTATGCCCATTCACCCTGCAAGGAAGCCAGTATACACCATGCCTTGAAATCAAAGGAACCACTGTCTGCCCCAAAGCACAGTTTGATAACAGGACGACAATCATCAAAAATAGTGCTTTTTTCATAATCATCGATCAGAGCACAATCTTGTTAACAGGCTCATTCCAATATTCAACCAGAGCCTTCCGGCAATAATCACGAGCACGCTCATCCCCCCAGGCTGCGCCATAATAATAATACGTGTAAAACTTCTGGAAACTATACTTCTTTTCATACCGTACAGCCAAGTCGGTAAAGGCATCAGCGATTGTGGAGTCCCGTAACCGTTTCTTCCAGCAGTCTCCGACCGATATCTTTTTCCATTTGCATATATCTCTTACCAACTGAAGCGTTTCTGTCTCGAGCGTTTTCAGGTCGCTATGCTCCCTGCTATAAGATACAAGCTGAGACTGCATGTTGATGCGCTCCTCACCTTCATCTGAAATCGCAATCGCCTTCTTCAGATACTTAGCCATATCTTTCTTCTTGCCCAGATTTCTAAAGGCGGAAGCCATCATTTTATACAGGTTTTTCTTGAACTCCGTATCTTCATTATCCATCGCGTTTTCAGCATCCTTGAACACAGAGAGAGCCTTATTGTACTCTCCCTTGCTCATATATCCACATCCCGATTCATACAGGACTGCTGCTGTCACGACAACAGAATCTATCATCTCCTCCTGTTCTTCTTCGGTTATTGTTGAATCCCTAGGAGCAATAACAGGGGTAATGTCCTCGACAGAAACGGGAACCTTCGCGCCATCCTCCAAGATGAGATTTCCACCATCAAAGACGACATGTCCCAATTCATTCAACAGAATCTGTCCAATTGAGAAGAATGGCGTAACCGACCCCGTAATGAAAGCCGTAACATTCTGTAATGTTTTTCCGCAAAGATCCAATTCCCTGATATTGACCGCCACACCAGGGCGGACTTTCTGCTCGCGGAATGTTGTATCCTGAAAACCCTTGAAATCAGCGCCACACAACAATCCTTCCTCACACATTTCCAGGACTATAAACTGCGGTATGAAAGCCCGCGAATACGACGAGATGACTGTTGGAACCATTTTCCCATTCAAACGCGAATCAAAATAATAGACATCTCCCTTCCGGTTCAGGGGAATCACGACCTGCGAAAAAGCAGGAGCAAGACCAAAAACCAGCAATATGTAAACAATCAGATATCGTTTCATGGCCATAATTTGTATTAACGGGTGGATAACAAGATATTGACAAGTGCTCCGCAACCTTCGAATGCACGTTCATCTACAACAGCATCTTTAGGTATGGATATCCGTGACAGGGAGATACAATCTTTGAATGCCCGGCCTTCAATTAACTCTACGCTTTCGGGAAGCGACAAAGACTGAAGTTTCGAACAACCCTCAAAGGTAGATGTACCTATTCTTCTCAGACCTAAAGGAAAAATAACACTTGTCACTTTTTCGCATCCTTTGAACGCACCATCGGCAATCACTCGCGTATGGGGGACAATAGCAAGCAGGCCGGAAAGATTGACACCCTTGTATCCCAGCAAGCAGTTATCCATATAGGCAAGACCCGGCTTGAGTTTTTCAAACCTTTCAGTACCTGTAAAAGCGTCAGCGCCAATCCTTTCCACACTGGTAGGAATCGTAAAGACACTCAATCCCGTACACTTGTTAAAAGCATACTCCCCGATTGAGATGACGGAGGAAGGAATGTCAATCCGTTCAAGCGTGACACAATTGGCGAATGCCCACGAACCGATATCCTTGACACTGTTGGGAATCATCACCTCCTTCAAGTTCCGGCAGCCGCTGAAAGCGCTGCTTCCGATTGAGACAATGCTGTTCGGAATGACAATCCGCTGCAGTGCAAAACAATCATGAAAAGTCCAATCAGCAATCTCCGAGAAACTGTTGGGAAGCATGATAGAAGCCAACTTGGAGCATCCTTCAAACGCGCTCTCGCCAATACGCCTTATACTATTAGGCATCTCGACACGGAACAAGTTCAGGCAACCTTTGAATGCGGCGTCCCCTACCAGTGTATCTCCATACGGGATGGACACTTCGGCAATCTTGACACAATCTTCAAATGCATGTTCACCGATTTCATGAAGTTGAGAGGGAAACTTGAGTCTTTCAAGCGAGCCACAGCCATAAAAAGCATAGCCACCGATACTCCGGACACCGTCGGGCATAATCACTGACACCATCCGGTCGCAATCGAAGAACACACCTTGTTCAACGATATCCACCTCTGATGGAATATTGGCGGAAGTAATTTCCCGACATCCATAAAACGCATAGCGTCCTATTTTATTCACAAATATCGGGATTGTTAAGTTTTGTAAAGCATGGCACTGTTCAAAAGCACTTTGCCCGATCTCCAGGACGCTTTCCGGAATCCTGATATCCATCAGGTTCGCACAACCCTTGAACGCTTCATTGCCAATCACCAGCAGACCATTGGGTAACGTAATGGATTTCAAAGATTCATCCCCACCGAAAGCACCAGCAGAAATTTGCTTAAGCGGAAGACTGAATTTTATGACATGTTGATTGTCTGACATTACGTCATAAGCAATAATCTCGGCACCAAAGGGATTCTCTTCCCACTCAAGGGGTTCAGAAGAAGAATGCAAGAAACTTAACTGATCACTTGGATACGCGTGGGATGCCGGCGAAAAATAACACTTGCCTGCCAGAGTATAGCATCCATAAACATCATCTTGCTTGACGACGATATACTTCCCGTCAGGTTCCAATTCCGCCATATCCAGCTCGGGCTCAGCAATAGTCCGCCCTGAGCGGTTCATCAGTCCAATCTTGCCATCTGATGCATAAGTCCTGAAAACATTGTCACCCAACTTTACAGGCGGCATGGATGAACAATCGGCAGCAAATACAGAGCCATCATCGTCAAAACCACTCCATTTCCCCTGAAGTTTCCCCCATGCAACATCATCGTCAATCCTGGCGTCCGCCCATTGAATGGGACAGAGCAAAACGCCAGAAGCTGAAACCAGACCGAACAAACCATCCTTTTCGACTATGGCTACGCCACGGTCATTGAACTCACTCAACGAATCATATTCACAATCCAGCGCAAATGTTGCATCCGGGCGCAAAACACCCCACTTCCCCTTATACTTGACCCGCGCCACCTTATAAACACCCTCCCGATAGGGATGATCCTCAAACAAATTGGCTTCGTCAAACACAGGTTTTATCAGTAAAACCCACTCGTTGCCGGCATATCCCAGCTTGTCGTTTTTCTTTATCAAACGAAGCATTTCGTTCTCATGTCCTTTAAGGACCTTGAGTTTCGGATTCGGACTGTTCTGCGCAGAAAGCCCCGGGCCAGCCAGAAACAGCCATCCGACAAAGAAAACATAGAAATAACTACGAAATTTCATTATTTAGACTGCTTTACCCTCACTGTTAGTGAAACATTCGTATGTCGGGAATCTTTGATAGTAATTATAGCTTCCCTCTCTTTTTTATCTTTATTCTGATCACAAGTAACCGTCACTGTCTTGCCGGATACCGAAACCTTAGCCCATGATTTATCGGATGATGCCGAAATCGATGAACCATCTGATGTAACAGTAATCGTCTGCGCCTTCAGATTCTTCCTAGCCGGGAATGACAAGCTGGTGGGATTCACCGAGAACTGATACTTCTCCTGACGGACAGAAATGTTCTCGTACACATCGGAGAAATCATTCGATTTGACTGAAATGGTTCCAGACCTCTCGTTAATTGACGGGGCATTGTCCTTGATACAGCTGATCTTGACATCAATCGCAATCGTCGACCCACTTCCGGAAGATGGCTCCGCCTTCAGCCAATCAGGACAAGTGATAGTCCAAGGACCTGTAGATTTGACCCTGATAGTCTGGCTGTTTGAATTATCTGAGAAAGCTGCAAAAGAATATGAATCCTTCGCATCGACACTCCAGGAGAAGCCCGTTTGAGAGAAGTTAACTCTCTTTTCTGCATTCGTAACCTTGTTACGGATAATGGCTATTGCACTTCTGTTCGCCTCTTCTTTATTGCCGGTGACAGTAAAACTGATATTCTTGTCTCCCTTCCCACTCTCGGGTGAGGCCGTAACCCAAGATTGGTCAATGGATATCTCCCAGGGAACCGTAGCATAGCAATCCAACTTGACATCGTATTTCCCGCCAGCGTACGTGATATTATTGTACTGAACTGTAGTTGTGTTGTAATTCATTCCGTCTTGCTTGAAGCTGATGGTCTTTCTTGCCCCTGACTCGTTTCGGATGACGACAGACCCGGACCGGTCTGATGCGTTCAGGTTGTTGGCGACCGTAAACGAAATTTTAACAGGATCCTGCTTCGCTTTTCCGTTTTTCATGGAGGGAGTAATCCAATCCGAATTACTGGCCACCTCCCAATCTTGCGTAGATGTAAGTTGGACTTCATAAATCAATCCGTTTTCCTCATAAGCACGAACGGCATCAAAGTGATCGCTTGAAAGATCGAACAAAGTCCGCATCTGCTCGACATCAACCTTAATAGGGCTGAAATTGCCCACATCACAACGGATTTCAATCGTGCCTCTCTTGGAAGATGTTGTACTTTCATTGGTACTATTCGTAACGATCTTAAGAGAGACTTTATCCCCTGCTTCACCCGACGAGGGTGATATGTCAAGCCAGGATGGTTGGCTGGAAACATGCCATGGACCGGATGTCTGAATGTCAAAGGACTGTTCACTGTCCCGGTTGGCGCCCAAGGTCCCTGGCGATGAAATCTTTTCGAACTTGAATGCCGCTTGCAAGATTTCAAGTGTATCCCGCAGAGAATACGTCGATGGATCCGTACTTGTCACGACAACGGATTGACGAAAATCTTCAAGCGAAAGGTTCTGGTTGGACACAGACAGGGAAAGAAGCGTTTCCCCTTCATCTCCCGACATCGGATTCACCCGTACACCCGAGGGGATGTTCGTGATGCTCCACGGTCCGGAAGAAACAAAATTTACCGAACCTGTCCCGCCAAGATTATTGAAACGAAGTACCTCAAGATCAGTGGAACCGTCGGAGAAATAAAAATTGTATTTCTCCTGGTTGATAAAAATCAAACGCTCGGCCCCAGAAGGAAGGGCACGCAACACCAACTTACAGTTGCGGTCATATTTGGAAATATTGGCTGATTTAGGCACAATCTTCAATATGAATTCTCCTGTTTCCGACTGGCTTTCTTCCCTATTGACGGCAATCCAATTATCCGGTAACTGAATATTGTCCAGATATTCTTTGCCTTGAGAATTATCCAGCTCTACACGAACTACTTGCTCCAAGTAATTGCTCTTGTCAAACTGGAGAGAGCAGGATGACGCTTCGTTCAGCAGAAAGCGATAGTTTTCCTGACGGACTTCCAATGTGTCCTGATACACACCCTCCATTTCCTGCACGCGACGCGTACGGCTTGAATCAGCAAAAACAAGCAACCTGTAGGAAGCGACTCTTTGTTCTACGCCCAAATTATCCGACAGCGGCGCAACGATGACCGACATTTCCCCAAAGCCCTGTGTGGCGGAGAGATCAACGACAGGCTCCGTCTCAGACAACGTCTCCAACTTCCAATAGAGGTTGGTATTTATATGAAGTACATTGGAATTGCCCCCTGCATTCTTGTTCCATGGGTAATAAAATTGACGCTCTACAAGGCTGGCGAAAGGGGCTTCCTGACTAGCCGGGTAGCTTTTTGAAGAGGAGCCAGGAGATTGTATTGTGATAGTCCCCGCCCTGTTAATGCCAGAGGCATTCAAATCAGTTGTCAGATAGACCATCTGCATACCCCTTCCTTGAGTCCCGCCATAGCTCACATTTACCCACTCCGGTTTTGAAAGCGTCCAACGACCTGTGAATTGTACGAAAAGGGGAAGTGTTTCTCCCATAGGAGAGAAATCGTAAGAATCCCTATCCGTAATGTCCTCATTATAACCCACTTGTTGCAACTCTCGCTGATCTTCACAAGCAAAGACGAAGAACAGCGACAACAAGATGACCCAATAGCTTTTTATTTTCATAGTGCAAATGTTATCTATCATAAATTAAGTCGCCCGGCGTATGTCCCAACATTCGCCTCATGACACTATATACCGTGACGATAGAGGCAATCATAATAATGACGACTGACACCAAAGTCTGGATATTCCAAAGACGAATTAAATTGTAGCCCTCCTTCAAAAGACCCAGCGGATGCATCAGCAATTGTACAGCGAAAACGATGGCCAGCGATATAAGGATGGCCATCAGTACCACAGAAAACATGATCAAGGCGTAGATATGGAAGAGTTCCCGATTGCTGATTCCGAAAGCCTTGAATGTCCCGATATTCCGTTTGATCTTCTGGAAATAGGACTGCAGCAGATTGACGATGAACAGAATGATGCAGGTAATCGCGAAGAAGATGATGGCCCAAGAAAGGATATTGGCCATGATGCTGACTGCATTGAAGTTCTTTTTCGCCTCAATCTGTGACATTTCAATGTCCACTTTATAGACTTTCTTCACATACTCTTGAAAATCCCCTATTTTGTCCAGATCCCTGAAATGGACAGAAAGATACGCCGGCTTCGTAATCTCGTAATCCGAGAAATCATAGTTGAATACCCGATGAACATCTGCTGCGGGGAATGCTGCCATCATACCGTCATGCAAAGCCTTCACGTCCATCGGATTTACATCTTCTTCAGAAAAAGTAATGGAAATGAATGAGCCTGGTTTGTAGGGGACCATCTCCACTCGATAGAACCATTGATCATCCACAGAAGCATCCAGGTCCTGTTCATCGGCAAGTTCCTGTGCATTTGACATAAAAGCATCTACGCCAATTTCGTCGGGGACAAAATAGAAGAGGGATTTCGCGTACTCAGGATGATCAGCAACAAGGAATGGGTAGTCGAAATCGTTCATGTCCTGGAAATAACAATATTTAGTGGAGATAACATCAAAACCACCTGGCAGACGGTGTACCACGCCCAACAACGGAAGCGGTATCCTGACATTATTGTCGATTTCTACAAAACCAAGTTCCGCAGCTCCGGGGCTGTAGCGGCAATAGTCCACAAAGGCAGGATATGGTGATTCATACCCAAGTCGCCGCATGGCGTCCTCCGTCATAATGACACCGACGGTATTCTGGTCTACCTCGGACAAATCCGCAACGCGGCACCCATGGGCAACGTTTTCCTTGCTGAGAATAGATTCGACCAACGAGGAGCGGATGTCCCCGAAAAACCGGATTTTCAGATACTGTGTCTGGTCGTCTTCTTTTCCGAAGAAGAACCAGGCGAAGTCATGATCGGCTTGATACCCGCGATAGTGGAAACGGTCCATCAGTTCGTGATCATTTAGGTCGGCCGCCATTCGATCCAGATCGCCACCACCATAATCATTCTTGATATCGACCCAGTTAATGAACGGGTCGTTCATCTTGTAACGAAGATACCGAAGACTTCCGCTGCTAAAGGAAATCGCCAGGAAGGTCGCAACCAGCACAAGCGTCAACAACCACAGATTGGCGTTCCGCTGTCCCAGCATCACGCGTCCCTCTCTTTTGACGAAGAGTTCAAAATAGTCTTTCGAGAAAAGCTTCATCTTTGTCATGACAGCCCTCCTTTTTTCAGATAATGCTCAAATGCATCCGTTTCGAACGATTCCGGCCCGTTGTTCCAGGTATTCCGCTGCGCATCGGGGAAGAATACGCTCGATTCATCAATCCTTCCGAAATAATCGACTTCCCCATGCTTGTTCAATTCTTTGCGCGCCTGCTTTCGGATGAGAATGATCATGTCGGCAAAAGACGTGGCCAGATGCATGTCATGAGAAACGATGACCGCAGAACTGTCCGGGTAGGAATTGAGTTTGACTGCAAGCAACTCCATAGCTTTTACAGCATTGTCCCCATCCAAGTTGCCCGTAGGCTCATCTCCAAAGAGAACTGAGAAATCGGGAAGGATTGCACGCGCGAAGGTCAGACGCTGTTGTTGTCCGCCCGAAAGTTCCTGTGCCATACGTGTTTCATCGATGTGGCCTAGTCCCAGATCCGAAAGCAATTCCCGTGTTTTCTCAAAGCAATCGCCCTGTGAGTAACCCTGCAACATACGGGTCAAGGCAATGTTTTCAAAAGCCGTAAAATTTCGCATCAGATTCGTGCTCTGGAAAATAAAACTGAAATATTTCAGCCGGAAAGAAGACAGTTCTTCATCATTGTTTCGGCGCCACATCTCAATCAAATCGAAAGCTTTCTCCCCTTCATAATAAACAAAACGCATCCCAGGCGTGGGCACGATCGTATTGTTCATCATGCCCAGCACTTCCAGAATCGTACTTTTCCCAATGCCAGACTCCCCAACGATGAATACGGTCTTTCCGCGGGGAATCACCAGTTGGTCGATCTCCAGCACAACCTTGGAAGAAGCGTTCAGCCCTTTGTCGTAGGAACAGTGCAGATTCTCAATATCAAATTGCTTTTCCATGCTTGGCTTATGGTAAATCCTCTATGGGAATCCAATAGTATTTCGATCCATTGAAGTCCCTGACATATTTATACTTGGAGTTCTTAATGTTCAACAGATTCCTGTATCTCCTCTTAAAATCGCTGATCAAAGTCTGATATTGGGCATGACTGACAGCATGCGGACTCGCAATCTCCTGGATCGTGTATCCTTTCAACGCCTGGGACGCCTCGTTCAAACCCGAAATCAGGCTCATCACCTCTTTATAGCCCATCCGATTGATCTCGTCGTCGGTGATATCGGGCAACATGCTCTGGATCAAAGCATGCAACGCCTTGACATAGGGCTGCCGGTCATTGGATTCTGCCACGGCGGCATCATTGACAGGACGGAGTTTCGTCAAAAGAACATTGAACTCATCGGATGAGATAAAAATGACCGGTTTGTAGTACTCACGGCCACTGGCATCCTTCTTCTTAGTCCAACCTTTAAAAGTAAGAAGCTGTCCATCTGTATCCTCGGCATGCCCGATACGGCTTTCCACGAAAGCCTTATCAAATGAAATCTGACCCGAAACAGCTTCATTCTTTCCCCATCCTCCTGCATCATACCGAGAAAAAGTTTCTCGCTGATACTTTGCCGTGTTGGAACATTCCATGATTGCCGTTTCCATCAGCTTTGTCAGTTCCGCCGGCTTCATTTCCCGGGCACCTTGGGCATTGCGGTAAGTTCCGATAAACAATTCGTTCTGATAGTTGTTCAAGATCGTGAAACCGTTGTCATCCGGCCGTGCGGAAACCACCGGGGCCTTTTTCCCATTCCGGTCACTTTCCGACATCGTGGCCCACAGCTTGTCGTATTTTCCCTGGACACTGTTTTTCATAATCTTCAGCAATTGGTCATTGAACAGCGTATAGGCATCCTCCATCCTGGAACGAACCTGAAAACCCATAAAGTGGATATTCTTGTCCACCAGCTTCTTGATGATGGTTGCATCCGATACCTTGTTGTCATCGCGTGCATTGCCACAGTCTCCCACAACCAGCAGGATGTTGCTCTCATCCGGCTTGAACTTGAAAAAATCGATGGCCGAATCGATGCCATAGTAGAGTGCCTCGGTATTGCTCTTGTCTTTCGTGGAGCTCTTGATACCATACTTGCCGCCTTTCTCCAGAAACTCCTTCAATTTAGGATTGCTCGCCTGTGTCATCGGGAAAGATTCGAATAGACCTTCTTCATCTGCATAATCCCGATAAATCACGACACCGAACTTGACTTTCTCATTCTTGGCAAAATAATTGGTGCCTTCCAGAATGGCATCCTTCACGGCCGGGAAATAAGGATCCATCGATTTCGTGCCATCAATGACGATTCCGATATTGATATTCATCAACTTATTGATGGCTTCGTCGGTTTTACGGACCTTGGCATCTTCTCCGGCAAAATACTGGTTGATGGTCGTACCTTTTGAGGCTCCTGTCATGCCGAAACTGGAGCAATTATACAAGTCCGCCGTTCCATCATCCAGAATTGGGAAACGGAACGTATTCGGTGGCATGCGATAGCGGTTGATATCTGTTGATCCTTTGTCCTCCCGGAACCCGATTGTAGCAGGCGGATTTTCACCTGCCTTGACTTTCAAGCCCTTATTATCATAAATACTGACCGTAATCTTTTGTTTGGAAAAATAACTGACACTCTCTTCATCCCAAGTCGGCTCCAAACAAGAACGCTGGTTCCAAGGGACAAAGGAAGAACTGGCAACCCAGCCACACAGCACATTGTTATTATTGCCTTCCAACGTATGCTGATTAGCGAGCAACGCCATTCCTTTCTCAACCTTCATGACGAAATAGAACTGCATATCCGTACTCATCGTTGTATACCCACCTTTCTTGGAAGGATCCTTATACATTCGTCCACCATAATCCTGGTCATCCACGGCATCCAGGTTACGGCAAAGCAGGGCTTTGTTGTAAATACCCGCTGCATTGGCAGGACAGGAATGCCAGAGCAACAGATTGGACATGGACACCCATCCCTTTGACTCGGCTCGCGACGAGATCTTTGGATATTCTATGGACTTTTGCGGTTCTGTATACACTAAAGCAAAGCCGTTCTTGATCTGTGCGATTCGAAGTTCTTCATTGAACGACAACTTTGAGAAAACAGTCGAACGAGCGTTCGGTTCGGTATAGGTTACATTGTTGTCCCTGTCACTAAACACGATCCAGTGCTTCTTTTCTGCAGGTACTCTACTTTGACCATAATCTGACCCGGGCATGAAATCACGGGTATCCTGTTCCAGCAGGACAGTGGAATTCAACAATTTAGCAGGATAAAATGCTTTGCTCTGCGCTGGCAATTGCGTTTGTCCGGACAACTGTCCGGGCAACAATAATGCGAAAAGCAAGACTAATGTACAATAACTATAATGCTTCATATTTCTCAAAACTAATATCCCAATAAATAGAAACGGTATCCCGAGCACAGATTCCTTTCACCGAAAGGGGCTTTTTCATCATATACTAGGCCATCGTCCTGTCCATGCCAGATCTCCATCGTAAAATAGTCGGATGGAAGCCTGTTCAGGTCCAACATGAAATAGAGCGAAGCAATCACATTCTCATTGTATTTCATTGCCCAGAACGAAGGATTTACATAATACGTCATTGTAAACATGGAAAAAGCAGGCTGTCCGTTGTCCAAAATAAAATCTGTCTCATCGAACATTTGTACGATCCGCTCGCGGTCAACTTCCGCATAGATCTCATGGGCGGACTTGTAGTTCAATTCGCCCAGCATCTCCTCGAAATCCTGCGGATTTGCATCAGGCAGGTTCATTTTGACAATGCGCGGTTCATCAGCATTCGCCAAATAGAAGATTACAGCATTGCTTTCGTTCGAACGGGCGTCATTGAACACTTCCTGCAGACGCGCACTCAATCGGCTCACCGGCGTACTACTGTCATGGGCAATGTATATGAACTCCAACGACTGGGACTGTGCCAGAGAAAGCGTGCATGATATCAGAAACAATGTACAGACTAAACAAAAACGATTTACTATTCTCATGCTCTATTCCTCCGGATAATTGACAACAATACGAACTCGGGTAATCCGATTGAATTCGTCATACGACAACGATTTCACCGTGAGAGAGGACCATGTCCCCATCAAAATCCTATTGCAGATGTCACCGATGGATTCCGGTGCCCTCTCCCCATCCTTTTTCCCCTCACAGACAACGACATAGCCCGGCGCCATGTATTCTCTCTCCCAAGTCTTCGAGAAACTCGATCCGTAATCTCCCGTATTCAACTTGGCGGCAAGCTCTTGGGACGTGACTTTCTTGACGGTCGGCTGAACAACTTCCGGCTGGACATCAAAACCGGAAACTTTCTGGGGAGTCGTCTTCATATCCCGAGATCGGGAATTCACGACTTGCAGATAGTACGTTCCGTCGACACTGGGGCTTACACCAGAAAATGAACCGGTCGAACTCGACACGAGGACATTGCCCGATTTATCCGTCAACTGATAGGTCAGCGGATCACCGGAAGGGACAGAAGCCGTTACAGAAAACCTGTATGCCTTAGCCGTTTTATCATATTCCGGTTTACCCAGATCTGTCACGACGGGCATCACCTGCTTCTGGTCATATCCCGAAGCAGAAGATCCCCGGTTCACTAAACCCGAAGATTGATTGACTGCTGCCTGAGACGAATTAGTGGTGACAGCGGAAGTCTTCTCAGCGGGCGTATTCTTGGTACGGCTATCCACGAAGCGCCCCACCATAAAACCTGCGAGAACCGACAACACGGCCAGTCCAATCAAAAGGCCCACTTCGGTTAATTTGCTATTCTTTTCCATAATTACAATCAGAATTTGATCAATAATCCGGCATCAAGCCACAAAGCCCTGCGGCTCAGAGAAATACAATGAATGAACGAATGTGTCGCTACTTCTTCGTCTTTCACAGCGTTATATACGATCGGATAAATGCCATCCCCTTCGTTCATCCAACTGGCTTCTTCCGAAGAAGGGCTGTAGATATCCTTAAAGCCATATTCATAGCCTATCTTCCCATAAACGAACAGCGGGCCATAAAGTTTGACATCCACGCCGAGACGCGCCATCGCTGTAAAATCATAGGGCCTTTTCCTGGCATAGCTGCCCGGCTCCATAAAACGCGTAAAATCCTGATTTATATCATTATAAGTAGCCTTCCTACTAGTTCCTTCCACAGTCCCGCGAACATGATAGGGGTTTATCTGTGTTTTCCAATGTACATATCCATTACCCCCGATATCAAGAAGCAATTTCACATAGCGCATCAACTGGGCCTCAATGGAAAAATAAGCCGGTACCACCCAATCCTGATACTTTATCCCTTCTATCGCCGTCAAAATGTGGTACGAACGCCGATAGCTTTGACGATCCGCGTCCAAAATTTCCATAGAATAATTGATATTATTCGCAGCAAGTTCAATCGAACTGGTTGACAATGCCGCTCCGATATTGAAAGAAACTGCTATTCTTTTACCATGGATGAAGGCGATACCCAAATCTGCGCCATACTCCATCGCGTGAGAATGATAGCTCACGACATTATCCGAAGAAGTAACATGAAAGGCCGATCCAAGTGTGGTGGCAAAACGAGGACGAAAGCGCCAGTTCTTGGAACGGAACTGATATTCAACATAGTCATACCTATCTGTACTGGCCAGCACTTTCTGTTTCAAGAAAATATCTTCATTGCCGGGACTGACCTTCCCATTATTGACGATAGCCTGCCCGAACCTGTTGAAAGACGGATGTTTACCATTGACCAGCAGACTATCCCGCGAACCAGGAGTCTCTTGGATGACCAGAAATTTTCCTTTTGGAATGAATGCCTTTCCATCTGTCTTTCCTTCGATTGAATGAATGAAGCATCTGTCTTCTGCCTCATCATACACCACATCCATCGTCAGGAGGAAGCATCCGCCTTCAATGAATTCAGATGAAGAAAAATAGATTTCATGCGGATCTGTATAACGGACGTTCTTCCGGAACGAGACATTCCAATGCCAAGCACCTCCCGTGTATCTGGGACGATCCTTTGTCACATCCTGAATCTCGACCATGGTATTCAATACGTTCCCAAGGGCATAATCCGCATAGTCAGAGATTGATACGACTTCTCCAAGGTGCTGGCTCTCAAGAAAGTCGCAATAGATGCCAGCCTCCCTGTCATCAAACAAGCGCAAGAAAGACCTTTTGGCGCCCGAGTCATACAGGAGAACGCTCTGTTCATAATCCTCCAGCAGTTCCAATATCAAGCCGTTGACATGCCGCTCCTTAGAACGCGTCATCGTCTGGGCCTCAGCCAAGGGGCCGATCAGCGACAAAACGAGGAATAATAAAAGACCTTTTCTCATACTCAAAAGACACGACTTAAAAGGAATCCGACAACCAGTCCCACGAAAGAAACCGCGCCATATACCCATGCAGGAATACTTTTGGACTTGACCGTCTCCTTCTTGTCATAAGCAGCATAAGTGATTGATTCGTGGGGATAGGGATAAACGGCCGGTTCTTCCTTGACAACGGTTTCCATTGTAACAGAAGACGACTGTGGCTCGCGCGAATTTTGAGGGCTGGCTGCTGGCATCAACCATGTTGCCTCGGGATTGCCGCCCTTCAGGCACGCTGTTGCATATTCATTGATCTGTTGTGCCGTAGGCCGATCCCACGTATCTTTCGCCAGACAACCCGCCAGCAAGGTATTGAGTTGCGGAGAATACCCGGGCAAATCCGGGATTTCAGCGCCCTGCTTTTGCAGACTTCCGCCCATACCGGCAAAAGGGAGTTCACCGGTCGCTAGCTCGTAGATCGCAACGCCTAGCGACCAGATATCACTTGCCTTGATTGTCTGGTAATTCTTGCTGAAACGTTCCGGCCCCATATATGAAATCGCTCCGGCAGAATTCAGGGAAGCGCTTCTCTTCAGCGAACGGCGCAACTGCTTGCTGATACCGAAATCCGTTACGACATAGCTGCCATTCTGAAGTAAAAGGATATTGTCGGGTTTGATGTCCTGATGGATAATCGGTGGATCCTGCAAATGCAGATAACTCAAACCAGCAGATACATCTTTGATAAAATGCCATAATTCCATTTCTGTCATCTCACCCGCATATCGGCTTACTGATCCACGCGGGCAGTATGGCATCACCAAGAAGGGGCGATTGTCCTCCTGGTTGATCCCCAGATAATTGGCATGCAAGAGATTGGTGTGGTTCAGATTGAAGGAGAGCTGGAATTCCTTGCGGAAATCATCCAGGCCCTGCTGGTCCATCGCCACATATATTTTGATGGCCACTTCGACGTCGGTACGATTGTCTTTGGCTACCCAGACCTCGCCGAAACTGCCATTCCCAATCAAACGCTCGAGAATATAACGGCCATCAATTACGTTTCCTTCTATATACTGCATATGGCTCTATTATTACGTTATTATATTGCCCGCTTCGCTTCCTCATCAAATTTTTTCACATTTAAATCAAAGGAATCCTTATTAAAAGACTGTTTGTGATTAGATTTTAAATTTAGCACCGGATTTAACGTCGTATCCCTCGATTCTTTAGAAATCGTATCTTGTTTAGAAATTGTATCCTGAATACCCGATTTATCGTCAGGGTCAGGGTCAGGAGCCTGCCAAAGTAGTATCCCTAACACCACCAAGGCAACACTTGCAAGACCGATTGTCAACTTCTTTCGCAAATTGCCATTAAAATGATTGTCATGATTATCGCCTTCGCTAGGATGCAGGGTTTGGGAATACGGATTCCGGGACGATGGCTCGTCCGCATCCAAAATCGCCAATAGCATAACTGTAATATTGTCCGGTCCTCCCTCCTTCTTGGCTAGTTCAATCAGATCCAAAGAGAGTTGAGATAAGTCTCCGTCGTAAGTATCCAGTAAAGCCGTGATAGCGTTGTCCTTGCACACTCCGCACAGTCCGTCGGTACACAGCAAGTAGATGTCACCTCTGTGCAAAGGATGGAAGTCGAAGTCGGGAGATGGAGCTTCAACCCCACTACCCAAACACTTCGTGATAATATTGCTCTCCGGATGATCAAAGGCCTCGTCCTCCGTCAATTTCCCTTCATCCACCAATTGCTGGACATAAGAATGGTCTTTGCTCAAACGGCGCAGACGAGGCTCCTCTTTTCTATTATATAAATACGCACGACTGTCACCACACCAGCAGTAATACGCCATCCCATCCACTGCCCAAAGCAAAACAATCGTTGTCCCCATCCCTTCCGTGGAACGGTCCTTTTTTATCTGTTCGTTGATCTTGGCATCTGCATAGACCAATGCCTCGACCATGAACTTTTCAATCTCCTTCAAAGAATCTTTGATTTTGGTCAATTGTTCACGGTCCGAGAACTTTTTTTCAATAGCCTTAATGGCAATGTCGGATGCAACCTCTCCGGCATTATTGCCGCCCATGCCGTCTGCGACGGACATGACACAACCAAGATCTCCCAGAATCAAAGATTTTGCCTCCGGAATAAACCAAGCCTCCTCTGTCTTGGATAAATCGGCACAAATCGTGAAATTGTCTTCGTTGTTATCCCGAAGCAATCCCGTATCGGTCCGTCCTCTTATATTAAAAATCGTATTGGACATAATGGGAATAATCCTCCCCTGCACAAATACAGGGGAGGAGACAATTAATAATTATTCATGATCCGTCAATGCTGAGAGCGGAGTCGCCACGTCCCGGTCAGCACCATCGGTATGGCTAAGTACGCCGACCACACGCCACTTTCCAGTATTTTTGTCGCAGGCCAACAATGGTGCACCATCAAAACCTTTTTGGTAACGTTTGCTGGACATCTCGATTTGGAAGCGATCGTTCAAACCATTAACGTTGATGTTGTTATACTGGAGATACGGTTTGACCCGCTGAGAATTTTCAAAACCATAGTTGAACGGGAAACCGAAAATAGCCACTCTTTCACCCGCAACAAGATTCTCGTCACCCACGGTATCAAATTCAAATCCCGTAACGGAAGCAAGTTGCTCAGTCTTAGACATCGTAGCCCAGTTATCCGACGTTTTATATGGTGACAACTTGATGGTATTGTTATGTGCCTGCAATAGTCTGAAAAGCTGATGATCCTTCGGCACCTTGCTGATTTCATGGACTTCCTCAACATTATCCTTTCTGTCTGACATAATCATATCGGTATTGCGGAATTTGAAATTGGCGCCGGAGGGAGAATATGCTGTATAGTTGACAACGACCGAAAAATCACTATACACACAAGCGAGCACGTGACTTAAATCCCAGTCGAATCCTTTGCTGTCTTTGCCAATCGGGTCGCTGAAATAGTACCAAGGTGCAATTAGGCTACGGGATGTCACGAAACGACCATCCGACAACATAAAGCCCGTTCCGCCCATATTATCTAATTTAAACTGGGCAAGGAGAGCATTCTCCGGCGTATAGATGGCGATATCATCCATATGGATGAAATATACGTTATTTACATACATAGCCTGTTCCAGGCTTTCTGGCTCAGGAAGCAGCTTAACATCGGTCGGTCTAAGAAGCGCCCATAAACTTAGACAAAGCGCCGCAAGCACCAAGACGGAAAGAATGGCGGTAGCGACTTTGTATGGGCGAAGTGCCTGCTGGCGGAAAAGGGTAAAACGCTCGGAAAGCTTGATGCTGTCAACGGTCGCCTGCGCCCCTTGCGGAATGATGAACCCCATAATCGGGCCTCTGACGGAAAGTTGAATCTCATCACCGGAATTAAGATGCCATTCCTTATTGATCGGCTGCCCGTTCACCAAAGTCGCGTTGGTTTTGGAAAGGTTTATCAGCTTCCACCCATCCCCATCCTTCAAGATGGCCGCATGGTGACGACTTACCGTGTCACATGCCTCATCAAAACGAACTTGGCAACTGGCATCCCGGCCAAGTTCAATTTCGTCAATGATAATTTTTTGAGATTCACCCTTCTTATGATAAAGGGTTGATGTCTTGTGCTCCAGAATATAATATTTCTTTCCGGACGCATTGAACAGCGAGCCGATACCAGCGCCCACTGAACCAGACAAGGTCTGTTTGTAAGTTGATTCCATAGTATGATTAATTGTGATTACTTATTACTATCAATTTTAATTTAATCTCTTTTCTTATCAATTTCAATTTAACATCTCCAACCTGAATCAAATCTCCTTCCTGGATATAAGAACCCTGCGAGCCGCAAATTCTATCATTAATATATGTTCCATTCAAAGAATTCCGCCATCCTCTCCGTTCGCTATCATATTGCCCATCCCTGACAATCCATGTCTGAGCGTCAGTGGTAAGGATGGTGAAATGTCGTCTTGATACCAGTGTCGCTTCCGAATCCTTGAGATGGATATCGTTGCTTGATCCCCTACCCGCAAGCAGGCTGTTCCGTCCTGTGGATAAAAACATCTCCGTCAAGTCATAGCTTCGTCCCTCTTCTTCACCTCTTTCAACCACAAGACAAAAATGCTTGTCAAAAGAATCTGACACTTCCGGCTCATTTTCATTCCCAGAGCTTGGGGGCTGAACGCAATCCTTGAAAGGAATGGCGGTCAAGAGTTCCTTTATGGTTTGATACCGTTTTAAATAATCCGGATTCAGACATTTTTCAAAGACCCTTATCCACCTTTTAATATCAGGAATCTTGCTCAGAGCCGATCTGTTCCATGCACCTTCCTTGATATTCTTTTGATACGTCACCAGTTCAGAGTGGTTCTCAATTGTCCCATACGGCAATTCGCCCGTCAACAACTGGTATAACAAAACCCCAAAAGAAAAGATGTCCGTAGTTGGAAGAACTGTAGAGTCACCCCTTTTTCGGTAAATCTGTTCAGGAGGCATATAAGCATAAGTGCCAAACATTTGCGAGGGCCGCCCAAACCAGTTCCGCTCGGTCATCCGATGATTTTTATTGCCACTGATACCAAAGTCCGTGATGGCGACAGAACCGTCTTCTCGCAAGAGGATGTTTTCCGGCTTGATATCCCGATGGACTATCCCTTTCGCATGGAGTGCGTCTAGGCCGAGCAGAATCTGACGAGCCACTTCCAGGACCCTGTCATAATCCCCACCCATCAGCGCATTCACATCGCCTCCGCCACAATACTCCATCACAAAATACGGATTATTGTTCATGGAGCCGAATTCGATGCTCTTGACGAGATAAGGCGATACGATCCTGGCTATTTTATATTCCGCGCGGAAACGCTCTAGAAGGGTATCACGAATATTGGAAGGAACTTCCCATAATCTGAGGATCTTTAAAGCGTAAGGCTTCTCTTTCAAGTCAAACACCTTGAATACCTGCCCGAACGAACCTTTGCCAAGTTCGCTGTCAACCACATATTTTCCATCTACCTTGTCGCCGCTTTTCAAATCGCAGCGAAATGGTACCAATGCTTCTCCCCGATCGCTGGAATCCATCTCGAAAGATTATTCAATGATAAACCTTTTCCCTCCCATCAAGATGACATCACCCCGTTCCAATGCCATTTTTCTTCTTGCAAGAACATAAGTACTACTAAGCCGGCTCTTGTCTTCGACATAGAGGCATCCTTCGGAAACAGTCAATTCAGCCTGGCACTCCGAATCGCTCTCACTATCAGATAACAGAGATTGTTTGACGACAAATGGGCTCCCAACACATTCAATACTATCACCCCCGTCAATCGGAACAAGTTTATATCCCTGTTTCGTACTATTCTGCGTCTCCTCCTGAACAGATTCGTTAGATTCAGGCAGTACAGGATTGACATTCAGGACCGTCGATCGCATACCGTCTTGAATATCATCAAGGGTTGTTGCCCGAACTTCTCGCTGCGTAGCTTTGTAATGAAAAACTTCTTTTACAGGTAAGGAAATTTCGGGCTCTTTTTCAACTATCGGAAGAACGGGCAAAGGCTGATTGCATTTCTGGCATCGCTGAAGGCCGTCAGGATTATTCCAACCACAATTTATACATCTCATATGCAAGTCTAAATTTTACATTCCTGCATATAAAAAACACGAGCGTTACTTGCTCGTGTTGAGGTCGTAGGATACCCGATGATAGACAAGTTACGCCCGTGTAGAATACGGACATCCGCAACTTGTTCCTCTTTCATCCGTTGAAATTTCCTACGTTTCAACACGACGGAACAAATAGCCAACGTATTTGTTTATATGTTCGAATTCAATTAATCTGCTTTCTAACTACAAATATAATAAATAATCTGCTCTATTCCAAAAAGAATCATTTTTACATTTCTTTCATCGCTGTTTTAGATTTCTTCTTGCTTCACAACAAAGCACGAGCGTCAATTGCTTGCGATGAAACGCTTGCGGCAAGTAACGCTCGTGTGAAACATCCCCTTTCCGGCCTTCCCATTCATCTGTTAAAGTATCCTACATTTCAACACGACGGGAAAGACGGTAAACGCATTGTTTCTGTTTTCAAATATAATAAATAATCCGAAATCGACTAATCCCTTTTTTATCATTTTCTATTTTTAATGATAGTTTTTCATCCCCAACCGGATCTTATGTCAGAACATTTTTAGAAACCATCAAAAAACAACTATCATGAAAAAGATTATTATCCTCCTCGCTTTATCACGATAGCACCCACCGCAACGAACGCCAACGCGAAGTACAACACCTTCTCGAAAGGCAACTTCTTAGTCCAGGGGGTCATTGGAATCTCCACCGCCAAATCCGTAGCCTGCCATATCCCGAGCTCAGAATATGGAATTCTCGACTTTGGCCTCATAGGAATGCTTGGAACTGGAGCTTCGTTCGAATATTCGAAATACGACAACACTTGGGTTATCTTTTAAGTGATTGCCGGATACCACTCCTTCTTTAATCCAAAATCCAAATCTCGAGGTACAGGCAAAAGTCGGCGAAGGTTACTACAAACTAGAATGGTAAAGCGGATTCTCCTTCTCCATTTTCGCCAGCGCCTCCTACTATTGACCAGATTCGTACATCGACGACCAGGAAGTATTTTCGGGCAGTACGGGCATGAATCCAGGCTTTTTCGTGCCCGCATTAACGTGTAAAGTGCAGATAGACGGCGGCCGTGGCGACCAAGGCCGCCGTTTCTATGCGGAGGCGGCTGTCACCGAGGGAGACGGGCTGCCAGCCGCGTTCCAACGCCAGTGACACTTCAGCACGGGAGAAATCGCCTTCAGGGCCAATCATGATGGTAATCTTCGGCTGAGATTCCGGGTCAAGCCCGGAATGACGAAGGGCGGCTTTGATGTCGACCTTGCCAGTGGCTTCGTCGCAGTAGCAGATGAGCTTGAGGCCGTCGTGGTCTTGCTGCAGGAAATCCGTGACGGTGGTAGCTTCGTCGAGCTGGGGGATGGCGCCCTTGTGAGACTGCTTGGCGGCGCTGACCAGGAGACGCTCGATGCGTTCGGGCTTGAAGATCTTGCGCTCGGAGTAATCGCCGAAAAGGGGCGAGATCACATCGACGCCGATTTCCGTGGCCTTTTCGGCGAACCATTCGAAGCGGTCGATGTTCTTGGGCGGACAGACCGCCATGCGGAGCCAGTAGTCATGGCTGCCGTAATTCTCCACCCATTCGTCCACATCAAACAAGACGGCGCGCGGATCGTCGTCCACGATTGTGCAGCGGTAGAGCATGCCGTGGCCGTCCACCACGTGGATCGTGTCTCCGCGGCGGTGGCGGAGCACACGGACACAGTGCGTCGATTCGTCGGCGTCGAGGGTCCGGCCGCCGTCAGAAATGGTTTTGGAGTAGAAGAGTTCCATCGGGAGACAAAGTTACAAAAGATTAGATTCCCGGTCAAGCCGGGAATGACGATCTTTTTCCCGGAATGACGAGCGATTTTTGTATCTTTGTACGTTATGACACAAACGCAAACCCAACGATATGTCGCCCTTGATGTGCTGCGGGGCATGACGGTGGCCGGGATGATCCTGGTCAACAACCCCGGCAGCTGGGCCCATATCTTCCCGCCCCTCAAACATGCACCCTGGACCGGCTGCACGCCGACCGACCTGGTGTTCCCGTTCTTCCTGTTCTGCGTCGGCGTGGCGATGGCCTTTTCCTTCGCCAAATACGGCGACACCCTCAACAAGCAGAGCGCCTGGAAACTGGTCAAGCGCGGCATCCTCATCTTCCTGGTGGGCACGGGCCTGAACCTCTTCCCCTTCTACCCCACCTCGCCCCACGACGCCAGCTGGACCTTTGGCCAGAACTGGGTGTACTGGATCCAGCATTACCGCGTGTTCGGCGTGCTGCAGCGCATTGCCATGTGCTATGTGCTGGGCGGCTTCCTGGCGCTGCTCCTCAAGACACCCAGGAAGATTCTCTGGGGCATTGCGGGCGTAACCTGCCTCCACTGGCTGATCCTCTATGTGTTCGGCACGGAGCCGGGCTGGTCGACGCTGGAAGGCAATATCTCGGGTAAAATCGACATCGCGCTTGTGGGAGAAAACCATGTGTACCACGGCTATGGCATCGCCTTCGACCCGGAAGGGTTGCTCGGTGCGCTGTCCGGCGCCGGCACAGTGCTGCTGGGCTATTTCATCGGCCAGACCATCCGGCACACGGACGACAAGATGGAAGTCGTGGCCAAGCTCTATACCATTTCGGCCATCTGCCTGGCCCTGGGCTGCATCTGGAGCATCTGGCTGCCCATCTGCAAGGCGCTGTGGACCGGATCGTACGTACTGTACGCGGGCGGCTGGGCCATCTTCTGCCTGGCGTTCTTCGTGTATTTCATCGACGTCAAGGGCTACGAGAAACCCTTCATCCCCTTCAAGGCCATGGGCATGAACCCGCTCTTCTGCTTCGTCATGGCGGGCCTGACCGTGAAGATCTTCGGCCGCATGATCCACTGGACCACGCCCGACGGCAAGGCCACCAACTGCCTGAACTGGTTCTACCGGACCTGCTGCATGACCGTATGCGGCGGCGACAACGAATACGCCTCGCTGATGTTCGCCCTCTGCTATGTCGCACTGTTTATCGGCATGGCCATGTGGCTCTACCGCAAAAAGATCATTATCAAAATCTAAACGGTCATGGCATATATCGGGCTGATTTCCGACACCCACGGATACTTCGACAAGAAGCTGGAAGACTTTCTGGCGCCGGTCGACGTGATCTGGCATGCGGGTGATTTCGGCAATGAGGCCACTTACTCGGAGATCGCCACCTTCAAGCCACTGGTCGGTGTGTTCGGCAACTGCGACGGCTACGACGTGCGCGACTTTACCAAGGTGATGCGCTACTTCGAGCAGGACGGGATGAGCGTGCTGATGACCCATATCGGCGGCTATCCCGGCCACTACGACTACCGGGCCCTGCGCCTGATTGAAGCGTACCGGCCCCGGATCTTCGTCTGCGGTCACTCCCACATCCTGAAAGTGGTCCACGACAAACACTACGACATGATGGTGCTCAACCCCGGTGCCGCCGGTATCCAGGGTTTCCACCTGGTACGCACCGCCCTCCGTTTCCGTATCGAAAACGGCCAGCTCAAGGACATGGAAGTCGGCGAGTGGCCCCGCAACAATTAGATAAACAATCAATTACATCTATATGAAAAAACTGCTTATCCTCTGCTTCGCCGCGCTGATGTGCTGCTGCGTCGCGTCGGCCCAGAAGCCGAACTACGCCCTGGCGGACCAGTTCTCCGCCAAGAAGGTCAACAACATGGTCTTCAGCACCTCCATCCGCCCCAACTGGTTCAAAAACTCCGACAAGTTCTGGTATTCCTGGAAAGATTCCCAGGGCACGAAGTACTACATCGTGGACCCGGTCGCCAAAACCCGCACCGAGGCCTTCGATATGGAGCGCCTGGCCATGGAAATCTCCGCCATCGTCAAGGATCCCTTTGACGCCCAGCACCTCCCGCTCCGCAAGTTCGAACTGAAAGACGACAGCAAGTTCACCTTCGAGGTGCAGAGCACCGAAATGGTAGAGAAGAAAGACAAGAAGAAAAAAGAGGAAGGCAAAGAGGGCGACAAACCCAAAGGCAAGCCCCAGAAAGAAAAGAAAGTCTATCGCTTCGAATATATCATCGCCACCGGCAAGCTGGTCGACGTGACGGAAAACGAAGAAGAGAAAGACTATCCCCGCTGGGCCTGCATCTCGCCCGACGGCACCAAGGCTGTCTACTCCAAGGGCTACGACCTCTACTGGATGACGATGGACGACGTGAAGAAGCTAATGGAAGACGACAAGGATTCCACCGTGGTGGACCACCGGCTGACCTTCGACGGCACGAAAGACTTTTATTGGGGCGGCAGCAACTACCGCGGCGCCGAGATGAAAGACACTACGGAGCGTACCGCCAACTACGTGCTCTGGTCGCCCGACTCCAGGCACTTCGCCGTCGAGAAATACGACATGAGCAAGGTCAAGGATCTCTGGGTCATCAACTCCGTGGCACAGCCGCGCCCGACCCTGCAGACCTACAAATACCAGATGCCCGGCGAGCCCGGCCCGGTCGACCATCTCTTCATCTTCGACATGAAGGACGGCAGCAACAAAGAAATCAACATCTCCGCCTACAAGGACCAGGACACCGACCTGCTCCGCCGAACGGCAAAGAATGCCGACCAGTATGATGACTGGCGCAAGAGCATCTGGAAAGGCGACAACGACGGCTTCTACATGCTCCGCCGCAGCCGCGACCTCAAGCGCACCGACCTGCTTCGCATAAACGTGTCGGAAGACAGCGCCCGTACCGTCATCCACGAAACCCTCAACACCTATGTCGAGACCCGCGACCCGCGCCTGGTCAACGGCGACAAGGACATCATCTGGTGGAGCGAGCGCAACGGCTGGGCCCAGCTCTATCTCTATGGCACCGACGGCACCCTGAAACGCCAGATCACCAACGGCGCCTTCCACGTAGAGAACGTGCTGGCCGTCGACGAGACCGCCAAGGTCATCTACTTCCTGGCCATGGGCGTCAACAAAGACGAGAATCCGTACAACGGCCATGTATACCGCATCGGCTTCGACGGCAGCGGCATGAAGCAGCTCGACGTGCCCGACCACAATGCCAACGCCAACAACTTCAGCGACGATGCCAAATTCTTCGTCAGCAACTATTCCCGCGTGAACTCCATCCCCGAAGTGGCCCTCTTCGACGCGACGGGCCGCCAGGTCATGCACCTGCACCAGGCCGATTTCTCGCAGCTCTTCGCAGCCGGCTACCAGTTCCCCACCCCGTTCAAGGTGAAAGCCGCCGACGGCGTCACCGACCTCTACGGCTACATGTACAAGCCGTTCGACTTCGACTCCACGAAGAGCTACCCGATCATCGACTACGTGTATCCCGGCCCGCAGGTCGAAGGCAATTCCGAGGCCTGGTCGCGCGGCTTCACCCGCACCGACCGCCTCGCCCAGATCGGCTTCATCGTGATCACCGTGGGCAACCGCGGCGGCCACCCGAACCGCTCGAAATGGTATCATAACTTCGGCTACGGCAACCTCCGCGACTATGGCCTCGAGGACCAGAAATACGCCATCCAGCAGCTCGCCGCCCGCCACAAGTTCATCGACATCAACCGCGTAGGCATCCACGGCCACAGCGGCGGCGGCTTCATGTCCACCGCAGCCATCCTCAAGTACCCCGACTTCTTCAAGGCAGCCGTCTCCTGCGCCGGCAACCACGACAACAGCATCTACAACCGCTGGTGGAGCGAGCAGCACCACGGCATTCTCGAAGAAATCACCGCAGCGGGCGACACCACCTTCAAGTACAGCATCGACAAGAACCAGGACATCGCGAAAAACCTCAAGGGACACCTGATGCTCGTGACGGGCGACATCGACGACAACGTCAGCCCGAGCAATACCATCCGCGTGGTCAACGCCCTGATCCGGGCCAACAAGCGCTTCGAGATGCTCGTCCTCCCGGGCCAGCGGCACGGTTTTGGCGATATGAACGAGTACTTCTTCTGGCGCATGGCCGACTGGTACAGCGAATGGCTGCTGGGCACCTCGCACCGCGACCAGGTGGATATCCGGGAGTTGAACAATGATTAAAACGATGAAAAAGATTGCTTTGTTTGCTATGCTGGCCGCCAGTTGCGTGTCTGCACAGACGCTCGAGCTGACGCCCGAGCAGAAAGAAATGGCCGCTACCGGCAATGATTTCTCCTTCAAGTTCCTGCAGCAGATCGACCGGAACGAGGATAAAGACTGGTTCGTCTCGCCGGTGAGCCTGCAGATGCTGCTCAATGTCATCCTCAACGGCGCACGTAACGCGACGGCCGACGAGATCGCGCACACACTCGGTTTCGAGGCGTCGGACTTGCAGGCTCTGAACGACTTTAACCGCCTGCTGCTCGACCGCTTTCCGAAACTCGACCCGGCCACGAAACTGGTCATCGGCAACGCCGTGTTCGTCAACCAGATCTATCCCATCGAAAAGAAATACAAGAGCCAGGTTGAGAAATACTACGACGCCGAGGTGAAAAACCTGGACTTCAAGAACGAAAAAGCAACGCTCCGCACCATCAACGGCTGGTGCAGCAAACAAACCAACGGACTGATTCCCAGTGTTCTGAACGATGTCAACCCCGATATGTTCGCCTATCTGCTCAATGCGCTCTACTTCAAGGGAGCCTGGACGTATCCCTTCAAAAAGGCATGGACGGAGGAACGTCCGTTCTATCTTGAGTCGGGCAAGGAGAAGAAAGTGTGGATGATGGAAAAGGAGCGGAAATTCGAATATGGAGAGAATGATCTCTGCCAGCGGATCCGGCTTCCCTACGGAGACGGTGCCTATTCGATGTACGTGCTGCTGCCGAAAGAAGGCCATACGGTCACGGAAGTCCTCGCTTCGCTCGACAAAGAAGCCTGGAATGAGCTCCGCAGCCACATGTACTCCGACACGAAGGTCAACCTCTGGCTGCCGCGCTTCGAGACGAAGTACCACATCAAGCTCAATGACATCCTCAAGGACATGGGCATGCCGGGTTCCTTCGCCTCGGGCGCCGATTTCAAGGCCATGTCGCTGAACGCCGACTATCTCGACTTCGTGCAGCAAGACGCCATCATCAAGGTCGACGAGGAAGGCGCCGAGGCCGCTGCCGTCACATCGGCCGGCATGATGGGCGCCACGGCCATCCCCGAGCCGCCGAAGATCATCAACTTCCACTGCGACCACCCGTTCCTCTACATGATCGTCGAGCGCTCGACAGGTTCCATTCTCTTTGCCGGAGAATTTACGGGCAAAGAATAATCTTGCCGGCGCAAGGTTTCCGGATATCCGGCATTTAGGAGAATAGACAAACACAAGAAACCATGAAAAGACCTTTCTGGAAAAGCGTAACGGTCGTGATTTCCCTGTTCTTGCTATTCTCCTGCAACGGACTGGAGGAGGAAGGAGGGAAAGGCGACGGTAACAATCCCTACTCGCCGATATCCCTGAGCACGAAACAGTCCGATTTCGTGAGGGCCGGTAACAGCTTCGCCGGCCGCTTCATCGACAAGATCGACGAAAACGCCCTGAAGCAAAAGGAAAACGAATGGATCGTCTCGCCGCTGAGCCTGCAACTTGCCCTCGGCATGCTCCTCAACGGCGCGCAGGGCGAAACGGCCACTGAAATCTGCCAGCTGCTCGGCTATGGCGAAGGCGAAACCGCCGAGATCAACGCCTGGGCAAAACTCATGCTCGAGCAACTGCCGAAGCTCGACAAGAAGACCGACCTGGCCTTAGCCGACGCCATCTTCTACAACAAGACGATGACGATGAAGGCACCGTACAAAGATGCCGTCGGCACCAGCTACAAGGCCACTTTCGAAGCGCTGGACTTCACCAAGAAGAAAGCCTCCGCCGACGTCATCAACAAATGGTGTGACAAGCAGACGAAAGGCCTGATTCCCCATGTGCTGGACGAAGTGGATCCCGCCTATCTGGCCTATCTGGTCAACGCCCTCTACTTCAAGAGCCAGTGGCAGGAGAAGTTCGCCAAGAGCGCATCGGGCAACGAGCCCTTCTACCAGGAAGACGGCAGCAAGGGCAAGGTCAAGATGATGAAGCTGGCCGGCAAAAAATTCCAATACGGCGAGACAGAAGTCTGGCAGGCCATCCGGCTTCCCTACGGCAACGGAAACTTCGCCATGACCGTCGTGCTTCCCAAGGAGGGCCATACCGTGCGCGACATCACCACCGCAATGGGCAAGGGAGAACACATCGGCACTTACTGGACTGTCGAGGCCGACCTCTGGCTGCCGCGCTTCGAGACCAAGTACCATATTGGGCTCAACAGCATCCTCCAGAGCCTGGGCATGCAGCGTTCCTTCACTCCGCAGGCTGATTTCAAGGCCATGAGCGATTATGCCAGCTTCGTAGGCTTCGTGCAGCAGGACGCCGTTATCAAGGTCGACGAGGAAGGAACGGAAGCCGCTGCCGTGACGGTCATCTCCATGATGGCTACCTCCGCAGCTCCCGCACCGCCACAGAAAGTGGTCTTCCATGCGGACCATCCGTTCCTCTACCTGATCAGCGAAACAAGCACGGGTACCATCCTCTTTGCTGGCAAGTATTCTGGAAAATGAAGCGTGCCGCCGGATGATTCCAGCCACAGCAGAAAAGGAGAAAGAGTTGATTGACGCGCTTCGCGGAGGGAAAACCTCTGCGAAGCGGGCTTTCTACGAGCAGTTCCACCGCTATCTGGCTGCCGTATGCGCCCGCTATGTCAGCAACAACGACGACGTCAAGGACCTGCTGCAGGAAGTGTTTATCAAAATCTACACCCGCTTCGACAGCTTCGCCTACCGCGGGACCGGATCGCTCCAGGCCTGGAGCCGGCGGATCGCCGTCAATGAGGCACTCCAGTATCTGCGTGCCAACAAACGGAAACAGGAGGTCCGGCTCGAGAACTTCGGGGACATGCCGGATCCCGATGAAACCCCCGATATCTCGGAGATTCCGCAACAGGCGCTGCTGGGCATGATCCAGCGCCTGCCGGAACGCTACCGGACGGTTTTCAACCTGTATATTTTTGAAGAGATGAGCCACAAGGACATCGCCGCGCTGCTCGGCATTGGAGAAAGCTCCTCCGCCTCCAACCTGCACCGCGCCAAAGCCTTGCTCACGAAATGGATCCACGAATACCTGAACCATGAACGATAATTGGATCAAACCCTTCCAGGACAAGCTCGGCGAATTCGAGCTCGACCTGCCGGCCACGGCTCCTGTCCGGCGGAAGACGGTCTGGCTGGCCCCGCTGCTTGCGGGCGTAGCGGCGGCAGGACTGTTGTTGTTCGTACTACTCAAGCCGTCGGAGACAACGCCGGGCCAGATGTCCCGCTTGATTGCCGAGGCCCCGGCCACCATCACGACGCCCCGGCTCGACGCGCTTGCACCAATCGCGCCGCTCCCAGCCCGCAAGCGGCAGGCTTCTGTACCTGCGGCAACAACGCCAGAGTCTGCATCGCCTGCGACACTGGAATCCGTGACAGAAGTTAAAGAGCCGGAAACAGTGCAGACACCTGCACCCGTAAACGATGAGTCTGCGCCGCCTGCAGTATCATCGGAGTCCATCGTAGAAGACGAAGTCTATTCATGGGAAGATTTCGACCTGCCGGAAGAAGAGCCCGCCCGCAGGCGCGTCCGCCTTTCGGGCCGCGCACATATCGACCCTACTCTGCTGCAGGCAACACGCAGCAATTATCAGATGCCTGTTTCCTCCTCGTGGTATTATTCCGCCGGGAACCGGGCATATCTGATGAATGCCGTCAATGACGTACGCTATGGCAACAGCGGCTACAACAACGATATTTCGGACAGCTACAAAGAAAAAATCCGTCATGACCTTCCGGTCAAGACGGGTTTCTCCATCCAGTTCAGCGGTCAGGGCCGCTTCTCTTTCGAGACGGGTCTCAACTATGCTTTTCACCGCAGCCGCATCGCCTGCCAGGGGGATCTGAACAACTACGAGATGGATTACCGGATGCATTACCTCGGGCTGCCGGTCAAGGGCAATCTCCGCCTGGTTCGATGGGAACGGCTGGAGTGGTACGCTTCCCTAGGCGGAGAGCTCGAGTGGATGCTGACCGGCACGCTCTATTCCTCGCTAAAGGGGCAGCGGACCAGCGTCGATCCGCTCGATCGTCACCCTCTCTTCTTATCGGCATCCGCCGCAACGGGCTTCGAATATAAGTTCAGTGACCACTTCGGCATCTATGCGGAGCCCGGCGTAGCCTGGCACATCCATTCGCGCAGCGATCTTCCGGACTATTACCGGGACCATCCCTTCTCGTTCGACCTGCACGTCGGCGTACGCTTCGACCTATAGTCCGGGAGCAAAAACCCATAAAAACGCGCCCGAAGGCCAAAAATTCTGGCCTTCGGGTGCATTTTGGGCCGGTTTTGCTCCCCAAATGCGGTTACACTCCGGCTACGCGACGACGATATTCCTTGATGCAGGCGTCGAGGCGCTCGTGGGCGGTGGTGTCGCCCGGAACGTTGTGCGATGGGTGGATATAGAGCTTGACGCCGCGCTGCTCGAGGATTTCGGCCACAGTGCCCAGCGTCATCCAGACCGTCGTCACGAAAGCGACCGTCGAAAGCGGACCAATCTTATCGAACTCTTTCTCCATCTTCACGGAAGCATCCTGCAGCGGACAGCAGGAGTCCACCACATAGTCGGCAATCTGGAAGAGGTTCTTGCCGCAGGAGTGGCGCGGGACCTTGTCGCCCGTCTCACCGGCGGAACCAAATACGATGACCTTCATGCCCAGGCGTTTGGCTTCTAGGGCCACGTCGATGTTGACAGCGTTGATGCCGGTGTGCGAGAAGAGCCAGATGCAGTCACGCTTGTCGAAGTTCCAGCTGCTCATGATGGTCTTGCCATAGCCCTCCGTCCGTTCGAGGAAGAGGAACTGGTTGATGCCCATTTCGCCTACGATATGCGTGAAGAATGTGAGCGGAATCTCACAGAGCGGATGGAAGCCCACGAAACCGCCGATGCGCGGATACATTTCCTCGATGGGGAGGTTGGCGTGCCCGCAGCCAAAGGTATGGACCCAGCGGCCGGCTTCGATGGTGTCTGCCATCACTTCGGCCACTTTGCGGATGTTTTCCATCTGCGTTGCTTCAATCTTGTCCATCACGGCGATGGCGTTCTTTTTCCACTCTCTTGCGTAATTCTGTGTAATCATGATATAATGTAATTAAGATTTTTTGGTGTAACGGAGGGCGATGGGGACGATGATCATCATCGCCACGATGGCGGTGAAGAGCAGGGCCGGCAGCGTGGCGTAGCGACCCAGCGTGAAGGCATTGCCGGTCAGGCGGTTGAAGGTAAACTGCCCCAACAGACCGATGAAGATGGCGATCGACATGGCCGTGCCGGAATTGTTCCGGAAGGCACCACCGATATAATCGAGGACCACAGGATACGTAGCACCTACGCCGAAACCGATGAGACCCATGGAGACATAGGCGCCGACAGCGCCGTTGCAGAGCGTGAAGACCACGACACCGGCAAGAGCGACACTCAGGTACAGATACAAGGTGCCAGTCGCCTTGAGCTTGCGCGTGATGGCCCCCAGCGGGAACCGGCCCGCCATCATGCCGATGGTGAAGACCGTCATGGCCAGCGTGGCGGTCTGGACGTCCAGCGGGGTGGTCCGGGTGAAGAATTCCACGGTAAAACTGCCGCTGGCTCCTTCAAAACCGCTCTCAAAGAACAGCACCACGGCGAACAGCAGAAGCGCCGGATATTTCAGCAGCCCCAAGGACTTGTTGAGCGACACGTTCTCCGAAGGCTTGGCGGCCGGGAAGGCCGTGAAGCAGTAAAACAGGATGAACAGCACCATCACCACGGAGATGGCGTTCAGAGGAATGTTGTAATTGGGAATGAAATAGTTGAGCAGCGTCCAGAGCAAGGCACCGATACAGTAGAAGGCCCCCAGCACACCCAGGCGTCCGCTGCGTTTGTCATCCCCGTAGATATCCGAAACCACCGCATTGGTCAGGCCGTTCAGGATGCCGCCACCCAGGCCGAGGAAAAACATGGAACCGTGCAGCAACGGCAACTGCAGGAAACGCGCCAGCCCCTGCAGGCCGGCAAGCGCCAGCACGGAAGCGGTGATCAGCAGCCCCTTGTAGCCGAAACGGTCCACC
>Ga0265300_10000203_pt1 | contig 64906 bp, 96 predicted proteins | sample AusTroGonzalo_MG_FD_193482 | JGI IMG/M metagenome (GOLD analysis project Ga0265300, IMG submission 193482) | Bovine rumen microbial communities from tropical cattle in Woodstock, Queensland, Australia - Gonzalo_03 | ecosystem: Host-associated > Mammals > Digestive system > Stomach > Rumen ... | reverse complement strand
TGCAGACTTTATTAAAGGCATCATGCCTAAAGGTATAGATATTTCTGATGCTAAATTAAATGAAACAGCAAAAGAATTAGGAATCGAAGTTCCTAAATTAAATGAAAAATAAAATATAAAAAGGAGATGAGAGAATGCTTAAATTAAAAATCTCTAGTAAAGAGTTATGGGATGAAAAACAACAAATATTTATAGAAGTTCCAGAAACTGAGATACAATTAGAGCATTCTCTAGTATCTCTATCAAAATGGGAATCAAAATGGCATAAATCTTTCTTAAAAGAACAATTAAACGGTTCTACAGAGGAGGGTTTAGATTATATCAGATGCATGACTATAACACAAAATGTTAATCCTAATATTTATAAATACCTATCACAAGATGAAATAAATAAAATATCTAATTATATTAATGATCCAATGACTGCTACCACTTTTAATGACCATAGTACATCTAAATCTAATGAGTCAATAACTAGTGAACTTATTTACTATTGGATGATTACGTATAATATACCAGCCGAATATCAAAAGTGGCATTTAAACAGATTAATAACATTAATTAGAATTTGTCAAATAAAGAATTCACCTTCTAAAAAAATGAGCAGAAATGATGTAATCAATAAATATTCAGAATTAAATGAAGCTAGAAGAAAACAATTAAAGTCTAGAGGATAGTATGATACAATTTAAACAAAAAGGTGATTTTGGAAAATTAGATAATTTCTTTAAAAAAGCTACAAATGTTATTAATATGCGAATTATTAAACAATATTGTGATGAAGGTATAAGACGATTAGAAAAAGCAACTCCGAAAGATACAGGGTTAACTTCTGAATCATGGTCTTATGATATAAAAAACCAGAACGGTTTGATAACAATATCCTTTTTAAATTCAAATATCAATAAAGGAGTCCCTATAGCCGTTATACTACAATTCGGACATGCTACTAAGAACGGTGGTTGGGTAGAAGGTATTGATTATATAAACCCGGCTATTAGACCAATTTTTGAGAAGATAGCGGACGATTCGTGGGATTATATAATTAATACAAAAAGACAATAAAATAAAGGAGAGATTTATATGAGTAAAACAGTCGACAAAAAAGTCGTCGAGATGAGTTTTGATAATAGAAATTTTGAAAAAAATGTTAAAACATCATTATCTACCATAGACAAATTAAAATCTAGTTTAAATTTCTCAGGAATGACAAAAGGACTCGATGAACTATCAGCCTCAGCAAACCGTGTTAATTTTAACCCATTAACAAAAGGAATAGAACAAGTCGGATTACAATTTAATTCTTTGTATTCGATAGCAGACCAAACTATGAGACGAATAACTAATACAGTTATGGATTTTGGTCTAAATTTAGGAAAGAAATTAGTAATAGATCCTAAAAAAGCCGGATTTGATGAATACGAACTCAAAATGAGCTCAATTCAAACAATTATGTCTGGTACAGGAGAAAGTCTAGAAAAAGTAAATGAATATTTAGAAGAGTTAAATAAATATTCAGACCAAACTATTTACTCATTTCAAGACATGACAACCAATATTGGTAAATTTACTAATATGGGTGTTAAGTTAGAAGACGCGGTAGCAGCTATTAAGGGTGTAAGTAATGAAGCTGCTCTTTCTGGAGCAAATGCTAATGAAGCGTCTAGAGCTATGTATAACTTTGCTCAAGCTTTATCAGCTGGTTATGTAAAATTAATTGATTGGAAATCTATCGAAAATGCTAATATGGCTACTAAAGATTTCAAAAATGAATTAATTCAAACCGCTGTCGAAATGGGCACGCTTATAAAAACTGGCGATGATATGTATGAAACATTGGAGGGTGAAACGTTAAATGCTATATCTAATTTTAATGATTCATTAAAAGACCAATGGATGACTTCTGATGTATTGATAACAACTTTAAAAAAATATTCATCAGAAGAAACAATAGTAGGACAAAAAGCCAAGGCAGCGGCTCAAGATGTAAAAACTTTTTCGATGCTAATTGATACGTTAACAGAAGCAGTTCAATCTGGTTGGGCACAATCTTTTCAAATAATATTCGGTGATTTTAACCAGGCTAAAAAATTATGGACTGGAGCTAGTAATGCATTAGGTGCCGTAATAGACAGTGTCGCTACTATAAGAAATAAATATTTAAATAGTTTCTTAGGCAAAACATTTACTAAAACGTTTGACGCCATGTCAGAAGCATTTTCTTCTGTTAAAGAATCTACTGAAGGTTTAAAAGATGCTGTAAAAACAGTTGCTGATTATGCTAATGTTGTAGATGAAATAATTAATGGTATATGGGGTAACGGTCAAGCTAGATGGGATAAGCTATCAGAAGCTGGTTATGATTGGGCACATGCACAAAATCTCGTTAATGAGAGATTGGGTTTTAGTTTACGAAGAGAAACTAGTTATGTTGAATCTACAGAATCTGTAGCGGATGCGACTGATAAATTAAATGAATCTACTAAAGATTGGATAGCTAATATAGCAGAAGCGGTCAAGAAGCGAGAAGAAGGAAAAGAACTAAATCAAGATGAACTTATATTTTTAGAAGAATATAACGGATTATCCGAAAAGCAACAAGATGCTATTAATCAAATTGTTAAATTATCAAAAAGACTAGCAATGCCTGTTAAAGAATTACTTCATAATATGGATGATATAAACGGTCGTTGGCTATTAATGGAGTCTTTTGGAAATATAGGAAAAACTATTATAACAATATTCCATGCAATAGGTAAAGCATGGGTTGAAGTATTTCCTCCAAAAGAGGCTGGTACTGTGTTATTTAATCTTACAACTGGTTTTTATAAATTAACAAGAATATTAAAAGATTATTTAGGAGAAATAAATGATCATGATGGCGTTGTATCTAATGCCGAGCATTTAGTAAGTATATTTAAAGGTTTATTCGGAGTAATTGGTTTAGTATCAGATTCTATAAAAAGTGTTTTAACTATAGTATTAAAAGGACTCGGCACTGCATTAGGTTTAATCATAGATCCTAGTGCAACATTCCTAGAAGTATTAGGTCATTGGGGTAATATTTTATATGAAGCTACTAATGCTGCTAGAAAATGGATAAAAGAGCATGTAACTTTTAAAAGAGTTACAGAGACCATTATACCAGCTATTGTAAATGTTGTTAAAAGAACTAAAGAATTCATAACAACAAATGAAACAGTACAAAAAGTACTTGGTAATATAAAGAAAATATTAGACTATTTAAAAGTAAGTTTATCTAACTTCGTTAAACAATTAACCAGTTCAGACGGTATAATAAGAAGAGTATTTGGTAATTTATTTGGTGGTTTAAGCGGATGGATAAACGGATTAGCTAAAACAAAGAATATACCAATGTATATAATAAGTGGATTGCTAAATGGATTAGTTAGCGGAACATCTAAAGTTACAAGTTTTATGGGTGGTTTTGCAGCTAGTTTAATAGAAACAGTATGTAAAGTACTTGATATTCATTCACCTTCTAAAGAATTCTTCAAAATAGGTAAGTTTATAATACTTGGTTTATTATTAGGTATGGCTTCGCAAATGAAACCACTTCAAAAAGTCGAAACTACAATCTGGAATAATATATTAAATTTCGGAAAAACAATGAAAAATAATATAATCAATTCTTTCAGTAATGTGTCAGAAATATTAAGTAGTGTTGATTATAGAAAAATGTTCGCTGTTGGATTAGCTGGCGGTTTGATGTATCTAGCAAAAAGAATGAACGATACAGCAGATAAAATAGTAGGAATAGTTAATTCAGTAGTATCACCATTGAAATCTTTTGGTGATATGATGAAACAGGTAGGTACCGGAGTACAGAATTTCCTTGTTGATTTGGGAACTGCTAAGAAATTAGAAGCTATAAAAGGTGTTATAAAAGGTATAGCATTAAGTTTATTAATGATTGCTGCTTCTATGTATATAATATCTAAAATCGAACCAGATAGATTAACATCCGCTGTTATAGTATGTGGCGTAATGCTTACCGTATTAACTGCATTATTTGTTGTAGTTGATAAATTAGCAGGTGCAGGTGGAACAGCTGGCGGAAGCATCAATGCAAAAGCTAAAAAAGCGACTTTTAATATTGGACCTATTATTGGTTTATCGTTAGCTTTATTGGCAATGACTATAGCTCTAAAGAAGTTATCTGGAATAGATACATATTCGTTATTAAACGCAATTAACGGATTAGTAACTGTTATAGTGGCTATGACTGTATTATTAGGAGCTATTGGCGGATTAACTAAGTTGCTCAATATAACTGGAGATCAATTAGTAAGTGTAACAAAGTCACTTAAGAAAATATCAGTATCTTTATTGTTGATGCTATTAGTTATAAAATTAGCATCTAAGATAACAAAAGACGAAGTTAACAAAGCCATTGGTTCACTAAGTTTAGCAGGTGGCATATTCGCTGCATTTATAGCATTATCTAGATTCGCTGGAAAAAATGCTGATAAAGCCGCTTGGCTTATATTATCATTAACTGGTTCTATGATGTTATTATTAGGTGTTATAAAAATAGCATCAATGATGAAACCAAGAGACGTTGTTAAAGGCGAACTAGTAGTAGCTAGTGTCGTGGGAATGATGGGAATATTAATGGCATTCTCATCTAAATCCGGAAAAAATGCAAACAAGGCTGCTTTATTAATAGGTGGCTTCAGTTTAGCTATGCTTGGAATAGTAGCATCTATAAAATTACTATCCACAATACCAAAAGAAGGCTTAACTAGAGGTGCTATAGCAATGGCAGCGATGGGAGTAATAGTATCAATGTTAATTGGTATATCTCATTTTGCTGGAAAAAATGCTAAAAAAGCAGGTGTTATGTTACTAGAAGTTGCTGGTGCAATAGCTATATTAGCTGCTATAATGTATATATTATCAACTATGGAAACAAAAGATTTGGTTAAAGGTACAACAGTAATAGCAGTAATAGCGGTGTTATTCTCAGGTCTTATAGCAGCAACTTCAAAATCACACAATGCTACTAAGACATTAACTAGTTTAATAGCAGCAATGTCCGTATTATTAGGTTTTGTTATAGTATTAAGTTTAATAAAACCACAAAATCTATTAGCAGCTACGTCTGCTGTAACCGCTATAATATTATCGTTATCATTGTTAATACAATCATCTAAGAAAATGAATAGTAAAGATATAAAGTCATTAGCAGCAGTATCATTAGTGTTAATGGGTACTTTAGCTATAATGACAATATTAATACATTCATTATCTAAATTAGATCCAGAAAGAGCATTAGCATCAGCAAGTTCATTATCTATGTTACTAATAGCTTTATCTGGTACTTTAGCAGCTATGACTTTAGTTTCTAAATTAGGCGGTAAAAATGCATATGCTGGAATAGCTTTATTAGTAATAATGTCTTCTACAGTATTGCCATTGTTAGTACTTATAATATCAGCGTTAGTAAAATTAGACCCCGACAAATCTATAAAAATGGTTACCTCAGTGTCCATAATGTTATTAAGTATGACTGCTGTATTAGGTGCCTTAGCTTTAATAGGATTAGCTGGTCCAGCAGCATTAGTTGGAATTGGTTCTTTAATAGCTTTGATAGGTGCATTTGGAGTATTATTGTTAGCTTTTGGAGGATTGAATAAATTATTCCCAAATGCAGCAAAATTCTTAGAATCAGGAATACCTATATTAACAGCCATCGGTACTGCTATAGGAGCTTTTGCAGGTAGTATAGTTGCTGGTTTCGGAAAAGAATTATTAACTTTATTACCAGCTTTAGGACAATCATTATCATTATTTATGACATCACTAACTCCATTCTTCGCTGGTTCTAAAATGATAGACGGTGATCTTATAAAAAGAATAGGAACATTATCTGCATCTATATTAATTTTATCAGCAGCTGAGCTAGTTTCTGGAATAATGTCACTCATGTCTGGTAAAACAAGTCTTACGAAATTCGGATTAGAATTATCATTATTTATGATATCTATTGATCCATTTATAAAAGGTGCTGCTAATATAAAACCAGAAGTAGCAACTTCTATGTTAAATCTATCAAAAGCGATATTAGCATTAACTAGTGCTAAATTTATAGATTCAATATCTATATTTAGTAAAACATCATTCGAAGAGTTTGGCACTAATTTAGCACAATTGGGTACCGGGTTGGCAAATTTTAATAAAAATATAAAACCTATAAAAGATGTTGAAAAAGTTAAAGTAGCTTGTGAAGCATTAAAGTTAATTTCAGAAGCAGCTGCAACTATACCAAATTCAGGAGGTATTGCTGGAGCTCTATTAGGCAACAATGACCCAGATGAATTTGCATCAACATTACCAGTTGTAGCCAGTGGATTAGTAGGATTTATCGATAACCTAAACCAAGCAAGCATAACAAAAGATAGCCTTGCTCCTGTTAAAGTTGCATGTGAAGCTATAAAACGATTAGCCAAAGTATCACAAGAGATACCTAACGCTGGCGGATTACTAAGTGCATTAGTTGGCGATAATGATATGTATTCATTTTCTGTAAATTTACCATCTGTAGCAAACGGATTAGCGTCTTTTATACACATACTTGATCAAAATGGCATAACAGAAGATAGTGTTGGCGGTGTTAAAGTAGCTTGTTCAGTTATAAAACAACTTACAAAAGTAGCGCAAGACATACCTAATGCTGGAGGATTACTAAGTAAATTAGTTGGAGAAAATGATTTTACATCATTTGGCAGAAGTTTACCAGAATTAGCAGTAGGTATTGCCGGATTTGTAACTGGTTTTGGTGATATAGAGGATGAAAGAATAACAACTGTATCTACTATTATAAATAGTGTTATTAATTTGTTAAAATCTTTAAAAGGAAAAGGACTAAAAGAAATCATATCTCAATCTATAAATTTAAAAAGTTTAGGATCATCTATAGCAGATTTCATGAATAGTATAGCAGTGATAGATAGTTCTACTATTTTAGCAGCGTTAGGAAATGTAACTGATGTGGTTAAATTTGTTAAAAGTTTCGAAACAGTTGATGTAAAATCTATAACTGGATTATCTACAGCCTTAAAAGATTTAGGTGATAAAGGCATTAAGGGTTTATTATCTAGTTTTGAAAATCAAGATACTAAAACTAAATTAAATAATGCTTCTAAAGCAATGGCTAAATCAGCTATAGAAGGTGTAAAGGCTAAAATGGGGAAGGATTCAGCTAATAAATTAGGTGAAAACTTTGTTAGAGGTTTAGCAAACGGAATAGCTGATAACCAATATTTAGTAATAAATGCCAGTACTGAACTAGGTAAAGGAGCATTACAAGCCGCTAAAGATGCATTAAAGGAAAAATCACCTTCTAAAGCAACTCATGAAATGGGTAAATTCTTTGATTTAGGTTTAGTAAACGGTATAATTGAATATGCTAGAAATGTATATAGTGCATCCAATGATGTTGGCGAAACTGCTAAATTAGGAATGTCAGATGCATTAGGAAAAATAACTGATATTATAAATTCTGAATCAGATATGAGTCCTACTATAACACCAGTTCTAGATTTAAGTAATATAGAATCTGGCGCTACTAGAATAGGTTCTATATTTGATGGACAAAACATCGGTATAGGTGCTAATATTAATGCTATAAGTTCTGGATTGAAATTACAAAATCAAAATGCGGCAACTAATAGTGACATTGTTAGCGCTATTGATAAACTTAAAACATCAATGTCTGAACAAACACCTGGTAATACATATAATTTCGGAGGTATTTCATATAACGATGGTACACCTATTGCACAAGCAGTTAGCGATTTAATTAAAGCAATAGAAATTGAAGGGAGAGTGTAATATATGGGTTTAGAAAATAATAGATGGCATGTATATGCCGGAGACTGTCTTTGGGATATAGCTCAATCAGTCTATAATAATCCATACAGATGGAGAGAAATAGCAGATGCTAACGGGATTCCACAAAGCAGTGGTATAATTTATCCAAATCAATTATTAGCACTTCCTGGTATTACACCTGGATATGGGGGAGGGAGCAATCCGAATGCTTCCCCTTCAGCTCCATCGCCAGATAGACCAAGAATAGAATGGCTTAAATTACAAGCAGGTTCTGATAGAACTATGGAAGCTATTTGGGCTTATGATTATTCTAATCATTATTGGTACAGATGGGAACAATGGGATAACGCAGGTCATTTATGGATAAAAGAACAGAATACTAATTACAACACATCAGTCAACAATAAAGCTTCTGTATTTACATTAGATTCTACAGAAGGATGGAATGTATGTAGATTCAGTGTAAGACCTGTTGATAACGATGGAAACCCTTTACCTAATACTGATTGGGGTTATTTGGAATATGACTTTAGAAATAATCCACCATTATTACCACCAGATCCATATTTTGAAATAGACGCGTATAATAAATTAACAGTCACAATGGATAATATAGACGAGCATATCAATGGAACTGATATAGAAATCGCTATATATCAAGACGATACTATTAAATTTAATTCACCTATAGTTCCTATAAATTTTGAGACATTATCTTTATCATATACTTGTGATGTAGACCCTGGACATACATACAGAATAAGATGTAGAGCCATAAGAGGTAATATATATGGTGGATGGACTAATTTTACAACAAATCAAAAATCCACTCCTGTAGCGCCAGAAGAAATAACAAACCTAGAATCAAAAGCAATAGTCGAACAAGGTACTAGAACATACGGTATATATATTGAATGGTCACCAGTTGATACAGCTGATAGTTACACAATAGAGTACACTACAAATCCTGAATATTTTGACAGTGGTTCTGGAGTAACATCAGTAACTGTTGATAAAAGTAGTGGTGAACATACATTATTGACTGATATAGAATTAGGTCATGAATACTTTTTCCGTGTGAATGCAGTTAATGAAAAAGGACAATCAAAATGGACGGATATTAGGTCTACTAATATAGGTACAAGACCTGCTGCTCCTACTACTTGGACTACTATAACTTCTGTCATAATCGGAAACAGTGTAAATTTATACTGGACACACAACTCTACTGATGGTTCTGTGGAAACTGTAGCTAGACTTCATATGGAAGCAATAGATACAACAGACCCATCGTCAGTTCCTATGGTTATTGAAAAAGTAATACACCATCAAATAGTCGAAAATGAAGCAAATAATCGTACAAGTTCATATACAATTGACAGTACAGACCCTGAATGGACATTCATACAACAAGGGTTTAAAATTAAATGGAGAGTTCAAACAGCTGGAGTAACAAGTGAATATAGTGAATATTCTACTGAAAGAGAAATAAATTTCTATGCACAACCAACTGTTACATTGGATTTAAAGAATAATGCTGATGAATCAATTGATGAAGTATCTAGTTTTCCTTTTTATTTATCAGTGTTAGCAACTCCACCAGCACAAACTCCTATAAGTTATTACGTAGAAGTTGTAGCTAACGAAGGTTATATTACACTAGACAATACCGGTAATCAAAAAGTTATAAACGCTGGTGATATAATATATGCTAAAACATACGACCCTACTTCGAATGCCTGGCGTTTCCTTTTAGAATTTACCCCAGGTAATATCGACTTACAATCAGGAATAAGTTATACAATAAATTGTACAGTTGCAATGAACTCAGGTTTAAATGGTTCTAATAGTAAAACATTCTCCGCTTTCTTTGATGAAAAATATTACGATGTTAGAGCCATTATAAACCTAAATACTGAAACATATGAAGCAACTATCAATCCTTTATGTTACGAATTTTCTAATATAGATGGTGAAATAATTGAAGAATTAGTTACAGATTGTTTAATGTCTGTATATCGAATAAATTATGATGGAAGCTTTACAGAGATAGCAAAGGATATAAATAATCAAGAAGGTTTATATATAACAGACCCTCATCCAACATTAGATTATGCTCGCTATAGAATTGTAGCTAAAGAATCTGAAACTGGCGCTATGTCATATGCTGATATAGAACCTGTTAAGTTTGGAGAATTTGCTATAATAATTCAATGGGCTGAAAAGTGGATTAATTTCGATGAGAGTGGTGAAGATGCCGCTGTTGAGAAACCATGGTCTGGTTCTCTTTTAAGATTACCTTATAATATAACTATAAGCGATAATAATTCAATAGACATGAGTCTTGTAGAATATGTTGGTAGGTCGCATCCAGTTAGTTATTATGGTACACAATTAGGTGAATCATCTACTTGGACAACTGCAATACCAAAGGATGATAAAGAAACATTATATGCTATAAGACGATTATCAAAATGGACAGGTGATGTATATGTTCGAGAACCATCTGGTACTGGTTACTGGGCTAATATCAGTGTAAATTATAATATTAATTATGATAGTTTAATAATACCAGTAACAATGAATGTAACAAGAGTTGAAGGAGGAATCTAATATGATAGATTGGACTAAAGGTATGGTCCGAAAATTTGAATATTATGAGGTAGACCCAAACACTTGGAAAGATAAACGACTTATTGAAGGAATAATTTCTTCAGATATAAATAGAGATTACGAATCAGCCACAATAGAAACGGCTAATATAGAAATAGTAAATACTCTTGGTGAATGTTATATAAGAATTTATATGATAGTAACTCAAGGTACAGAAACTTTAAAATTACCCTTAGGAACCTTCTTGGTTCAAACTCCGTCTTCTAACTTTGATGGTAAAATAAAAACAGTATCAATGACTGCTTATTCACCATTAATTGAACTAAAAGAAAATCCAGTTCCTTTGGGTTATACTTTATTAAAAAACGAAGATATAATGGAAAACGCTTACCAAATAGTAAGAGATAATTGTAGAGCACCGGTTGTCAAGACAAGTTCAGATAAAACTTTAACTGAGAATTTCGTAGCTAATACAGAAGATACTTATCTAGATTTTACATCAGATTTGATATCCCAGGCTAAATATAAATTTGGTTTAGACGAATTGGGTCAAATTTTATTCTCACCTATACAAAAGTTTGAGTCTTTACAACCGGTGTATACTTTTAATGACGACGATAACTCTATATTATTACCAGATGTATCACTAAAACATGATATATTTGGAATACCTAATGTAGTCGAAGTAATTACAACTATTAATAATGAGATATATACTTCTATAGTTAAGAACGAAGACCCTAATAGTCCAACGTCTATACAGAATAGAGGTCGTAAAATAACTCATAGAGTAACGAATCCTGATTTACATGGTATACCAACAAGAGCACAAGTTGATGAATATGCTGAACAATTATTATCATCTCTATCGTCTGTCGAATATACGGCGAATATTTCTCATGGATATTACCCATTACGATTAGGAGATTGCGTACGATTGAACTATAAAAAAGCAGAATTAAATAATATAAAAGCTAAAATAATTTCACAATCTATAAGATGTGATAAAGAATGTACAGTAAGTACTACTGTTACATTTACTAAAAAACTTTGGAAATAGGAGGTGTCAATATGGCATTATCGAGTTCTTTAATAAAACAATTTGCTAAATTAGCAACACCTAAAGAACCTAAAAAAGAAACAACATTAAAAGGTACTGTAAAAATAGTAAATAATACAGAATATGTTCAACTTGACGGTTCTGACATATTGACTCCTGTTTCTACTACTGTTGAAATAAAGAATGATGAACGTGTAGAAGTTCTTATAAAAGACCATACTGCTACTGTTACTGATAACATTTCCTCACCAATGGCTAGAACAGCCACTGTTACAGACCTATCACAAACAGTTGATCAAAATGGCAATAGTATTAGACAATTGGATAATTCAATAACTCAGCAAGGAAATTCTATTATTCAAATAAATAACTCGATACAAGAACAGAATAATATAATAAATTCATATAATAATGTTATTGATGCGCAGAATAACAAAATACAGGTTCATGATTCTGAAATACGCTCTATAAATTCTGATATAACATCAATAAATAGTTCAATATCAGTACAAGGAAGTCAAATATCTTCTTTGAATGATACAATTGTTTCGCAAAATAATAGCATAACAGCTATTAATAATAATATGAGTCTTATTGACAATACAGTAAATGCTCAAGGTAATGTTATCAATGCACAGGGTAATACTTTGGAAGTATTCGACTCTGATATACGAATTTTAAATACTGGTTTTACTATTCAAGATGGAGTGTTAACTGGTTTGAGTTCTATTGTTGTAAACGATTTAAAAACAAATACTTTAGAAACCGATTATGCACAAATAGATTTTGCTAACATAGGTACAGCCGCTGTTGAAAAGATATTTGCTGATTCAGGTATAATAAATGATCTAGTGGTTCAGTCTGGTCATATAACAGGTGAATTAGTTGGTGTTACTATTAAAGGTGATTTAATAGAGGGTAATACTATTAAAGCTGATAAATTAGTTGTATTAGGTTCTGACGGATTATATTATAAACTTAATACAGATGGTGAATCAGTAACATCTGAGCAAACCCAATATAATAGTATAAATGGTAGCGTTATAACTGCTCATACTATAACAGCAGATAAAGTAAATGTTACAGATTTAGTAGCTTTCGGAGCAACTATTGGTGGATTTCATATAACTGCTAACTCTATTTATTCAGGTGTTAAAAATTCTGTATCTGCTAATTCTAGAGGAATATTTATGGATTCAACAGGTCAGTTAGCTATAGGTGATAATAACAATTATATAAAATATTACCTTGATACAAATGATGATACTTGGAAATTAGACATAAATGCTGATAGATTTATAGATTTAATTAGGTCTACATCTGGTACAAATTCAGTAACTTTATCTAATTGTGCAGAGGGACCATTACAAACTTTACATTTAACTGGGGAAATGATACCTACATTTCCTGGAAGAAGTGTATATCCTAGCAGTACATTATATCCATCTGGTTATCCACATATTACTGTAAATTACACAGTTAATAATATACAAAAACAAGATAAAATACGTTTACCATTTGATTATTTAGGTAAAGTAGGAAATGTATATGATGAATTTGATTTAAATAATTTAGGTGAAGCAACTCTTACTAGACGTATAGGTTTAGATTCTGATGGACAACAATACATACTTCAAAATGAGGAAGTTATAGATTGTGGTTTATTAGCTATACCATTACACAAAGGTAACAATACATTAAGTTGTTCACCATATAATTCATCAATGGACATAACTTATGCTATAAGTAATGAATTCACAGACATGTTTGCGACACAATTAGATTTAACTAGTAAAATTAAACAAACGGCTAGCGAAATAGAATTAAGTGTTAATAATAATGTTATGGATGCCACTTCTAGTAAAAATATCATATCTAAAATAAATCTGATACCGGGTCAAATATTATTAGAAGGTACTGTTACGGCTAATGGTAATTTTAAAATACTACCGGACGGATCTATAGAAGCTAATAATGGTAAATTTATGGGAGACATATATTTAGGGGAAGGTAAAAAAGTAATCGGTGGTCAAGGATTATTCACAAATTTACAATATACTAGTGGTGGTGTTTTCTCTGGATGGGATACTATAGGTTTTACAACAACTATGGGTAGTGGACCATCCGTATTGATTAAGAAATCTTTAGCAGTTGATTATTATATACCAGATAATTTTACACCAACTAGCGCTTATTTAGTACTACAGACGACTCCGGTTCATTCCGGTTTAAATGGTTCCGATATAATAGGCAAATGTCAAGATTTAAAATTGTACAAAGGCGATAAGAATAATACTTTTTCATTATTTTATGTTATGGACAGTGATTTAATGGGTAGTTATTCGGAATATAGCGGTACTGAAATCGTCAAAGGATTGGACCCAAAGAGAAAGAAACTTACTTATACACCTGAAAATAGTGAAGCAGGACATATAGATACAATTGAAGTGCCAGTAGATTTAGAAAATATAGAAACAGTAGGACGTGGACAATTATTTGTAAAAACATCTATGGCTACACCAGCTGATAAACCATATGGAAATGTGTATAGCGGAGCTGGACGATTAACATTAAATATATTCGGTTATATGAATATGGATAAAGGAGTGTGAATATATGAATAAAATACCTTTTCAAGATTTACCTAGTACTCAAACGCCTATTGATGCTACTAATCTTAATGCAATGCAAGATAATATAGAAATAGTAGTTGACGATAAAATAGGATTAGTAAAATTGTTAATAGTAACCGACACAGAACCTGAAGAATGTTCTGAAGGAGATTTATATTATAACACATTAACAAATTTAATATATACAGCTACTGGTACTGATACTTGGAGTAGTGTTGGTGATGCACCAGATACTATCCACTTATATTTGGATATGAGTAATTTTAATTTATATTATTATAGTGAAACAGAAACAAAATTATTAGATTGTGGTAGAATAATATTACAAGATTTAACAAGTGATTCAGAAACAAATGCGCCAAGTGTTAAAGCGGTAAATGATGCTATCGATGAAATAAATTCTGATATCGTAGATACAAATGAAAGAATTGATGATTTAGCACCTGTTGTTTTATGGACCAATGATTCTTATTCAACGTTTGCGCGACAAACAATAGCTTTATCGTCTGACGATTATTCTTTTTTAGAAATATATTATATAAATTATAATGATACCAATTTTAGAGGAGAGTTATGCTGTAAAGTTGAAAAAAATAAATCAACAATGCTACAAGCATTATTTGTAAATCAAAATTATGTATATATTGCGATGAGAGCTGTTGTATTTACAGATTCAACTCATCTTTTAATACATGATGCTGTTGGTAGATGGTGTAACGATCAAAGTTGGACTACAGAAACACAAAATAATACATGTATACCTATGAAAATATTAGGATATAAATAGAGGAGGTGATTAAATGAGAGTAAAAGTAACAGCTAATATATGTGAGATTCAAAATGACGTAATATTAAACTCCGGAGAATATAATATCAATAAGTTTTACTTCGATTTCTCTGAAGAATATATAGATAATTATGTTAAGAAAGCTTTGTTTGTTGGAAATGATGGAACTGTTTACGAAATGGTTATCGCAAATGATGAATGCAATATACCATATGATATATTAAAGAATCCAGGGACTTATACATTTGGAGTTTATGCTTATGAATTAGAAGATAATGAATTAAAATTAAGATATTCTCCAGAACCAACTCATTTCTATGTTAATAAAGGTAGTTATATAGAAAATAGCATAAGTCCAACACAACCCACTCCAGATGAGTTTGAACAATATTATCAATCTATGCAGACTTTAATAGCCAATGCTAAACCAGAATTAATAGATTATATAGATAATAATCTACCTACAATAGAAATTGGTAGCACTACAACTTTACCAGAAGGTTCTCAAGCAACTGTAGAAAATGTTGGTACTGAAAGAAATCCAATATTTAACTTTGGTATTCCTAAAGGTGATAAAGGTACTACAGATTATAATGAATTAGTAAATAAACCAGATTTAACTATATATTCAACAATAGATGAAACTGCTAATAAAATAAAACTTGATATAAACAATCAAACATATCAAGTTAAAGCAATGATTTACGATAAAAATAATATATTATTATCAGAATCCAACGTTATAGATTTACCATTAGAAAGTGTTGTAGTTAGTGGTACATATGATACAGAAACTAAAAAAATTATATTAACTCTTGAAAACGGTAATACTATAGAAATACCATTAGGCGATTTAATAAGTGGTTTACAATCTGAAATAACTGAAAATAATAAATTAGCTAGTGATTTAGTTGATGATACTGAATCCTCACATAAATTTGTAACATCTTCTGATAAAACATCATGGACTAATAAAGTAGGAAGTATATCTAAAAACGGAGTTAATCTTCCTATTGATGCTAATAAAAATGTTAATATATCTGTACCAACTACAACTAATGATTTGATAAACGATAGTGGTTTTATTACAAATGATACTAATGGATTATCACATTATTATAATAAAACAGCAGCTGATACTAGATTTTCATTAGTAACTGAGACAGGTTCAAACCTTACTTTAACAATAGACCCATTAACTTATATAATGACAGCTGTATTAAAAACAAGAAATAATCAAGTTTTAAGTACGCAGTCAATAGACCTACCACTTGAAACAATGGTAGTAGGCGCAGCTTATGATAGTGCAACAAAAGAAATAGTATTAACATTAAAAAATGGGCAAGAAGTAAGATTTAGTGTAGCTGATTTAGTAAGTGGTTTACAATCTGAAATAACTGAAAATAATAAATTAGCTAGTGATTTAGTTGATGATACTAATAACACTAATAAATTTGTTACGGCAGAAGAAAAAACACAAATAACAACTAATGAAAATGACATCTCTGACATTAAAGATGAACAAGAGATTCAAAATGAACAACTTGCTGAATTAGAAATGTTGTATAATGCTTTTCCAACGGTCAGTGATGAAGATACAACAATAGAGTTAAATAATACCGCAAAAGTAAAATTTAGAGAAATAGACCTAAAAGGAAATACAAGTCAAGTAGTAATTCCTGAAGATCAAGGAACAAGTGTATCAAATACTAGTATATATATAAGTGATGTAAACACTGATAAAGAAAATACTATTGAAATGAGTGGTAATACTTATCAAGAAACAATTTCAGAAGAACAAGGAACAAGTGTATCAAACACAAGCATATATGTAAGTGATGTAAACACTAATAAAGAAAATACTATTGAAATAAGTGGTAATACTTATCAAGCAAATGCAATATTACCAAGTGAATACACTCAAGTTGATTATATTCGAAGTACAGGTGGTCAATATATTGATACTGGAATAAATGCAGATACTAAATTAAGAACTATTTTAGATATTTCTTTTATTAACCCAACAAATGCTAATCAAACAATGGGTGCAATAAATATAGGTACACCTAATAAAAGATATCACCTTTTAAGTGGTTCAAATTCAATAGCATTTTGGGTAAATGATGCAAATTACGGTATAATAAACTCAGCAAGCACAGATAGACATTTATGGGACTTAAATGTACCAGAAGGGAAAGTAGTTTTAGATAATACAACTACTACAACAATACCAACAAATATTGATAATGTAGAACTTAATTTTTGGTTGTTTGGTAGAAATTCAAATGCTACACAATATAAAGGAACATTCAAATTATGGGCTTGTAAAATGTATTATAATGGAACATTAGTAAGAGATTTTATACCTTGCTATCGAAATAGTGATAATGAAATTGGTCTATATGATTTGGTAAACAATGTGTTCTACATTAATCAAGGGACTGGAGCATTCATTTACGATAGTGTAGCAAGTATACCTAACCCAAGTTATCCACAAAATATAGAGGTAGTAACAGGAACACAAAATGTTAAAGTATGTGGTAAAAACTTATTAGATAAGAATAATATAAATACCCAAAATATTTATTTATCAAATTCAAATAAAATAACCGAAACAAACGTAGGTAGGGGTTGTATTTATATACCTTGTCAACCTAATACGACTTACACTGTATCAAAGACTGAACTATTTGGTAATGATAGATTTTGTATATTCGATACTGAAGATATTGCTGTTATTGGAGATTATGCTTTAAGTTATGCAGGACAACGAAGTGGTTATAATAGTGCTACTTCATTAACTTTGACAACAAGCCCTAATGCAAAATATTTATATATGTTTATAAAAGCTAATGATACAAACCCAGCAAAAACATTACAAGAAATAGCTGGAACAATTCAAGTTGAAAAAAATAACATAGCTACAACATACGAAACATTTCAAGGAACAACATATCAAGTAAATTTAGGCAATATAGAATTATGCAAAATATCAACTTATCAAGATAGAATCTACAAGAGAAATGATAAGTGGTATTTAGAAAAAAATATTGGTAAAATCACTTTAAATGGTAGTGAAACAGGGTGGTATAAAGGCAGTGATACATCAGGTAATTATTATATTAATACTAATATAATACATTCTATTTCAAATTATATAGATGCTTTGTCAAATTATTTTATAAATGCCAAATCATACCCTAGTAATAGGGCAGGATTATTTGCCATTCGTGATGGTGGAAATTCAATAATGTTTAATTCTAGTGAAACAAGTGTAGGGAATTGGACAACTTGGTTAGGAACACATAATACTAATGTATATTATCCTCAGCAGACTTCAACAACTGAAATAACTGATACAACACTAGTAAATCAATTAAATGCTTTATATAATGCAACTATCTACCCTATAACAAATATAAACACTGATACAACTAACCTACTACCTTATATAGATTTACATTATAATGTGGTAACACCTTCGCCATCACCTAAAAGACCTAGTAACATTGATATAGTAACAGGAACACAAAATATAACTATTACAAACGGTGATGATACTCAAAGTACAACATATCCAATAAATCTAGGTAATATGGAATTATGCAAAATAAGTACATATCAAGACAGAATATACAAACAAAATAATAAATGGTATTTATATAAAACAATTGGTAAGGTTGTTTTAAATGGTACTGAGCCAATAGCAAGAAAAGCAACAAGCGCTACTGGTTATTATAGTTTTTCAATAGATATTGGTACAAATATATATTCAACTGATGCAACACAAGAAAATGCACCTTTTTACTGCAATAAATTTGTAAGTGGTAGTCGAAGCAAAGCTTGGTATTTACAAGATTGTATATATCCTACAAATGCAATATTTTCATATAACTCATTTGGTTTTTATTACAATGCTACAAAAGAAATGACAACACAACAATTCCAAACTTGGTTATCTCAAAATAATGTAATAGTATATTACCCTTATGCTACACCAACAACAACTGAAATAACTGATACAACACTAGTAAATCAATTAAATGCTTTATATAATGCAACTATCTACCCTATAACAAATATAAACACTGATACAAGTAATTTACTACCTTATATAGATTTACATTACAACTTTGTAACACCAAGTCCAAGTCCAAGTAGACCTAGTCAAGTAAATGTAGTAAGTGGAAACAACACAATAACAATATCAAATAGTGATAATACTGAAAGTCAAGTATTCCCTATCAATTTAGGTAGTATGGAATTATGTAAAATAGGAACATATCAAGATTACATATATGAAAGTAATGGTAATTGGTACAAACATAGTGAAATTGGTAAAGTAGTATTAAATGGTACTGAAGATTGGACATTAACAAATAATGTTTTACAAAGTACAAATGAAATGCCAAATGACATTAGAGCAATTGGAGCAACAATGAGTGCTTATTCTAGCCATTTTGAATATCATTATTATGCAACAAGTATAACTACAAACATTCAAAGTGGAGAATTCGGATGGAATAGTGGTAAAAAAATGACATTTAAAATCGATGGTTTCACTACTAAACAAGAATATACTGACTGGTTAGAAGATAATAATGTTTCAGTTTACTATCAATTAGCAACACCAACTGACACACAAATAACTGATACTACTCTTATTACTCAACTTAACAACATTAAAAAAACATATTCTTATGACACACAAACTAACATATCTCAAACTAATACTGACAAGACATTTATTATATATGCAGAAGTTATTAGAAGTTTAAAAGATGTGTTTGAATAAAGGTGGTGATAGAATATGGAGACTAAAGATTTTGAAATAAAAGTATTAACTGAACTAGCTAGTATCAAAGAAATGATTAAAGATTACGGTAGAGTAAAAGATGACGCTAGTGTAGCATTAACCTTATCAAGACAAAATAAAGAAGATATAAAAGATTTGAAAGATAGAATAGAAAAAATAGAATCTAAATTAGATAATCAAGAACAAAAGAAAGGTATGAAATGGGATAAACTCATAGATTACCTTTTCTATGTCATTCTTGCATACTGTCTATGGAAAATAGGCTTAAAACCTTAAAGGAGGATGATTAAATGACAACTGAATATTTAGTTGCTCTAGTTACAGTTATTGTTGAAATCATAATGGGACACGTTACTAAAAAAATCCCAAAAATCAGCAATGAATTAATACCTATACAAAACTTGCTAATAGGTGTTATTATCGCAACTATTGAATATTTAATAACAAAAGATTTTAAAATATCAATAGCTGCTAGTGGATTATTAGCAGGTGGAACTTATGACGTAGTTCATAATTTAAGAAAAATTAAGGAAGGAGAAAAATAATATGACTACATTAACTAAAGAAGAAATAGAACAATTAGAAAAAGAATGCCCTATGGTTGACATTGGATTTGACCCAGAAGAAATTGATGGCAGAGGCATCATTGAAGAAGACAAAACTGAAGAAGAGGCTGAATAATATGAAAGTTATAGAAAGATTAGCCCCTACGGATGGATATGGAAGAACTGGAGGACCTTTATGGGGATTCCGAGGTATTACTGTCCATAATACATCAAATTGGAGTAAGGGCGCAGATGCTATGGCTCACGCTAATCTATTAAGAAATGGATGGAAATACAAATACATTTCTTGGCATTATGTAATAGATGAAAATTATGCTATACGATGTGTACCAGAAAATGAAACAGCTTGGTGTGCTGGAGATGGTAACGGTGATGGTAATAGAAAGACTATAAACATCGAAATCTGTGATAATGCAGACGGTGATATTTTTAGAGCTACTGAAAATGCTGCTCAATTATGTGCAGACATTCTAAAAAGAAGAGGAATTACAAATGCTTCAAAATACTTATTCCAACATAATAATTGGACAGGAAAAGATTGTCCTTGGGATGTTAGAAGAAATAATCCATACGATTGGAATACATTTGTAGACAGTGTTCAAAGAAAACTTAATGGTGAATCTGTTATTACAATTGACCAAGTTCTTGAAGCTGGTTCAAAATGTGTATTGAACGGTATATTCAACGTCGATGAAATACTTACACCAAATAATAAATATAAGAACGGGGCATTAGGATGTCATGCATTATGCTACGGAAGTCCAGTTGGTGATAACGATTGGGTTCCTCTTGACTTTATTGCTAAATTAGATAGAAATAAAGATAGAGCTGACTACGATGCTGTTATTAAAGTAAATGATAAATTTATGTGTGATAAAATATTTACTGTTAAAGCAGTTGAAGCTCCTACTAAATTTACACCAAATGGAGTAGCAATAATTGAAAACGACGGTGTAGAATTTAGAATTGATTGCGGACCTTTATACGAAATTTAACAACGAAAGGAGTTGATGTGTATGTATAATGGTTACAACCCTAATTATAACAATCCATACTATAACCCCAATTATAACATACAACCTTCATACGGACCTCAGTCCTATGGAACAACTAAACCAACAGATAATCAACTAGGTCAACAATCTATAAATACTTTTCAACAACCTCAAATATTACAAGGTAAACAAGTTGAGAGTATTGATATTGTAAAAAATATTGAAATACCTATGGACGGATCTATCAGTTATTTTCCAGTAGCTGATGGGTCTGCCATTGTTTCTAAACAATTACAAACAGACGGTACTTCAAAAATACAAATTTATAAATTATCGAAAGATACAAAAGAAGATTTAAAATATGTAACTCAAGAAGAGTTAAGAAATATATTATCAGACAATCTTAGAAACGATGCAGAATATATAACTCATGATGATTTAAAAGACGCTTTAAAAGGATTGCATTTGAATGATATTGAAGACGAACTAAAAGATATCAAAAAGCAACTTAAGAAAAAGGGTGATTAATTTTGAACAACATGATGGACTTTATCAAGGGTATGCTTGGTAAGATGAACCCACAACAAATTGTAATGAATATGATAAAAAATAATTCTAATCCGATTGTAGCAAATTTAATATCTATGGCTCAGCAAGGTAATATCGCTGGAGTAGAAAATTTTGCTAGAAATTATTTAAAAGAAAATGGTAAGGATTATGATAGCGAGTTTTCTAATTTCATGAATAACTTCAAATAAAAAATATTTGGTTTTTAATGTAATTCGCGATTCCAAAGAAAAATATATATTTTTTGAAGGGAGTCAACATGAGAATGGAAGGATACTCATTAAGTGATATCGCAGCCGCAACAGGAAATAACGGAAATAATAACGGCTTCGGTAATGGAGACGGTGCATGGTTAATCATATTATTCTTAATATTTGCCATGGGCTTTGGCCGTAACGGAAACGGCGGATTCTTTAATGGAAATGGAGGTAGTGGATACCCAACACCACTTTACATCAATAATTCCGACACAAATAGTTACGGAGGTGGAAACGCTTGTCAAAGAGGTTTCGACCAATTAGCTATTACTAGCGGTATTACAAATTTAGGTAATGCTATTACTACAGGTTTTAACAACCAAGCTGTATCACAATGTAATCAAACAACAGAATTATTAGGAGCAATTAACAATGACAAGTTCGATACTGTCATGGCTATAACAAACACAGGATACGCTCTAAATAATACTATGATGGCTAACGAAATGGCTAGACAACAATGTTGCTGTGATACAAAACAATCTATCGCTGATTTAAAAGCAACAATAATCAGTGAAAATTGTGCTGATAGACAAGCATTAAACGAAGGTGTTAGAGATATATTAGCAAATCAAACAGCTTCAGTACAACGCATATTAGATCAAATGTGCTCTGACAAAATCGATTCTAAAAATGAGAAGATTGCAGAACTACAACGAGAAATATCTATGAAAGATTTCCAAGCATCTCAAAATGCTCAAAATGCATATATTGCACAAGGTTTCGCAAATGAAGTAGATGCATTATATAATAGATTGAACAATTGTCCTGTTCCAACAACTCCAGTGTATGGTAGAACACCAATCTTTACATGCAATGGTGGTTGTGGATGCAACAACGGTTATAACGGATTTATCCAATAATATAACCAAAATATGTAGAAGTAATTAATTTTACCTCTTTTTATATTTTAATAGAAAGGACGAAGATACATGATTCAATCAATACAAGAAGCGCCTATTACTTTAGCTAGTAATACTGCTAAAATTGTCTTTGACGAAGTCGATGAGCGTAGTGAGAGTGCTTCTCCCTGCGGATGGCTATGTCATCAAGTAGGTAGCCCTTTATATCAATTATTAGGGAATGGTGGATGTCCTTGCAACAATAATAATGTAAAGAAATTTGAAGTGAGCTTTAATGCAAATGTTAGTGGAGCTACAGCCGGAACACCAGTTGCTATCGCATTATATGAAGACGGTGTAGTAGTACCAGGAACAACTTGCATAGCTACTATAACTGCTGCAAACGATATCTACAATGTTTCTTTTAATAAAGTTATTTCAGTATGTCCAAGAACAAATACAACAATAAGTGTTGGAAGTGTTGATTCTATACCGAATTTAGCTGATCCTACAGCTGCTGGCATTGTAACACAAGCTCCAACATTATTAAACGCAAACTTTGTTATTTTGGAGTACAACAATGCAAGAAGATAATAAAGAAGAAAAGAACATACTTGAAACAATATCTTGTGACCTTGAAAAAATAATGGCAGGCATACAAGAACAGACAATAAGTAGAGAAAATGTCGACTATTTGTATAAATTAGAAGACATTCACAAAGATATAGTTAACGAATTTTATTGGAAGGAGAAAATGGATAATATGAGATATATGAATTTCAGTAGCGGAAGTCGCTATAACGACGGTTATGGAAGACGAAGCAGAGACAGTAGAGGACGATACATGGAATCAAGCGGATACGGACGTCAATACCGTGGTGAAGAATATCTAATGGATATGCAAGACCAATATGGTGATTATTCTTACGGACGTGAAAAATATGGACACGATAGTTCAAAAACATTAGACAGTCTTGATGCTATGTTAGAATCAGCAAAAGACTTCTTCAAACATCTTATGCGTAATGCTAAGAGTCAAGAAGAAGCTGAAATGATTAAAGAAACAGCAAGAGAAATATCTGAAATGTAATTATGGGATACCGATATTTAAACAAAAATGTCCTAGGCAGATTTGAAGAGGACTGTACTGTTAGAGCTATTTCTTGTGCAACTAATAGAAGTTGGGATTATGTTTATGAATATCTTAGCGATGCTGCACAAGCAGATGGTACTATGATGGATAATAGGGAATTTATTATAGACTTCTTAGATTCACGATACGAACGAATTCCTGATATTTATGGTACAGTTGGAGAAGTATCAAAAGAATTTCGAAAGAATGTTATTCTTATAACTATGAATGGTCATATAACTTGTTCTAAATATGGTATAATTTATGATACTTTTGACCCTAGAGATAGGGAAGCTGAATTTGTCTGGATAGTTGAATGATAATATTGAGGGTGGTATAGAAATATATCACTCTCTTTATATTATTAACATACCCTTTTATTTTTCGCGTTGAAAACGTCTCTTATAATGAGGTGATATAAATTATGAAAAAATGTTTACAAATGTTATTTAGATTATGTTTGGAGGTTATGCTAACTGTGGTTTTTATGCCATTAATATTATTAGTATTATTAATGAGTTTAATTTATTATATGATAATAGTTGAAACTGATTACAATAATAAAAAAATAATAGATGGTGTAATAATATGGTTGGAATTAATCGAAAAAGGTATAAACATGAATATTGATTTCATAGTTAATGGATTGTAAGAGCTTATGCTCTTCTTTTTTTCGCGTTGGAAACATCTCTTATAATGAGAGGAGAGATATAAATGGAAATCGGATATGTATTAAGTAATGTATTAATGGAGGTTGGAGTATTGTGTCTTGTAGCTTCTGGGTTTATGATAATGTATAGTATTGGAATTAAACACGGTAGAAGAAGTGCAATCGACGACGTAAAAGAATTATTACTTAAGAATTCTGACGAAAAAGGAATATGTCAAATTAATGTAGAGGGTTAAACACCCTTTATATTTTTTCGCGTAAAAAACATATGATATAATGAGAAAAAGGAGAGATGAATTTATGTTATATTTAATAGTAGCTTTAGTAGCTGGAACAATTTTAGGAAATGGATGTGCTTATTTAGCTGACTTTATTGAAAAGAAAGCTAATAAATAGCCTTTTCCTTTTTCTTTTTTATTTTTAAAGGAGGTGAGTATATGTTATATTTTTTGTTTTTTGTAATTGGTTTAATTATTGGCATAGTTATAATGATAGTTAACTACAAACGTCAAACAATGTATGGTAAAATAAATGTAGACCATTATTCAGAATTAATAAGCATATTTGCAGATAGAGACGAATTAAAAAAAATGTATAAAAAAAGAGCCATATTTACTATAGACCACAATGCAGTAATTTCGCGTGATGAACATACCTTATAATGAGGAAACTCAAAAATATTTTTAAGGAGGATTATATGAAAGGAACTAAAGAAATCTTGCTTGCTGATTATAATGACATATCAGAAAAATTAAAATGTATTAATAAGGACGATAACGCTTATGTAACGTTATTAAATGACCGTAAGTCAATAAGAGACGAATTAGTTAAAATGGAGGAAATAAATTCCGAAAATAAAAGAGACAAAATTCGTAATATTATTACTGTGGGTACATTTACAGTAACCAGTACATTAAGTGTTTGGGGACTTTTAAGAACATTGAGATTTGATGAGAGTGCCACAATAACTAGCACAGCTGGACGAGGAATAGTATCAGATGTAGTACTTAAGATGTTCAAGAAGTAACTCAAATTGGAAGCTTAGGCTTCTTCTTTTTCGCGTTAAAAACGTCTCTTATAATGAAAGGAGAGATATAAATGAAAAAAGTATTCGGAGGAGTTATTCTAGGAGGAATTATTGGTATAATTTTATCAATTGTAGGAACAATATTCTGCAGAAAACACGATGATGAAATTGAAGATTAATAAATCTTCTTTTCTTTTTTCGCGTTGAAAACATCTCATATAATGAGGTGATATGAATGATTTTATTCGCAATTTTATTATTAATTATTATACTATTGGTTGTAGCTGTAGTAGCTGTAACTAGCTTGATTGGAGCTGGAGCAATTATTATATTTGGAGACGTAATAGTATGTATAATATTTATAGCGTTTTTAATCAAAAAGATATTTTTTAGATAGGAGTAACATCCTATTTAATTTTTTAGTTAGGAGGAAATATGGGTAAATTTGAAAATTTTATAAGTAGAAACTCACCTGTTATTTTATCGGTAATAGGTGCTGCAGGAGTTATTGTAACTTCTGGATTAACAATAAAGGCAACAATAAAAGCTAATAATTTATATAATTCTAGGGAAGATAAAGAATTATTAACTAAAAAAGATATTATTAAATTATATTGGAAAGAATATATTCCATCTATATTAAGTGCCGGTACGACAATCGGTTGCATATTCGGTGCTAATTATATCAATCAAAAGACTAAAACAACTCTCGCATCAGCTTATTGTCTACTACAAAATTCTTATATAGAGTATAAAAATGCTGCAAATGAACTATATGAGAATGCCGATAGTAAAATACAGGTTAAAATATGTGAAAAAAAATATAATGAAAAAGGTATGGTTTATGACGACAATGATAATTTATTTTATGATGTGTTAACTGGTCAATATGTAGAATGTACTATGGATGAAATGTTACGATATGAAGCAGAATTTTTGGAATTATTACATACTAGAGGTAGAGTAACGTTAAACCAATGGGCACATATTTTGGGTAATGAATCAACTATTATAGGTGATGAATTAGTGTGGTATAGTAATGATTATCACGATGTCCAAGCTTATCCGGACGTTCAAATAGAACTTGTACCTGATACATTATCAAATGGTATGAAAGTAAACATGATATTTTTCACAATGGAACCAGAATTAGATTGGTTTGTTTCTAATCCTATTTCGCGTTGAAATCATACCATATAATGAAAGGAGAGATATAAATGAAAGATAAAAAATTATTAATCGTAAAAATTGGAGGAGTAATTGCATCAATAATTGGAATGATTATTAGTGCATTTGTTTCAACAAAAGAAAACGAGAAAAATATCAAGAAATTTGTAGAAGAAAAAATGAATGAAAGCGGAAAATAATCTGCTTTTATCTTTTTAGTTAGGAGGAAATATGGGTAAATTTGAGGATATTACTAATAATGTTAAAAGGGCTTTGGTAAAACATGGTCCTGAAATTTTAACAGGTGTAGGTATAGTCGGAACTGTAGGAGCGACATTTTGGACTATGACTACAACATCAAGAGTTACGATGAAAATTCAAGATATTGAAAAAGAAAGAGAATCTAGTTTGTCTAGTAAAGAAATTATTAAAATATGCTGGAAAGATTATGCTCCAATAGTAGCTTTAGAAATTATCTCAATTAGCTGTATAATAGGTGGTAATAGCATAAATTTAAAGAGAAATGCAGCATTAGGTGCAGCTTGTGCATTATCTGAGAAAACATTATTAAAATATAAGGAGAAAGTTATTGAGACTATTGGTGAAAAAGAAGAGCAAAAAATAAGAGATAAAATACACGAAGACGATATTAAAAACGATCCGCCAAAGAATAATACAATAATTGTCACATCTAGTGGTAATACTTTATTTAGAGATGAAATATCTGGAAGGTATTTTAGGTCTGACATGAACACTATAAATAAAGTGATAAACGAACTTAATGAAAAAATAAACCATCAAGATTATGTATCATTAAATGAATTATATTCTGGGTATGGATTAGATCCATTGAAAGAAGGTGATTTGATAGGATGGAATATTACAAACGGCATAATAAAATTAAATATGTCAACTTGTTTAGTAGACGATACTGAACCATGTATAGTATTAGACTATGAAAAATCGCCAACTCATAATTTTGATAGATGGGGATAATTCGCGTAAAAAACATACGATATAATGAGAGAGATCTCATAAATTTTAGTAAGATTAGGAGGAATATTATATGGAAAATACTAAAATGAATGAAATTGTTGCTGAAGGAGCAAAAACTAACAAAGGTTTAGGAATTGCAATTGGTTTAGGTGTAGCTGGAGTAGCTGCAGTTGGAGCATTTGTAACTAAGAAACTTATTGATAGAAGAGTTCAAGAAGCAGATATTCAAGAAGAAGTTGTTGAAGATAATAAAAAATCTAAAACTAAATAGTTATGGATATCTCTATAGAGGAGTATTTACGAATACTCTTCTTTTTATTTTTAAAGAATTAGGAGGATTAATAAATGGATATTAACGATTACAAATCAAATTCACATGCATCTAAAGAAGAAAAACATATTGGAAAAGTTGTATCAGAACCAGTTAATATTAAAAAGAAAAATGGTTTACAAAAATTTGCTGGAAATTTTGTGTCAGAAGATGCTAAAAATATAAAAGATTATGTATTTTTTGATGTACTAATACCAGCATTCAAAAAGGCGGTATCTGATATCGTTACAAACGGTATTGATATTATATTATATGGAGAATCTAGAGGTAATAGAACTCGTACATCAGCTGATAGAGTATCTTATAGAAGTTATTATGGTGACGATAGTAGAAGAGCAACACCAGCCCCTAGACCCGTTCAAAGAGCACCTATGTTTTCGTACGATGATATAGTATTTAATAATAGACAAGATGCTCAAAATGTATTAAATCAAATGTATGATGTAATAAATTCATACGGATTTGTTAGAGTTGCAGATTTAATGGATATGGCTGGTGTAACAGGAAATTACACAGATAATTATTATGGATGGAACAGTATAAATACTGCAGAAGTCTTAAGAACTAGGGATGGTTGGATAATTAAATTACCAAAAGCAATCCCATTAGAATAAAAAAGAAAAGGAGAATTAAAATGAAAGATAATATTAAAGAAAAAGCTAGTCGTTTAATTGCTAAAGCTAGCTTCAAAATAAAAAAACATAGTCCTGAAATATTATTAGCTACTGGTATTGTAGCAAGTGTTGCAGGAACTGTAGTTGCATGTAAAGCAACTTTAAAAGTAGATACTGTAATTAAAGAACACAAAGAAAATATTGAAAAAATAAATAATAGTTTAAATAATGAAGAATTAAAAGATGTATATAACGAAAACGATGCTAAAAAAGATTTAACTAAGGCTTATGCTATAACTGCTGGAAAATTAATAAGATTATATGCTCCGGCAATTGCGTTAGAAGCTATATCAATTTCATGTTTAATAGGTAGTCATACAATTCTTAAGAAACGTAATGTAGCTTTAATGACTGCTTATACAGTATTAGAAAATAGTTATAAAAAGTATCGTAAAAATGTTATAGATAAATTAGGTAAGGATGCAGACGATGAATTTCGTTTAGGTATCAAAACAGAAGAAGTTGAAACTACTGATGAAAAGGGTAAAAAGAAAAAAGAAACAGTTACAAAAATAGACGATAATTCGCCAAGTGTTTATGCTAAATTCTTTGATGAATTAAGTGATTATTATAGAAAAGACCCTAACTACAATTTATTATTCTTAAAGAAACAACAAAATTGGGCTAATGATAGATTAAGAGCTCAAGGGTATTTATTCTTAAATGATGTATATGAATCATTAGGTATCCCTAAAACACCAGATGGTCAATTTGTAGGTTGGATTTATAATCCAGAAGATAAGACAATTGATAGTTACGTTGATTTTGGAATATATGATGGAAAAGATGAAAGTAAGAGACGCTTTGTTAACGGACTAGAGAAAGCTATATTATTAGACTTCAATGTTGACGGGGTTATGTACGATAAAATTTAGGAGGATAAAATGAAAAATGTATTAATATTTTTAGGAGGTGCTGCTGTTGGGGGTTTAGCAGCTACTCTATATTTTAAAAGAAAAATGGTAATATTAGAAGAAGACTATCAAAGAATCACTAACGATGAAATTAATAAATATATCGAGGATTTCGATTTATCAGTAAAAAATGCTGATAAAATTGATGTAGGATATTCTCATGGTGATAAAGATATTCAGATTATTTCTGATATACCAAGTAGAGGATATGTATCAGGTATTGATATAGGCAATGATGAAGACAAATATGTTGAAATTGTCAAAGAATACAAGGGTCAAGAAGAAGAGGAAGATGAAGATGAGCAAATAGCACCATATATAATTACACCAGATGAATACGGTGATGACGATGAATATACTACTAAGATGTTAACTGCATTCACTGATAAAGTTATTTTAGACGAAGATAATTGTTTATTCGATATTAATTATTTTGAAAAAGATATTATTAAAGAGTTATATGCTAAGAAAAATATAGACACATCGATATTTGTAAGAGATGATAATGAAAAAGTAGATTATGAAATCATAAAAGAAACAATATCATTTGAAGACTTTACTAAATTAACAGATTCCGAAGATAAGTAGGAGGTGTAGTTAATGGGAAACGACAGCATAGAAGAACGTTATTTTAATTGGTTATACGATAATATATGTTCTAAAAGAGCTCACGATGATATTTCATATTATAAAATATTAAATTTATTATATAATAGAGATTTTTACTATACAATTAAAATGGACGCGAACAGAGGTGTAGATGGAATTGGTTTGAGATATCGATTTGATATGGAAACAAATCCTGATACTTTATTAGCCACTAATACTATTGTAAACACATGTAATATCTTAGAAATGATGTACGCGTTAGCTATAAAAATAGAATATGAGTATATGGACGACCCTAGATATGGAGACAGAACTGCTCAATGGTTCTGGGAAATGATGAAAAATCTAGGATTAAGTATGATGACTGATGATAACTATGATGAACATATAGCTAATGATATAATTGATAGATTTCTAAACAGAGATTATGATCACGATGGAAAAGGTAATATATTTTATGTCCGAGATTCATATGAAGATCAGAGAGATTTGGAAATATGGATTCAAGCAGAATGTTATTTAGCTAATATGATTTAAAATATATTAAGTAAAGGAGTGATATGAATGGCTGATTTTTTAATCGTATCTGAACATAGTTGTAAAAATAATATTATAGAAATAGTTCCTAAGTTTAAAGTATATCCAAAGTCTACTGATTTGATGATACGAGGTGGCGATTTTTATGCAGTATGGTTAGAAGATAAGAAAATATGGTCTACAAACGAAGATGACGCATTAGCTATAATTGATAGTGAAATATATAGAGTTGCAGAAAAAGCAAAGAAAGAAAATCCTGAGTATACTGTTATTCCTAAGTATACTTGGGATTCTACAAGTGGAGCCATCGACTCCTGGCATAAATATTGTCAAAAACAAAAGCGTGATTCTTTCGAGATGTTAGATGAAAATATTATATTCTCTAACACAGATGTTAAGAAAGAAGACTATGCTAGTAAGAAATTATCATATCCACTAGAACCTGGTAATATAGATGCTTATGAAAAACTTATATCTACTTTATATTCGCAAGAAGAAAGAAGAAAATTAGAATGGGCTATAGGTGCTATAGTTACTGGTGATTCTAAAAATATACAAAAGTTTTTAGTATTGTATGGGGCAGCAGGTACTGGTAAATCTACTATATTAAATATTATACAACAATTATTTGAAGGTTATTATTCAGTATTTGATGCCAAGGCTTTAGGTTCTGCAAACAATTCATTTGCATTAGAATCTTTTAAAACAAATCCATTAGTAGCTATCCAACACGATGGTGATTTATCAAGAATTGAAGATAACACTAGATTGAATAGTTTAGTATCTCATGAATTGATGACAGTTAATGAAAAATTTAAATCAACATATGCTAATAGGTTTAAATGTTTCTTATTTATGGGTACTAATAAACCAGTAAAGATTACAGACGGTAAATCCGGTTTAATAAGACGTTTAATAGATGTACATCCTACTGGTAATAAAGTAAGCTCTAAAGAATACAAAACTTTAACTAATCAGATAAAATTTGAATTAGGTGCTATAGCTTATCATTGTATGGAGGTTTATAAAGAAAATCCTGGGGCTTATGACCACTATATTCCAACATCAATGATGAGTGCATCAAATGATTTCTATAACTTTGTACTCGACTCATATCATATATTCAAAAGAGAAGATGGAGTTACTTTGAAATCTGCTTGGGAAATGTATAAAACATATTGTGACGAGGCAAAAGTAGGTTATCCATTCTCACAGAGAGCATTTAAAGAAGAATTAAAAAACTACTTTAAAGAATATAATGATAGATTTAATATCGAAGGCGAACGTGTTAGAAGTTATTATAGCGGGTTTAGAAAAGAGATATTTGATTCTGATGAGAAAGAATCTAAACCTGTTGAAAAGAATAATTCATATACTATAGATTTTAAGGAGCAGAAATCTATATTTGATAAAGAATGTGGTGATTGTTTAGCACAATACGCCAATACAAATGAAACACCAAATAAAAAATGGGACGATGTAACTACTACATTAAAAGATTTGGATTCTCATAAGATTCATTATGTAAAGATTCCAGAAAATCATATTGTTATAGATTTTGATATAAAGGATGAAAATGGTAATAAATCATATGAGAAAAATTTAGAAGAGGCTAGTAAGTGGCCTAAGACATATGCTGAATTGTCTAAAAGTGGTGCTGGTATACACTTACATTATATTTATACTGGCGATGTAACTAAATTAAGTAGAGTATACGCAGATAGTATTGAAATAAAAGTATTTACTGGTAAAAGTTCACTAAGAAGAAAATTAACTAAATGTAATAACGTACCGATTTCTACAATAAATTCAGGATTACCTATTAAGGAGGTCAAACGAGTGGTAAGTGATAATACTATAAAGAGTGAAAAAAGTTTACGACAATTAATAGAAAGGAATTTAAATAAAGAAATACATCCTGGAACAAAACCTAGTGTAGATTTTATATATAAGTTGCTAGAGGATTCATATGAACAGGGTTTAAAATATGATGTTAGTAATATGAAAAATGATATTATTTCATTCGCAATGAATAGTACAAATCATGCTGATTATTGTTTAAAACTTGTTAATAAAATGCATTTTAAATCTGAAGATGTATCAACACCTGTAGATAGTAAAGAAAAAGAAATAGCATTTTATGATATTGAAGTGTTCCCAAATTTATTTCTTGTTAATTGGAAATTAAAAGGTAAAGAAAATCCAGTTATAAGAATGATAAACCCTTCACCAGAGGATATCGAGGAACTTATAAAATATCGTTTAATAGGTTTTAATAATAGACGATACGATAATCATATTATATATGCTAGATTATTAGGATATTCGAACGATCAATTATATAATTTATCTCAAAGGATAGTAAGTGGTGATAAGAATGCTTTTTTTGGAGAAGCTTATAATTTATCTTATACTGATGTATATGATTTTGCTTCTGCTGGAAATAAGAAATCATTAAAGAAATTTGAGATTGAATTAGGTATACATCATCAAGAACTTGGATTACCTTGGGACGAGCCAGTACCAGAGGAATTATGGGCTAAAGTTGCAGAATATTGTGATAATGATGTTATAGCTACAGAAGCAGTATTTGATCATCTTGAACCTGATTGGACAGCTAGACAAATCCTAGCAGATTTAGCAGGAATGACTGTTAATGATACTACAAACGCATTAACAACAAAAATCATATTTGGTAATGAAAAGAAACCACAAAGTGAATTCTGTTATAGAAATCTATCTCAACCTGTTAAAGAATTACCTGACGAGGTTCTTAAATTCTTAAAAGAAGCTTGTCCTATCATGATGTCTCAAAAACATGGGTCTGAGAAATCATTATTACCATATTTTCCTGGATATCAATATAAGAATGGCGTATCAACTTATAAAGGTGAAGAAGTTGGTGAAGGCGGTCATGTATATTCTGAACCAGGTATGTATAATAGGGTAGCTTTACTCGATATAGTTTCAATGCATCCACATAGTAGTATAGCAGAATGTGTATTTGGACCTAGATTCACTAGAGTATTCAGAGAAATTGTTGAGGGTCGTGTTAGTATCAAGCACGAAGCTTGGGATGAAGTTAATAAGATGTTAGGTGGCAAATTAACACCATATATTCAAAAAGTTATTGATGGTGAAATGACATCTAAATCTTTGGCTAACGCATTAAAGACTGCTATAAATTCTGTATACGGTTTAACAGCTGCTAATTTTGATAATCCATTTAGAGATGTCAGAAACAAAGACAATCTTGTAGCAAAACGTGGAGCGTTATTTATGATAGATCTAAAAGAAGAGGTTCAAAAACGTGGATATACAGTTGCACATATTAAAACAGATTCTATAAAGATACCTAATGCAGATAATGAAATAATTAAATTTGTTATGGAATTTGGTGAGAAATATGGTTATACATTTGAACATGAGGCTACATACGAAAGAATGTGTTTAGTAAATGATGCAGTTTATATTGCTAAATATGCTACAGCAGAAAGTTGTGAAAAAGAATATGGTTATTCTCCAGGAGACTGTACTAAGCATAGTGGCGAATGGACTGCTACAGGTACACAATTCCAAGTTCCTTATGTATTCAAGAAATTATTTAGTAAAGAACCTATTGAATTTGAGGATATGTGTGAAACTAAATCTGTTAAGTCTGCATTATATTTAGATTTAAATGAAAGTTTACCAGATGTTACAAATGCAGAAAAAGAATTAGACAAATTAAAGAAATCTTATAAAGATGGTAAAATATCTGATGGTGAATTTGAAACGGTAAGTAGAGATTTGTTAGACGAAATCAATAGTGGTCATGATTATAAATTTGTTGGGAAGGTTGGTAACTTTTGTCCAGTATTACCTGGAAAAGGTGGTGGATTATTAATGAGAGATCAAGATGGTAAATATAATTCTGTTGGTGGCAGTAAAGGATATCGTTGGGTCGAATCTGAAATGATACGAGATGAATTTAATAATGGAAATGATTTTATTGATAGAAGATATTATAATGAATTAGTCGACAGTGCTGTAGAATCTATATCTCAATATGGAGATTTCGAAATGTTTACAGCTGATTAATTCGCGTAAAAAACATTTGTTATAATGAGAAGAATAGATGGACATACCAGTCCAAATTATATATAGAATGAGAACGATTTAGAAGATTCATAGTGGTAAGTTAGAAAAGTATAAATCGATATATAATTTACTATTCTTTTTTATTTTTTTAATAATTTTCAAGGAAAGAAAAGGAGAGATGAATAATGGAAATTAATAAAAGAGGAAATATTTTGGAGTTTAATGATGCAAGAATAGTTTATAGAAACTTTTCAGGAGCACCAAGTAAATTTAATCAAAACGGAGAAAGAAGTTTCTCAATAGTTATTGGTAATGGATTTCTTGATGGAAAAGAAATGAGTTCTGATGAAATATGTGATGTATTAGAAGCAGATGGATGGCATATTAAAAGAAAACCTCCTGTAGAAGAAGGCGAAGAACCATTTAACACTTTACCTGTTAAAGTAAAATTTGGAGCTGGTAGAAATCCAGCAGTATATCTTGATGATGGTACTAGTATAAGACAAATCGGAGAAGATATAATAGATATGATTGATGATTTGAATATCAGTAGTGTAGATATGGATATTAGACCATATAATTGGACTATGGGTAATAATAGTGGTACTACAGCATATTTACAATCAATGTGCGTTAAATTTATGCCTGATAGATTTGCTGCTAGAATGAATAATGTAGAAGAATAAAAGGAGAAATAAATATGATATTAAGTAAAAATAATTTAATAAATTTATCAAAGAATATGGTAGTTAAATACTGCAATGATAACTATTTTAAAGGTTTTAAAAAGATCACAACTGATGATATAGAGATAACAAAATGTTCTAGAAATTGGAATATTAGAATTATCAAATTAGCCGTTAAAGACGGTAAGAAAATAAGAAAATTTAGAGTTAAGTATAATTATTATACAAAAGAAATAACTTCTTATGAATATAAAACAATCGGAAGGATTAGGAAAGATGATATAAATGAATTCAAACAATAAACAATTTTTATATCCTTATCAAATGGACGCAGTAAATAAAATGTGTAACGGTTGTATACTTAATGGTGGGGTTGGTTCTGGTAAATCTAGAACCGCCCTTTACTATTATTTTAAAGAGCATGGTGGTAGTATTAATCCGGATTATGTTCCGATGAAAGTACCTGTACGAGATTTATATATTATAACAACTGCTAGAAAGAGAGATACTCTTGAATGGGAGGGCGAACTTACTCATTTTCTATTATCAACTGATAATGAACAATATAAAAGATATGGCAATCATATATATGTTGATAGTTGGAATAATATTAAGAAGTATCAGAATGTGTACGGGTCCTTTTTTATTTTTGACGAACAAAGACTTGTTGGTTCGGGTGCTTGGGTAAAAGCTTTTTATAAAATAGCTAAGAAAAATAAGTGGATTATATTATCAGCTACTCCAGGTGATTGCTGGTCTGATTATATTCCTGTTTTTGTTGCAAATGGTTTCTATAAAAATAAAACAGAATTTGTAGCAGAACATGTTGTATTTTCTAGATTTGCAAAGTATCCTAAAATAGAAAAGTATATAAATATTCAACCTTTGATAGAATATAAAAATAAGATATTAATAAATATGGATTTTAAAAGAGATACTGTCAGACATCATGAAAGTATATATACTGAATATAATAAGGAATTATATAATGTCACTATGAAAAAGAAGTGGAATCCATTTACGGACGAACCAGTTAAACAAATTAGTGAGTTGTGTTATGTTTTAAGAAGAATTGTAAACGAAGACGATTCTAGACAAATAGCACTAGCAGAAATATTAGAAGAACATCCAAAAGCTATTATATTTTACAATTTTGATTATGAACTTGAGATATTACGAGGAATGGCTTATATTGCTGGTTTAGAAGGACATTATGAAATAGCTGAATGGAATGGTCACAAACATGAACCATTACCATCTGGTGATAATTGGGTGTATTTGGTACAGTATTCAGCTGGAGCAGAAGGTTGGAACTGTATATATTGCAATACTATTATATTTTATAGTCAAAACTATAGTTATAAAATAATGGAACAAGCATCTGGACGAATTGATAGGTTAAATACACCATATAAAGATTTATACTATTATCATTTGAAGAGTAAATCTGGAATAGATTTAGCTATATCGAGAGCGTTATCACAAAAGAAAAATTTTAATGAAAATAATTATATAGTTTGGTAAGGAGGTTTAATTATGGAGAATGAAGAAAAAGAAGTACAATTTTATAAGTATTGCCCAATATGTAAACATCGCGATGTAGATGCTGTGCAAGAACCATGCAATAATTGTTTAGATAATCCTGTAAATATTAATAGTCGAAAGCCTGTAAAGTTCGAAGAGGCTAAAGACAAGAAAGGTAAATAATATGGGAAATGAATTATTTGATGAAAAAAGACGAGGTAATTGCTGGACAAAATCCGATTACGAGCGTGTTTTAAATAGTAATATAAAATTAGTAGATCAAGCTAAACAATTACGATTAGATATTGATTTAATAATTAGATATTTTACAAATAAAAGATATTTAAATCCTGAAGAAATAAGGATAGCGAAGACGGTTATTAAAAATTACTCTAAAGTAAATGAAGGGAAGATGAAAGATGCGAGCGACAAAAATAACTTATGCTAGTAATGACAAAGATGTTGAATACATTAAAAAGAATCGATTTAAGCTATTCAATAACATAATTGTAGCGCCATCTGGTATTATGGATAAAATAACATTAGATGATAAATTATATAGACAGTTAATAATTCAACAAAATAAATTTGCTATTAACAACTATAAAGAAGAACAATAATTTCGCGTAAAAATCACTTCTTATAATGAGAAGGAGATGAATTATATGATGAAAAAATATGAAATGATTGGTAGTACTGAGGAGGATTTAAAGATGAATGAAATCATCAAAAAGAATCAAATCGAAACTAGAAAGCGTATTAATGAAAGAAATAGAAAGAATAAATTAAAAGCTAAATGGGATAGATTTGAAAATGCGATGATTTACACAATTTTTGGAATCTTAGCTTCGGGAGCTATGTTAGGATTAATGTTTTTAATATCAATAATCGAAAATTTGAAATTTTAAGAGTTTAGGCGAATGACCTAGACTCTTATTTTTAAATAATTAGGAGTGGATTGTAATGAGTGAGATAAATATTAAAAATAAATATATTAGAACATCACGAGGTTATATAGGGAATGTTGATGCCGAAAGGTTATTAAAAAATCAATTTCAATTTCATTTAGATAGTAATGAAGGGGATATTATAGATGAACATTGTATATCTGTAGTTAAAGATCCTATCAAATGGAATGGTTATAATGAAATAGTTAAAGGTTATGGACCAACAAGCAATATATTTAAATTATTAATGACTGGTGATATTGTAGTTATTGAATATTTTGATGGAGTTGCTAAGGTTTATGATACAGCTATTGTTAAACGAAAAGATGATGAAAACAACATTGTCTTGTATTTCGACACAGCTCGAGATCAATTATTTAGATATTCTGATAATAGATTAGAGTATGTTAGAAAATTAAATTTATTAAAAAATGATGATTTATATATAACAGTAGGACCTGTTAAAATTAATCCAAAAATAATAAGGATATTAACAACTGAAAATATATTCAAAAGAGGTTATAAATTATGATAAAGAAAGAAAATATAGAATGTAAATATTGTAAATCAGATGATTTGTTTAAGAAGCAATTACTTAGTGATGATTTACCTATAAAAGTTAATATTGATTCAGATTATTTATTAATTATTTATAATGGTATACATGAAGCAGTTAAAATAAATTATTGTCCTATTTGTGGAAAAAAGATAAAAAATAATACTATATTAAGGAGTTAAATATGATAGATAGTGGTTTAAAACATGTTATAGAGGGGTTGACAGTTACTTTTGTTGTGATTTTAACAATGTTTATGGCATTTATTGTTGGATATTGTGAAATTTCAGGCGGTTGGTTTTAATTTTAAATAATATTTTAAGAGGTGATTTATAATGGACAAAAAGGAAATGATTTTTAATTTATATAAAGATAATGTTATAGTTAGTAAAAAGTTTAAAGATGAAATGAAAGAGAAATACGGATTTAATGCTTGGGAAGCTGATGACATGTTTGTTAGAATAAACAATTATCAAATTAAGAAATATGGCGGTAGACTAGAATTTAATAATCATACCGGATTAACAAAAGAAGAATCAAAATACCAGAATAAGTTAGCTAATCAACGTGAAAATTCTAGAAAACATAGGTGATATTTATGATAGATTATAGAATAGAAGAAAGTACTAAAGAAGAGTACAAATATGTTGTTTGGCGAATAAGTAGCACCGGAAATGGTAGTTGTTCTAGAAGTATATTTCATAGTAATGATGAGTCAGAATGTAAAAAATTTATTAACAAACAACGTAGAAAAGATTCTTATAGAGCTAAGAAAATAGCAAAACAACAAGAAAGTATCTTAGAAAAAAGGCGTATTTTACAAGAAAAGTATAATGAAAGAATAAAATACGTTAAAGGGTATAGAGAAGATGAAGGAGAGCCATATTATGACTGATTTTGAACAATGGTATTGTAATCATGATATTATAACAACTTATAAAGCAGGCATTGAATATGAACATTTTATGAAAAGATATCATGAATTAGTATTAGATAATAAGAATCTTATTTATTATGTTATTAAAAAATTAGGTATATATAAAGACATAGATAATTTTTATGATATTGGTATGATTGGATTGTGTAAAGCTGCTAGAAGTTTTGATAGCGAATCTAATACGAAATTTAATACTTATGCTATATCTTGTATTAGACATGAGTTATATAATTATGGTAGGAAAAAATCAAATAAACAATGGTTTGATATGCTTAGTTTAAATATTGATACAACTGGATGCGGTGTAGATACTATAGAACTAATACCAGACGATATAAATATAGAAAACAGTGTTATAGAAAAAGAAACTAATAAAGAACTATATAACGCTATTAATCAGTTATCAGATATTGAACAATTTGTTATAAACCACACATTTGGTTTGAACGGGTATAGTGTATTAACACAGAAAACTATTAAAAAAATGATATATAAAAAACTTGGTGTTAGGTACCGTGGTCAATGTCAAGTTTCAAGAATTAAAATAAGAGCTATAAAAAAGTTAAAAAGATATTTAAAAGATTATAAGGAGATTTAAAATGATAGATTTAAAAATTAAATATAAAAATAGAAAAAGAGATGAATTTAAAGATATTAGTAAAGAAGAAAGAGCTAAAATTTTAGGTAACGTTATATGTCCTAGATGTAAGTATCAAAATCACGACGTCCATGTTAAGAAATACGGAACATGTCATTTATGTGGTGTAACATTAGATAAAAATTATTTCAAAAAGATGTTGCTAAAAGAGATGCAGACTAAGGAGAGTGTTTAGTATGAAACCATATTTACAATTAATGGATATTACTACAGGCAATATATTTTTTAAATATTTTGAAACAGAATACGAACGTGATAAATTCGTAAGGAAATTAAAATATTCTAAAAAGATAAAAGTAGTTAATAAGGATTATAAGGAGGATTATAGATGAGTAAATTAATTAAAACCTGGGATGAATTAGATGGTTTAAAAAACGATAAATATCAGATTGTTGTAAATAAAGAATTTTGTTGTGGTTGGGTTATACCAATAACAGATGAGCGAGTAGAACCTGGTAGCGATGATTTTATTTGTAATTGCGAAGGGGATATATTTGATACTTATTATGATAATCATGAGTATTTAGGCACTCATACATTTTATGGAACTCAGTATAAATATTCCACAGAATTATTACAGAAATTCGGGTTTGATGTTGAAATTGACAATTGGGATAAAAAGGAGGATCATAAATAATGCATAGTGGAGTATTAAATTGTTTGCAAGAAATTAGAACTCTATTAAGAGAAATAAAAGAACTATTAGAAAAGAAGATGATATAGATGGATGAAGAATTTGTTAGAATTAAAATCGGGGATATGTATGTTAAAGATTTTAAGATAAATACATTTAAAGATGTAGGTAATAATTGGAGAGTTAGAAGAGAGGTTACATTAATAAATAATGTTAATGAAGGTATACCGATTATAAAAGAAGAAGCTCAAGCAATAATGAAATTACTTGATAGAGGTGTTATTTTAGAACCGTTAATTAAGGATTGATATTAGGAGATGATATAGATGGTTGAGATAATATTAGGTATTGTTGGTGCAACATTAGGTATTATTATATTTGGTTTTTTGATGTGGTTATTTTATGCTGCTGTGGTTTTATCTGAATATGACTTATCATTTAAAGATGTTATAGAAGCATGGAAAGACGATAAGAAAAGGAAGTGATATAGATGACTGAAAAATATCATAGTGATGCATGTGATGACTTGATTAGTCAGTGTAAGGAATGGCTTGGGCACAACGGTTATACATTCTGTTGGAATAATGCTTTAGATAGTATGCATATTGAAGGGCGTGGTAGAAAAGTTGATATTGGTTATGAGGTATTTTTAAATTATGCTACTGAAAAATATGATTATGCTTATTATCGTGAAGAAAAAATTATTAATGACATGAAATACATTTCAGCTGGTTGGATGTTTAATATCGATGACTTTTTTAATAATGTAGTAGGTTTAAATAATATATAAGGAGTGATATTGATTGATTAATTTTAATAATCTGTCTAAAAAAGATCAATTGGATTTATTATTAACAGAGTCTGAATTAGGTACACTAGAATTACAATATATTGCATCACTGCACGGATGTGGAGAGGATCCATTATTAGGAACTTGTATAAAACTTCTCTATAGAAATCAATTATTAGAGAAAGATAATAAGGAATTAAGAAAACAGCGTTCAAATGTTATTGAATATATAAAATCAAAACATGGTTATAATGATTTAAATTATTATAAAGATATTTTAAATATATTAGGAGATGATATATGTGGATGAAAATCTAAAAGATAAATTCATAAAAGAAGAAATTGAAAAGTATCTAGAGGATCATGATATTAATTATTTTTTCAATGATAGATTAGAAATTTTATATGTAAGAAAGATGGGTTATGAAAATAATATACCATATTGGGAATTAAAATATATAGTTGACCCGATATTATGCATAAATACATATTTAGAAAATAGTAATAGAAATACTGAATGGGTAACACAAAAAGTATGTAGATGGGGTGAGTGGGAAGAAGAAACATATTTGCAATATAATTACCCTTTATGGAAGCTGCACGAAAGAGATTATAAAAAGTATAAAAGAAAAAATAATATAGAGGATGGTATAGATGGGTGAAAAATATATGAAATGGCTTGAAGATAGATGTGATGAATATTTTAAAGAGAGTAAAAGATTAATCAAAATAAAAGAAAGATATACAAAAAAGGGTAAAGATGTTCCAAAAAATTTAAATAAACGAATTAGAGAATGTAATGCATTATTTGATTACTACGGTGGTTTAATAAAACAAAGTGTAGAAGCTGAATTAGATATAGCACAAAGACAACAAGAAGTTGAATTAAGGAAATCTTTAAGTGCTAGAGATTGTGACATAATACCATTTGGATTTAATTCTTTTTATGGAATAGGTCCATTTATTAGATAATAATAAAGGAGGATTAGCTATGGCAAATACAAAATATGATATTAACCAATTATTATTTGTAGAAAGAAAAGGTGAATGTGAATCAATTGAGATAATGGATATTTGTTACGTTTTAGATGGTAGAATTAATAATAAAAAATATATAACTGAATGGGAACTCGATGAAGCTATTGATAGCGGTGATGTTCAACTAACACCAGAAGTTTTTAGACAAAAGAAAATAGCTGAAAAGAGAGCACAATTAAATAAATTACAAAAAGAATTAAGTGAATTAGAGAATGTAAAATAGGAGGATTAATATGAATAATATTGAAAATAATATAAATGAATTGATAAAAAGTCTAGATAAATCTAATTTAATCTATACAGATTTAATAAGTGATGGATATCATACATTTGAATCATTGTATTATCAACGATGTGTTCTATTTGCTTTTATTTGCAATCAGAATAAAAATATATCTTGGAAATCTAAAAAACATTCAGATGGAACCATGTATGATAATTATTTTATAGTAGGTATAAAAACCCCAGAAGGACAATATACATATCATTATGATTTAAAATATTGGTATTATTTTGATGTTATAGAATTAGAAAATGCTCCTGTATGGGATGGACATACTGAAAACGATTGTTTTGAAAGATTATTTAGTTTGCTAGACTGGCATGATTATTATAAAAGTAAATATATGGCGGTCCCTTATAAGGAGGATAAATAATATGAAAAGTTCATTAGCAGCAATATTTATTTATTTTGTATTATCTTTTATTGCAATAAAGTTTGATTTATATAATAGTATAATTTTATATTTATTATGTATGATTTATTATAGAAAATTGGAGGGTAAATAATGGATAAAGAATCGTTATTAAAAGCTAGGGAATTTTTATTAAATATAAATAATATTGATATGTCTGCACAGGATAAATTGGAGATAATTAATAACTTATGGTTATATTTAGATCCTGAAAATTATGAAAAACATACTAAAATTCTTATTAAAGAATGTAATGAGGAGTTAAAATGGAAAAGAAAGATATAGTAGATAGAGTATTTGATGCATTATGTGGTTTGACTGAATATCACGGTAGTTCAGGTGGATGGACTAGTAGAGTGATAAGTGAAAGTTCTAAACCGTTAGTTAAACAAGCTCTTCTTAAAGTATTTAATGAGTGTCACGATGATGAAGTTGGCGAGCTAAAAGCTAAAGTTTATGCTTACGAAAAGATTATTGCTAATAGTAATTTTGCACCTATATTGGATAATAAGAAAGAAAAAGATGATATTATGGATTGTGAGGTTTGATACGTATGCTTAATAAAATTAGAAAAATATTAGGATTAAAATCTGTTAAAACTGCAATGACTTTTTAAAAAAATGATGTGGAATAGGAGTGATATATACGAAAGATACTATTACTGTAATAGAATTATTAATCGATATAGCAAATGGGAAAGAAGTTCCTGATTATATAATTTGGGACGAGCGCATTTATGAAAAAGATTTAGAAACAGATTATACATGTTATATACATAATGGAGAACCAAGATATTTTTTAAACGATGTGTTATTATGCGAATTGAATGATAAAATTAAGATACCTAGTATTAAATTGGTAAAAGCTGAAGAAAATATTAAAAAATCGTCTAGTGTGTCTAGGGAAATAAATAGATTGAAGGATATTGATGAGGTTGGTACGCTAGATATTGATGTTTTTCAAGTACCGGGTACTGGTTCCGAATATATACAAATTAATCACGATTTAAGAACATTGAAAAACAGTTTAAATAATTGTATTAGAAGAATTAATTTATTAACTAATGAAATAAGGAGTGATAAATAAAATGAATAAGTTATTAAAAAATAAAAACACTATTTGTGTTATTGGTATTATTTTATTTATAATTGGGGCTATGTTTATTAATACTATTTTAGAAAACAATTGTGAGAAGTCAGGTGGTGTTTATGTTAGAGGTTTTAGAGAATCTTTTTGTATAAGAGGTGTAAATAATGATAAATGATATAATGATTCATACAGGCTTTGATATATTACAAATGTATTATCTTGTCCGTAATATTTCTTATACGTATTCTAGTTGTTGTCGTCCGGCTTGTTGGACTTTAATAAATGCTAATAGAACTATGTCTATTTAATGGAGGTGTAAATAAAGATGTTAACTCTTATATTAGTTATTTGTATAGTTGGTTATGTATTAATAGAACTATTTGGTGATAAGTTGAATGATATATTTTACAATGTTCAAGTTGCATGTATGTTTGTAGGGGTAGTGGCTGCTTTTTTTGAGTTTTTTATTCTTATTGTTTATCTAGATACTAAACATATTGATGAAGAAATCAAGTTGTATGAAGATGCTTTACAAGAGTCAGTAGAGACTTATGGTGTTGATTCGTATTATTATACGAGAAATCATCAAACACTTATGCAATTAAAAGAAGATAAAATACATAGTAAAGATTATAAATGGTTATTATATTTTGGAAAGTAGGTGAGAGCTGTGCAGAATTTAGAAATGCAAGCAAGAAGCGATTTAGAAAATAATATTCCATATGATTATTGTAGAAGCTGTGATTCCCCTGATGGTTTATATCATGAATGGCTAGATGAAGACAGTTGGCAATATAGAATTAAAATGCTATTAGAAGAAAAAGATAAAGAAATAGAATGTTTAAACCACAAATTAGAAATTGCAAATAACAAATTAAACATGATTAAAAATAATGTTCAAATTCTTACACCAGATAAAATATTAGAAATAATAGAAACATACACAGGATTTTTTGGTAAAGAAATAAAAGGAGAGTCATATGAAGAAATTATTTAAAGTAAATGATGATTATGTTGCTGCTAATACTTATCAAGAGGCTATAGAAATATGGTTAAATTATCATAATAAACATTATACGGACGAAAGTGATATAAAATCAGTAGAATTAGTAAAAGACGAAGTTATAGTGGAGTATTAATTATGATGATTTGGGTATTGACAATTATTATAGAGGGCATTATATTATTGAATATATTTGCTATATATGCGCTATATCATATAGATGGCATAATAAGTGATATATGTGAAATTTATTTCAAAACTGTATGGTGTATATTTTTGATAGGTATATTATTAGGAATTAGTTACGGGATAAGTTATTGTATATTAGATAATATATGTGAAACAAAAGGTAATGATGCTAAATATTGTGAGGTGGTTAAATGATAGGGTATATTATTGGTTGTATTTTGATGGGGATATTGATATTCTTTATATATTGTTGCTTAAATATTAGTAACAAGTATTCAGAAAGAGAGCTACATGAGATTTACGACGAAGCTTATAAGAATTATAGAAAAAGGGAAAAGGATAAACATGAATTATAAAGAATTACAATTAATTGTAGATTTCATAATTAGTAGTCACTGTCTAATAGATTGTGATGTCAGGGTAATTCCTTATGATAATGAATTCGTTATCTATTGGGATAGTAAAGTATTAGATAGAGTTGATACTGATAAGATTCAAACTTACAAAGATTATATTGAATATGTATATAAAAGGAAAGATTATATTGAATCTATTAAAAGGAGATGATAGGAATGAGTCGGTCGAAAAAGAATAAAATTAGGGGTGTGATATTAGCTTTATTTTGTGTATTTATGTTAGGTTTGGCGGTTATTTTCATAAGTAACCGTCTGATTTATCGTCATTATACAAACAACGCTGAGAAGGCCGTTTTTAGGGCTTATATGGGGTGTTTTACAAGGGTTGAAACTGAGGAAATTACTGAAAATGTAGATATTCCAGAGGAGGAAGAGTATGTTGGAGAAGATATTGAACAAGATAATCAATTGGTTTTGGATAACGTACGCGAAGATAATGAGTATAGTTACGAACCGATAAACTATAGTAGCACTTACGAAACACGAATGACTAGCTTTTGGGCTGCTGATGGGTCTGGTACTGGTGAGTGTACTGGTAGTGGATTATGTAGTTGGGATTTTGGTGTAGATGAGCATGGTTGGTATACTTGGAATGGTAAGTTAGTGGTTGCTACAGCTACGACATATTTGGCAAATCAGGGATGGTTTGTTGCGGACGGTGTACATTTATATAAATACTATGAAGAATTAGTGTTGACTATAGATGGTGTTGAGTACGACGCTATTATTCTTGATAGTTGTGGTAGTTCAATGAAGACAGATAGAGTAGATTTATTTGTTAGCGGGGGTTGGGCTGTAAAAGATACTATGATACAGGTAAGGAGGAAATAGTTTTGGATAAATACTTTTTTAAAATTATAATACCAAATTATAATTGTGTTGAATATATTGAAAAATGTATTAAATCAGTAGAAGATCAAACATTTAAAAATTATATTATATTAGTAATAGATGATTTAAGTACTGACGGTTCATTAAATAAAGTTAAAGATCTATCTGAACAATATAATAATATAATTGTAATCGAACCGGGAAAGAAATTATGGAATGGTGGTACAAGAAACGTTGGAATACATTATAATATTAATAGTGAATATACTATATTTATAGATAACGATGATTGGTTAAATGATAATAAATGTTTAGAAACAATACATGATATTATAGAGAAAAATAATAGACCGGATTGTGTAAGTTTGTCTTATAATTGTTTAATTGGTGATTGTTTATCATATCAGCCAATGATAAGAAATACACAAAAAGAATTAGTTGATAGTTTATATGTTGCTTGTTGGACAAAGTGTATCAAAAGTGACCTAGTTGTAGATTTTCCTGAAAACACTTTAATGGAAGATGTTGTACAACATATAAAACAATGTGACGTTCTAAAAACAATGGTAAGTTGCGAAGAACCTATTATAGTATGGAACAGAAATAATGTTAATTCATGTAGCAGAGTTGAAAATCAAAATATGAACAATGGTAAATGGAAAAGCAGTATGTATAGATATGCTGCTGATTTAATGGATCTTAATTGTAATTCTGAATGTTGTATAAATCATAGAGATTGGCGTTTGAGTGTAGTTTTAAATAATATAGCGGAGGGAAAATACATACAATGAAAAACATATTTTACTTTTACATGTTAAATGAAATCGGTGGCGTTGAGACGTTCTTTTATTATATTGCTAAAAAATATTGTGATTTTGACATTACTATTTATTACACAATTGGAAATAAAAATCAAATAGATAGATTAAAGAAATATGTAAGGGTTAAGAAGTGGCATGGTGAACGAATTAAATGCGAAAAAGCATTTTTTAATTACCAACCTGTTATTATTGATTATGTAGACGCTGACGAATATATTCAAGTAATTCATTTGGATTATAAACTTCAAAATAAACGACCTGTTATTAATCCTAAAATAACAAAATACATAGGTGTTAGTAAACAAGCATGTGCTTCGTTTAAAGAATTGAGTGGTATAGAGGCTGAATGTATATATAATCCAATAGAAATAGATGAACCAGAAGAAACTTTATTAATTGTTAGTGCTACAAGATTGACAGAAGAAAAAGGTAAAAAGAATATTGTAAAAATAGGTAACAAATTGAATAGAGCAAAATTACGTTATCTATGGCTTATATTTACTGATGATGTCGATGCAATAGACAATCCTAATATAATCTATAGGAAACCAACATTAGATATTATTGGTTATTTAAAAAAGGCGGATATCGTTGCACAATTGTCTGATTCTGAATCATACGGATTTACACCAAATGAGGCATTGTTGGTTGGTACACCTGTATTATTAATGGATTTACCTATATGGAGGGAATTAAATATACAAGATGGTGTACATGGATGGATAATAGACGATATAGATAATTTTGACGTAAATAAATTATATAAAAAATTACCAAAAATAAAGTATAATCCACCAAAGGATACTTGGAAAAATATGTTAGCACCTGGAAAAAGTACTTATATGGAGGATCTACAAACTATTGTTAAAGTTAGAGGTATTATTAAACCATATTTTAAGGACATCGAATTAGATCAAGATATTCCATTAGGATATGAATATGAGATAAATAAAGTAAGAGCTGACGATTTAGTTACTAAAAAATTAGTTGAAATAGTAAAAGAAGAAGATAATGACGAAATAAGGGGTAGCTAATGAAAAACAAAACACGATTATTAATACGACAATTTAAATTAGTTAGGTATGATTTTATGGGGTATCATTTGAATAAAAATAATGCTACATTTCATCATATTGATAAAAAAGAGAATGGTGGAGAGACCATTGTAGAAAATGGGGCAGTATTAATGCCATGCAGTCATGAATATTTGCATCTATTAGAGGTAAAAGATATTGAAAAATATAAAATAATTAATAATATGTTTCGTATAATGCATAGAAGAGGATATATCGATGAGTATGATTGGCAGTTAATTGGCATATTATTGAGTGATTTTGAAGAAAAACATGCTGGTGAGAAGCGTGCTAGTGGTAAAATATTGATAAAAAGTGAATTTTTAAAGAGAGATTTTAAGTAAAAGGAGAGGAAATTATGAAAAATATTAAAAATTATATTGAAAAGGTAAAGAATGTGGTTGAAAAAGAGGAAAATAAGAAGAAAATTAAGGCTTGTGGAGCTGGTTTAGCTCTTGGAATGGCTGGATTTATTGGGTATAAAGTAGGTTGTATGAGAGCAATTGGCAAGATTACTAATGAATTTTATATCATTTTAGAGGGTAAAAACGACCTAAAAAATGCTCTAAAAGAGGCTGTTGAAGAGTCAATTTAGGGTCAAAATTAGTGGACACTTTTGATTTTAAAAGTGGGCAAATGGTCAAAAAAAGTGGGCAAATTGAAAGGCGAGTTGCAAAAGTCGATTGCCAAAATGGTAAGTGAAGCCGAAATGGCCAGAAAAAGTGGGCAAATGGCCAAATATTTTTACAAAAGTGGCCAGCGGAAACCGTTGATATATAAGGATTTTAGCTCAAAATGGTCAAAAACCCACTTTTTTTTTAAAACCGGACAAAAAATGAGTGCAAATTACCAAAATGGTAATTTAGAGGTTTTATATTAATATATACATTTTTTGCAAAAAGTGGCCACAAAGGATATTTACAAGGTGAAAGGAGTGATAATGTGTATAGTACATTAGAAGGTCTTACTGATAACGAATTATATATGTATGAGCTGATGCTAAAAATTACATACCCTATCTACAAAGATGAAAATGTAAAAAGTGTTAAAGAATTAACTGATCGTCATTTATTAGTTAATTTTAAAAACGGAAGTCGAACTATATTTTGTAGATTCGGACATCAGTTTCTAAATGTTAGAGATCCTGAAGGAGTTCATAGTGACGCACAAATATTATACGAGTTTAAACATATGGTTAGATATTGGATGGCACGTCGCTGTATTAATCAACAACAGTTAGCTAAACGATTAGGTATTACAGAAGCCAGTTTATCTAGATACATTAATCATAAACGTATGCCAGACATATTAACATTATCGAAGTTAGCGAATGCATTGGATGTAACAGTTGATGCATTCTTTTTATATTATTAAAATTAGGAGGAAATTAAATGAATACATTATTAGCAATTGTTTTTACAGTAGCTGGACTGTTATCGAAAAATTTAGAAGCTTTGAAAGTCGGTGGTTTATTTTCAATAGCTTCTTCAATAGACATACTAACTTACAGAATCTCGCAAAAATAGTCTTCGCGTAAAAATCACGTCCTTTTATAGGAGAGAGATGGAATTTCGCTTACCTGTTGTAGTTTATTCCGTCTTCCTCTTTTTCTTTTTTATTTAGGAGTGATTAAAAAATGAAATTAGAAAGTGAGTTTCAACATAATTTGAAAAAAGAGTTGAAAGAATTGCTTCCGGGTTGTATGATACTTAAACTAGACCCGAATGATACTCAAGGTATTCCAGACTTATTAATTCTATATGAAAATAAATGGGCTACTTTGGAAAACAAAAAATCATCAAAAGCAAAACATCAACCTAATCAAGATTATTATGTTGAAAAAATGGATAATATGTCTTTCTCAAGATTTATATATCCAGAGAACAAAGAAGAGGTTGTTGAGAAGCTCACTTCCTTTTTCAATAAATAGAAAGGAGCGATATAAATGGTATTTAAAAATCATTCTAATCTCGAAGGTACTCATGCACCATTCTCAGCAAGTAAATCAAGTTGGTTAAGATATACTGATGAGAAAATATTAGAGGTTAGAGATAATATGAAAGCAAAGGAGCTAGGAACTCGTTTGCATGAATGGGCTGCAGAAACTATAAAGCTAGGTATTAAGATGCCTAGAACAAAGAAAACTATAAACGCATATGTTAATGATGCTATTGGTTTTAATATGACTCCAGAAGTGGTTTTATTTTATTCCATATATTTTTATGGTACAGCAGATACTATAAACTATAATGAAAAAACAAAGGTGTTAAGAATACACGATTTAAAAACTGGTAAAATTCCAGCACATATGGATCAATTGATTGTGTATGCTGCATTATTTTGTTTGGAATATAAAGTTGACCCTAAGGAGTTAACATCAATAATATTAAGATTATATCAATGTGATGATATTATAGAATATTCTCCAACTGCTGAAGAAGTAATTGAAGTTATGAATATGATTGTTCATTTTGATAATGTATTAAGAGAGGGTGATAATTAGATGAGTCAAAAATTAGCTGATGAAATAATTAGTTATTTGGGTTCTTCTAAATGGTCTGAAGAGGAATTTCTAGAACATGTCGGATTAGACCATATTGAATCTAAAGTTGGTCCAGGTTCTGGAAGATATCATTATGGATCAGGTGATAAACCAATTCAGAGACCTAAAGATTTCTTACAAAAAGTAGAACAATTAAAATTAAGTGGTTGGAAAGAGACTCCTGAAAATATTAAAAATACTTTTGGATTATCTATAAACGATTATAGAGCTGAAAAAAGAATCTGTAAAGAAGATAGACAAGCTGTTATATTTTCTAGAGTAAGAAAAATAATGGAAGAACATCCAACTTGGGGTGATACTCAAATTGGTAGAGAATTAGGAAATGTCAGTGAATCCACAGTTAGAGGTTATAAACTACAAATGGCTAAAACCAAAGAAAATCAAACTAGAGATTTAGCTGCTTCTTTAAAGAAAAGAATAGATGAATCTAAATATGGAATGATTGATGTTGGTAAAGGAGTAGAAAAAGAAATAAATGTATCTAGAGAAAAATTAGATGCTGCTTTATATTTACTAGAAAAAGAAGGTTATGGAACATATAGTAACCGTATTCCACAACCAACAAATAAAAATAATCAAACTATTCAAAAAGTATTATGTAAACCAGAAATAAAACCAGCAAAAGGAAAAAATACACCTTCTGAATTATATAATTATGACCAGATTGAAACACTAACTAAATATATCTCAAGAGATAATGGTAAAACATTAGAAAAGAAGTTTAATTATCCAGAATCATTAGATTCTAAGAGATTGAAAATAAGATATGCAGAAGATAAAGATTCTGATGGTATTAAAGGTGTTGACAAAGATGGTGTTATTGAATTAAGAAGAGGCGTTAAAGATTTAAGCCTTAATGGTGACCACTATTCTCAAGTTCGTATATTAGTAGATGGAACTCATTATTTAAAAGGTATGGCTGTTTATGGTGATGATAAAGACTTTCCACCAGGTGTAGATGTTATATTCAATACTAACAAATCTAGAGGAACTCCAGTTATGGACCCTGATAAAAATGTAAAACAAGTATTGAAAAATATTAAGAAAGATCCAGAAAACCCTTTTGGTTCCACAATAAAAGACGCTGACCAAGGCGGACAATATTGGTACACTGATGAAAAAGGTAAAAAGAAACTAGGTTTAATTAACAAGAAATCTGCTGAAGGTGATTGGACTGAATGGTCTGATGCATTACCATCACAATTCTTATCTAAACAAAACATTACCATGATTAAAAAGCAACTTGGTTTAGCAAAAGCAAATAAAACAGAAGAGTTCGAGGAAATAAATAACTTAACGAACCCAGTTATAAAGAAATACTATCTTCAAAAGTTTGCTGATGGTTGTGATAAAGCCGCTGTTGATTTAAAAGCTGCTGCTTTACCAGGACAAAAATATCATGTTATTATACCTAATAATACATTAAAAGAAAATGAAATATATGCTCCTGGATATGCTGATGGAACTAAATTAGCATTAGTAAGATATCCGCATTCTGGAACATTCGAAATTCCAGTATGTACTGTTAATAATAAAAATAAATTAGGACAAAAACTAATTGGCAAATCGGATACTATTGATGCTGTTTGTATTAATAAAAAAGTAGCTGACCAATTATCAGGTGCTGATTTTGATGGTGATACAGTAATGTGTATACCTACTGATGATCCTAAAGGTAAAGTTAAAGTTTCTAGAAGACCATATTTACAAGATTTAAAAGGTTTCGACCCAGGAATGTATGAAGGCGAACCAGTTTATGATTCAAATGGGAAAATAAAAACTGATAGTAAAGGAAATAAGATATATAAATATGATGGTCATGAATTTACAGCTATGTCAAACAGAACTAAACAAAGAGAAATGGGTGTTGTATCTAATCTTATAACTGACATGACTTTACAAGGTGCTAATGATAAAGATTTAGCAATGGCTGTTAAGCATTCAATGGTTGTTATTGATGCAGAAAAACATAAGTATGACTATAAAGCAAGTGAAATAGATAATGAAATATCTAGACTAAAAGCAAAGTATCAGATAAAAAGAGATGCTGATGGAAACATTATCGGTTATGGTGGAGCTGGAACAATTGTTTCAAGAGCAAAAGGTGAAGAAAGAATAGACAAAAGACAAGGTCAACCTAAAGTAAATATTAAAGGTAAATCTTATTACGACCCAAGTAAACCAGAAGGTTCTTTAATATATACTCAAGCAGACCCTAGTAAATTGTATTTTGCTGTAGGAAGTATCGACCAAACTACTGGTATAAGAACTATGACTACTGTAGATGGTAAAAAGATATCCTATGATACAAGAGACCCTAAGGCTAAAGATAAATATGCTCCTGTACTACATGTAGCTAAAGATGGTACTGGATATTATACAAATAAAAAAGGGGATATAGTCTATAGAACTGCTAAGAGAACCGAATCAAGCACAAGAATGGCTGAAGCAGATGATGCTAGAACCCTAATGGGAGACCCACGTAACCCTAAGGAGATAGAGTATGCTAACTATGCCAACAGTTTAAAAGCATTAGCTAACAACGCTAGATTAGAGATACATAATACCAAAGACCTACAATATAATCCCTCTGCTGCTAGACAATATGCACAACAGGTTAGCTCACTAGAGGCTAAACTAAACGATGCTCAGAAGAACGCATGGAGGGAGAGGGAAGCATTACGTAAGTCTAATGTAGAACTAGGTAAACGTATATCTGAGGACCCATCACTTTCTGGTGAAGACCTAAAGAAACTTGGTCAACGTTCATTAAGTAAGAATAGAGAGGAAATTGGTTCGGTTTCTAGAAGAAAGCGTAACATAACTATCGATGACAAAGAATGGGAAGCTATACAAGCTGGTGCTATAAGTAATAATAAATTAAAGCAAATACTTGACAATTCAGACCCTGATTCATTGAGACAAAGAGCAATGCCTAAACAACAAGCTTCTCTTTCAACAGCACAAATAGAAAGAGCTAAGCGAATGGCTGATTCTAACTTTACTATAGAACAAATAGCTAAAAAGATGGGTGTTTCTAAGTCTACACTTTATAAGTATTTGAAAGGAGCTGAATAATCTATGAATAACGAAGAAGAAACAAAAGAATTCATGTTAACAACAATTGATAATCCTTACAATCCGTTTACACAGTTCGATGAATGGTTTCAGTTTGATGTCGATAACAATTATTCAACTTGTTCAAAGATTGCAAGACTTGCAAACATTAAAGATTACATGTCAAATGCACAAAAAGATGAAGAAACAGCAAAAGCTATTGATAGATTAATTGAAATTGATCCTTTTGATGTGTACATAAAGGTATATAATACCGAAAAAGACATAGGGGAGGGGGTCTAAAAACATACCCCCCGTCCTTTATCGCGCCCCTCTTTGAAAATTCTCCGGAAAGGATTTTTTGAAAAAACATTTTAGCATAGGTAGTGCTTAGTGTGGCTTATAAGTTGAACATTTTTTATTGCAGCTCACTCCTAATTATTTAAACGTACTAAAAGACACTATTTATATCGCTCCTTTCCTTGTAAACCACTATAAAAAACTATACATAAAGTCCTTATAAGTCACGCTAAGCATTATCTATACTATAATAAAAAGCTTAATAAATAGTTAGAAAGGAGTGATAACTATTAAAAAAGTATCAAGCAAAAATTCAGAAGGCCCTAGTATAAGACCTGCTTTAACTCCTGAAGCTCGAGAGAATCAAATGATTTACCTAGCAACAGAACTAGCTGAGAAACAATTGAAAGATGGAACCGCGTCTTCACAAGTTATAACTCATTATTTAAAATTAGCAACCGCTGAAATGAAAAAGAAGAATGAGTTACTAGAAATGCAAGCAAAGTTAGCTGCTGCTAAAATTCAATCATTAGAATCTGCTAAAGAAATTGAAGAAATGTACAAAGAAGCTATCAAAGCCATGACACATTATCAAGGTCATGATTACGAAGAGGAGGACGTTTCAGAAGATGATAAATAGTAGAAACATAAAGAGCTACTCAGAGTTAAGTAAGCTAAAAACCTTCGAAGAGCGATTTGATTATTTAAATTTGAATGGTGTTGTATGTGAAGAAACATTCGGTTTCGATCGATACCTTAATCAAAAATTTTATAATTCAACTGAATGGAGAAATATTAGAAATAAAGTAATAGCTAGAGATAGAGGTTGTGATTTAGGTTGTGATGGGTATGAAATAAATTACGATAAAATACTAATACATCATATGAACCCAATAACTCAAGATGATATAATTAATAAATCAAAATATTTATTAGATCCAGAATATCTTATAACAACCGTAAAGAAAACTCACGATGCAATACATTATGGTGATAGGAGTGAATTATATCCAGAACCAGTTGAAAGATTTAAAAATGATATGTGTCCTTGGATACATTAAGGAGGAACGAAAAATGAGTAGAAATAGCTACAGAAAATATTACAAAGACAAAGATGTTGAAAAAGATGAAATCGTTGAAGACGTTAAAGACGTTAAAGATGAAGAAGTAAAAGAAGAAATCATTGAAGACGTTAAAGATGATATCATAGAAGAAGTAAAAGAAAAAAATATCGAAAACGTTAAAGATGAAGAAGTTAAAGATGATATCGTAGAAGATGCTAAAGATGACGAAATAATAATAGGTGTAGTCGTTAATTGTTCTAAATTAAATGTTAGAAGAACTGCTAACAAATTAGCGAAAGTTTTAACAATAATTGACAAAGGAACTAGTGTAATTATAGAAAATGCAAAACCATCTAATGGATTTTACAAAGTAAAGGTAAATGATATAGAGGGTTATTGTGTAAAAGATTATATAGAAATTAGATAAGGTGATTGCTTATGTTTGATGAAAGCATATTAGATTCTATTAAAAAAGATTTAGGTATAGACCCATCATGCAATGATTTCGATTCAACTATTATAAACCATATCAATTCAGCTTTCATGACATTAAATCAATTAGGTATTGGTCCTGAAAAAGGATATAGAATAAAAAATAATTCTAATGAATGGAAAGAATATTTCAAAGAAGAAGATAATATAGATGCGGTAAAAGACTATATCTATTTAAAAGTTAAAATGATATTTGACCCACCTATAAACGGTTCTGTTATAGAATCATATAAACAACAAATTCAAGAACTAGAATGGCGATTAATGATAAAAGGAGATGAGTAATATGAATGAAGAACAATATAGCTCAGACGAATTATATCATTGGGGCAGACTAGGTATGAAATGGTATAAACATATATTCAGTGATATAAAAAAAGTAGCTTTAGAATACCATAAAAGAAAAACAAAAGAAAAAAACATAAAAGAAAATACCAAGCTACAAATAAAGAAATTAAAGAAAATTGCTAAAGAAGAAGCAAGAAAAAGAAAATTGCAAAAACAGCAAGATGAAAAAATAAAAAAAGCTAAAAGATATATATTAGAAAAATACAATGTCGATTATGGTAAAGACAACATACCTAATAAAGAAAAAACAAAATCAAAATCAAAAAGTGACCCATTAACAAAAAACGAAATTAAAAAACTATCAGATTCTGATTTAAAAGATAGAATTAATAGATTAGATAGTGAGAAGAAATTAATAGAGTTACAAAATCACCATGCTACTAATGGTCAAAAGTTTGTTAGTGCTGTAGCCAAGAATGTATTGATACCCGCTGCTACAACTGCTAGCAAAGATCTAGTTACAAATTTTATAAAGAAATATGGTGAAATGGGTATGGATTCTTTTGATAAAGGATTAAAGAAAAAGAGGAATAGTTAATGGCATTATCTAATACAGCTACACCTAAATATTATGGTATGTTTAGAGATGCTGTAATGAGGGGCGAAATTCCAGTTAATGAGAACATCGAAATGGAAATGAACCGAATCGATGCACTTATAAAAAATCCAGGTTTTTACTATGATGATAAAGCTATGGATGGTTGGATTGACTTCTGCGAAAGTGAGTTAACGCTTACTGATGGAAGCGATTTAAAGATGCTGGATACATTTAAATTATGGGGAGAGCAAATATTTTGCTGGTATTACTTTGTAGAACGTAGTGTTTATATGCCATCTAAAGATGGATATGGTGGATATTATGTTCGAAAGAAGATAAAGAAACGATTAATAAATAAACAATATCTAATCATTGCCAGAGGAGCCGCTAAATCACAATACCAATCTTATATACATGAGTATTTTCTAAATGTCGACACATCGACTACACATCAGGTGCATATAGCACCAACTATGTATCAAGCTGAGCAAGTATTAGCACCTATGAGAACTGCTATAGCCAGAGCTAAAGGACCTTTATTTAAGTTCTTAACAGAAGGTTCAATAAATAACACTACTGGTGCTAGAGCTAGACGACCTAAATTAACACCTACTAAAAAAGGTATTGAAAATTTCTTGACTAATTCATTAGTAGAAATAAAACCAATGTCAATAGACAAAGTCCAAGGTTTAAATAGTAGAATAAATACTGTCGATGAATGGTTATCAGGTGACATAAGAGAAGATGTTATAGGAGCACTTGAACAGGGGGCTTCTAAAAATGACGATTATTTAATAGTGGCAGTTAGTTCAGAGGGAACTGTAAGAAATGGTCCAGGAGACACAATCAAAATGGAGCTTATGGATATTCTAAAAGGTGAATATTACAATCCGCATGTGTCTATATGGTGGTATAAATTGGATAATATAGACGAAGTAGGAGAACCGGATAAGTGGTTAAAAGCTAACCCTAATCTTGGTAAAACAGTTTCTTATGAAACATATCAATTGGATGTTGAAAGAGCTGAAAAAGCACCATCTAATAGAAATGATATTTTAGCTAAACGTTTTGGAATACCTATGGAAGGTTATACTTATTTCTTTACATATGAAGAAACATTACCACATAGAAAATCTGAATATTTCGGTATGCCATGTGCTCTAGGAGCCGATTTATCTCAAGGTGATGACTTTTGTTCATTTACTTTCTTGTTTCCGCTTCGTGATGGAGCATTCGGTATTAAAACTAGAAACTATATAACAGAAAGAACCCTAGATAAATTACCAGGAGCTATGCGACAAAAGTATGAAGAATTTATAAATGAAGGCACATTAATAATAATGGACGGAACTATACTAGACCCTATGGAAATATACGAAGACCTGACTCAATATATAGAATGCATACAGTATGATGTTAGAGCATTTGGTTACGACCCATATAATGCAAAAGATTTTGTAGAAAGATGGGAAAGAGAAAATGGATCATATGGAATAGAAAAAGTAATACAAGGAGCTAAAACAGAATCAGTTCCTTTAGGTGAAATAAAAATGTTAGCAGAAGATAGATTATTACTATTTGATGAGCTAATAATGAAATTTACTATGGGTAACTGTATAATATTACAAGACACTAATGGTAATAAAAAGTTATATAAGAAAAGATCAGATCAGAAAATCGATTCAGTAGCTGCTATGATGGATGCTTATGTAGCTTATAAAAATAATAGAGAGGCATTTGAATAAGGAGGAAATAAAATGGAATTATATCATAGTGATAAATATTTAGGCGCTGACTATTCAGATGGACTAAAACATTATAAATATATAAAAAGAGAACGAATAAATGGTAGATGGGTATACTATTACGATACTAGAGAGTTAATTAAACAAAAAGATATTATAGAAAAAACAATCAATACTGATAAATATATGATAAAAAATAATATACATTATAAATCTCCATATGATGGAAAAACCTACGGACCAAAGCATTATAAAAAAGCTTTAAAATATGATTATTTAGACCTAGCAAAAACTAATGCCACCATGAAGGGTATACAAATAACTGCTGATACCCTAAATAGAGCATCTAGATTTATATTAAAAAGTAAAATAGCTAGTAAAAAAATATCTAATCAAATATCAAAAACTATAAATTCTGGTAAAAATTATTTAAATAAAAAAATAAGTAAAATAAGTAAAATAAGGGGGTCTAAATAATGTATGTTCTAACTATAACTGAAAATAACGAACTAAAGTATTTTTCTAATTTATCTTACAATGGCATTTTTACAGACTCTGATATACATAAATCTATTATATTTACTAGTTCATCATCCGCATCTGCTCAAAGCACTATATTGCACGAAATTGATGCTAATAGAACATTTACTGTAAAACAAATAACACTACAAGATATTAGTTAATAGAAAAATTACTAATAATAAGGAGGATGTATAATGGACATGACAATCGGGTCTAGACTAAAAAAAGCAGTAAATGTTTTTTTAAATAGAGACCCTACCGAATATAGAACTAATGTTATAACATATAGTAATGGAGGCTATAGACCCGATAGAAGACGATTGACGCGCGGTAAAGACCGAACTATAGTTAATACTATATTTAATCGTATTGCATTGGATGTAGCTTCTGTAAATATATCACATTGCAAAACAGTTGATGGACAATTCGAATCAGAAATAAATTCTGGTTTGAATGAATGTCTAAATCTTAATGCTAACATGGACCAAACAGGACGCGCTTTTATACAAGATATAGTAGTTTCGATGTTTGACGAAGGTTGCGTTGCTATAGTCCCAGTAGATACTGATATAAACCCCAAAAATACAACAACTTTTGATATTCTTAGTATGCGAACTGGAAAGATAGTAGAATGGTATCCTGATAATGTAAAAGTAAATGTGTATAATCAGAAGACTATGAAAAGAGAGAATGTTATAATATCTAAATCTAAAATAGCTATAATCGAAAATCCATTTTATTCAGTAATGAACGAGCCAAATTCAACTCTATCACGATTATTGAATAAATTGGCATTATTGGATATGGTAGATGATCAAACTTGTTCTGGTAAATTAGATTTGATAATACAATTACCATACAGTGTTAAATCAGCTACCAGAAAATCTCAAGCTAATGATAGAGTATCAGATATTGAAGACCAATTGAAAAATTCAAAGTATGGAGTAGCATATATTGATGGTACCGAAAAAGTAACACAATTAAACAGACCTCTAGAAAACAATCTAATGAAGCAAGTTGAGTACTGGACGAGCATGCTTTTCAGCCAGTTGAGTATAACACAAGCGATATTAGACGGTACTGCTGATGAAGCTACAATGACTAATTATTATGCTAGAACCATAGAACCTATAATTGCATCAATAACAGATGAGATGAAAAGAAAATTCTTATCTAAGACAGCAAGAACTCAAGGTCAAAGTATAGAATATTTCATTGATCCATTTAGATTGATACCACCTAAAGATTTAGCAGAGATAGCAGATAAATTCACTAGAAATGAAATTATGACATCTAATGAATTTAGACAAATAATAGGTCGTAAACCATCTGACGACCCAAAAGCTGACCAATTGATAAATAGTAATTTAAATCACCCAGAGGAACAATCTAATATGTTGCCATATAATCAAAATGAGCCAGTTACTAATCAAGAAAATGAGCAACCGTCTGGTGAAATGACTCCAGAAAGAGCTCAAACAATATTTGAATCACTCGATGAAACACAACAACAAGCTATGTATGTTATCATTGGTGAAATATTAAATGATGAAAAAGAAGCATAGAAAGGAGAATGAATATGAGTAAACAATACGATTTCAGTGGATGGGCTACTAGAAATGATATTCAATGTTCTGATGGTAGAACAATCAAAAGAAATGCATTCAAAGATAATGATGGTCAAAAAGTACCTTTAGTATGGAACCATAATCATGATAATGTTAATGAAGTATTAGGTCACGCTCTATTAGAAAATCGCGATGAAGGTGTGTATGCATATTGCAAATTCAATACGACAGAAAATGGAGAGAATGCTAAAAAATTAGTTGTTAATGGCGATATCGATAAATTATCTATTTATGCTAATCGACTAAAATCACAAAACAATAATGTAATACACGGATGTATTAGAGAAGTTAGTCTTGTTCTAGCCGGAGCCAATCCAGGAGCTTACATAGATTCTGTTATATGTCATAATGATGAATCTGGTGAAGAAGAGGAAGAAGGAACTATCTATACTGATGCTGTTATTAATGTTATTGATACTAATAATGATGAAGAAGCACCATCAGAAGAAGTAACACATTCAGATGAAGGAGGTAAAAATATGGATGATAAAAAAGAAACAAGCGAAAAAACTATCGAAGACGTTTTCAACACATTAACTGACGAACAAAAACAAGCCGTTTATGCAATCGTTGGTGAAGCGCTAGAACACAGTGATGATGAAGACGACGAAGAAGATAATAATGAAGAAGGAGAAGAAAATAGTATGAAACATAATATATTTGAAAAAGATAATCCAGTAGAAACAACTCTACAACACAGTGATGAAGAGAACATTATTAAGTTAGCTAAAGATTGCGGAAGCTTTAAGAAAGCTTTAGAAATTTATATGAATGATAATGAAAGTTTAAAACATAGTTTCGAAGATATTACAGAATTATTCCCAGATTATAAATTATTAAATCCAGGAGCACCTGAGAAACTAGATGAAAATTGGGAATGGGTAACTAGAGTATTATCTAGAGCTAAGAAATCACCAATTTCTCGTGTAAAAACTAGATATACAGATCTTAAAGAAGCTGATATCAGAGCCATGGGATATACAAAAGCTGAAGAAAAGAAATTAATTGGTCAATGGAAATTAAAAGGACGTTCTCATGATCCTCAAACTGTTTATGTTAAAGATAAATTAGACAGAGATGATATAATCGATATTACTGACTTTGATGTTGTTGCATATCAAAAAGGAATTATGAAAGATGCTCTTGAAAGAGAAATAGCTAGAGCTGCACTAATTGGTGATGGTCGTGAACCTGAAGATGAAGACAAAATCCAATCAGCTCATATTCAAGATATCTGGCATGATGCAGAATTATATACTATTCACCAAGATGTAGATGTTGATGCAGCAGCAGAAACACTTCAAGGAACTGAAACAGGAGCTCATTTCGGTGAAAATTATATTTACGCAGAAGCTATTATCCAATCAGCATTATATGCTCGTGAAAAATATAAAGGTAGTGGTTCTTTAGATTTCTATTGTACACCACATTTATTAAATGTAATGTTACTAGCTAGAGATTTAAATGGTCGTAGAATTTATAGTTCTAAGAGTGATTTAGCAGCAGCATTAAATGTTAATGATATTTATACAATCGAACAATTTGAAAACAAGACACGTTCTTATGAAGATGCTACAACTCATGAAACAGTTACTAAGAAGCTATTAGGTTTATTTGTAAATATGTCTGATTATCAATTTGGTTCAACTAAAGGTGGAGAAATCACAAGCTTCGAAGATTTCGATATCGACTTCAACCAATATAAATATTTAATGGAAACTCGTTTATCAGGAGCTTTAATTAGACCATTCTCAGCTATCGCTCTTGAACAACCAGTAGATCAACCTATTGTATCAGGATAAAATAAATTAAAAGGAGAAATTCAAAATGGCTAAATATTATGGGAAAATAGGCTTTCTTGATACGAAAGAAACGTCTCCAGGTATATGGGTAGAGGATATTATCGAAAGACCGTATTATGGTGAATGGAGTAGAAATACCAAACGTTATCAACGTTCAGAGTCTACTAATGATAATATAACAATTTCTAACGTTTTAAGTATAATAGCCGACCCATATGCCAATCAAAATTTCCAAAAAATTTATTATGTAACTTATATGGGAACTAAATGGAAAGTAGAAACTGCTGAAGTTCAGTTCCCTAGAATTACATTAAGTTTAGGAGGTTTATATAATGAATAGACGACTTGAACTACAAAGTTTATTAGAAGAACTTTTAGGTAATAAACATGTTTATTATCAACCTCCTGAAAATTTAAAAATGGAATATCCATGTATAAGATATACTACCGATGACGTAGAATTAATGTTTGCTGATAATGCAAAATATAATAAACGAAAAAGATACGAATTAATAGTAATAGATAAATTACCTGATAATTCAGTTATCGATAAATTATTAGATTTACCATTATCGTCATACGAAAGACATTATACATCGGATAATCTAAACCATGATGTGATAACATTATATTATTAAGGAGGAATTTAAACTATGGGAAAACTTGTATGGGATCAAACAGGTGAAAAATTTTATGAAACAGGTGTGCAAGATGGTGTTCTTTATCCATATAATGACAATGCATACCAAACAGGTGTAGCTTGGAATGGTTTAACTAACGTAAGCCAATCACCAGAAGGTGCAGAAGCTACTAAATTATGGGCTGATAATAGAGAATATTTAAACTTATTATCAAATGAAACATTTAAAGCTACAATTGAAGCTTATATGTATCCAGATGAATTCAAAGCTTGTAACGGTGAAAAATCTATTGCTACAGGTGTAACAATTGGACAACAAGCTCGTATGCCATTTGGATTCTGTTACAAAACTAAAGTTGGTAGTGACGCTAATCCAGAAGCAGGATACAAAATTCACATCGTTTATGGATGTCAAGCAGCACCAAGTGAAAAATCTTATGCTACTATAAATGATAGTCCAGAAGCTATGACATTATCTTGGGAAATTAATACTACACCAGTAAATGTAACAGGTTCTAAACCAACTGCGTATCTAGAAATAGATTCTAGAGACTTTAACACTGTAGCATTACAAGCTAAATTAAAAGAAATAGAAGATATTTTATATGGAACAAATGCTAGTGGAGGCGACGAAGCTACAGATCCAAGATTACCATTACCTGATGAAATCGCTCAAAAGATTGGCGTTGTTTCAGGATAAGATTTTTTATTAGGAGAGGAGAATCAATATGTTAAAAAAAACAATTAAGTATGAGGATTATAATGGAGTTGAAAGAAACGAAGATTTCTATTTCAATTTAACAAAAGCTGAACTATATCAAATGGAGTTAGGTGTAGATGGAGGTTTTGAAGAATATATTATGAAAATTATCAAAGCCCAAGACCTTAAAACCATTATTGACTTATTTAAGAAAATTATTCTTCAATCATACGGTGAAAAAAGTGCCGATGGTAAAATGTTTATTAAAACAACTGATGATGGAATAAGTTTAGCAAATAGGTTTGCACAAACTGAAGCATTTTCAGAATTATATATGGAGTTAGCAACAAGTGACACAGCAGCTGCAGACTTTATTAAAGGCATCATGCCTAAAGGTATAGATATTTCTGATGCTAAATTAAATGAAACAGCAAAAGAATTAGGAATCGAAGTTCCTAAATTAAATGAAAAATAAAATATAAAAAGGAGA
>Ga0265300_10000201_pt1 | contig 65254 bp, 56 predicted proteins | sample AusTroGonzalo_MG_FD_193482 | JGI IMG/M metagenome (GOLD analysis project Ga0265300, IMG submission 193482) | Bovine rumen microbial communities from tropical cattle in Woodstock, Queensland, Australia - Gonzalo_03 | ecosystem: Host-associated > Mammals > Digestive system > Stomach > Rumen ... | reverse complement strand
GCCATCAACATCGTTGACCACGCAGCAGAGCCTATGGCAGGTGCCATCATCACCGTTCGCCAGCTGCTCCAGTTCGTGCAGACCTTCCTCATGCAAATGCGTGTAGAGCAAGCACAAGCTCAGGCAGCTAACGAGTAACAGCACATCAGGGACTGTCCCTATTGTGAGATTATCTGGTAAAGAAATTAGGTTCGCATTACTGCGAACCTATTTCTATTACTAACCAATAACCAATTTATTTCTTATCATCATCGTCTTCTGACAGGATGAAACCGATGGGTTTACGAGGGTTTGATATCACATTTTGTGACTTCAAAGATTGCAACTCGGCAAGAGCGTCACTTAGGGCGTCGAGTTGCGCACGAGTACTCTCGTTTATGTCGTTCTGATCTGCAAGTATGTCATTGACTTCGGCTCGTACGCTTTCAATCTCCTTTTTCAGTTCAAGGTAAGTTGCAGCAATGGACAGCTCTGCCAGATGGCGATAGGCGACAAAAGCTCGCATGATTCTACGGTTGGCTTCTACAGCAACTTTCGAATTTAGTACACCACTAAGCATAGCGACACCTATTTCTGTGAAGGCAAATGCTCCGTATCTACTACCTCCCCAACTTGAGGTGACATTTTGGCACCTCAAGATTTCTTCTTGTGAAACTTCAAACATAAAGTCATCACCCTCAAAGCGTTCGATGTTGCGTCGTACCTGACGTTTAAGGTACTTCGTCTCTACCTGATAGATTTTTGCCAGATCAAAGTCAAGCATCACTCGTTGTCCACGAATGACATAGATGAGATTTTGGATGTTTTGTAATTCGTCCATAGTTTTATAATTTAAGTGTTCAACAATAATATGATTTTGCGATGCAAAGGTAAGGTTTATTTCTGAAACGACCAAATTTTATTGATGTTTGTTTACTAATTGATAAAAATTATGGTTTCTGTTGTTGAAAAGTGAAAGAATAGTGCTAATTTTGCATGCCAATCGATCAATCGGGAGGCACAAATAATAAACCAAATTATATTTTTATTATGGAACAACTAAAAGCAATGAATGGGTCATGTTTGACCCGAGGTTTGGAAACGCAGGCTTCAGACAGTACTGGTTTCCGCACATCTTTGAGACAACTTATTTCGCATTTGGATGAGTCGCAACAGGCTTACGACAAGATTGCAGTTGATGATCCTGGAACCAAATGCCTGTTTGTAGCCAGTATGGTGAAGTGGGCGCATCTTGCCAACTTCCGACTCCTGGATTATCTGGAGAAGATCAACAAGGGAGATTGTGATGAAGTGTTGGCTTTGGATTATGCCAAACTCTGCAACAAGAACTATTGGCTGAGAGGCAGAAAGAAAAGCGACATGATGGCTTTCAGTGATAAGCCGCTGAAGGACTATCTAGAGTTTTGGCATTCTGACGAGACTTCATGGGATATTTACCAGTTGTACGAGTCAAATGTCTGTGAGTTGGCTGATAATCTGAAGAAGGTGAAAAGCACTTTTGAAAAACCAGAACTTTACGAAAAGTTTATGCAGCAGATGAAAGTGGCGTATGCAGATCCTGACATCGATTATGAGTATGAGCAGATGAAGGAGGCGTATGTAGAACCGAGCACGAAGGATTATCTGAAGATGCAGGTGAAGGCTTGTGTCGATTTCCTGAAGTCGGGCATGCTGAATCATGTGCTGTCGATCTCGAATGAAGAGATTGAAGCAGTGGATGAACCGGAACTTCTCAAGATGCTGAATCCTCACTACGAGACGCCCGACAACCTGAAGGAACTCTGGGCTAAGTTGAAGAAGTTTGTTGAGTTGAAGGAGAATGTGATGCTTGTGCCCAAAAGAGGGTTAATCAGAAAGCATGTGCTGAAGCATTTTAATGAGTTGAATGGTGAATATTTTAGTGCACTATTCCGCCTTGAAAAGCTTCTGACGCTGATGCATCAGGATATGGTGAAGCTGAAGCCTGAGTTGGCAAAGCATCTGGCGAATGATACTATTCGCATGGAAGAGAAAAATTATTTTGCCATCGTGAAGAATCTCTCGGAGAAGTTGATGAAGGATTGGTTCTGGGACTTCAGAACTGATAAGAAATATAATAAGGTGTGGATTGAGAACTTCCTGAATGCTCTGATGGAATCGGAGTGGGGGGATGCAATCTTCAAAGAATGGCGTAGAGAGAGTAGCAGACTCAAACTGATATGTAAGATCATTGGCACCCTAATTGATGCAAATGTGCTGGATGTCAGTTATAATGCTGTCGCTCCCATGCTGAATCAAGAAGAGTTGCCGAGTGAAACGCTTGCCAATTATATCGGTTTAGGTAAGAAACAGGATTACTTTACGTGGATTTGTGAGTATGTAAAGGGGTAAGATTCCTGCTTAAATCCGATTATTTTATCCGATTGGACGAATTTGATCCAATCGGATTTTTTTATGCCCTAAAATTTTTTTCCTTTGTTTAAAGGGGTTTCAAGAGGTTTTTGCTATCCGATTATAATCGGATGATTTATTTTTTGATAGTCGGATAATCGGATTCTACCTTTGCACCAGAAAATTTCAGTATTCACTTTATTAACAATAAAATTACGCATTATGAGAAAAGATTTAAGAAAGAAGTTCAAGAAGTATCTGGAGTCAAAGAGTGCCCTGTGCATCTATATGAAGATGTACCGTGAGCGACACCTGTCTGTAAATCCCGCCCGTCTGGAGGATTTCTTAGAGCAGACCACGCCGAATCTTGCCATTCCCGGGGCCTTTGTCTATCCCAGTAGTAAACTGAGTGTGTATGACCGCGATTTCTGGTTGGCACTCCATGAGGGATGGCTGGATCTGCTGGAGACCACCCAAAGAGAGGAAGAGGAAATGACACTTCTGGGCGACGTGGATTTCATCGATGTGGAGAAACGTATTGCCTTCGGGATGGGTCCAGACACCGCGTCACTGAATCAGAGGGCTGGCTACCGACTGACCTTCAACCAGGCACACACAAAACTGATTGCCGAGAGCGGTCTGAAGCTGGTGGCTCTGGGGCAGTCGAGGACAACGGGCGAGGTCTTGCTGATGATCAACAACCAGCGGGGTATCACCTATAACATCTCTGAACATCATATCAGACCTGCCAACAAACAGATGATCACGCATAAGAATGTGGTGGTGAGCGCAAAGGATCTCTGCCAGAAACTATCCCGCATGCTTTGTATCCAATCGGACTATGAGCTGCTGGAGTGTAAGATGGTGAGCAAGAACGTGAATATGATTATTTTCAGGTTAGACACTAAACAATAAAACAAAAGGTTATGAGCACAAAGAAGAACAACGAATTGTTGATTGACGAGAGTTTTGTGGTGAAACCTAAGGGGAAGCCCGACGAGGCCGTGAGGGGTCGGCTCTTGAAGTGGAGGGATTCCGACTATGTGGCCTTTGAGCCGCAGAAGAAGAAGGACACACCACCCCGAACCGTACTGGAGGAACAGAAAGGCGGTGCCTACTACAAGAACGAGGGTGACAAGGAGAACTCCTATTCACTGCACTTGAACGTGGACGGCTCGGAGAAGGATCCTGCCGGGGCTCTGATGGAGAAGGCTGCCAACATCCTGAAGCCTTATCTGAAGGAGGAGCCCAAGGTGGATGCCCGCAACTTCCTGGAGGACACCCCTGAGCTGCAGGTGTGGCATCGTAAGAAAAAGGGCCAGCTCTGTGCCTTCCTGACCATCGACAGCAACCTGCCCAAGGAGCAGATGTCGGGAAGGCTGTTCCGTCTGAGTTCCGAGATAAACAAGATCATTGACAACAACAAATTCAAATCATAAATATGGCATTCAGTTATCAGAAATCATTTGCACTTCCTACTGAGAACGTCGGTCATGACCTGCTGTTCTCGCTGTTGAGAGACCACAACGTGGCCCACATGGTGGACCGTATCAGAGCACTCAAAAGCACCGCCGACAGCCGTGACTGGACGCAAGAACGGGAATTTCAGGAGTGGTTTGGCAGGCTGAAAGAGAAGCAGCGCGGGGCTTTGGCCGGGAAATCCTCTCAGGAGCTGGCACTGGCTTGGGCTGACGGCTTGAAACACGACCTGCCACTGGTGATCTTCGTGGGCAACTTCGACGAGACCTATTCGAACCCCAAGCAGAAACCCGGGGAACCGAAGAAGGAGCCGAAACTGGGTCGTTGGCGTAAGAAAGAGGGGTTGAGACTGAACGGACTTTGTGTAATGGATCTCGACCACGTGGTGGCCAGCCATAACCCTGACGATGTGAGGACTTGGTGGCAGCAGGTGTCGGCTCATCTCGACCTAATAGAGATCGGTATCAAGATGGTGTATGTGTCGGCCTCGGGCGATGGCGCGAAAGTGGTCTTCAAGGCCCGTATGGAATGGGGGAACCTCATGAGCAACCAGTATAAAATGGCGGAACTGCTGGGTATTCCGCAGTTTGTGGATCGGAAATGTTGCGACGGTTCTCGGGGGCATTTCGTGACCAATGAATCCGACGTGATCTTCCTGGATGAAAACAATCTCTACGACTATTACAACGAGGCTTTCGACCAGAAGTGGACAGCGGAATACCGCCAGGGGCACACCCAGCCCACGATAAAGACAGCGCCATCCCCGGCACCGAAAGACCCTGTATCGGCTTCTGACGCCAACATGCAGTACAACGGCGTGGAGATCAGTAAGATCATTGAGGCATGGCTGGGTGGAAAGGTACCTCAGGAGGGCATGAGACACGACACAATGAGAGACCTGGCCAGGGATATCCGCTACTGTCTGGAGAATACCCCCAAGAAGGTGATGGCGGCCTTTGAGACCCAACCCTGGATTCAGGACCTGATAGCCGAGGGTGATCCTGTGGAGGCCACCGTAGAGGGTGCCTGCAGACAGCGGTACTTCAACACGAAGCCCACGAGACTGAAAGAGGCGTTGATCGCTGCGGGGGCTGTGGGTAACATGACAGACATGGGAGAGACGGCTGTCACCCACCCACTCTATCAGGAACTCACGGATTGGGGCGAGAAGATCGAGGCGATGTTTGAGACCTTCCCCTGTCTGAAAGAGATCTGTCAGGGTCTGCGCGTACCTGCCTATCCTGCAGCGCTCTTCACGGGTGCAGCTTTCCTCGGAACGGATCTGACCCGTACGTGGTATTATTACTACCACCGTCCTGAGGAGGAGCGCCGTCTGAACTACTGCATCTACGTGATCGGTGACCCCGCCGTTGGAAAGTCGTTTGCCACCAGACTCTATAAGCTCTTGGCAGCTCCCTTGATCGCTGCCGACAAGATGAGCAATGATGCCATCAACAACTATAAGAAGAGCTTTAAGGAACGTGGCACCAGCACCAAGGAACAGAAAAAGGATGCCTTGAAAGCCCCCGACGTGATCGTCCGCGTACATGGTGCCCGTACTGCCAACGGCGTGTTTATCGAGGATATGAACAAAGCCGTGGAGTTGGTAGGCAATAAAGAAATGCACCTGCACATGCTGACCTTCGACTCTGAGCTGGATTCAAGCACCAATGCCTCAAAGGGCGGTCAGTGGATCGATAAGAGCACGATGGAGCTGAAAGCCTTCCATAATGAGGAAGACAACCAGCAGTATAAGAACGTGGATTCGATAAGCGGTCCCTTCGATGTGTATTGGAACTATGTCTATACGGGCACACCGCTCTCTCTGAGAAGGAAGGTGACGGAGGCCAACTTCGGCAGCGGTCTTTCCACCCGACTGGCCTGTATCCCCATGCCTGGCTCCAACTTCGAGATGATGCCTCTCAGAAGACACAGCTCAGTGGATCATAGCAGTGAGGAACTGCTGAAGACCTGGGCTTACAGGCTCGACCGGGTAAATGGTGAGCTGCCCGTATGGCCGCTGGTGGAAGAGATCTGGCAGTGGACGAGAGACCACCTGTTGCTGGCCAAGATCGATCAGGACAAGGCCGATGAACTGCTGATCATGCGTGTGGGCTATTACGGCATCGCCATTGCCACCCCTTACATCCTAATGCGCCACTGGGAGGAATGGGAGCAGACCAAAACCTTCACCATCGACGATCAGGACAAGGAACTCTGCCAACTGGTGCTGAACATCCAGTATCAGACCCAGCACTACTTCTTCGGGAAATATGCCCGTCAGTATTTCGACAACATGACTAACGAGGCGAACACCAACCGCAGAAGAAAGGGCAAGACCAAGATGGCTTTCGACCATCTGCCAGAGACATTTAAGTTAGAGGATGTGATGGGCGCCTTTGAAGCCAACCGTGACAACGCTTATGTGATCATCGGCAGGTTGAAGAAAGACGGTCTGATTGAGAAACAGCCATCTGGAGACTTCAAGAAGTTGGTGGAGTGCATCTAACATCTAACAATCTAACATCTAACATGAAGGTTTTTAAATTTCTACGATTATGAATAAATCAAGCAGATCTATCAGAAACAATAATCCCCTGAACATCCGTCTGGGCAAAAGCCATTGGCAGGGGTTAAGGAAGATGCAGGAGGACGGGGCTTTCTGTCAGTTTGATAGCCTGGCATACGGTTGGCGCGCTGCCTTCATATTGCTCACCCGTACCTATTATAATAATTATGGGGCTGACACCATCGGGAAGATTATTTCCCGATGGGCACCCCAGATAGAGAACGACACGAGGGGTTATATCCGTTTCGTATCGGAATGGACGGGGATCGATGCCGATGAGCCGCTGGGCAGTCCTCCCGAGCATCCTGCCCGCTGGATGGCCGTCGCCTTGGCCATGGCGATGTTTGAGGGCGGCCTGAGCGATGCCACCCCTATCCTACCCGCTCTTTTCCATGCTTGGGAAAAAAATATGGGAAAAATGTTGGAATCTGAAAAATAATTCGTATCTTTGCAGCATCATCAATTTTTAAACTAGAAACAAATACGATTATGAAAGAACTGAAAGGAACAAAGACAGAGAAGAACCTGCAGGAGGCTTTTGCAGGTGAGAGTCAGGCACGCAACAAGTACAGCTATTGGGCTTCGAAGGCCAAGAAGGACGGCTACGTGCAGATAGCAGCCATCTTTGAGGAGACCGCCAACAACGAGAAGGAGCACGCTAAGATGTGGTTCAAGCTCCTGGAAGGCGGTAGCATCAAGAGCACCCCGGAGAACTTAGAGGCTGCTGCTGCCGGTGAAAACTTCGAGTGGACGGACATGTATGCCCGCATGGCCAAGGAGGCCCGCGAAGAGGGCTTCGACGAGATAGCCAGGAAGTTTGAGGGCGTGGCAAAGATCGAGGCTGAGCACGAGGCCCGCTATCGTAAGCTGCTCGACAACATCAAGAAGGAACGAGTGTTCTCGAAGGATGGCGACGCGATCTGGCAGTGTGCCAACTGCGGTCATATCTTGATCGGTAAGAAGGCACCGAAAATATGCCCCGTATGTGACCATCCGCAGGCTTACTTCCAGGTGAAGGCTGAGAATTATTAATTTAACAGAATCTGAACGATGCGCTCTGCCGTGCGACCGTCCCAACGGTCAGGCAGGGCGCACTTTTTCCATTCCCCACGGACCATCTGACCGACCGCCTCACGCAGTTTACCGGCATCCTCGCCTACGAGCACATTGGAACCCACCCTGACGGTTTCCTGATGCTCGGTGTAGTTGTTGAGCGTGATACAGGGCACGCTGTTGAAGGTGGCCTCCTCAGAGACATTACCCGAGTCGGTGATGACGCCCTTGGCATGGGCCGTGAGCCAGCCAAACTCGAGGTAGCTCAGCGGCTCGATGATCTGAACCCCGGCACCCAGCTTCTGAACAGTCTCGCGCGCCAGTCCGCGCAGCGGGGCGATGATCGGTGTATCGCCTGCGGCCTCGGTCAACGCCTGGAGCATCAGGGCGAGGTTCTCCGTATCAGCCATCAGCGCCTTACGGTTGAGGGTGAACACAATATACGACCCTTCCTGAAGATCGGGCAAGGCTGCCGGACGACAGAAGCGGTTGTAGTTGAAGCGGAGGGTATCCATGAGGATATTACCCACCATATAGGTCTGGGAGTTCTCGGACTGTTCGCGGGTGGCTATGCCCGTACTGCGGACACCAGCCGTGAAGAGGTAGTCGCTGAGGGCATCGATGACGAGACGGTTGATCTCCTTCGGCATGTTGATGTTGAAGGAACGGGTGCCTGCCACGAGGTGAGCCAGACGGATGCCACGCTTCTTGGTGACAATCGCAGCCGCCATCGTAGAGGCGAGGTCATCGACGACGATCACCACATCGACGGGATGGGCATCGAGGAAGCGGTCGAAGGCAGCCATGACCTGACTGGTGATCTCGTTCAAGCTGGTGGAGCTGACACCGAGATAGTACTGCGGACGGGGCATCTGGAGATCGTCGAAGAGCGAGGGTTCGAGGGTGGGATCATCCTCACAACCGGCATAGACGAGCAGACAACGGGCTTCGGGATTCTTCGACACGGCACGCACCAACGGCGACACTTTGACAAAGTTGGGACGGGCTCCGGCTAAGATACAAACAGTCTTTTCCATATATTTCCTTATTTTTTCCGCAAAGATAGAGATTTTCCGCGGAATTCTTGGCTATTTTAACGGAAAATAATGCTTTTTGCTATGATAATTGCGATTTTTTTCTTATCTTTGCACCCACATACGGGTCGTGCCGCATAGATCGGGATACTCTACATTAAAATAATTCATTGAGACCGTTTCCCTTGCCAATGGCGGGCCACAGTCCATCCCTCAGAGGGAGAGCAGTAATGCCGGTGGATTACAACAGCAGGGAGCACTCATATCGTGTGAAACAGGAGTTTTCACCAAATCATCGGCACGAACCCGGTTTTTTACTTAAAAATTAGGCATATATGTTTTCTGGTATTATTGAGGAGTTTGCTACCGTTGTAGCGATAAAAAAAGACCGCGAGAATATTGATTTCACCCTGAAGTGTTCGTTCGTTGACGAGCTGAGCATCGACCAGAGCGTGGCTCATAATGGCGTGTGTCTCACCGTGATAGCTATCAAAGATGGAACTTATACTGTAACGGCGATGAAGGAGACACTCGACCGTACGAACCTCGGGCTGCTGAAGGTGGGCGACAAGGTGAATGTGGAACGCTCGATGCTGATGAACGGACGTCTGGACGGTCATATCGTACAGGGCCATGTGGATGAGACAGCCACCTGTATTGCGATGGCGGATGCCGACGGCAGCACCTACTTCACGTTTGAATATCCGGAGAACAGGGAGATGGCGAAGAAGGGTTATTTCACCGTGGATAAAGGCAGCGTGACGGTGAACGGTGTCTCTCTCACCGTCTGCAACCCCACCTCTAACACTTTCCAGGTGGCGATCATCCCCTATACCTTTGAGCACACGAATTTCTGTGATATCAAAGTGGGAACGGTGGTGAATCTGGAGTTTGACATCCTCGGCAAGTATATTGCCAGGCTGCAGAGTCTGTAATTAAAGAGATAAGAGTTCTGATGGAGCGGAGATGAAGGTCTCTGCTCCATTTTTTTGTAGGAAGTCGCGATCGCGGAAGCCCCAGAGGACGCTGATACAAGGCAGACCGCTATTCCTGGCCGTCTGGATATCCACATCGCTATCCCCCACATAGACGGCATCCTCCTTACCCACCCCAAGCTGGCGAAGGGCCTCGAAGACGGTATCGGGGGCGGGTTTCTTACGGATACCCTCTGCCTCGTGCTCGCCGATGGCTACATCGATGGTGTCGGCAAAGAAATGGCGACAGAGTTCCTGGGTGGCAGCATAGAACTTATTGCTGACCACCGCCATACGGCAGCCTTTGGCCTTGAGAGCAGTCAGCATCTCCAGAATCCCGTCATAGGGCTTAGTGGTATCGAGGGAATGTGCCATATAATGCTGGCGGAAGCTAGCGAAAGCCTCATCGAAACGGGGATTGGCAGCCCCATCGGGTACCGCGCGCTCCATCAGCAGACGAACCCCATTTCCCACGAAACGACGTACATCCTCGATGGAATGTTCCGGCATGTCACAGCTGCGGAGGGCATAGTTCACGGAGGCTGCCAGATCGCCTAAGGTATCGAGCAGCGTGCCGTCGAGGTCGAAAATATAGGTGTTATACGTCATCGCTTGGAGCGTTGGATCATGGTCTTTACCTTATTATTATACTTATTGGCCTGCAACAGCTCTTCGATGGTGATGTGCATACGATACTTCCAACGGTTATAGGAGTCGCTGGGCACGTTGATCCGCTCCTCACGCACGTTCTTGGAGCGCAGTTCGCTATCCATCGCCAACCAATCCTGCAGGGACAGGAGACAAAGCATGGACGGACAATAGAGGTGACGGGCGATGATCTCTTCTGCCAGATGGGCAGGCAGATGCTCGGGCGCCCTACCCTGTTTCTGGAGCATCGTGGCATAATACCGCTGGGTGCGCTCAGGACTCTCCTCCCACCACAGACGGAGCGGCGCCATATCATGGGTAGAGAAGGTGGCTACACTGCGATAAGGATTACCATCCAAGTGAGAGAACTCAAAGCCATTCTGCTTGGGCATGGACTGTATCTCGAGCGTGAGGATACGCAGGTGATCCAGCACATGAGACACACAATCGGGCAACATGCCCAGATCCTCGGCACAACAGAGCATCTGCGTCTGACAGACGGTAGCCTTGAGACGATGGACGGCATTCTGTCCCCAGAAGAAGTTATGGCGCTGGTAGAAGAAGTTGTTGTAGAGTCGCATATAGGCATCCTTCTCCTCGGCGGTCAATGCCTCATAGACGGGTTCCTGCCAGGCGCCGATACGGGGGTGGTACATCTCCGGCTGGCGGGGATCCTCCACAAACAGCACATCGCTGATGAGCCGGTAGAGCCCATCACGGATCCAGAGGCTGTTCTCATCGTTACGTCCTTCAAAACAGGCCTGTACCTTCCGCTGGGTGTCGTATTCCGCACGGAGGTCATAAAGACCGTAGGCACGAGGCACGAGGAAGTTGTCGCGCACATACTGGGCATGGACACCAAAGAGGCGTTCCAGCACGCGGTCGTTGATGAAAGGCCGCGTAAAGAGGTCACGACGGAACGGCAGACCGAAGTATTCTATCTCGTTCACCGCAAAAGGCATAGCCGGTGAGAAATGGCCTAAGATGCCGAATACCGCCTCCTGCGGGATCTCCCAGATACGGAAGAAGCCTAAGACATGATCGATGCGGAAGGCGTCGAAATACTGTTCCATCCACTTCATGCGCTGTTGGAACCAGTCGGAAAGTGAGACTTGATGACGCTTCTTCCTACCAGGCTGCTCCTCATGCCAGTTGTAGGTGGGGAAGCCCCAGTTCTGGCCATTCAGGGAGAAGGCATCTGGCGGTGCGCCCGTCGAACTGTCCATATTGAAGAGTTCCGGATGGGTAGCCGTCTCCACACTGTCACGGTTCACGCCGATGGGCACATCCCCCTTCAGGATGATGCCCTTGGAACGGGCATAGTCGGCAGCAGCCAACAACTGCACATGCAACTGATACTGGATATAGTAGATCAGCTCAGCCTCATCCTGGCCGCCCAACCACTTGGCATAAGGCACGAGCCATGACTCATTTTGCTGATACCAGGCCTTGTATTCCTTAGTGTCGAGCGTCTGTTGACCACGCTCTTCAAAGACGTCACGGACATAGGCTGCCTTGACACGATCCACTAATTCGTAATCACTATATGGTAGCGCGTTAAGTTCCTGTTTCTGACGATGATACGCCGTCATCTTCGACTTACTCTTTAATTCTCCCAAAGCCTCAACATCGAGGTAATGCGGATGAAGCGCAAAGGCGGAAACGATGTTGTAGGGATAAGAGTCGCACCAGTTTCGGGAAGAGGTTGTATCATTGACTGGCAACAGTTGGATGACCTTCATACCAGTGGCTTCTGCCCAGTCAACGAAGCGCCGCAGGTCTCCGAAGTCACCCACGCCAAAGGAATGGGTGCTCCGCAAGGAGAACACGGGCACCACCACACCGGCAGCCCGCCACGTATGTTCCTTCACACGGAGACTCTCGCCATAAAGCACCATGACGGAACCATCCCTGAGCTGAGAATCAGGAGTAGAAAGTCCGACATTCAACTCCACTCGTCGGTTATCGCCTTCCTCCCAGGTTACCAGTTCATTGGTCCGGTCGTCGATAATCACATATTTATATTCCAGTGGCAACAGGATGGCATCGACATTCGCCGAGAGCATCCACTCACACTGGCCCAGGTATTCCATCCGGAGATAACGGGTGGGATTCCAGTCGCCTAATGTGGGGTGACTGCCGATAATCGCCACCGACTGTCCTTTGGTAAGCTGGGGAGCAGACACACGGAAGAGCAGCGTTTTCCGATAGAGCGGCATCCGGATGGGTTGCACCTGCTCATCGACGGCCATGTGGTTCGTGATCCGACAGGCACGGGAATAGAGATGGTGCTGCAGGGGGATATCACGCCACTGATCGGGGAAGATATAGCTCTTGGAAGAATCAAAGGGATAAGAACGGGGCACCTGTGTCCACTCCCGTCGGATCACCTGTCCGTCTCCATCCTCTACCTGATAAAAATAGGTAAAAGAGGCAATGGGATGCTGGGCAGACGCCAGGGCTGCTGTCTCCAGTGACCAAAAGGAGCCGTCGTCGGTAGTCATCAGCAGATTATTGCGTTTGATGGTGCCGTCGGTACTGATGAAATGAATGACCACATGCAGGTTTTCACCCCATTGTGTACCGTATTGTATCGAGAATCTTAGTTTCATATTTTTAGCAATTTGATGCAAAGGTAGAAAAATTTTTCGAGTAACCGAAGAAAATAAGCACAAAATGTTGTAACTTTGCACACGATTTATAGATAATGACGAAGTAATATGAAAAAGGTCCATCCAAATTCCTACCTGGCAGGAGCCGTTTTATGCCTGCTCTGTCTGCTGGGAATCATATACTATTGCTTCTTCGCAAGTTTCTCAACTTGCGAGGATACGCAGTATATCTATATTGATCAAGATGACACCACAGACTCTGTCTATGTCAAGCTGAAGCCCTATGGAAACGCAGGAACCCTGACTGCCTTCAGCACGTTGGCAAGGATGACGGGCTATGGCGACAACATTAGGACGGGAAGATATGCCATCCCTGCCAATGAGAATGTCATCACGCTATTCAGACATATCAAGAACGGTCGGCAGGAACCGATCAGACTGACCATCCCTGAGAGCCGTACGACAGACAGACTGGCTGGTGCTCTTTCGAGAAAGCTTATGCTCGACAGTACCGTTGTGGCTATTCTGTTACGTGACTCATCCTTCTGTGCCCAACAAGGTTACGACACGGCCACCATCGCCTGTCTGTTTGTGCCCAACACCTATGAGGTGTATTGGGATATCTCGATAGAGAACTTCATGAAGCGCATGAAGAAGGAACACGACCGCTTCTGGGAGGGAGAGCGTACCACCAAGGCTCAGGCCCTGGGCCTTACCCCTAATGAGGTCTGCACCGTGGCAAGTATCATCGACGAGGAGACAGCCAATAATGCGGAGAAACCCATGATTGCCGGTATGTATCTGAACCGTCTGAAGACAGGTATGCCGTTACAGGCTGATCCTACCGTGAAGTTCGCCTTGCAGAACTTTGCCCTGAAGCGCATCTATCATGATATGCTGGTATTCGACAGTCCGTACAATACCTATAAGAACACCGGACTTCCCCCAGGCCCCATCAAGGTGGCCTCGATAGCAGGTATCGATGCCGTGCTGAACAGAGTGGATCATCCTTATCTCTATATGTGTGCCAAGGAAGACTTCTCGGGTACACACAATTTCGCCAAGACCTATCAGGAGCATCTGAAGAATGCGGCCCGATATGCCAAGGCACTTAATGAACGTGGAATCAAATAACAGAAAGATAACAATATGGAAGAGATTATCAAGAACGAAAGCGAGGAAAAAAAGAGCGTTAGCTTCATTGAGCAGAAAGTCATCAATGACCTGGCAGAAGGTAAGAACGGCGGCAGAATGCAGACCCGTTTCCCACCAGAGCCAAATGGCTACCTGCACATCGGACATGCGAAGGCCATTGCCATCGACTTCGGCTTGGCCAAGAAATATGGTGGTGTATGTAACCTCCGTTTCGACGATACCAACCCCATCAAGGAAGATACAGAGTATATCGAGAGCATCGAGAATGACATCAAGTGGCTGGGATTCCAGTGGGCTAACGTCTATTATGCCAGCGACTATTTCCAGGAACTCTGGGATTTTGCCGTGTGGCTGATCAAACAAGGCAGGGCTTATGTGGATGAGCAGAGCTCTGAGGCCATTGCTCAGCAGAAGGGTACGACAACCAGTCCTGGCACCAACAGTCCTTTCCGTGACCGTCCTGTCGAGGAGAACCTGAAGCTCTTCGACTTCATGAACAGTGGCAAGTGTGAGCCAGGCACCCTCGTTCTCCGTGCCAAGATCGATATGGCACATCCCAATATGCTCTTCCGTGATCCGCTGATCTACCGTGTGTTGAACATCCCCCATATCCGTACAGGTAACAAGTGGAATGCCTACCCCATGTACGACTTCACCCATGGTCAGAGCGATTATCTGGAGGGTGTCACCCACTCGTGGTGTACCTTGGAGTTCGTGGAGCACCGTCCCCTTTATGACCTGTTCGTGACCTGGATGAAGGAATGGAAGGGAGAAACAGACAATATCGAGGATAACCGTCCCCGTCAGACAGAGTTCAACAAACTGAATCTGAACTACACCCTGATGTCAAAGCGTAATCTGCTGGCATTGGTGAACGAAAAGCTGGTAAACGGCTGGGATGATCCCCGTATGCCGACGATCTGCGGTTTCCGCCGTCGTGGCTATAGCCCTGACAGTATCATCAAATTCATTGATAAGATCGGTTACACGAAAATCGACGCCCTCAATGACATGGCTTTGTTGGAGAGTGCCGTACGTGACGACCTGAACAGTCGTTCTATCCGTGTCAGTGCGGTCTTGAATCCCGTTAAGGTGGTGCTCACCAACTATCCGGAGGATCAGATTGAGCATCTGACAGCCATCAACAACCCCGAGAACGAAGCCGACGGTACCCATGAGGTGGAGTTCAGCCGTGAAATCTGGATTGAGCGCGATGACTTCATGAAGGAAGCTGATAAGAAGTTCATGCGCCTGGCTCCAGGCAAGGAGGTACGTCTGAAGAATGCCTATATCATCAAGTGCGACGAGACACATCCATGCGATGAGGATGAGCATGGCAATGTGACCACCATCTACTGCACATACGATCCAGAATCCCGTAGCGGCATGCCGGGTTCTAATCGTAAGATCAAGGGCAAGACCCTCCACTGGGTAAGCTGCCACGATGCCGTCAAGGCTGAGGTTCGTCTCTATGACCGTCTGTGGAAGGTAGAGAATCCCCGTGACACCTTGGCTGACATCCGTGAGCAACAGAACTGTGATGCCGTAACAGCCATGAAGCAGATGATCAATCCCGACTCCCTCAGTATCCTGAGCGACTGCTATATCGAGCCGTTTGCTGCCTCTATGAAGCCGCTCACCTATCTGCAGTTCCAGCGTATCGGCTACTTCACGCCCGACACCGAATCGACAGCGGAGCATCCGATCTTCAATAAGACGGTTGGACTAAAGGATACTTGGGCGAAGGTAAATAAAGCATGACAGACGACCAGGCATATTTTGAGAGTAAAGGCTTTCAGAAAATCCTAAAGAAGTATGAAGAGTCTGCCAAGTCAGGGCATCCTATCTATATGGATGCTGATGACTTGGCCGATATTGCTGATTACTACCAGCTGAACGGAAGAGCTGAAGAAGCTGAGACCGTCATCAGCCAGGCTTTAGAGTATAATCCTGAGGCTGTCGGTCCCCTACTCTACAGGGCTCGTGAGGCCCTGAACCGTCAGGACTACGATACGGCTCAATCCTATGCAGAGCGCATAGAAGCCGTTGACAGTCAGGAGGCACTCTACTTCAAAGGAGAACTGTTGATCCGCCAAGAGAAGATTGAAGAAGCCGACGAGCTCTTCAGGGAAAAATATAAGGAAATCCTGCCTGACGAACAAATGGATTATGTCTATGACGTTGCAAGCATCTTTTCCGATTATGCGGTCTTTGATAAGGCATTTGAGTGGATTGCCCGTTCACAAGGTGATGACTCCGATGACTTTAAGGAACTGATGGCCCGTACGCTGTTCGGATTAGGGAAATACAAGGATAGTGAACGTATCTTTAACGAACTGATAGACCACAATCCTTATTCTACTTCTTACTGGAATGCGCTGGCCAGTGCCCAGTTTATGAATGAAGATTATCACGCAGCCATTACCAGTAGCGAATATGCCATCGCCATTGATCCACATGATCCAGAGTCCATACTTTACAAAGCAAACGGTCTCTATAATCTGGCGAACTACGAGTCGGCTCTCTCCTATTTCAAGAGATATACGGAAATGGTGCCCAATGATGAATTCGGCTATCTGCATCAAGGTACGTGTCTGATCAACCTTGGGCGATATGAGGAAGCCATTGACATTCTTGAAAAGGCCGCGCATGAGACAGATAAAGAGTCGGTCTATTTACCGGATATCTATCAGGAACTGGCTTATGCGTATAGTGAGCAGAAGAAATTAGAGACGGCATTATATTATATCGACAAGACAAAGGAACTGGATTGCGACCAGACAAACATGGAGATCGTCAGAGGACACATCCTTCTGGCTAACGGTCAGTTGGAAGAGGCAGAACAGACCTTCAGACATGCCCTTCAATACACAAAAGACGCACCCAGGACCATGTTAAGGATTATTGTGTCGCTCTATGACAACCGCTATATCCGTTCATCATACATCCTCCTGAAGAACTTCTTCAGACATGTTGACGAAGACTGGAAAGAAGGTTATGCCTACATGGCCGTTTGCTGTTTAGACATGAATAAACAGGACGAATTCCTACACTATCTCAAAATGGCTGTCGAGCGTAATCCCAAAGAAGCCAGGACAGTACTGAGTGGTTATTTCCCAGAAGGCATGGCACCTGAAGAATACTACGAATACATGGTAAACAAAATAAGCAATCAATAGCATATGAATTTGATTACAAACATACTTAATAGTCTCGGTTGGTATCCAACCATCTTCATATTGATGTTGTTGGAAAGTACGGTGGTACCTGTGCCTTCCGAATTTGTGGTGACCCCTGCAGCCTATCATGCCGCCAGTGGTTCCTTGAATGTGTTCCTTGTGATTCTTTTTGCCACGATAGGTGCAGACGTCGGTGCCAGCATCAACTATTTTGTGGCACTATATGTAGGCCGTCCTGTCATCTATAAGTTTGCCAACAGCAAATGGGGCAAGATGTGTCTTTTGAATCAGGAGAAGGTTGAGAGAAGTGAGAAATACTTTGACGATCATGGTGTCGCAGCGACACTTACTGGACGTTTCGTACCTGTCATCCGTCACCTCATCTCCATCCCTGCCGGACTGGCACGGATGCACTATGGCAAGTTCATTCTCTTCACCACTATCGGTGCAGGAGGTTGGCACAGTGTCTTGGCTCTTTTAGGCTGGCATCTGCATGCGATTGTACCAGAAGATCAGTTGAACGATAAAATCAGCGAGTATGCAGAACACATTAAAATAGTTATTCTCGGCTTACTCTTGATAGCTGTCATCTATTTCGGAATCAGGGCTTGGATGAAGAAAAAAAGCAAGAAACACGCATAAAAATGGGATTTTTCTGCCAAAAATTCTTTTTTTATATAAATAATGTGTATTTTTGCAGTTCATTACAAGCACTTTTCTAGTTATGGCAAAGACAAATAATCATCTGGTAATCATGGCTGGCGGTGTCGGAAGCCGCTTTTGGCCGATGAGTACAGCAGACCGTCCCAAGCAGTTCATCGATGTTCTGGGGGTCGGCAAATCATTACTCCAGTTAACTGTAGAGAGATTCGGCAATCTGATCAAGCCCGAGAATATCTGGGTAGTTACCAATCAGCATTATGCAGCGATTGTCAAGGAGCAGCTGCCTGACATGCCAGAGAGCAATATCCTCTGTGAGCCATGTCGCCGCAACACAGCACCCTGTATCGCTTATGTCAGCTGGCGCATCAAGTCAAAGGATCCTAAAGCAAACATAGTTGTCACACCTAGTGATCACATTGTCACTGATACAGCAGAATTCCAGCGTGTCATCAAAGAGTGTATGATATTTACCGGTGAGACGGATGCGATAGTTACCCTCGGCATGAAGCCCAACCGTCCGGAGACTGGCTATGGCTACATTCAGGCAGACCTGAGTATCAGTTCTCTTCGCAACAAGGAGATCTACAGGGTAGATTCCTTCCGCGAGAAGCCGAATCTGGAAACAGCCAAAGAATATATCAAGAAAAACTATTATTTCTGGAACGCAGGTATCTTTATCTGGAATGTCAGCACCATCGTAAATGCATTCCGCGTCTATCAACCTACGATGGCACGGCTCTTCGAATCACTGCTTCCCATCTATGGTACGGAGAAAGAGCAGGAAGAGATCAACCGTCTCTTCCCTGAATGCGAGAACATCTCTGTTGACTATGCCATTATGGAGAAGGCCGAGGAGATCTTTGTCTGTCCTGCAGACTTCGGCTGGAGCGACCTTGGCACATGGGGATCCCTGCACGAGCAGAGCAAGAAGGATCTCTATGGTAATGTCTGCATCGGTCAGGAAATCAACATCTTCGAAAGTCATAACTGTATTGTGCACACCACCCAAGAGAAGAAAGTGGTGATTCAAGGCCTCGACGGCTATATCGTAGCAGAGAACGATGACACACTTCTGATCTGCAAATTATCAGAAGAACAACGAATTAAGAACTTCTCTGGAAACAATTAAAATCAAAATATGAATCAAAAAGTTGCTCTTATTACAGGTATCACAGGTCAGGATGGTTCTTATCTGGCAGAATTCCTGTTAGAAAAAGGTTATGAAGTACACGGCACGATCCGCCGTTCATCCGTTGACTTCCGTGAACGTATTGCCCATCTGGAGGGAATGCCCCATTTCCATCTGCATTATGCAGACTTGGGGGACTCCATGAGTATTCTCGGAGTAATCGGTAAGGTTCGCCCTACAGAAATATACAATCTCGCAGCCCAAAGCCATGTGCAGGTATCTTTCGACTCACCTGAGTTTACAGCGGATGTTGATGCCGTTGGTGTACTGCGTATTCTAGAAGCCGTTCGTCAGTTAGGCTTGACAGAGAGTTGTCGTATTTATCAGGCATCCACTTCAGAGCTTTATGGCAAGGTAGAGGAAGTGCCTCAGAACGAGAACACTCCCTTCCACCCTTACAGTCCTTATGCCGTTGCAAAGCAATACGGTTTCTGGATTGTCAAGGAGTATCGTGAGGCCTATAATATGTATTGCTGTTCAGGTATCTTGTTCAACCATGAGTCAGAGCGTCGTGGCGAGACGTTTGTTACCCGTAAGATTACATTGGCTGCTGCTCGTATTTCTCAGGGATTACAGGATTGCCTGTATTTAGGAAATATGGACTCTTTGCGTGACTGGGGTTATGCTAAAGACTATGTAGAATGTATGTGGCTGATATTGCAGCAGGAAAAGCCCGAGGACTTCGTGATTGCCACCGGTGTCCAGCACAGTGTGCGTGAGTTTACGGACTTGGCGTTTAAGCATGCTGGTATTGAACTGAAGTTTGAGGGCGAAGGTATCAACGAGAAAGGCATTTGTGTAGCAGGCCCAGAGAATCTCATTGGTAAGACCTTGGTCGCTGTAAGCGAAGATTTCTATCGTCCCACGGACGTTGTCAACCTCTGGGGTGATCCAACTAAGGCGAAGGCCAAGTTAGGATGGAATCCCAACAAGACCAGTTTTGAAGAGCTTGTCAAGTTGATGGTAGAGGCCGACATTGCTAAGGTTGCCGCTGAAGGTGCCGCTGCCAAAGTTCGCACTAACCTCGCAGAATACCTCGAAAAGGGTATTGTGAAATAAAAATCCAAGCCAGACCTTTATGGTCTGAGCTTACCTTAATGTAAGAGCGACAGGAGGAGCGGTTGCATCCTCCCCATATAGGGGGAGGCCTTGGAGAGGGTGGATGTTTCTTTGCTTCTTTCTTTGCGCCAAAGAAAGTAAGAACATATTATGTTAGATAAAAGTAGTAAGATTTACGTTGCAGGCCACAATGGCCTTGTGGGTTCCGCTATTTGGAACAACCTCGTTCAGAGAGGCTATACGAATCTGGTGGGACGCAGTCACAGAGAACTGGACTTGACAGACCAAGTAGCCGTCAAGAAGTTCTTCGATGAAGAACAGCCTGAAGCTGTGGTATTGGCAGCCGCCTTCGTTGGCGGTATCATGGCAAACTCCCTCTACCGTGCCGACTTCATCATGATGAACATGAAGATCCAGTGTAATGTCATCTCTGAAGCCTATGCCCATGGCGTCAAGAAACTGTTGTTCCTGGGTTCTACCTGCATCTATCCGAAGAATGCCCCTCAGCCCATGAAAGAGGATTGTCTGCTGACATCTCCTCTGGAATACACCAATGAGGAATATGCTATCGCCAAGATTGCTGGCCTGAAGATGTGTGAGAGCTACAACCTCCAGTATGGCACGAACTACATTGCTGTTATGCCAACGAACCTCTATGGTCCGAACGACAATTTCCATCTGGAAAACAGTCACGTCATGCCAGCCATGATGCGCAAGATCTATCTGGCCAAACTGATTCATGACGGTGCGTGGGATAAGATTGCCATTGACTTGGACAAACGTCCAGTAGAAGGTGTCAACGGCTCTGCATCTCACGATGAGATTTTGAAGGTTCTTGGCAAACATGGCATAGAGAACAACAAGGTGATACTCTGGGGTACCGGTACCCCACTCCGTGAGTTCCTCTGGAGTGAAGACATGGCCGATGCTTCTGTTCACGTGCTATTGAACGTCAACTTCAGCGACATCATTGGTATCGAGAAGTATTCATCCGTCCATTACGGCGCCTCCACTGATGGGGCTGTGGACCGTAATCATTCTGCAGGTCGTGGTGGTGCTATTCCCAAACTGGGTGAGATTCGCAATTGTCACATCAATGTCGGCACAGGAAAGGAGCTCACCATCCGGGAACTCTCAGAACTGGTGGTAAAGGCTGTTGGTTTTGAGGGAACAGTGGAGTTTGATGCCTCTAAACCTGATGGCACCATGCGGAAACTGATTGATGTATCAAAACTCCATTCACTGGGTTGGACGCACAAAGTCGAAATTGAAGATGGCGTCAAGAAATTATTTGAATGGTATCAAAGTACTTTATAAAAAAGAAGCCCGCCGATTGGCGGGCTTTCTTCTTATAGATTCATCTTACAAATTCTTCTTTAAGGTTTCCTTCCAGGCTGAATAAGCACTCAGGTAGTCATCACGATGCTTAGCATCAGGCTCAATCACCTGTAACTTATCCAGTGTAGCAAAGGCCTCGTTGTTATCCTTATAGATACCGGCACCGATACCAGCACCCTTGGCTGCACCTACAGAACCATCCGTATCATACAGTTCGATGGTTGCGCCACTCACACCAGCTAAGGTATCACGGAACAACGGACTCAGGAACATATTGGCCTTTCCCGCATGAATTTTCTTGATATCCATACCCATCTGCTGCATGATCTCCATACCATAGCAGAATGAGAACACGATACCCTCTTGTGCAGCACGAACCAGATGAGCCTTATTGTGCTTATTGAAGTTCAGACCGTTGATCGAACAACCGATTTCCTTATTCACCAGCACACGCTCCGCACCATTGCCGAAAGGAACGATGGTGACGCCCTCACTACCAATGGGAACACTAGCAGCCAAATCGTTCATATCTGCATAGCTTACATCCGGTGTGATATTACGATGAGTCCAGGCATTCAGAATACCAGTACCATTGATACACAACAGCACACCAAGACGTGTCTGATCAGCAGTATGATTCACATGTGCAAAGGTGTTCACACGGCTCTGTTTGTCATAGTTCACCTCACCGAGCACACCATATACCACGCCAGAAGTACCTGCGGTGGCAGCGATCTCACCAGGATTCAACACATTCAGTGACAGGGCATTGTTGGGTTGGTCACCACCACGATATGTAATCGGTGTACCTGCCTTCAATCCCATCTCAGCTGCGGCCTCTGCACTGACCACGCTCTGCTCTGCAAAAGTAGGAACGATGTCAGCTATCAAAGAAGCATCGAAACCATAATACTTCATCAGGAAGTCTGCCACCTGATTATTCTTAAAGTCCCAGAACATACCCTCACTCAGTCCACTGACAGTTGTATTCACTGTGCCACTGAGTCGCATGGCGATATAGTCACCAGGCAGCATGATCTTATAAATCTGGCTGTAGAGCTCTGGCTCATTCTCCTTCACCCAAGCCAACTTAGCTGCAGTAAAGTTACCTGGAGAATTCAACAGATGTGTCAGACACTGGTCTGCACCAAGATCATTGAAAGCCTTCTCGCCATAGGGAACTGCACGGGAGTCGCACCAGATGATGGCAGGACGCAACGCCTTCAGATCCTTATCGACGCAAACCAATCCGTGCATCTGATAAGAGATACCAATAGCCTTGATCTCCTCTGCCGTAGCCCCCGAGTCCTTCATAATCTTCTGCAGACTCAGTTTGGCATTGTTCCACCACATCTGCGGATCCTGTTCTGCCCAACCTGCCTTGACTGCTGTAATTGGAGCTTCTTTTTCGGGGAAGAAAGCTGTAGCCACACACTTGCCGTTATCGGCATTTACCAACGATGCCTTCACTGAAGAGCTACCGACATCAAAACCTAATAGATACCTGTTTGCCATAATTATATTACGTTAATTTCTATTTATAATACGGTTTAAATGCAAATTTCCCCTTTTTTTTTCAGAGAAACGATATTTTTTCCAAAAAAAGCGTTTTTTTTACCATATTTTGTGTTGAATTAATTTTTTTTGTTTACCTTTGCAACGAATAATGTGATTACGAACCGAATAAAACATTCATATATGAAGAAGAAAATATTAATACTTGATGACAAAGAGACCATTGCAAAAGTTCTCTCTATTTACTTGATGAGTGATTACGATGTACAGTGGTTACCTGATGGTTTGCAGGGCGTAAAATGGCTCCAGGCTGGCAACACCCCCGATTTGATTATCTCTGATATCCGTATGCCGGGTATGAGAGGTGACGACTTTTTGGAGTGGATCAAGCAGAATGAGCTGTTCAAGCACATTCCTGTGATTATGCTCTCAAGTGAGGACTCCACCAGTGAGCGTATCCGCCTGTTGGAAATTGGTGCCGAAGACTACATTGTCAAGCCATTCAATCCAATGGAACTTAAAATTCGCGTCAAGAAAATCATTCCCTGATTAGTATTACTAATATATGATAGGTGTCATTTATTTAGGAAACAATCCCGAAACCCAAGAACGTCTCAAGTACATTCCTGGTCGATTGGTGCAGTTTGCGACCAATTACAAGGAAGCGGCAAACATGTGCTCGCCTCATGTTCTAAACGAGCATTTCATTATGTTCTTTGAGCAGAGTGTTCAGGCAGAGGATGTAACCGCTATCACCTATATTAAAAAGAAATACAAGAGTGTCTATATCATCCTGCTAACCCATCAGTTGACTCAGGATGACAGGAAGAACTATCAGAGGTGCGGTATCAACGATACCATCGATGCAAATGCGTCCATCACGGAGATCAATAAGAAGATCCAGTTTATTGCCGACCGTGAGGGCATGCTGTTCGACGATGCACCGTCAAAGCATCGTATCTTGCGTTTCAAGATTCCCCTCTGGAAGCGTCTTTTCGACATCGTTGTTTCATTATTGGCCATTATCATTCTCTCTCCAGTATTCATCATAACGGCGATTGCTATCCGCTTGGAGAGTAAGGGGCCTGTGATCTTCAAGTCAAAACGAGTAGGCACCAACTACTCCATCTTTGATTTCCTGAAGTTCCGCTCGATGTATGTAGATGCTGAGAGCAAATTGAAAGAAGTCGCAAAAGCGGCGGGCAACCAATATGCCAACAAGGAAAAGCAAGTTGGAGAAGAGCCGCAAAGTGTTATCACGGCTCCACTTGGTGCAGAGGCGGAAATGATGATGATGGATATGGGCATGGAGTCTGACATGATGATCAGCGACGACGAGGTGATGCTGGTCGGCGACGACTTCGTGGTATCAGAAACCGACTTCAACAAAGAGAAGGAAGAGGAGAACGACAACGCCTTCGTCAAGATTGAGAATGATCCCCGTGTCACGAAGGTAGGCCGTTTCATTCGCAAATATAGCATTGACGAACTGCCTCAGCTCTTCAACATCCTGAAGGGCGACATGTCGGTGGTCGGCAATCGTCCATTGCCATTATACGAGGCAGAAAAGCTTACTGTTGACTCCAGCATCGACCGCTTTATGGCACCTGCAGGTCTGACAGGTCTTTGGCAGGTAGAGGAGCGCGGGAAGGGAGGCATGATGTCTGCAGAAGAGCGAAAACAACTCGATATTACCTATGGTCGGACCTATAATTTCGCTTTGGATATGAAGATCATCCTCCGCACGCTGACCGCTTTTATTCAGAAAGAGAACGTTTAACAAGAAATTCCAAGAAGTCAACATCATGAATAGGTTTAGACGACTTTTGCTGATGATCGTTGCCGCAGGATTAAGCGCTACTGCTTTCGCCCAGTTCGACGAGAGTGGTATTGCTGCGGGATTCTTTGACTCCAGCAATGAAAAAGATATCAATTTCTCCGAGTTCCACCTGCCGCCATTAGTCGTTTTATTTGAAAATGCCAAGGCGAGTCCACAGATTATATCTTTGGAAAAAGCTCGTCAACTAGCTGAGGCAGAAGTTGCCAAACAAAAAAGGCACATTTTCTCCTATGTGACAGGTCATGCGAGCTATAGTTATGGTAAGACCGACATGTGGGGCAACAACTCATCTTCTTACGGTCCGATGGTCTATCAGTTCCAAGGCAATGAACAAAGTTATTGGAATTTGGGCGTAAATCTGGCTGTTCCTTTAGAGGACATTCTCGATTTAAGTGCTGCAGTCAAGCGCAAGAGGATAGAAGTTGACCAAGCTGCTATCGCCAAAGACGTCGCATACGATGAGCTTAAGTTACAAATTGCCACTTTATATGTAAGGATCACGAACAATCTCGTAACTCTAAAAACATACGGAGAAACCGCTGCCGCCTATCAGGGAGCTGGTGCGCTGAACCGTGAGGATTTCGAGAACGGAAACATGAGTATTGAGGATTATGCTTGGACGAAGCAACATGAAGGTGCACAAGTCAGGAACTATCAGGAGTTGCAAACTACGATCACTACAGACATCTTGACTTTAGAAATATTAACGCACACACCTATTATCACTAATTCGACAACAGAAATCACGCTTGACACGGTCTTAAAGAAGACAGACAAAGAAATTGCCAAAGAGCAGAAAGCCGTCAAAAAGCGTGTCCAAAAATCAATAGAAGAAACCGAGAAGAGAGAGAAGGCTTTGGAAAAAGCGGAGCGGAAAGCTGAAAAGGCTGCAGCAAAAGCCTTAAAACGAAATAGATAACCTAAAATTGTAAAATATGGATTTATTCAGATATATTGTCAGGTTTTTATATAAAATACGGTGGTATTTGATCATTTTACCACTCATCGCCCTGATTGTGGCATGGTTCTCGACTCGCAATATGGAGCGAGTCTATGATACCAATACCACCATCTATACAGGTATGATTACCGGTTACAATATTGAAGGTACGACAGGTTCTGCTGGCGGTAACTCCCAAACTAACATGACCAACCTGATGTTGCTGATTACAACGGATGCGACGATTCACGAAGTATCACTTCGCCTGTTTGCCCGATGTATGATGTACGGAAATCCCAACAAGGACAACAACTATATTTCTGCAGAGCACTTCCGTCAGCTCAATAATAGTGTACCGACTGAAGTCAAGGCATTGATTAACCATAACAGTGAAAATGCTACCTACGCTAATCTGAAGGCGTACGAGAAGCCTTCGGCAGATAATTTCATTTTTGGATTGCTAAATTATCACCCCTATTTTGGGATTAACAATATTACAGCCCAGTTAAAAGTATTACAACTCGAAAAAAGTGATATTATAGATATTGGTTATACAGCTAATGATGCAGGTATCGCTTATAATACCTTAGACATTTTGAATGAAGTTTTTGCCCGACAATATGCCCAACTGCGTTATGGTGAAACTAATAATGTCATTAAATTCTTTGAACGTGAGGTGGCTCGTCTTTATCGCATTCTGACCAATGCTGAAGATGATTTGATTCGCTATAATGTGGAAAAGCGCATTATTAATTATGCAGAGCAAACAAAGCAATTGACTGTTCTTGATAAAGATCAACAAAATGCACGTAACGATCGTTATCTCTATCAGTCTTCAACACGTGCATTGATGGACTATTTGGAACGTCAATTAGGTGACCGTGCGAAAATTATTAAAGCTAATAAGCAATTCACAAATCAAATCACAGATATATCCCGTATTCAGTCACGTATCTCTAACCTAAAATTAATGAGTAGTGAAGGTGGTAGTGGTGTTGAGTCTCAGCAAGAATTAGCTAAAGCGGAGCGTATGCTCCAAGATGCGACCAACAATGTAAGAGGATTGGTTAAAGACATTGAAGCGGGTACCTATAGCACAGAGACTGGTGTGAAAGCCAACGATATGATAAGCCGCTGGCTGGAACAGGTTCTGCTGCTTGAGAAAACAAAAGCTGAGGTGAAGGCTCAAGATAAAATGCGTGAAGATTTGGATCGTCAAATTCTCTATTTTGCACCTATCGGTGCTACAATAGACCGAAAAGATCGACATATCACCTTTATTGAGGGCAACTATATGGAGATGCTAAAGGCCTTGAATGCAGCCCGTCTCCGCCAGAAGAACCTCCAGATGACGACAGCCACGCTTCGAGTGCTCAATCCACCGATGTTCCCTATGAATGCGCAACCCACAAATCGTATCATGATTCTTTTGGGTGCTTTTATGCTGACGTTTATTTTGACGGCCATGTACTTCTTTGTTATTGAATTACTGGATCGTACGCTTCGCGACCGTATGCGTTCGGAGCGTATCACTAAAGTTCCAGTCATGGGATGTTTCCCGAAAGAAAGCACCCTACGTTACCGGCGTTTCAATAAGACGATTGCTGATATGGCGATGCGTCAACTTAGCAAAGCACTACTTCCCAACTTCAAAGATGGACAGCAGAATGTGCTCAACCTGCTTTCTACAGATGCTGCCAACGGTAAGAGTTATATTGCTCAAGAGTTGGAAAACTATTGGATTTCCATCGGCCTTCAAGTACGTCGTCTGACATACGACGAAGATTTCTTAGCAGAAGATAGCCGTTTCATTATGGCAAAGGATATCAAAGATATTTGTCCAGACTTGCTGCCCAATGAAATAGCCATTGTGGAATATCCTAACTTAGATGACCATTCCATTCCACCAGCCTTATTAAATATGGGAACCATCAATTTGATGGTAACACGTTCCAACCGCACCTGGAAAGATGTGGATCAGAAAGCGCTTAAAGAGTTGGAAGCGCAATTAGAGAATAAAGATTCTCTCTTCATGTACCTAACAGAGTGTCAGCGCTATGCGGTTGAAGAGTTTGTGGGCCAGTTGCCACCATACACGAAGTTCAACAATTTCGTTTATCGTATGTCACAGATGGGTCTGACAGCAGTAGAGAATAACCATGCCAAATAAATGACGAATCAGGTCGTAGCATATTCCCGAGAAAACGGAGGAAGAGTAATATTACTCTTTCTCTTGTTTTTCTTGGCATTGTATGAATTTGTGACGGCAGGTTTTCCAGTATTTGCAATCATTTGCATTCTTCCCATCATCGTTCTTTTGGGCTACTGGACATTTAAATACGGGATGTTTGCATTTTGGTCTCTTGTTGTCATTAACTATTTTGTCCAATTCAAACTAATACCTCTGCCCATTCCAATATCGCTTCCAAACGAAATGCTACAATGGCTCTTATTGGGCATCGCCATTATTGACGCTCGTCAAACGCCACATTTTGAACGAAGCATCAATATTATGCTTTTAGCGATTATTATATGGTGCACTTATTGCACTATAGAAGTTCTGAACGATACATGTGGATTAGGAATTAACATAGGTGCTTGGTATTCTGGAGCCCGTATGATGGCTTTCCAACTGCTTTATATTTTCTTAGTTTTCTCAATCTATGTTTCTTCACCAGAGATATTGATGAAATATCTGAAGATTTGGGCAATTCTTTCACTTATTTCTGCTATTTGGACATGGAAACAACAAAATCTTGGTTTGACACCCGTTGAGACAAGTTTCCTGTATGGTAAAGGCTCTACAACTCATTTATTACAAGGAGGAACACTTATTCGTTATTGGTCAACATTTAGTGATGCAGCAAACTACGGATGTAATGCCGCAGGAGCAGGCGTAGCATTTATCATATTTGGTATAACTTCAAAGCTCAAGAAAGAAAAGTTGTTCTTTCTACTTATAGGCGCCTTTGTCATCAAAAGTATGTTTGCTTCCGGAACACGAACAGCTGTATTCTGCATGTTTGCAGGTTTTGCGGTCTATATCGTATTATCAAAATCAATAAAGATAGCAGTTCCAGCATCAATTATTGGAGGGTTGTTTCTTTTTATTTTGGCTTTTACAACCATTGGTCAAGGAAATCAGCAGATTCGACGTATGCGTTCTGCTTTTGACAAGAATGATGCATCTAGCAACACCCGTTCAATCAATCAAGCTACAATGAGGAAATATATGCAAGATGCACCATGGGGAATAGGTGTTGGTAGAGGAAACGACAATGTGCCTGCCAATAATAAATATAATAAAATGGCAACTATTCCCCCAGATTCTGAATATGTTTTTATATGGCTAAGAGCCGGGAAAATTGGTCTTACAGTATTTCTTATTACGACAGTAATCATGTTAGTAGGGGCATGTTTCATTGTAATGTTTAGATTAAAAAGTTCATCATTAATAGGAATTGGTGGAGGACTATGTAGTGCCTTTGTAGCAATCCAATTTGGAGGCTATGCCAATCAGGTTCTCATGCAATTCCCCAATTGTCTGATATTCTATGGCGGCTTAACTATCGTCTATCTTCTGCCATATTTAGAACCTGCATGGATAGAATATGAGAAGAAGCAGCTAGCAGAACAAGAAGAGCGTAAACAGCTTAAATTGGAGAAGAAATTTGCATCTAGAGTTTAATAATAGAAGATTGAAAGAGATATCCATCATCACGATCAATTACAATGGGCTAACTGATACCTGCGCATTGATTGAAACAATCCCCTTCAATGGTGATTTGGAGGTGATTGTGGTAGATAATGCATCTAAGAATGATGAAGCAGACATTATAGCCAAGCGCTTTCCACAAGTAAAAGTGATCAAGAGCAAACAGAATCTTGGTTTTGCAGGTGGTAATAATCTTGGCATTAAAGCTGCACAAGGTAAATATCTTTTCTTCATTAACAACGACACAATCTTTAAAGAGTTCAATGTCCAGACATTGATTAACAGATTAGAGTCTTCACCAAATATTGCTGTTGTATGCCCTAAAATTAGATTTGCCTGGGGCAGTCATCCAATACAATTCACAGGTTATACCCCTCTCTCAAAGATCACAGTCAGGAACCAAGCCATTGGTTATGGTGAAGAAGATTATGGTCAATACGACACAGCCCACCCTACGCCCTATGCCCATGGCGCTGCCATGCTCATTAAACGAGAGGCAATTGATAAAGTGGGGATAATGCCAGAATGTTTTTTTCTCTATTACGAGGAATTGGACTGGTCTATGATGTTTACACGAGCAGGCTATCAAATCTGGTATGAACCCCTCTGCACCATCTATCATAAAGAGAGTCAGGCCACAGGACAGAATAGTCCGTTACGCACCTACTATATCGTTCGCAACCGACTTCTGTTGGTCAAGCGAAATTGGTGTGGAATCACAAAATACTTATCTTATGCCTATCTGATAGGAGTTGTAGGCTTACGGGATATTATAAAAAATGCCTTAACAGGTAAATGGGAGCTTCTTAAAGCAACAACAAATGGCTTACGTGATTTCTATAATAATCAATTCTCCGCTCGACTTTGTCGCTTATATGAGCGCTAGCGAGTCTTAAGAACCTTTAATGAATTAGGATTATGGATTTTTGGCTGATATTATTTATATTTGATTGGATACTATTCGTCATCATAGCAGGAACCGTCCTTTACATGGGAGTCTTTGCTGTGGCTGCTCTCTTTCATAGCAAACCAGACATACCCAAAGCTAAAAAAATGAACCGCTTTGTGATATTGATTCCCGCATACAAGCAGGACAATGTCATCGAGCAGACGGTTCTGTCTGTTTTAAGTCAGGCCTATCCACAACGTATGTTCGACGTAACTGTCATCTCTGACCATCAGGATGAACTAACCAACATGCGTTTGGTCCAATATCCTATTACACTTCTGACTCCAGACTTTGAAGAAAGTACCAAAGCAAAATCACTACAATATGCCATTTTGAATCTCCCAGAATTCAAAATCTATGATGCTGTTGTCATCTTAGATGGAGACAATATCATTGATCAGGATTTCTTAGACCAAGTCAACAACGCTTTTGAGATTGCTGCAACCAAGGCTATACAGACACATCGTATATCCAAGAACAGGGATACGGCAGCAGCCCGAATGGATGCCATTTTTGAGGAAATCAACAACGCCATCTTCCGCCGAGGCCATATCAGTTTTGGTTTGTCATCAGCTTTGGCTGGATCTGGCACAGTCTTTGATTTCAACTGGTACAAGGCCAATGTCATGCGTACGAGGACATCTGGTGAAGATAAAGAACTGGAGGCTTTATTAATGCGCCAGGACATTTTTGTTGATTACTTTGATGACATCTATGTCTATGGCGAGAAGAAACGAACCACCTCGAAACTGAATGAGCAACGAGGCCGTTGGGCTACCCAACAGTTCGCCAACCTATTCCGGAATATCAGATTCTTACCAGGAGCCATTTTCAGGAAGCAATACAACTTAGCGGATAAACTGATTCAATGGATGCTGGTGCCAAGAACCAATATGATTGGCATTATCATGATCATGAGCCTTGTGTTACCTTTCATATATCTGACAATGGCCATCAAATGGTGGATCTTAGGTTCTCTTGCTTTGTTCATCTTTGCTTTGGCTACACCTGACTATCTGGTAGATGAGATGTGGGATAAGACGTTCCTGCGTTCACCATTTGTCAGCTTATGGAAAATGTTTAGTATTAAAATTCATAGAAAATCATGATTTGGACGATTTTACATATAATAGAGATTACCCTATGGATAATTATCTCATTCTCAGTTTTTTATGTGGCATTCTTTGCCGTCATCTCCCTGTTCTATGAGAAAGAGGATCGTGTGGCGATTCATGCGCAAGCTTTATACCATCGGATGGGACGTTTCCTGATACTGTATCCAGCCTACAAAGAAGATAGGGTCATCATCAATGCGGTAGAGCAGTTCCTTCTTCAGAAATATCCTGCAACCCATTATACGGTAGCTGTTATTTCTGACCACATGCAACCTGAGACCAATGAGAAATTGAGTAAATTGCCCATTACCTTATTGACCCCTGCCTTTGAAAAAAGTTCCAAGGCCAAAGCGATGCAATATGCCATTAACGAGGTGGAAGGTGAATTTGACAATGTGGTAATCTTGGATGCAGACAATGTGGTACGGCCAGACTTTTTGGACCAGCTGAATGTCCTATGTTCCATTTATGATGCCATCCAATGTCACCGTTGTGCCAAGAATGCCAATAATGATGTAGCGGTTTTGGATGGTGCCAGCGAAGAGATTAACAACACTTTATTCCGTAAAGCCCACAATCGTCTGGGCTTATCTTCTGCATTAATCGGTTCTGGCATGTGCTTTAGCTATGAACTATTTAAGAAAAATGTTTTCCAACTCTCTACCGCTGGTGAGGACCGTGAGATGGAAGCCCTCCTACTCCACCAGGAAGTCTTTATCAAATATGCACCAGATATTCATGTCTTCGATGAAAAGGTCAGCAACCAGGATAACTTCCAAAAGCAACGTATGCGCTGGATGACAGCTCAGGTGCAGAGTCTCTTAAGTAATCTGCCAAAGATTCCGAAAGCCATTCTTCATGGAAAGGTAAACTTTATCGACAAGACCATCCAACAGGCTCTAATCCCCCGCTCGATCTTAATTGTATTATTAGGTGGTATATCTGTCATTATGACCATTTTATTCCCCTCATGGTGTGAGAAATGGTGGATTCTCTTTGGCATTTTGGCATTATCATTATTTATTGCGATTCCAGCGCCGTTGCGAGTCAGTTCCTTCACTAAAGTCTTGGCAATCCCAGGACTGGTATTGCGAATGCTGAAAAATGTCCTTCATATGGATCACAAGAACACAGACTTCATTCATACCGAACATACCACATGAGTGAACGGGTACATAGAAGCATCATGAACATCAAAGTGGGAATGTTATTCTACATTCTCTCTTTATTTCTCGCCTTCTTTTCCCGCAAGGTATTTCTTGACTGTCTTGGGGCAGAGTTTATCGGACTGACTGGTATGCTCATGAATATCATGAGTTTCCTGAGCGTTGCAGAATTAGGTATCGGTACCAGTATTGTCTATTTCCTCTACAAGCCATTACAAGAAGACAACCACCATAAAATCAATGAGGTGATGTCGATGTTGGCATACCTATATCGTTGTATAGGTTTCATCATTGGAGGCATAGGTGTCATCATCAGCCTGTTTTTCCCATGGTGGTTCAGCCATCTTTCAACAGGTCTGCCTCTGGTGTATTTTGCTTTCTATTCATTCCTAGCAACATCCATGTCTGGCTACATATTCAATTATAAACAGTTATTAGTTAGTGCAAACCAAAAGCAATATATGGTAAATGCCTATTTCCAGACCATAGGTATTGTGCAAAGCCTTACCCAGATTTTCTTAGCATATTATTATCGTAATCTCTATCTCTGGGTTGTTGTTGGTTTGTTTTTTACCATCATCGGCATCATCGTCTTCAATTATCGCATTCGTCAACTCTATCCTTGGCTCCAAGTCAGCTTAAAAGAAGGTCGAAGAAATCTAAGCCAATATCCGGAAGTATTAAAGAAAACCAGACAGGTCTTCGTATTAAAGATCAAAGATTTTATTCTCAATCGCAGCGATGAGTTGCTGGTTGGTGCTTTTGTTTCAGTAACTCAGGTTGCTTTTTATGGGAACTACACGATGATCATCAATAAAATCATATATCTGGTTAATATTCTTGGTGATGGCATGAGTGCAGGCGTTGGAAATCTATTGGCAGAGGATAATGAGAAAAACACGATGAAGGTCTTTTGGGAGATAACGGCTACCAGATTCTTTATCATGGGAATGGTTATCTATCCGCTTATCATGTTTATACAGCCTGTCATTTCATGTTGGGTAGGTCAACAATATCAGTTAGACAATATCATAGCATATCTACTCATTTTTACACTATTTCTACGGCTCCAATATGCAACGGTATATCTATTTGTATGTTCCTCCGGTCTTTACGGTGATGTCTGGACCTCATGGGCAGAACTGATCATCAATATTGTTGTTACACTTTGCTTAGCCCCGTTCTTTGGGATTATTGGTATTCTGTTAGGCAAGATTGTCAGTGTATTCTTTTTCAACGTATTCTGGAAACCCTACTATCTTTTCTCAGAGGGATTCCATAAAAGCGTATGGGACTTTTGGCGTCCTATGATCACCTATTATGGTCTGTTTTTTATCTTTACAGGTATGTCTATAGCCATTAAAGATCTGATGATTGACAACTATGTTGACTCATGGCTATCTCTGATCATGATGGGAATCCTTACATATCCCATCCTTTTACTATTCTATTTTATATCTCTTTTTGTCTTTACACGTGGAATGAAATATTTTGTTGCACGAAAGCCTGTAGTCTATCATCGTCTATCTATTATACTTTGGGAAAAATGAAAATAGCAATACTCACATCAGGCATATTACCCGTTCCTGCAGTACAAGGCGGAGCAGTTGAGAACTTGATTGATTTCTATCTGGCATACAACAATCTGCATAAGCTATATGATATAACAGTCTATAGTGTAAACCATCCTGAGACAAAGCATCACCCTGCACTTCAATCAGATGTCAATCATTATCATTATATTGACACCTCCAGTATCTTCGCAAAAATAAGAAGAGTATTATACAGTAAATTTCATAAAGATGAATACTATAATTACTTTATTGAATATTATTTCGAGCAAGCATTTAAGCATTTAAAGAAGCAATCATACGATTATATTATTCTGGAAAACAGACCAGGTTATGCCTATAAATTATCTCAACGGATTTCCAGCAAACTGGTCCTTCATCTTCATAATGATCTGTTAAATCAGAATTCCAAACTCCACAATGAGGTCTTTAACAATCTTCACAAGGTTCTGACAGTTTCGGATTATATTAAATCAAGAGTCTGTTCCATTAAAGAAACATACAAGGTTAGGACTCTTCATAATGGCATCGATCTAAAACGTTTTTCACCTCAAACAGAAAGTCATATCAAAAGAGAGAATATCGGATTATCTGAGAATGATTTCGTATTAGTTTTTAGTGGACGTATCAACAAAGACAAAGGTATTTCTGAACTAATAGAAGCGATTCAATTATTAGATAAAAAACAAATCAAGCTGCTTGTTTTAGGTAGCACCTTTTTTGGAAACTCTACAAATGACGATGCATTTTCAATAAAACTAAAGACCAAAGCACTGCCATTGAAAGAACGTATCATCTTTACAGGCTTTATCCCTTATTCTAACATGCCTGATTACTTACGTATGGCAGATATAGCTGTTATACCATCCGTTTGGGATGATCCTTTCCCCACAACAGTCCTTGAAGCACAGGCTATGCAATTGCCTATTATTACAACCCGTCGTGGAGGTATTCCCGAAGAAGTAACAGAAGATAACGCATGTTTAATTGACACCGATGAACATTTCGTTGACAACCTCGCATCTGCCATTCTCGACCTTCACGATCATCCTGAAAAACGTAAACAGATGTCCTTAGCCTCGTACAAGCGCTCCAAACTCTTCGACAAAGAGATTTATGCAAAGAACTTCTTCGCTGCTTTAGAAAACATTTTATAAACATTAAGCGCAACTCCTTATCGAAGTTGCGCTTAAATATATGTGTATCATATTACTTATTAGGTCTGAGATACCAATCCTGGTTCGTCGTTCCACCAGAAATTGACCAATCTAAGAAACCAGGGAAGAACTTATCTATAGAGATACTTTCATTCTCCCGCTTCAGGATGGTCTCTTCGAATGCGCTGATATCAGCTCCTTTCAGGTAGAAGCCAAATGGATAATCGCCCTGACGTACAAAATACGATCCATTCTTAGGATTTGAGCGATCATCTCCCTTTCCGAAGTAACTGGTATTCATGTTAGCGGTAGGAGCCTCCATCGGAATATGAACCTCCCAGTACTTATTTCCTTCCTCTGGACGATAGATGAATGGCTGGATAGAAGCCAAATTTGCTGATGAACTTAATGGATTACTATAGGTAAGCTCAAGAATATAGGTCGTTCCAAGTTCACCTTTAAAATCTTCTGTCAGATAATAGATATTACCCTCAGTTTCAAAGGATGCCACTTCCGTCACCGTCGATCCCGGTGCAATCTTCTTCATAGCAACCTTAGGCGTGACTTTAGTATTGAGCGTTAATGCCAAACCGCTTGTCAGTTCAACATAATTCTGATAAGTGGTCAGATAGAATGTCTCCTTGATAATCTTACCATTAGTATTGAATTCCTTCTCGTGCTTAGCATTTACTACCGCATCGTTAAGATCATAATCGCCCTTGTTAGGCCACATATCCTCAAAGGCATAGACCCCATTCGTAGATGATTTCTGATTGGCGACCTCAGGTACGGGAGCAAATACGCCAACAGGTTTCAGGGCAAAGATGATATCATCAAAGTCCTTATCGTCCATAGCATCCTCAAACGAGATAAGAGTATAGGTATCACCATTTGCTGCCTTATAACTGAACTTGGCTCCACGGCTAGAACCATCCAGATTTGGAACTTTTTTATTTTTTATGTCAATACTCAATAACGTGCCATACGAAACGCCATCGGTTGTTGAGCTCCACCAATTGAAATTCTTAAAACCATTATTGGTCAGTTTATCTGCATTGATAGAATAATCACGCCCCTGCATACCCCATCCCTGAGTCTTCAAGATAAAGCCGATTCTTGTTCCTTTAGGAAATACCTTTGTAGCCTCGCTCTTATCGTTATTGGCAATGTGTGGATAGTACATCAACTGTACAACATCACCACGTAAAGTTCCGATATTGCCATTATATGACTTGAGCTTTAGAACGGAGGCTCTAGCCCACTGTCCATCCTGAGTGTTAGGGTACAGCATGATAACATTGATATCACTTGGCTTAGTGGGTTTATTATCATCTGTATAATAATAATAACCCAAAGAGGAGTTCCAACATGTACTACCACCAAGGAGGGTAAATGTCACTTCTGAATTCTGTTCAAGAAGCAAGTCCGGATATGAGCAATACTCATCATTCATAGCACTACCAGATACAAAGGCTGCTCCAACGGCAGCATACAAGCCTTCCATTTCTTCATCGCTGATCACTAACTTCGAATCAGCCTTAGACTTATCAAGCAGATAATCTGGACGACCAGAGGCAGAGTTCCATGTACCCAACCAGTTCTTCCAATCTTTATAGATCCTCTCTTCCGTAATATTACCATTTTCATCCACGGTATTTGTCAGATTAAGCGCTGACAGATCATCCGTTGAGACACCAGGACCTTCTGCACGTGTGCCTCCACGGGCAGCAACCACCTGCTGGTTTTCTGCAACGACGGAAGCGGAACCATTATTCACATCAGCCTCCAAAAGCATCATACCTGTGAAGAAGTTACCTGTTGCAATATACAGATGCTGCGCATAGGCAGGTAATTCTACAACGGCATTGAATTTACCGTTTGCTTCTGTATAGTCTTCATAAATCGGTTTGACATCCTCGTTCCACTGATCATCTGGAGCACCCTCAACTTCAATAAAAGGATTCTCGGTATAAACACCAAAGAAAACAGGACCATAAGTTTTAAATGCAGAATAATCTACATTAAGGTTTACGTTCTGGACAGTTGAAAAATCGAAAGAATTAGCGACTTCCCCTGGCATACTATCACCTGTGTCAACAGACATCTCGTACTTGGATTTATCTACGCACGATGCCATTGAAACAGCAAGGATAAGTCCCAAACAGATTTTTCCAAGATTTCTTCTTAAACTAACTAACCTAACCATATTCTAACTTTTTATGTATATTCCGCCGCAAATTTACAAATAAGAAATGAAATATGCAAGTATTTAGCTACTTCTTTCTCAAAAAAAACCGTTTCTTGACCAAACAGCATTAAAAATCAACTAAATATCATTGCATCAGATAGATAATCACGAAGAATGAGGCAATCCAGCCAAGGATGCAGAACTGGATGAAATGGTCTTTCACAAGGCTTTTCGTGGGGGAACCACTAAGGCCATAGACGATCATGTTCTGCAGATAGCGCAATAAACCAAGTAGTGCCCAAGCGCTGGTGAGATAGACATAACGGGTGCCCATACGCTGGATGACCTCAGGCGACATGGTGTACATGATGTAGCAAACCAGTGTGACAGAGGCGATGATGGCTGTGGCCTCATTAATAAAGGTCTTGTTATAGCCTGTTATCGAGACGCGAGGTTTGGTGCCCGTCTGTTCATAGATACGATAATCGTCGTTGCGCTTGGTGAAAGCTAGAAAAAGGGCCACAAGGAAAGTCATCATCACCAGCCAGTGGGAGATCCAGATGTCAGTTGTCAGACCACCTGCCAACACACGCATCACGAAACCAACAGCGATAATAGACACATCCAGGATGGCAATCTGTTTCAAACGGATGCAATAGGCAAGGTTCATCAGCCAGTAACCCACCACTACCATAAATAAATAAGGTGTGTTGGGACTTTGAGCCATTGGTATCAGTGCCAAGGCACCAAGCATACAGAGTATCATCATCGCGTAACCGCCTTTGATAGACACTTTCCCAGAAGCTATTGGGCGATGGCATTTCTTCGGATGTAGACGATCCGCCTCCACATCCCTCAGATCATTGAAGCAATAGATACTGCTCGAAACCAGACAAAATGAGGCAAACACCACCAATGTGGGCCAGAAGAATTCTGGCTTCAACAGGTTGTTGCTGAAGAAAATCGGCGCAAAAACAAACATGTTCTTCAGCCATTGCAGCGGGCGTAACAGTTGGATATACTCTATCATTGCGCTGCAAAGGTAGTGCAAATTGAGAGAAATACAAAATAAAATTTAATTTATTTTTATTTCCGAGATGCAGCCTACCTTCGAACGAAGTTCAAAGATACGAATAAGCGAGTGATTTTCCAAATTTATTTGAGAAAATCCGAGTGTAAGTATCTTCGAGCGAAGCTCAAAGGTAGTGTGAAATTTGTGCATTTATCAATTGTTGAAATTTTCATTCAGTTTTTGCATTTCTCTATACATTCCTACATTTTCTTTGTATCTATCTGTTTATCTGTTAATTAAACAATGTATAGAGGTATAAATGACAAGTTCGTCTATACATCTTTTATGAACTACGAGTTGTTCATGACGTCTTTTCGGCTCATTCAGAAGTCATCTCCAATGGAAAGATGACTTAGTTTCATAGGTGTTTCTAACTTCGAAACATTTTGTTTCTGCCTTTGAAACAAAGTGTTTCTATAATTAAAACAAATTGTTTTCATAACTAATATAAACAAGAAACATATTGATTAACAGCTATTTAGTTTGCATTTTTAATTATTAATAGCCATTATCACATTCTATGATGTATAGCTTCTAAATGCATTCAAGCTCTATACATCATGTAAATATCATATTTTCAATAAGATATAAGCATTATGTAGAAATGTATAGTGTTTTATTACTCTTAATCAGAGTTAGAATTTACTTGATTCACATACTCTGGTGAATTATTGGAAAAGACAACAAAAATAGCTCTAATATTTGGAATTCTCACTATTTATTTGTACTTTTGCCCCATCAAAGATTAATAAAGAATGACAGATACGATTACTATATATCATGGTAGCAATGTGGTTGTAGAGAAACCACAAATCCTAATATCAGGGTTTTATAAAGACTTTGGCTATGGGTTCTATTGCACAAACATAGAAAAACAAGCCAAGAAATGGGCTCTAACAAAGCGAGGTGATAGTCGTATTTCTATCTATAAATATCAGCCTAATAAAGAATTAAAAAATATTTCTTTTCCTAAGATGACTGATGAGTGGTTGGATTTCGTTGTAAACTGTCGTCGCGGTATTAAACATGACTATGATATTGTAGAAGGTCCTATGGCTGATGACCAGATATGGGATTATGTTGAGGACTTTATGGAAGGAAATATCACAAGAGAAGCTTTCTGGGTATTGGCAAAGTTTAAGTATCCAACACATCAGATTGTTTTCTGCACTCAAAAATCCTTGGAATCAATTTCATTTGAAAACAGTTACAGCCTATGACAAACATATTCTTTCCAGAGGAACAAATCAGCACAGATGATCTTTACTTCGTATGTTATATGATTGAGAGGATTGCCAGAAGAATTAAGCAACCCAACAAATATGTTGCAAATGTGATGGGGCATGACGAGTTGGTGAATAAGTTATCTTTGGCAGATACACTCCACTCTGAAAATCCGTTGGCCGTAGAATCTGCCTGGATAGATGAGTACAATTTGCAAACAGGAAACTATGATGTGACAGAAGTAGATATCACGCTCTGTTCGAAAATTCCGACAGCCACTCAAATGGGGAAAGTCTATAAAAGGCTTATTCTCAACACTCTCCAGCCTGGGGAAGACTATGCAGATGGAATCCTAAGAGTTTATAATAATCCCATTTGTGAGACTATTGATAATTACAACAGTAGTGCGTATTACGAGCCATCTCCATATATAGCCCGCAGTTATTTTGCAGGTGGTTTCTCATAATCTATATGCAGAGAATTAGCTGGATTTTGCTCGCAATGGGCTTCGTTCTCTGTGTGTCGGCTCAAAAGGAAGAGTACCAGTTGGTGTGGAGTGATGAGTTTGATGTTGAGGGAAAACCTTCTATAGATTGGAGCTATGAATCTGGCTTCGTGCGCAATGAAGAGTTGCAGTGGTACCAGTCTGAAAATGCATACGTCAAAGATGGATGCCTGGTGATTGAGGGCAAAAAAGAATGCTTCAACAATCCCCATTACGAGGCTGGCAGCAGCGATTGGCGCAAGAATCGTGAATTCATTCATTACACGTCGAGTTCGTTGACGACAAAATTCAGCCAACAGTTCCTTTACGGACGTTTTGAAATCAGAGCCAAAATCCCTGTGGCTTCAGGTGCTTGGCCTGCCATCTGGTTGCAGGGCATCAAGTGGGAATGGCCCAATAATGGGGAAATTGACATCATGGAGTATTATATCAAGGATGGGCAACCTTCGATTCTTGCCAATGCCTGCTGGGGTTCACCTGAGCAATGGAAAGGTGTTTGGGATTCAGCAGCGATTCCCTTCAGCTATTTTACGGAGAAGGATCCCTATTGGGCCGATAAGTTCCACATTTGGCGCATGGATTGGGACAAAGCGTTCATCCGTATCTATCTCGATAATGAGTTACTGAACGAAATCGACCTCTCGAGGACTCAAAATCAAGGTTGTGATGGAAACACGGAGAATCCCTTCGCCAACGATGTAGTAGGTTTTAAACATTACCTTCTCCTCAATCTCGCCATCGGCTCCAACGGTGGCAAGCCCGATGATTCCCAGTTCCCACTCCGTTATTATATCGATTATGTGAGAGTGTATCAGTAATGCGTGTGATCCTACTCTGACTCTCTCACAAACCTTTTTACTCGTTCGTCAATAATTCGCAAGTATTTCCTTTTCATCTTGTCATTCAGGAAACTATTTCCAACAAGTTTCGTGGTCAGCTCAGGAATAACCATATACTTGTCCAACACTCGCTTGATTCTCTACCTCCCTAAAGTTTACGGAGCCTATCATATCAGTACCAACGGTAGCCATCAGCATACCGAAAAAGTCTTTTTCGTCAATACGCTGTTCCCTGCAAATCACTTTCCTGTTTGCTCCTTCGGGGAGTAAGTTTGTGAAAAACGGGAACAGATAATCTGCTTCATATACCTCCTTCCTTTTGGGCAGCGTCAGCGATACTGGTGGCATATCTGAAGCAACATACGTCTCTGTATAGACAAACGTATAGCCTTTGCCTGGATTTAGCTCCGTCAGCAATCCAGCCTTCACATCATTTACATATACTTCGAGTTGTCTCATAAGCTAATTTATTTGATTGCCCTAATACGGAACTCCATTTCCAGTCCCAGCACCTCTATGATTCGCATCACGGTTTTCATCGAGGGATTGCCTGCGCCTCGCTCAATATCCTTCACTGTAGCCAGGCTGATACCTGCCATTTCCGCTAAGTCTATTTGGGAGATTCCCAAGACACTTCGACGCTCTTTGATCACTTCTCTTAGATTCATAAAAGTATGTTATAATCAACTTTTGGTTGCAAAGATAAACATTAATTTTCAAATTTCCAAGAAAAGTCTAATAAAATATACTTTTTGTTCGTTTTTGACAAGAATTCCCGTTCATGGAGATTATTTATCTATAAACGATACTAAAAACAAGCGTGCAGACTTGGAGGTCTGCACGCTTGATTTCTATTTCACAGCAACTTTCTTGCCATTGATGATGTAAATTCCTCGAGGCAATCCTTTCAGGTCATAGGCCTTCGACTTCACTTTTCTGCCTTGCAGATTATAAATGTCAAAGGGCTCGCCTTCTGTTACATTGACGCCATTAATGCCAGTTAATGTAGATATTGGCACTATATGTTTGAACTCACACCAGACAGGTGCTGCCTTGTAAAGATCGACACTGCCATCAGGAACATAAAGGACGCAGGTGGTTTTATCAACTCCTTCGAAAACAGAAGCTCCGTCACTTCCACGAGTACCAGCGACAGCCAAACTAATCGGTGTAGTTATATACACTGTTATTGACTTCAGATTCGAGCAACCTTTGAAAGCTTTGTCGCCAATAGTGGTGATAGAACTCGGAATAGTCACAGCAGACAGATTCGTGTTGTTTTCAAAAGCATTTGCTCCAATCTCTGTAACAGTAAAGGTCTTGCTATGATAGGTTACTGTTTCAGGAATAGCAAACGCTCCACCCACATCCTTGTCATCAATAATGGTAACGGTAGGCGTTGTGCTTCCATCACTTCCTGTTGAGGTTATCTGATAAGTAGCCGGATCGTCTTCATCCTTGGAGGTATCACCTCCAGCTACGAATTTCAAAACTAATATCGTCAACTTACCATTTTTATGAGTGATTTTGTAGTTGGCAGCTTCTGCCCCACTGACATTGATGGCATAATCACCAGGCTTACTACCGACGATAGCACTACATCTCAAGATTGGCTTCTTGGTTAATACAGCTTCCGTCTCTTTATTAACAAATCCGTCATATTTGACAGTGAATTCAGGTATTGTTTCACCCTCGAAAATCTCATAATTATCTGCAGAGATTGTCAGTGCAGCAGGGGTAATTGTAAACGTCTTACTACCACTCACTTTAAAATTGCCGCCCTCTTTATCTGTTACTGTAACAGTAGCTGTTCCAGCATTTTTGTTGTTTGAATAGCTAACTGCATATTCACTTCCTTGGACAGTCATATTATTCCATGTTACAGTTACAGTTGGCTTCATCTCACCACCATCATACGTATAACTGCTTTGACTCAAAGAGAAAGAATTAATTTCCTTTGGCGCGATGGTTGCCTTAACTGAATCTATTTTAGTGTCACTATGATTGGCATCGCCCTTCACTCTATAATATATCTTATAATCGCCTGCATTTTTCCCAGTTGGAATCGTCTCGCTAAATGTTTTTTCATCTTTGCTAAGACTATATTGTACATTACCAGTATTTGATGCACCCGCATTAATCAAGGCTTGATCAGTGCCACTATAAATAATATTAGTCTGGGCAGTTGGCGCTTTAGTCAGACTACTTGCTGCACGTGTGATCTCGAACGTCTTACTACCACTGACAATATAATTGCCACCATCCTTATCGGTGATTATTACGAGAGCTTTTTTCCCAACATCCTTATTATTCTCATAGCTAACGGTGAAATCTTTTTCTTTCGTGAAAACTATCTCACCATATTTTACAGTTACAACTGGTTTCTTCTCACTGCCATCATAGGTATAGCTATCTGGAGTCAAAGTGATTTCAAGCTCTTTCGATGTCAGTTCCTTAGGAGCGATAGTAACTGAAATCGATTCACTGATTGCAGAGTTATTATAATTATTATTACCCTTGACCATGTAATATACCTGATAGGTTCCTGCATCAGTTCCTGTAGGAATATCACCTTCAAAATTCTTTCCATCCTTGCTATATTCCAAAGTTCCTGGAGCGGGTTGTTTGAGAGAGCCACCATTAATCAATGCCTTAGAAGTACCGTCATAGACAAGGCCATTTATAACAGACGGTTCCCCTTTTTCTTCAAACAGAGTTTCAAGAGCGACATCTGCCTTTTTTATCTCGAACTTTGTACTGTCTTTTTTAATTATATAATTACCATCTTCCTTATTATCTTCGATATAAACTTTTGCTTCTGTTCCCGCATTGACATTATTCCCGTAGCCAACCTTGTATTCTTCCTTTGGAATCAGTGTTTCAATATTATCTATTTTTATATATACTGATTCGACTTCAGGTTTGTACTCATTCCCATTATATGTATAGCCGTTTTTATTCTCCTTTAACGTAATGGTCAGTTTGTCAATCGGTCTGGGAGCTATGGAAATACCTACTATTGAATCAGGCTCAGTGTTATAGTGTTCAGTAACACCATCCACCCTATAATAGACTTTATAAGTTTGAGCATCTTTTCCTTTAATCTCAGTAGAATAATTCTTCTTATCCAGAGAATATTTCAATGTGCCAGATCCCTCTTTCAAGTTTACATAATTGATAAGATCCTGATCATCGTTATTAAAAATAATATCTTTTCCTGTTGGTGCTGTTGTTAGATTATAGCTCACATAAAGGGTAGAATCTTTAGCTGGCATCGCCTCAAAGGGCTTAATAATGGTATATGATAATCCTTCTTTTTTCAAATCTTTATCTGGATGACTAACCTCACACCCATAATATAACGAATCGCTATACAGCACATCTGTTGTTCCTTCTGCCATATAAATCCGTTGATATTTCAACGAGCCGACAATCACAGAATCTTTATTAGGCATGATTATAGGTTCGTCCTTCCAGCCTGAGAATGCTCTTCCCTTAGGATTGTCATCAGCGTTGGGGTCTGCATGATGGTCAACTGGTGTTCCAGGTTTAAGGGGAATTTCATCAATAACTCTATCGTCTAACTTGTAAGTAAGCTTAGGTGAAGAAGCTATAGTTTCTATCTTTTCGAATTGTGTCCAAATTTCATGATCCTTAAATTGGTCTGCATTTTTTACGCATAGAGTCGCTTTATTGTAAATATCAGTGAAAGTGCTTTCTCCTACAGATGGCGGGGTCTCACTTTCAATGGTAATCATTTCCACATTTCTACATGAAGAAAATGCAAGATTTTCCAGAGTATTAATAATGGGTAATGTAATTGCTTTTAGATTATCACAATGAGTAAAAGCATTAGTACTAATTTCTAAAATATTGTTCAATGCAAGTACTATCAAACTACCACACGATGCAAATGCATTTATACCAATAATCGTTGTGGAAGTAGGAAGTGTGAATGATTCCAGGTTTGAACAGCCCGAAAAAGTATATGCAGGCAATACAGTTAATGACATTTCCTTATCAAAAACAATTCTTTTCAGATCAACACATGACTGGAAGACACTCTCATCCATTGTCTTAATATTACTGGGTAATGTAATCTCTACAATACCGCAAGAATTAAAGGCAGATTTGCCTAATGTTTGTAATCCTAAGGGCAAATGGTCTATGTTATATTTTGTACAGCCTTCAAATGCAGATACTCCGATCGTTGTAACTTTACTCGGTATGTCTAATGTGCTTAATTTTGAACATCTATAGAACATCTTTTCTGTTATTTCTGTTAGAGCAGCAGGCAATATAACCTTTTCCAGATCCGAACAACCTTCAAAAAGCGCAATGCCGATATTCGTCGTAGCATTGGAAAGATCAATCTCTGTCAAATTCTCTGCTCCATTGAATGCATTAGCTCCAATGGAATCAATAGTGTAAGAGTCACCTTCGATTACAATCGCTGAATTGATTTTAACAATACCAGGATTTTCAGAATGTTCATATCCGGTAACTTTGGCTTTTGGTGTGTCTGAGTCTGAACTTAAAAAATACTTTACGCCAAGATCATCGCCACCAGTAGAGATATATTCTCTCTCAAAATGACCTTTTATGACTAAGTCATCATCTGGCATTAGTGAAGGAATCTCGTCATCCCATCCCGCGAAATCCCAACCTTCTCTGGTAGGTTGTTCTTCAGGAGTCGGGACTGGCTGGCCAACTTCAACATTTTTAGAATAAAATACCCCACCATCTACATAATAAGTGATTGTATGTTCCTGATATGTTGTTGGATTGAGTTCCGTCCATGGCGATTTGTCATAACCACTCGTTTCGCCTTTCGGAATGTATATCTTTATACTTTCATAACCATAGAAAGGATTTACCGAAGATTTCGGGGCCGTCGCTGTGTTAGAATAGATTTTAAGACTTTTTGAGCCAGAGAAGACCCAATCACTAGAACCAATTGTTAAGTTTGTCACCTCTTCTGGTATGAAAAGATCGGTAAGATTGGTACAATCCTTAAATGCACAGTTTCCTATCGTCTGAATGGTTTTTGGTAACGTTAATTCTGTAAATCCCTTACACCCCTCAAAGGAATTTTCATCAAACTTTACCAAATTCTCCCCTTCTGGCAGACTTGACAATGAAGAACAACCTCGGAATGATCGATTACCTATTGTTGTTGTTGCTTTTGGAAGTGTTACTTTTTCTAGATTGGTACAACCATCAAACATTCGATATGACAAAACAGTTAAAGGTGCTTCTATACTAACAAATTCCAAGTTTGTACACCCTTGAAAGGCCTCATTATCTATGGATATAATATTCTCTGGAATAATGATACTATTTAGTTTTGTATTATGAAAAGCATTAGTCCCAATCGTTTTCAGTGACGATGGAAAGTCGATTTCTGACAGTTTGGTACAATCATAAAAAGCATCTGTGCCTATATTTATTACATTATCTCCCGCGAAAGTAACCTTTGTTAGATTTTTAAATCCCCTAAATGCATAAGGTTTCACATCATTACTGACAGCAACTTCTGTTAACTGACTTTCACGATTATTAAGCCATACCTCTTTGGCATAAACTATAGGATTGCTGGAGGAACTCTCATATGACATCGTTGTCAAATGAATCATGTCGGCATAAAAGACCTTATCAAAACCAGAACATTTATTAAAAGCTTCATTGCCTATGGATGTTACATTTCCTGAAATGTAAACTGCGGTAATATTTTTGATTCCATAAAAAGCATATGCGTTAATACGACTGACATTTTGACCAATTTCAATGGTTGCCAGTGATTCTTCACTATTCTTATATAGTTGTGCATATGTATTTGATAATGGATTGGCATACGGGTTGGCAAAGGTGGTGGTACATATGTCATTTACAGATGCAAATATGACTTTTGTAAGACCAGAACAACCGTAAAATGCATTTTTACCGATTGACTTAACACTGGCAGGAATGCTGATGGAGGTTAAATCTGAGGCATCCTTAAACGCATTTTCTCCGATTTTTGTCACATTATAGACCTGATCACCTTCACCAGTATTCACAGTCACAGTTGGTGGAATGTTAATTCCACCAGAATAGGGGGTTAAATCAGCAATATTAGGAACGGGACATACTTCTACAGTTTTTTCATTTTCATCGATGATTTTGTAATATACACCATCAACTTCAGTTTGGGCATTAGCGAATGTCGAAACAAGAATGAGCAGTACGCACAAAAGGTTTATTTTTTGAATTCTAACCATAACACAATATCCTTTAATATATTCTTTAAGATGCAAAGATATTAAAATTAAGTGAAATTACAAAGAAAAAGCACAAAATTAACACTTCTGATAATCAACCCCAAAGAGATAATGTCCAAGAAAATGATTAAGGCGAATTACATAGCTGGTTAATAAAGTCACAACCAAGACCAATAATGAGACACATATGATTACAACAAATTCTATTATACCACTATCAAAAGCCTGCAACTGATCAGCATAAGACATCAGGAAACGAGGCAGGAAGAAATAGTGAAGCATATAGATATCAAGTGTTCGTGTGCCAACATATTGCAGAGGCTTTGACAGGTGAATCCGCTGAAGCCACGAAGCAGAAAGACGGAAGAAACAGAATACCATTATCATGCCAGTGATGCCTCCCACATAGAATCTTAATATCTCATAAATCAGATGATCCTTGTGGGGCGTTGAGGCCACAAAAGCAAAGATGGCTGTAATTAGTATAATCACTGCAGGTTTGTCCGTCCATCGGACAAATGCTTCAAATTGCCTTCTAACCCATGCTCCAATATAGAAAAAAAGGAAATAGCGCCACACAACTACACTCAGAAAGCCCAGCAACTTGATAGCATATAATTCCCAGCCGGCGGCTGAAGACAGAATCACATGATAATAACGAGAATATATAAATGATCCTAACGCTATCAACAAAGCGACTCCAAAGTCCCATTTCCGACAAAGCCTTACGGCTAACATATAGAGGATGAAAAACTCAAAAAGCACAAATGTAAACCAGTAGCCACCTTTCAGAGCTCCCAATTGATGAAAAAACTCTGGTGGTGGAGCCAACAAAAAAAGGAAAATGAATGTCGGCACTAACTGTACCATCATCTTTCGACGGGCAACCTTCCAAAATGGTTTACGAGCCATTGTCTCAAACAGCCATCCGCTGATAAAGAAGAAACATGGCAGGCGAAACAGGAAAAACACCGCATTGAATCCCAACAAGGAATCGCCAAAACAGAAATGACAGATATGCGAATAGATGACAAGAATCATCGTGAATCCTCGCATCGCATCAATATATTCTATCCTCTGTTTTGCCATTATGCTTGCAAAGATACAGAATTATTCACAATATATCACCAATAAATTTGTTTTTTTACTCACTTAATCGTATCTTTGCATCATGAAAGAGAGATTAATATGGATTGATTGGGCAAAGGCACTGGCTGTTTGCTGCGTGGTATTCTGTCACCTGCCGCAATCGCAGGATTGGTTCTACTATCGATTCCTACAAGCTAACATTATCATTATATTCTTCTTTATCTCCGGCTACTTGAAGAAAGATCATGGTAGTGACAAGGCCAACTGGCAGAAATACTGGAGCAGCCTCATCCTGCCCTACCTCATTTACAACGCCATTGCCTATCCTTATTGGCTCATGAAATTCTACATGCTCAATGGTAGCATGCCTAATCTCTTCCAAGCCATGCGCCCCATCTTTGGCGCCCTACTCTTCGAACATGAGAACGCTTTCTGTGAACCACTGAATGGGCCATTGTGGTATATCCCCGCCATCCTCTTGATGCATATCACCATCGACCTTTGCAGAAAAATCCGCTATCTGCATCAGATTATGATAACGCTCTGCGTCCTCTCCGTCATCCTCTACGCCGCCAACAAATACTACTATTTTGCTCCTAATCTGACTCCGATGGGTATTCTCAGGCGCTTACCTTTTTATTATATCGGGTATGTATTCGGGCAGAGACAATTATTCAGAGATTCTAACATACGTCGAAACCTTATCGGCTGCGTCGTCTGCTTATGCCTCAGCATTATATTCTTCCGTTGGCATCTCCAAGCCTTCAGAGCAGGAGAACACATCTTGCATATTGCCCTATTCTATCCGTCTAATATTTGTTTCCTCTTTGGCGTGCTTTATGGTTGCAAGCTACTAAACGACTGCAAATCGCAGGCCATTATCAACCTTTCCATCGGAACACTGGCTGTGATAGGACTGCATGTACCACTCATCAGTTTAGCCAACCAAATAATTGTGTATCTCTTCACTATTGAGGGTACATTATGTTATACATGGTATGAAGCTTTACCACTTACCCTTCTTGTCGTTGCAGTTATTTATACTTTACCAGATTGTCTTCAGTATCCTCGTAATAATCAGTCTTGTGGAAGATTCGCGTAAGTCCCCTTCCTTGTATCTTCATGTGCTGAACGAAGCTTTTCCAAAGGGATTGTTGTCCGATGGTACCATAGCCTGTAATGGCACAAACACGACGATCACGCAAGAAGACAATCTTACCATATTTCTTCAGCGCCAAAGCCATTGCGCCATCCTCTCCACGTATAATATCCACCCGATAACCTTCTTTCCTGCCTATTTCTGCCTCATAGGCAAATACCAAGCCACGTACACTCAGTTCTGGACGTTTAAAATGTTGAATCCATAAGAACAGATCACGTCCCATCTCGTAAAGACGCAACCCTAATTTGGAATGTTCTGAATCAGGAAAATAACTCCAAGTGGCAGACACTGCCACAACACCTGGTTTCATCAATTGTTCCAGCATCAGTTCATAATACATCGGTGGATAGAGGGTATCGCTATCCACATCAAAATAATACTTACCTTTTGCATGTTCCAAACCACAACGACGGGCATAACCACATGAGTGCTGATACTCCGTGTAATAAGGAATACCAGACTTCTCATATACCTCTGCGGTATGGTCTTTTGAATCATTATCGACACCGATGATCTCTACAGGATATTTGCATTTGATCTCACTGATAGCCCAAAGACAAGCCTGCAGATGCGTCTCTTCGTTGTAGCCAATCACTACAATCGAAGCGACAGGGTTCTCACTCTGCAACGCTGCCAGTCGCTCACGAGTGCCATCAATAATCTCCTGAGGAACTTCACTAAACGGTTTTCCGTATATACTGAGATATTTATCGTACCAGTCTGCCATGATCTAAATAAAACATTAACGATTAAAAAAAAATCAAATGAGTCCTTTCTTTTTACCAAAACTTTTTATCAAGTTGACAGTGACAGCAGGCGGTAATATACCCAACAAATACAACGTCAGACTTCTTAAACGCCATCCTTTCATCTTCAGTATATCAATAAAAGAAAGAGGAAAACGCATAATATTACGAATCTCACGATTTGAGAAGGATGGTGAGATCACCTTTTCATCTTTCAAAACGGTACATGCCATATAAAGATGTACCTTCATCACCTTTAGCATACGCTTATGGAAATAGGGCATTTTTCGTAAGCGATAACTTTGGTCCTTCACCTCCTTCATCACTCTTATCGTCGCCAATATTTCGGATTTATCTATATGAGAACGCACTTGATAATTAGACAACGAGCCACTACGACAATAATAGAAATAAGTAATATCATGCAATAGCACAGCACGTGTGATATAAGTGGGCAGATCCATCGTGAATGTAAAATCTTCCAAGTAATTAGTGGATTTAAATCTGAGATTGTTTTTTCTCAGTACATCTATCTTCACTAAGAAATTCCAGGTGGTACCTTGCAGATTATCATATTTACTATATGCGAATTCGGCAAATTCATGCTCTTTCATAAACTGAATAGAAGAATAACGGTTTTCCATTCTCGTCAGTTTTCCATCATATAATTCCACTCTTTCATATGACCCATATACGATCTCGGCATCATATCTCAATGCATTTTTATAAAGTAATTCTATCGTATTAGGCGTGATATCATCATCAGAATCCAACATATACAGATACTTGGTCCGAGTTTCATCAAGGATACGGTTACGGGTCTCACCAATACCCATGTTATGGGGTTGTCTGACAATGCGGATATCCTTACCACGTGGATGCGTCTGTTGGTATTCCTTAACGATATCAATAGACTTGTCCGTTCCGCAATCATCAAGAATCAGGAACTCTATACTATCAAATGTCTGTGCCAATGCCGAATCCATGGATGAACGGATATATTTTTCGACATTATAAACAGGTATTCCTATTGTGACTTCGTATGACATGTCAGAAATTTTGACAAAGATTCTTAAAAAAATTATTCCATTGGGGAATGATTTTACCTTTAGTAAACCGTTGGGAAGACAGAATCGCATTCTGACCCATTTGTTTTCTCAAGGTTTCATTTTCCATTAACAGACACAACTTATCTGCAAAGGCCTCAACATCATAGCAATCAATCAAGAATCCATCTTTTCCATCTGTGATAATTTCAGACGGACCATAAGGACAATCAAAAGCTATAACGGGAATGCCACAGCTCATGGCCTCAGGCATTACCAAGCCAAAAGGTTCATAGACAGACGTCAGGACAAAAACAGAACCTTCCTTATACTTTTCCAGAATATTTATCGTCTGAGCATGGGGATATACCTGCTTGCCCCGGGGGATCAAACTCTTATTCTCTGGCAGATCTGCCCCCTCCCCATAAAGATCCAATCTCCAATCAGGATGACGTTTTTCAACAATACGCCAAATAGCATCCAGGTACTGATAACCTTTCTGTGGATCTAGTCTTCCTACGAATATCACACGTTTCGCTTCACAATCACTATAGACACCAGTATCGTTCATCGTCACGATATTGGGAATAATAGACACATTGGGATTGACTTGCTTCCATTGTTCAGCATCTCCGTGTGTCAAAGCGACAATATGATCAGCCTTCTTCAAGGCCCTTGTATGGAAGAACCATTTAATGCGATTGCTGATGGTCATCTCTTGCATGTGAAAAGGACGTTTGAAAATACCATGACTCTCCACCACCAGAGGCACTTTCCCTTTACACTTCAAAATATAATCTACAAATTCAGAAGCATTGGACACAAGGATATCTGGTCTCTCTGCCTCCAATAGGGCATACATCTTTCTTTCGAACAATTTAAGCAATTTACAATAAACCCAATATCGCATCAGGCCTTGATGCTGATACTGTTGTACAAAGCGAATACCAAGATCTATATGTCGTACGTTCTGATTCAGAGGATAAGGGATCTTGTGCTTCCCCTGATCTGTCGTTACCAAGCATATCTCATAGCCAGGAATGTCAGACAAGGCATTCATCTTATCTGTCCAAACACGTTCAAATCCACCCCAAACTGCAAAGACCTGACTAACATATAGTATTTTCATATACATTCTTCAAACTTTATAATACCCTCTTTATCTTCCCCAACAAACGAACCGTCAAAATAAACAACGGAACGGGTAAGAGGGGAATCAGCCACAGCACGATATTTATCATGCGCATATGACCGAATCTCAGTATATCGAAAAGTCGCAGCGGATACTGCATTATCTGACGCATTTCGTCATTTGTAATGGAAGGCGTGATTCGTGTTTGATACTTCAAAACATAACACACAATATAGAAACTGAACATCTGTAGTGCACGGCATAAGTTCGGAGCATATGTCTTACTACGGAACTTGTAGCACTGCGATTTCAAATAATCGATCGTCGATGCATTCTTAAGGACTTCATTACGCTGAAGCAATTCACGATCTTGATAATGTGACAGGGAATTGGGACGAAATATATAATGGTAGGTGACATCGGGCAATAGAACAACCTTCTGTACCTTTGTTGCCATATCGTAAGTAAACGCCACATCTTCCCAAAACATCGTATCTATAAACTTCATTTTACAATTCCTCAAGAGTTCTATTCTCATCAAACAATTACAGACCGATACCTGAAAACTGCGATACTGTGAGAATACGTATGTTGCGAACTCATCCGGAGCATTAAAACTTTGCAGGGGATATTGGTATTGTACAGCCACATTGTCGTGCATGGTATCTATTTTTTCATATGAGGCATACACTGCATCTGCCTGATACTGTTGCATCGCACGCATGAGAATGGTGATTGTCTCTGGCTCAATGATGTCATCGGAATCCAAAAAATAAAGGAATTCACCTTGGGCATGTTCTATGATGAGATTGCGCGCCACCCCTACACCAAAATTCTGACTATTATATATAATGTGAATATCCTTTCCCCGCTGATGTTCACGCTGAAAACGCTCTACTGTCTCAATCGTTCCGTCATTGCCATAGTCATCCACAACCAAATATTCGATGTTGGCGAATGTCTGATTGAGAACTGACTCCATCGTTTTTTCAATGTAGTCAACAGTCTTATAGGCAGGAATTCCTATGGTAACATCATACTTCATCCTTGTACGGAGAACATATTCAACACTTTCTCAACGATCGGGCCCATATCATAATACTTATATTCTGCTAACCTGCCACCAAAGATGACAGCATCTTCTTTCTGGGCTAAAATCTCATATTGTTTATACAAATTTGTATTCTTCTCATCATTGATGGGATAATAGGGTTCCATTCCGTCAGTCCATTCCACAGAAAACTCTCGACTGATAACAGTCTGAGGATTTTTATAGACATCATCGGCAAAAGACTCGAAATGCTTATGTTCTATGATTCGGGTATATGGAACCTCTGCATCCGTATAATTGATCTGAGCTAATCCCTGATAATTGGGGGTATTCAAAGTCTCGATTTCAAATCTAACGGTGCGATATTCAAGTTTACCATATTGATAATTATAGAATTCATCAATCTTTCCTGTAAAAACAATCTTATCTGCCATCAACTCAAATTCTTTCCTATTGGCAAAGAAATCTGTATCTACTTTCGTCTCAATTCCAACTAATAATCCTTCTATGAGTTTATTATAGCCACCAATAGGTACACCTTGATAAATGTCATTAAAGTAATTATTGTCATAGACGAATCTCACAGGAAGACGTCGGATAATAAACGGCGGCAGTTCTGTACACCTCCTACCCCACTGTTTTTCAGTATAGCCTTTGACAAGACGTTCATAGATATCTCTTCCTACCAACGAGATGGCTTGTTCTTCCAGATTTGAAGGCGTTTTACCTTCCATTTCTTTTCTCTGCTCATCAATCTTTTTTCTAGCTTCTTCTGGTGTGAGAACACCCCACATCTGAGCAAACGTATTCATATTGAAAGGCAGATTATATGCTTTCCCCTTATAGAAGGCAACTGGAGACTCTGTAAATCGGTTAAACTCTACGATGGAATTGACGAAAGTCCATACTTTCTTGTTTGAGGTATGAAAAATATGGGGACCGTATTTATGGACATTGATACCTGAGACTTCCTCACAATATAGATTTCCTCCCAAGTTCGGACGCTTATCAATAACTAGACAACTTTTCCCTTGTTTATTGGCACAATAAGCAAAGACAGAACCAAACAGGCCTGAACCAACTATAAGATAATCATATTTCATCTTCTGCATCCTATTAACGAACTATTTTCGCTACAAAAATACGAAAATTACTTGCAATATACAACTATTTTGAGAAGATTAACAAAGAAAAAAAAGAAATTTATTACAAAAAGAGAATTAAATTTGGCAGAAAGAAAAATATAATGTACTTTTGCAGAGGAAATTATCATTTCTTCTCCTCATAATTAAACAAATAAAGATCTATGGATTGGTACGAAAAATATCTTAGCATTTACGAAAAGCCATTCAGTGAGGTTCCTCAGGAAATCATTGATAAGACTCATGATCAACTTGTCGCTCTTCAAAGCAATGATCCACTCATCTCAATTATCATTGTTGCCTATAATGAGGAAAAGCGTTTGCAAGCCTGCCTTTGGTCGTTGAGTGAAACCAAGTGTAAGTATCCTGTAGAATTTATCGGAGTAGATAATGAATCCAAGGACAGAACAGCCGAGATCTACCAGAAGTCAGGCATTCCTTTTTATACGGAGCACCAGCATACATGTGGTTACGCTAGACAATGCGGCTTGAATCAGGCAAAGGGCAAATATACGATGTGTATAGATTCTGATACGCTTTATCCACCTCAATACATTGAAATTATGGTTGAAAATCTCATGAAACCAGGCATTTCTGCTGTTGCTGCCATGTGGAGTTTTTATCCCAATGAGGAGCATTCCAGACTTCAACTCAAGATATATGAGTTTATTCGTGATATTTATATCCGCATCCAGAATATTAATCGACCTGAACTGAGTGTCAGAGGATTGGCTTTTGGATATTACACTGCTAATGCTAAGAAGGAGGGCTACAGAGTTGAAATTCTTCGAGGCGAAGATGGATCTATGGCGTTATCCATGAAGAAATATGGAAAGATTAAGTTTATATTTGACAGGCGTTGTCGTGTGATTACGGGATATGGTTCATTAAAAGAAAGTTCCATACTGAAAGCAATGTGGAATCGACTTAAGTTCTATGGAATCTCCAGACTATTCTATAAGACAGACCATTATAAAGATGCAGAAGATAATTTCTTGAAAAAAGACAGTTAACAGCTAATAAATTTTCTATATAGGTACGATGCCATCATTGATGGCATCGTTTTATTTAGGGTCTATTACATTTATAGGTTTATGAATACAATATTTAAAATCTATATATTTAACGAATAGCCATATTAACATAACAGACAAAGAAGAAGGCGACTTACCAAGCATCCATGTAAACAGATTCTGTTTTCGTGCTTTTTTTGCCTTAAGGATTTCGCTCAAAGACATCGGATGCCACATAACATGATGGATTTCAGAGTCTGTATAAGGGGGAACAATATCCTTTCTGCGTTTGACTATCTCATATGCAAAAGAAAAGTCATACATCATAATCTTAGCACAGCGTTTAGCATAATAAGGACGTTCTTTTAATTCCGTGCGATGCTTTGCCGTATCAAGGGCAGCGATAGACTTATCCATCTGTTCACGAGAAATCAGTTTTTTACGTTTTTCTTTAAATACTTTTTCCTCAATAAAATACTGATATGTTACATTGGGCAATAATACGACACGAGTCACATAGGTTGGCAAATCTACTGTAAAAGTAAAGTCTTCACCATATCCATGACCTACAGGTGTTACGCGCAAATGATTTTTCCTTATTATATCTAAAGAAATCAAATAATTCCAATTCATTCCTTGGACTCCAACATGATATGCATAAGTCGCATATTCATCTGGTTCTGTAAATACTCGGAATGGATATGGATATTGAACAGTACGTCTCTTGTCTTCATTTTCATACAAACGTTCATAACTTCCATAGACGAGCTCTGCTGAATATTCTTTAGCAGCATGATATAACAGTTCGATAGCATCAGGCGTTATTACATCGTCTGCATCCAAAGAATAGAAAAATCTGCCTTGTGACTCGTCAATCATACGGTTTCGAGCTGCCCCAATACCCATATTATGAGGCTGACGCACTATACGAATATCTTTGCCCCGTGAATGATTCTGTTGGTACTCTTTGACAATATCAATTGAAGAGTCATTACCACAATCATCACAGATGAGGAATTCAATACTCTGGAACGTCTGAGCCAGAGCAGAATCCATTGTCTGACGTATATGTCTTTCTGCATTATATACAGGTATTCCTATGGTAACTTCATAATTCATCCTATAAAGCATCAAATAAAGATTTCCACTTCTCAGCTATCTTTTCTATACTAAAGCGCTGAACATTTTCAATGGCTTTAGTTGCCATATTACTACGCATCTCTGGATGCTGAATCATCCAAATAATAGCATCGGCCAGTTTTTCCACATTACCATTTTCAACCAAGAGGCCATCCTCTCCATCATGGATGATAGCTCGTGGTCCCCATGGGCAATCAAAAGAGACCACAGGAAGTCCACATGACATAGCCTCAGTAATTACAAGTCCAAAGCCCTCAAACTTAGAAGAGCAGACAGCCAAAGAACTTTTTTCAAATTCATCTTGAATATTTGAAGAACGTCCATGAAGAATACAACGATGACGATCCATATTCAAAGAACTTATCATCTCCTCATATTGTGACCGATCTCCTTCACCAAATACCTCCAATCGCCAATCTGCAATGCTATTTTGGACAATGAGCCATGCTTTCAGTAAGAGATCGTAGCCTTTTTCATGACAATATCTTCCAACTGCAATGACACGCTTTTCTGTGAGTTTGCTTATATTTTGCGGAATGAAAGAAAGCGGGTTAGGAATGACACACACGTTATCAAGCTCCACCCAAGCTTCTTTATCTTTTTCTGTTAACACAACAAAGCGATCTAGCCTTTTAAGTTTATTGGTTAAATCATTCATCCATATTTTTGCAAAAAATCGCTTGATAAAGTTATCATCTTTGGAGTCAAAATTGCGAAAGTTTGCACGATTAATATGAATTTCACCAATTTTCTTGCTTCCGTCCTTAATATCATTAATAAAATTAATCTCACGACGCAACATACTGACAGTGATATCTGGACGAATACGCATAAGTTCATTTTTCAGCATCTTCTTATAGAGGTACTGTTTCTTCAAATATACGACAATCTTTTTTACAAATGAGCATGTCCACAATTCCTCAAAACCGATATTCAAATTAACAACCTTCACTTTATCAGAAAGCGGATAAAAAAGAGGTTTATCTGCTCCATCAGTCAATATGATGGTAATATCATAGCCAAAATGCTCTGCAAAATAATTAGCCTTCATCGTCAAGACACGTTCCATTCCACCAGCAAAATACAATGCAGGAGTGCAATAAACGATTCTGTATTGTTTTGAAGCCATATAATACCTGTTTTTATTTGGGCAAAAATACAAAAAAAATCGGAAATAGCAAATTATTCAGTATTTTTTTTTATCTTTGTGGCAAAATTAGGTTCAAATGGTTAAAGTTAGTGTTTTATTACCTGTTTACAATGTCGCACCTTATTTAGATGAGACCTTTGGATCATTGTTAAATCAATCGCTGAAAGAGATTGAAATTATTGCAGTAAACGATGGTTCAACCGATCAAAGTGAGTCAATTATCAAAAAATTTATGCAACAGGATTCACGGATTAGCTATTTTTACCAAGAGAACCAAGGCCAGTCTGTGACCAGAAATCTGGCACTTCAGCACGCAACAGGAAAATATATTTATATGATGGATTCCGACGATATATTACATGATCCTAATGCTTTACAAATCAGTTATGAATACGCAGAAAAGAACCAAGCTGATTTTATCTTTTTTGACGGAGACATCTTACAAGAAGAAGGTGCAGAGCATCTCTCATGGAATTACAAACGAACCCAACCTTTAGATGAGAACAAACAATATGGCGGTCATTTTCTCCTCAACCAGATGCTGGATACGAGTAAGCATATTTGTGTCGTATGGCTCTTGTTGATCAATCACGATTATCTGAAACGAATAGGATTAAGTTTCTATCCAGGAATCATCCACGAAGATGAACTTTTTACAACAAAGCTGACACTTCAAAGCAAGAAAATATATTGTCTGAAAAGAAGTTTTGTAAGACATCGTGTCAGATCTGCGTCAACTATGGGAAAGCGCTATTCAAAGCGAAACATCAATTGCTATCTGACAGTTATTGACGAATTATTCAAATGGCAAAACACTCCCATCATTCACAAATTTGCCAGATATACGCTTGGTAAAGTATTCTATACAGGACACTTAATACCCTTTTATGAAAAATTTGGCGTCTTTTGGAGAGCTGTGAAGTCTGGATATCTTAAATATATTGGTTGGAAGTCATCGCTTGTATTCTGGCTTAAATAACAACTACGCCTCATCAAGCACTTTCTGCATCAGAATTTTCCAAGAGAGGTTTTCTACTGTCTTCCGAATCTCCTCTGGCCGAAAATGATGATGATCGATAAAATCCAAAATCTGTTGGACATCTATTGGAGACTCATCTGGAGTAGCCTTGATAACATAAGGCTGATGATCAAAGTCACTATCCTGTTCGCTATAGATAAAAGGTATGCCACGAGTAGCATACTCGCGATTTTTCAGAGTCTTGATAATGGTGATACCACTTCGATGTCTTGCCAGACTGCCTATAGCGAAACAGCTCCGATTGAACACTTCATCCAACGCATCGCCAAATAACTGACCATGGAAAATAATCTTATCCTGAATACCATATTTATCTATGATGGCCTGCAAACCTGGATGGAAAGCATTTGCCTTATATCGTTCTTTAGGATGAACACCTCCTACAATATGGAAAAAGACCTGGCGCGGATTGGGCGTATTCTGATAATATTCTCCCAAACCAGCAATCAAGCGATCATAGCCATGCCATGTATGAACTTCTGCTACACCGACCAAATGAATGGAACCATCTGAGGGTATCTGATACTGATGAATCGGAATACTATCAAAATCGACCCCATTGCTGATGCGAATCGTGCGCTGTCCGAATATACGCTCCTCATCGGAGAAAGTCACAATGCCTGCCATCTCTTTTGAAAGTTGATGGCGAAAAAGCTGATCGATTTTCAACTCTAACTTTTTATTCCATGGAAGGTACGAGAATTCCTGATCATACGGATAGGTCGGTATTTCCATTACAATCTTGATACCTAACCGTCTCAATTTCTTAAAGAAACCAACCAATATAGGATTGGCATTCTGGTAGCTACGGGCATAGAAAAATTGAATGCCGTTGAGTTTGCAATAATCATAAATACAATCGTAATCTAATCGCTGACGAAGGGCTGCCAGTTTTCCAATTCCATAGTCACGAATAACTTGATCATCAATAAATCTGCAGCGATGACCTCTATCATCAAATCCATAAGTACATAAGTGAACCTCGTGACCATTTTCACGAAGTCCCTTCACCTGATAGCGGATCTTTTTGGTGATACCACTTGCTTCAGAGAAACCATGATAAACCAAGAAAAGTATCTTCATCTACTAATATTCTCTCGTTATAGATTCGATAATTTCAATTTTTTGTGCAAAAATAGGAAAAAATTTGGAATTACACAAAATAATTCCTATTTTTGTAATCTGAAAAGAAAAAAATCATGGATAGTGAACAAGTCAGGGAAAAGTTTAAAGGCAATCCGAAGCTGAAGAAACTGGTAGATTGGCTGATTATGAACCAGGTGGAGACAAGGCCTCGCTGGTATGTTAGGTTATTGGCACCCTTGTATCAGCATCGGGGGAAGCACAGCGTGATCCATCGTTCTGTAAGGATGGACACACCACCCTATCGTCAGTTCAGACTTGGAGACTACTCCGTGGTAGAGTCTTTCGCCTGTATCAATAATGCCGTAGGCGATGTGATTATAGGCGATCATACCAGAATCGGGCTGCATAATACGATTATCGGCCCTGTCACCATTGGCAGCCATGTAAACCTGGCACAAGGCATCACGGTGACTGCACTCAATCACAATTTTGAGGATACCAATAAACGTATTGACGAACAAGGTGTCAGTACGACACCCGTTACTATCGGAGATGATGTCTGGATTGGGGCTAATGCCGTGATCCTACCTGGTGTTCACATCGGCAACCATTGTGTGGTGGCTGCGGGTGCCGTAGTAACCAAGGACGTACCAGCGCATTCACTCGTGGCTGGTGTTCCTGCAAAAATCATCAAACAGCTATGAGAATAGGGATTGAAGCACAACGCATTTTCCGGAAAAACAAACACGGAATGGATTATGTGGTTCTTGAGGAAATCAAAGAGCTACAGAAGTCTGATACCAGAAATGAATATTTCGTTTTTGTGGCACCAGGTGAAGACCGTTGTCTTCAAGACAGCAAGAATGTGCATATCATACAGATTGGGAGCAACTTCTATCCGCTCTGGGAACAGTTCTCATTGCCACGAGCAGTCAATCAGTTGAATCTTGATATGCTTCATTGCACCAGCAACACGGCACCGATCCGTTGCAAGATTCCGCTTATCTTGACGCTGCATGACATTATTTTCTTGGAGCCACGAGACAAATCCAATAAATCATTCTATCAGGATATGGGGTGGCGCTACAGAAGATTTGTCGTACCTAGAATATTGAAGAAGTGTAAGCGTATTATCACCGTTTCGGATTTTGAATTCAATAACATCATTACCAAACTCCAGATTCCTGAGGAGAAGATGGTGATGATCTATAATGGCTATAATCAATGGTTCAGACCTGTTGAGGATACAGAACTGATCTACCAGCAATACATCGAGGAACCAGGCTATTTCTTCTTCCTAGGCAATACGGATCCTAAGAAGAATACAGAACGGACACTGATTGCCTACTCAAAGTATCTGGAATTGTCGGATGTGAAAAGGAAATTGCTGATGGCTGATTTAGACAAGGGGTATCTTGAAGAAATTATCAACAGAAATGATATTGGAAACATCAGAGACCATATCGTCATGCCTGGCTATATCAAGAATGCCGATCTGCCGTATATCTACAACAACGCTTATGCATTCCTCTATACTTCACTAAGAGAAAGTTTCGGTATTCCTTTATTGGAAGCAATGGCTTGTGGAACGCCTGTCATCACCTCCAACACCTCATCCATGCCTGAGATCGGAGGCCCTGAGGTCATCATGGTGAATCCCCAGAATACCCAAGAGATTACTGAGAAAATGCTCCTGTTAGAAAAAGACGAGGCGCTCTATCAAAAACAGAAAGAAATAGGCATCATCAGAGCCCAGCAATTCTCATGGACATATACAGCTGAACAGTTGCTGACGGTCTATGAAGATGTGTATAAACAAAGAGGTTAACTGAACAAATCCAAAGAGAGGTCTTTCGAAGGCTTCTCTTCTTTTTCTTCGATTGCATGCTCTTCCCTGAACTCTATCATCAGCTGGCGGGCATCGGGATTATTCTGCGTATTCAATCGATAATAGCCTCGACGATCCATACTCTCAATCAGGGAGGAAGGAGATTTGGAGTTTTTCAGAAGATACTGTTGGACATACGCACGGATCTCCTCCAGATTCGGCATAAAGAATAAAGAGGCATTCTTATTAAATACATGCTTGGACAGCAGCTGTACGCTGATGCCCTTTTCACCTACATCGGTAAGAATCTCCAATATCTGTCTGTCGTAAATCATCCGATTAAAAAAGGTCGGTAAAAAAGATTACCGACCTTCTTCTATCATTCGTTAAATTGTCTTATGCCAATGTAACTTTCTCTCCGTCGTTAGCGAGCTTACCCTCCTTGAAGAGCCAGCCGAGACCGAGCAGAGTCTCCTCCTCTGAAATTTTAGCAGCCTTAGCAATCTCCTTAACGGTGAGAGCCTTACCTGCTGCTGCAAGTGCCTGATAAACATCACCAGCCTTGAAACCTGCGTTCTCAGCGTTTACTGCGAAAACAGACTTAGCGGCGGCTGCCTTCTTAACTGTAGTGGTCTTCTTAGCTGCGGCTGCCTTTGTCTCAGTAGCCTTCTTAGCTGTTGCTTTCTTTTCTGCCATAATTCTTTTAAATGTTAATCCGTTATTCTGAAGTTTTACTTCTCTTAATCTTTTCGCGTGCAAAAGTAGCACTATTTATTCAGACAACTTATTGATATTTAAGTATTTTTGGCAAAAAGTAAATTATTCTTGATGTAAGTCAATACGCAACTGAAGCTCTTCCAACTGTTTCGGGTCTAACTCACCAGGTGCATCCAACATCACATCGCGACCACTATTATTCTTCGGGAAGGCGATACAATCACGAATACTGTCGAGACCTGCCATCAAAGAAACAAAGCGATCGAGACCGAAGGCAAGACCTGCGTGAGGTGGTGCACCATACTTGAAGGCATTGATGAGGAAGCCGAACTGAGCCATAGCGCGTTCAGGAGTGAAGCCCAAAATCTGGAACATCTTCTCCTGCAACTTGCCATCGTGGATACGCAGTGAACCACCACCAACTTCAACACCATTGCAGACAAAGTCATAGGCTACGGCACGTACCTTCTCAGGAGCCGTATCAAGCAGAGGAATGTCATCAGGATTCGGCATCGTGAACGGATGGTGAGTTGCCATCAGGCGCTGTTCTTCATCACTCCATTCGAAGAGCGGGAAGTCAACGATCCACAAGCAAACGAAGTTGTCCTTATCACGCAGTCCAAGACGATCACCCATCTCCAAACGGAGTGTACACAACTGGACACGAGTCTTATTGGCATTGTCGCCAGAAAGGATCAAGACGAGGTCGCCATCCTTGGCACCCATAGCCTCCTTGACTTTCTGCCAGACCTCAGGCTCATAGAACTTATCGATGCTTGACTTCACCGTACCATCCTCATTGAACTTCACATAAACGAGTCCTTTGGCACCTACCTGCGGACGCTTTACAAAGTCAGTCAACTGATCCAACTGCTTGCGGGTATAGTTGGCGCAACCAGGTACACAGATACCACCAATATAGGTAGCCTCATTGAATACTGGGAATGAACCAGTGCCTTTCAGCACGTCCATCAGTTCGACAAACTCCATACCGAAACGAAGATCAGGCTTATCAGAACCGAAACGACGCATCGCTTCATGCCAGGTCATGCGCTGCAACGGAGGAAGTTCCACACCACGTACCTCTTTAAATAAATGACGGGCCATATCCTCGAAGAGCTGGAGCACATCCTCCTGCTCTACAAACGACATTTCACAGTCAATCTGCGTGAACTCTGGCTGACGGTCAGCACGGAGATCCTCATCACGGAAACACTTGGCAATCTGGAAGTAACGATCGAAACCAGATACCATCAGTAACTGCTTCAAAGTCTGCGGAGACTGAGGCAGGGCGTAGAACTGACCCGGATTCATACGAGAAGGCACTACGAAGTCGCGAGCCCCCTCAGGTGTTGAGCCAATCAGAATAGGCGTCTCCACCTCTATAAAGTCCTTACCATCGAGGAAGTTACGAATCAGGATGGTCATGCGATGACGCAATTCAAGGTTCTTACGAACGGCTGCACGACGCAGATCGAGGTAACGGTACTTCATACGGATATCATCACCACCATCGGTATTGTCTTCTATCGTGAAAGGAGGTGTCAGACTCTCGCTTAACACATTCAATTCCTTTACCAGAATCTCAATATCACCCGTTGGCATCTTGGGATTCTTGCTCTGGCGCTCACTGACCTCACCTTTTATCTGAATACAGAACTCACGACCGAGTTTGTTGGCACGATCACAGAGAGCTGCATCGTCGGCTTCATTGAAAACCAACTGTGTCAAGCCGTAACGGTCACGAAGATCAACGAAGGTCATACCGCCCATCTTACGACTACGCTGTACCCAGCCAGCAAGTGTCACCACACTGCCGGCATCTGAGAGACGAAGCTCTCCACAAGTCTTACTTCTATACATATTTATTATAATTTTATTCTATTTGAGGTGCAAAATTATATAAAAAAGCCCAAACTAACAAATATATTTCTTAATTCTTAATTCTTAATTCTCAATTTTTTATTATCTTTGCCCCGAATTTGCAATAAAACGACACGAATATGAAGAAATTACTTGTATTGACTATGCTGCTCGTTTGTGGAATGACAACCGCATTCGCCCAGAAACCTGCCGAAATCAAGTTCGACAAACTGACACATAACTTCGGAACCTTCTCAGAGAAGAATCCCGTTGTAACCTGTGTCTTCACATACACCAATGTCGGTGAGGAAAACCTCGTCATCAACCAGGCCATTGCCAGTTGTGGTTGCACAGTTCCTGAATACACCAAGACGCCTATCAAGCCAGGTGAACAGGGACAAATCAAAGTGACCTATAATGGTGCAGGCAAGTTCCCAGGACATTTCAAGAAATCTATCACCGTCCGAACGAATGGCGCTGTTGAGATGACAAGACTGTATGTCGAAGGAGATATGACAGAAGCACAATAAGGAATCCCCGCTGAATGGGAGGGCACTGAAAAAGCCCCTCCGTTTGAAGAGGCGAGTTTGATAATTCATTAAAAGCAGATTGCATATAGCCGTTACATACGGATTTGCAATCTGCTTTTTCTATTTCAGTCTGTGGTCAGCA
>Ga0265300_10000196_pt1 | contig 66124 bp, 90 predicted proteins | sample AusTroGonzalo_MG_FD_193482 | JGI IMG/M metagenome (GOLD analysis project Ga0265300, IMG submission 193482) | Bovine rumen microbial communities from tropical cattle in Woodstock, Queensland, Australia - Gonzalo_03 | ecosystem: Host-associated > Mammals > Digestive system > Stomach > Rumen ... | reverse complement strand
AATTCAAATACGTCAAACAACGTCATCAACTTATCGAGCTCCGACGCTAGCAATATACCTTGCGCGACTCCTATACCCCTCAGTCACTTCCCTCGGGCTACCAGCCAATCACAATCGCGCCTCTCGACGCAGACTGGGACGTAGGTATCGAAGTCCTGCCTCTCGGCATTTTCAGCAAAAATACGGCCGCGCGCCTACTATATCAGGACTTCGACGCCCTGATCCCGCAGAACTTCAATGAAGAATCTCTCCGTCTTGTCTACAAAATCTTTTGGTAGAAATAGAACTATGTTCCGAGCACCCGCAATCGCTACATCGATTTCCGCGAACTCGAACACGTCTATAACATATTTGCGCTTTATTATGAGTTGGACCTCCCAGAGGATAATGAGTCATTTACCGAGTCGAATATCAGCGGTTTAATGAATGCACTAAAGTATTATGTACGTATGGCTGATCTCAGTGAAGCCTAGCGCGAGATTCTTGACATGAAATTAGAGAAGAAGAAAAATAGCGATATTGCTTATGACATAAATAAGAAATATGGCAAGGCATATACTGCTAATTATATCTCGACTATCTTTAGACAGAGGATTATACCGAAAATCAATGAAGCCGCGGAGTATCACGTAAAGATCATCGAGAATTTGTGTTTTCCAGAAGAGTTCAAGACGTGCTCTTGTTGTGGGAAGACCTTACTGCGTGACCCGATTAACTTCACACGGAAAACACGTAGTAAAGATGGATTCACTGCTCGGTGCAAGAAATGCGAGAAGCTAGCGAGATCAAAAGGAGATTAAGACAAGATGGAACACGACAATAATCAAAAGAATATTACAAATGGGGAATAGTTCATTAAGCTGATGTTGAAGTTGAATGGGGACGAACTCTGCGCCCTGTCGAAAATTTTGGGCATCCGCCTTCTCACGAACGAAATCGACCCCGAAACAAAACACGCCATCCCTAGAATGGCGGAAGACATCATTGATGACATTATTGTCCACTTCGGACAAATGGAGCGCAAGGACCGGCGCTGGTTGATTCGTTATCTCAAAAAGCAAACCAAAGGGAGATAATCGCTATGGCACTTGTACCAAAAATCCAACGTAAAACTAAATTTGTCTCTAAGAAATGTTCGATTTGCGGCGGGATCTTTGGGCCTGAGAGCTATGCGCCGACCAAATCTCTCTTTTATCCTGATGGGGTAATCCCTGTATGCAATGATTGTATCGATGGTATACTAGCGATGCAAGACGACTCCTGGACCATCGTAGACAAAGTTTGTCAGTTAGCTGATATTCCTTTTGTCCCGAAAGAGTGGGAGAGGTTGAGGGATATGGATGAGGCGAATGTATTTTATCGCTATGCTAATATTTTTTAGGGTTAGGAGTATGAAGGAATCGGATGGGGTGATTACTATGCGGCCTTCCAAAATTTAAAGCAATCTGGAAATATTGAGGATGAGCTTCCTGGCCTTGCGGATGAAAAACGACGTAAGTTGAAGGAAAAATGGGGCGGTAATTACGATGACGATGCGCTAGGCTATCTCGAATAGTTATTTAATGGTTTGATGACTACTCAGAATGTCAATGGCGCATTGTAGATCGACCAGGCTTTGAAAATCTGTAAGATGTCTTACGAGATCGATTAGCGTATTGCGGCCGGAGATGATTTTGATAAATTACTTGGATCCTATGACAAGATGGTCAAGGCTGCTGAGTTTACTCCAAAGAATGTCAAAAACATTAATGACTTTGATACTTTCGGCGAAGCTACTCGATGGATGGAAAAGAGAGGCTGGCGCAATAAATTCTATGACAGAGTCACTCGCGATATAGTCGATGAATCCATGAAGAACTTCTAGGCTTTCAACTAGAGGTTGTATACGAATGAGTCCGCAATTCCTGAGGAGATTGCGCGCCGCCTTGAGGCCCTCAAAACAACGGCTGAAATGGAGAATTACTACGAAACTGATACAGAGCATGACCTTGATGCTTTTGAGCAAGAAGGTTATGAGTAGTTGCTTCATGATACTGCGAATGAGGAATTCAAGGTTGACTTGGATGATGATTCAGATGAGGATGAAGACAATGGTTGATACTAGAAAGAATAAAATACTTACATAGCGCCGGACCGTGTTTGATAGTGATATGCTCGATCACGGATATCGCGACGGTATCGAAATAGAAAAGGGAGTCGTCCTCAATGAAGACTACCTCGAAAAACATTATGAAGAGATTGGCAATATGCTGTCAATCTTTTCTGCATATCCAGACATTTTTCTTGATTTTATTACCCCTGCTGAATCCAATTTTGAATTATTTTTCTATCAAAGAATCACACTGCGCGCGATCATGCGTTATCGCGGTGTGTATATAACGGCGCCTCGTGCGTTCTCGAAGTCATTCATCACGATCTTGGGGTTAATGCTTCAATGCATTTTTATTCCTGGCACCAAACGATTTATCTGCGCTCCTAACAAAAATCAGTCGGCGCAGATTGCGAAAGAAAAGATCGTTGAGATCTACGACCGTTGGCCGCTAATTCGTAAAGAAGTTATCGGGGGTGATATTTCGGATACGCCCGGTAATTTCGGTAAAGACTACGTCACCCTTAAGTTTCGTAATGGTTCACAGTTTGACGTTGTCGGCGCCCTTGACTCCCAACGTGGTGGTCGTAGGCATGGCGGCCTAATCGACGAGGTTCGTGACCATGAAGAAGAGCCAATCAACGAAATCGTTCTCCCTCTTATGAACGTTTCGCGCCGACTACCCGACAACACCGTTAACCCTAACGAACCTAACCAAGAAAGAATCTTCATGACATCTGCTGGCGTCAAGACTTCTTTCGCTTATGACCTACTGCTCGACATATTCGAAGACTCTATTATCCATCCCGAAGATTCTTTCTGTATGGGATGCGATTACAGAGTGCCGCTGATGCATGGACTGCTTGACCGCACCTACATCAATAAACTAAAGACCTCTCCTTCCTACTCCGAAGAAGCTTTCGCGCGCGAATATCTCTCTATCTGGTCCGGTTCTTCTGATGAGTCTTGGTATAACTTCGACAAGCTGTAGAAGTATAGAAAAATCAAGAATCCCGAAACGCACGCAAAATTTAGAGAGAGCGACTCATGTTTTTACTTATTATCAGTAGACGTAGGACGTATTCATGACCAAACGGTCGTGTGTGTCTATCGTGTCAATATTGACAAATCAGGTAAGCATTTTGTTACTCTTGTGAATTTAATCGTGCTAGCGCGCGAGGCTGCGACAAAGACATTTGTCTAGCAAGCGATTGACATCAAACGCTTAATTCGCGACTTCCATCCGCGCGAGGTTGTCATTGATACAAACGGTTTAGGTATAGGCCTGGCCGACGAGATGATTAAACCTCATTATGATGATTTAGGTGAGTTTTATCCGGCATATGCTTTTAAGAATGATGAAACCTATTACGCCATTCAACCTAAAGATGCGCCGAAGATTCTATATAGCCTTAAAGCTAATGGACCTCTCAAATCCAAGATACATGGTAATGCTTATGCAAAGCTAAGTAGTGGAACAGTGCGCTTCCTTATCAAAGAACAAGAAGCTAAAACTGCGCTGATGGCCACTAAAACTGGTCAAAAAATGTCAGTATATAAACGAGTAGAACGTCTTATGCCGCATGAGATGACAACTAAATTATTTGAAGAAATGGCTAATTTGCGGCTAAAACGAACCGGGGTATCGACAGATATTGTTCTCGAACAAATCAATACCCGCTACCCAGACGATAAATATTCGTCATTCGTTTACGGACTCTGGCGCATCAAAGAGATGGAAGAAGAGTATACTCAAAAACGTCGAAGACGTTTCGGAGCGACCGGAGATCACAAACGTTAGTTAGTCTTTTATAATTAAGGAGGATATAGATGGCTGAATAGGAAAACCCAATGCACACTTTTGACCTATCTTCCTTTAAAAAAGCACAAGACAAAATGATCGCAACTAGCGACACCGCGTATAAGGGACGCTTCCCTGAACGGGAAAGATTCTGGCGCACTCGTAGTACGTTTACGCCTGAAGAAGTTGCGAACATTATTGAATCTGGGTCTTTAGTAGAGCAGCAACGTCTGTCTCGTTACTACTATCATAAAAATGGATACTACAAGCATATTATTATCTACTATGCTACCTTATTGAAGTATATGGGTTTACTTATACCTAATCCAGCAGCCGGTAAAAGTCTCTCCACCTCCCATATCTAGAAAAGGTATTTTAGTGCAATAGATCTTGTGGAATCTATGCAATTACCTGTGTGGTTAACGAACTGCGCTCAACGGGCGCTAGTTGATGGATGCTACTATGGTGTAAGAGTAGATACTGACAAGAACACATTTGCTGTTCTCGATTTACCTGCTCAGTATTGTTGCTCTCGTTTTAAAGACGCATCTGGAAATGACTTAATTGAATTTGATTTGGGCTACTTTAACACCATCAGTATGCTCGAAGCAAGAGAAGCGGCACTAGAAGCTTTTCCAAAAGTCATTGTCAAAGCCTATCGTAAATGGATGCGCACCAAAGGGGACCTTAATTAGAAATGGTTTATTATTCCAAGTGATATTGGAGTATGTATTCCGATTTTTGATGGTCGTCCTTTATTCCTAAGTGTTATTCCTGCAACAATAGCATATGATGATGCCGTACAAAATCGTCAAGATAAAGAAGTAGAAGACATTCATAAGATTATCGTACAACAGATTCCTCATCTTACAGATGGGCGCTTACTGTTTGAGCCGGATGAAGCGGAAGAGATTCATGCTGGCGCCGTTGGTATGTTAAAAGGTGATAAAAATATCAGTGTTTTAACTACCTATGCAGATGTTGATTCTGTCACATCTAATACTTCCGACGATAATAGTGATAAACTACTGACTCGTTTCGAGCAGAATATTTACTCCCAAGGCGGCGTTAGCGGGCAAATTTTTGCTTCCACCGGTAGCGGTACCTTGGAGACGTCTCTCGAACATGACTTGGCGTTTATGATGTACTTTGCAAACAAAGCTTCGGTCTATGTTTCAAATGTTCTTAATGAGAAATTAGGGAATGCGAATATTACTTTTAAGTATAAAATCATGCCCATTTCCCATTATAATACTTCTGAGTTTATTACAGATTCTTTCAAATTAGTTAGCTCTGGATACAGTGCATTATTACCTGCTTTAGCATTCGGTATGTCTCAAAAAGACTTACCTAATATCAAAGATCTTGAAAATGATGTCCTCAAACTTAGTGAAAAACTTAAGCCACTTGAGACTTCTTATACTCAAGGCAATGAGAAAGGAACGACCGATAACCCGAAAGGCGGCCGCCCTGAATTGCAAAGCAACGAGAAAAGTGAAAAAACGATTATAAATGAAGAGTCGCAAAGCAGAACGGGAGGAGGTTCATAATTAAATGGAAAACAATCAAATTAATTTTGAATTACCTGTTACCGTTTATGGAAATTTAGAAAAGTATAATGATGTAATTTCTAAGGGAAGATGCCGTATTTTCTATAAAGGCGCCAACCGAAATGGTACTTATATTACCGACGAATTTGCCGATAAATTACTGAGTACTATTGCTTATGCGCCAGTTAAGGGCATTTTTGAAACTAGTGAAGATGATTATACAGATCATGGTGATAAACGAAGCGAAGGGCGCATTTATGGAATTGTTCCACAAGATTACAACTTAACATGGGAGCCTCATACTGATGAGGACGGAATTGAGCGTATTTATGCTAATGTTGATGTCCTTATCTACACTGGGCTCTACTCAGAAGCCAACACCATTTTTGGTAAGTCGCAATCTATGGAGCTATATCGTAAGTCTATTAAGGGTGATTGGAAGATTATCGAAGGAAAACGTTATTACGTTTTTGAAGATGCTTGCTTCCTTGGCCTGCAGGTACTTGGAGATCATGTGGAGCCTTGCTTCGAAGGCGCGGCCTTCTTCAGTTTATATCAGTCTTTATTAGACCAAGTCGAACAATTAGATAAATTACAAGACAATTTCCAGGATAACGGACAAGGAGGAAGTACTATGCCTAGTCTTACTTTTAAGCTGTCTGATAGTCAAAAATTCGAGGCTCTTTGGGATTTATTAAATCCTAATTGCAGCGTAGAAAACGATTATGCTATTGAGTATGTTGTTTGCAGTGTTTATGATGAATATGCCGTTGCCTACAATCTTGTTGAAGGTATTTATGAGCGTGTTTATTACACCAAAGATGACGCTACAGACTCTGTAAGTATTGACAGAAAAGAGCGTTGCTACATTCTTGACGTTAATGAAGACGAAAAGAAAGCTCTTGATGCACTCCATGCATTAAATGGTAGCACTTATGAGTTAGTTGATGAAAAATTCGCTCAAATTGATGAACTCAATGCGAAAATTTCTGAAAATGACACCAAAGTTGGAGAGTTAAATACAACTATTTCTACTTTAACAATGGAAAGAGACGAGGCTAACTCTCACATGGCTGAATTACAAAGCAAGTTTGATGAAGTTTCTGCACAATATGCTGAGGCTCAAATTGCTATTGGTAGTTTAACTACTGAGCGCGATTCCCTCGCCGCTTATAAAAAGACTATTGAGGATGAGGGCAAATTAGCTATTATTAAGGCTTATATCGATTCTGTTGACGCTGCAGTTATCGAGCAGTTTACTGCTGATATAGATAATTACACTGCCGAAGAGCTTGATATGAAACTTACATACGAGCAAAAGAAAGCCCATCCTGAATTATTCGTCCAAACCCCTAAGCCTGCTTATTTTCCTAAGGATGATGACGCATCCACAGGTGGCTTAGATGGAATTCTTGCCAAATATGAGCATAAAAAATAATTAATAATTGGAGGATCATTATTATGGCTGCTACACGTATTGCCTGTGATGGATACGGCCAGCTTGAACTCAATCAAGTTGCCTTCCGTCGTGACGGTAGAATCGAAGCTCAGAGCAAGCTAAAAGCCTATGTTGCTTCTACTGCTGAAGATGGTTTCGATAAAGCGCATCCTGCTGAGAATGGCATGCTTCTCGTTTTCAACCCTACAAAGCGCGAAATCAGCAAGCCTGCCGCTGCTACCGATAAAGTTTTACTTAACTACACCACAGAGCACATGTATGATGAGAGAACTCCTGGTCTGAAGAACTTCTGCCTCGTTCCTGGCACATTCCTTCCTAGACTTGGATATCTTGCTACTGGTGACAAGTACACCACAAACTGTGTTTCTTATGACTCCGAGGACTATGATGATGAGGATGCTTTCTGGGATGCTGTTGCCGCTTGCGACGCCACTCCCCTTTATGCTTGCCCATGTGAAGATGGTTCTCACCTTGTTTCCGATTCTGCGACCAACGCTGTTGCTCAGGTCGTGAAGGGAGACACAATGCCGGACGGCCAAAAGGCCATCCAGTTTATCGCACTTTAATTAAAGGAGGTACAAAGCAATGACTATTAACGAATTAAGAGAATTAGCTCGTCATGCTGCTCATCGTACTGCTCCTGAAAACTACAGTGTTGTAAGTGTCGATAAAGCATTAGCTGACGGCTTCAAGGAAATTGCTGGTTCTATCAACGCTTTCATGAAGAACCGTTATGATATCTATGATATCATTATTGAAAACGCCGATGAAATTGTTCCTGCCCAGGTTATGGCGCAGTTCGGTCAGTTCGCTGAAGTCCGCAATGTTGCTCAGGGCGACAAAGTGCTCTTCAAGAGAGGACCTCTCGGCAAAGCTCGCGCTAAGAAGTTCCTGACTCAGGTCGGCCTTAGTGGCGTTTATGAGAGCTTCCGTCTCGACAAGGAAACCTTCACTGTTGGGATGAAGGCTATCGGCGGCGCCGTTTCCATCGACTTCGAAAGAATGCTCGATGGTGCTGAGACTCTCTCCGAGTTCATGGCCGTTCTTACCGAGGCTCAAGTTGATGGCATTTATGGCGAAATCCAGAACGCTCTTATGAGCGCTATGGCTAATATGCCTGCGGCCAACTATGTTTCTGGCGGCTACAGCGCTACAGCGCTTCAGGCTCTTGTTAACACAGTTAAGGCTTACGGCGGTGGTGCCACCATCTTCGCTTCTCCTGAGTTTGTTGCTGCTATGGGACCTGATGCTATCGTTCCTGCGATCGCTAATGCTGCCCAGGCTATCTACCCTCAGGATGATATTGATTCCATTCACAACACAGGTCGCATTCGCATCTTCCGTGGAACTCCTATTGTTGAGTTAAGACAGTCCTTCGTAGACGAGAAGAATGAGCAGATTATGATTAATCCTCAGTTTGCTTACGTTCTTCCTACTGGCAACGACAAGATTGTCAAGATCGTCATGGAAGGCCAGACACAGATTTATGATGCTGTGAACCGTGACCAGTCCATCGAAGTTAACACCTATCGCAAGGTTGGCGTTGGCATTCTTGCCTACAACAACTGGGGTGTATATCAGAACACAGGTATCGACGACTCCAAGTGGTATGATTCTGGTGTCCTTGACATCGATGTTGACTTACATCAGAAACCTTAAGTCTCTGTGACACATTGAGGGGAGGGGTAAATCCCCTTCCCTCTTAATTAATAATAAATGCTCGTAGACGAGTGAGTTAAAGGAGAAAATTTAATATGGAAAACATGATTTATGTTTCTAGCGCGAGTGATCATACACTCGTTATGTTCATTCCCGAGATGAATCTGTCCAAAACTTGGACTAAAAGAGGATAGAGATATCCATTTACCAGAGAACAGTTAATTCAGGCTTATTACAATCCTTCTGTTGAATATATGTTTAAACAGGGGCTACTTGTTACTGAAGATAAGGAATTTCTACAGGCTGTCGGTCTTATGGAAGAAGATGGCACTATGGAAGTTGTTAGCTTGACTCCAGATTTACTTAATCGTATGATTAAGCTAATGCCGGTTGCTGATGTTAAGCAGCATGCGGCGAAGCTATCGCATACACAGTTAAATGAACTGGGCGAGTATGCAGTGGCGCATTATCAGGATCTCAAGCTAGATCGTATTGACTTATTAAGCAAATTAACTGGTAAAAATCTATTAAAGGCGATTGAGAATTACAAAGCAGCACAGGAGGGATAATTATGACCTCTTACGATACAATATATAAAGCTTTTCTAGCGCGCATCCTTGAAGATGAGTGGGAGAATTGGCTAATTGAAGAGGCTGAACAGGATTGGAGAGAGATTCTGGAGGCGGCCTTGCCTTGGTTTAAATTTCCAAGAACGTCCCTGGACCATGACGAAAATGGCTTTAGTGGTGATCTTCGTCAATCTGAAATACAGATTATTGCTAATTATATGAAGTGCGAATGGCTTAATCGCTGCATTATGACTTGGGAGAATGTCAAGCCTCTATATGTGGAGAGAGACTTCTCGCAAGCTAACTTAATTGATAAACTCACTAAGATGCTTGAAGCAGAAAGAAAGAACGCATTAGCATTAGAGAGTGTTTATTATCGCTCGCGCGAGGGTAAGCCTTTTGACTTCACTAGATTAGCAACACGAGCGGAAAATGCCCTTAAGTGAAGAATATCGAAACAAATTAAAGAATAGACTTTTTGGGTTATTGTGCGAATGCGAGAAAGGGCGCGAATGGCGCAAATACCTTGATGCCATTCTCATTGAGTTATATGGCTTTGATGAGGTTAATAAGACTGCGGCCTACTATCATTTAGTACATAACCTGAGTTCATGTCGGTATCTTGCCTATGAGTTTTTCCGTAGTACAATCTTTGATTGTATGAGTTTGGTGGATAAGATATGAGCTACTATGATGAAGTTTATTTAAAGCGATTAAATCGCTATGGTCTAGATTATCAATCGCGCCTTCAGGGACAGCGCGAGCGTAATTTTGAGAATTATTTACTAAAAACACCTTTTAGAATTGATTTTTAGTATGATGATAAATTATAGCCTGCTAGTTTAGAGAGATCTAAACAAGACTATTCAGAAACACAAGCTTATCTTTTAACGAGAACTAGTTTAGATATACCAAATGGGACCATTTTGGAAATTATTACACAAGATGGTGCGAAGCAACCATGGATGATATGGTGGCTTGAACATATTGCATCAAGTGGATATAATAAATATATGGTTCTGAAGATGACGCATACACTAACGTGGACTGTAGCCGGTCAAACTTATGTTCAATGGGGCTATTTCCGTGGTCCTGGTACAACCAAGATCCGTGATTCAATTAAGTCTTATATGGGCGAATCAGTTTGGGCGGAGAATGATAATCTTTATATGTTTATTACTCCATATCATAAAGAACTCTATAAAGAGCTGTATTTTACAGCTATTGAAGCAAATACTAAATCAGCTTTTATTACCACTGATATTGATATTACCTCAACAAAAGGCGTCGCTTATGTCTCGGTTGATCCAACATTATTACGCGATGAAAGCGCGCCGCCTACATAGGGTGAAAACGATAATAGTGAAGACTTTTATTGGCTAACCGGAGGTGAGACAAATGGCAGTCCGTAATTGTATAGAGATTGGAGAGAATTTACAGAAGATTATGGTTCGTTTATTAGCAAATGATGATTTAGTGAAGTTATTATTCTATAATGATGCTGATCCATTTAGTCATGCAGCGCTAACAGACGAAGAAAAGCGTACATTGGTCTTTAATAAATTGATTAGAATTGTACCGAAAGTTACTCCGCATGAAACTAGTCAAAGCGTTATATCTATTCGTATTGTTAATGGTATTAAAACTAGTAACAATAATGAGTTCCGTAATATTCGGTTAAGTATTGAAGTATTTGTTCCGTGGGATTAGTGGTTATATAAAAGCACTAATTTGCGCCCGTTCGCGATTTTAGGATTAATTCAAGAATCACTCGAGGGGAAGACTATAAATGGCTTAGGCAAGATTACTGGTGGGAATTTTACATTAAATTTCCTTACTGATGAAGTTGCTTGCTATGAAGCTACTTATGACATCATAACTTATGATTGATCCTCTTACCTTTTTGGGTTTACCTTTGGAGTTTAGGTCTATTTGTAAGATCTATCCTCCAAAGGTAAAAGATATTATTTCTAATCCTAAAGCGATGCAGTTGTTTAAGTTGCTTACTTACTCGCAAGAAGATATTGAAGACTTATTACAACAAGATCAAAAAGATGCACACGGCGCCCCAGATAAAAAAATACCGACCCCTCTTGAATTTATATTGATTAATTCATATAAAAATAAAGAGTTTAGTCAATTAATTGAAGAAGCATTTCAATTATTTATACACGAACCCATTACTTTGGTATATGAGAGTAAACTGATATTAATTGGAGATGTACAAAATCTTGCTACCATTACTGATATAAAAACGTTTAGGTATTTATCTGAAGATACATTTTTTGAATTTCAAAACCTAATACGAGAATCAATGGGCGCAGAACTTGCATCTATACCCGATCCCAATGAAAACGCAATTGTCAAGCGTGTTAAGGCCGCCGGTCGGCGCCGTAAGCGTCTTGCTGCAAAAAGTAAAAAAGGAATTTCACTTACTACGAGTTTGGGAGCAATTTGTTGTATGGGGATAGGATTAACTCCACTTAATATTGGAGAGATAAGTTATGCTTCTATTGATGTCATTATGACTTTATATCAATAGAAGGAAAAATATCAAACTGATATAGACAGTTTGATGGCTGGGGCGGATCCTAAAAAAGTTCACCCAAAATATTGGATTAGAGAAAAATCTGATTTTAGTGACATTAAAATCTAAGGAGGATTTAACGTTATGGCTACTACTAGAGTAACCCCTTATGGCCTTAAGGAAGTTGCCGATGTTTACTTTTTCCCTGTTGGCACCACTATTACAATTAGTTCTGCTGTAACTTCTGCGTCAAGTGGCTATGTGGCTCCTTATATTGCTGCATCCGCTACTGCCGAGTTCATCTTCGATACCCTCAAGGTTTCGAACATTGAAGTTTCCGCTGAAGATACTTCTGCTACTGGTGGTCAGGGCAATCCTGAGCTGATTAGCTGGAGCTATGGTAAGGAAATCACCTTCACAATGGAAGATGCTGTTTTCTCGCTTTCTACTATCGACCTCATGTTTGGTGCCCATGGTTCTGGAAGTGGTGTTGCTGATAAGAGCGATACAAGTATTGTTGTTGATGCCGATACATTCCCATCCAACTATCACATTGTTGGTTCTACATATATCCGCAACAAAGACACTGGTGTCGACGCGCCATTCATCTTTGAAATTCCGAATGCGAAGATTAATGTTGGTGGTACATTAACAATGGAAGCCGATGGCGATCCTACTACATTCGAAATGACAATTAAGGCTCTGAAGTCTGCTGACAAGTCCCTCGTTAAGTTCCATCGTATTGACGCTGGGGCCTCGAGTTCTCACGAGTCTTCAAATACCCAAACAACTACCTAATTGGATACGCTATGAAAGGGGGAGGATGGTAACATCCTCCTTCTTTTGATGGAGGATAGAAATGGATGAATTCGGACTGAAAGAATTGTACGAAGTCACCATCAGAACTACTTACCCAATAGAGGTAAGTGGGAGAACTCTTGCAAGTGGAGAAGTCATTGCGGCCTTCGACAAGATTTAGATTGCTAATATTTAGGAAGTCAAAAATAGTGTCGCGGCTCGTGGTGGCTGGGATAACCGAGGATTAGTGTATTGGGATTCTACGCGTGAAGTGCGCATTAGCTTTACGCAGGGGATCTTTTCTAAATCTCAATTAACATTAATGACTGCGGCAAAACTGGTTTAGTCTGTTAATGAACCGATCATTCTGACTAAGCGCGAATGCGTTGAATCAGACGAAGATAAGGTAATTACATTAGCAAATGAAGCAGTTTCTCCAATCTTTGTATATGAGGTTTCTACTGGTGAAAAATTGACTTATACAGTAGTAGATAGTAAGCATTTAGCAATAAATACGGCTTTTACTGATTGCATAGTTGATTATTCATATCAATATATCAAGAAATTTAAACAGTTGATAATTGGGCAAGCGCTTACCACAGGATTCCTTACCTTCACGGGTAAAACGAGAGTAAAGGACGATATAACTGGACAAACTCATACTGGTATTTTCTATGTACCAAAGTTGAAACTAACGTCTGATTTATCTATGCGCTTAGGGGAGAATGCGTAGCCTCAAATCGGAAGATTTGATGCGCTTGCTATACCAACAGGAGACAGAAGGAATACAGAGGTAATGCGCCTGACCCTTCTGGAAGATGATATAGATAGTGACATGTGATAAGATCGGCATTAGTTTCAAGAGAAACTAATGCTGATTTTTATTACATAAGGAGGGAAAGTAAATGGCAAAGGAATTTACTTATAAGTTAAATATTGATGCTGAAACCAATGCATTAACTAATAAACTGAAGAGTATTAGTACTTTATTAGCAAATTTAGGACAGTCTGGACAAGAGCCTCAAATTCAAAAAATACTCACGCAAGTTACTGCTAAATTAGATGATCTTAAATTAAAAGCAAGTACTCCTATTAGAACTGCTAGCGCTTTTGCGCCAATGGAAAAGGATGTCGCTAAACTTAATTAGTTATTTGCCACCTTAGGGACTGAAATTAGTAAAGTCGCATCTCAAGATGGTTTAAAGAAACTATCTATTTTGCCGCCAGATGCAGTAAAAAGAGTTACTAATGCCGCTAAAGGATTTGAAGCTTATGACGCCGCAGTTAAGCGTGCCAATGAAAATTCCAAAGAATATAATAATACTCTAAAGATCTTAAATGAGCGCCAAGAAGCTTTAAAATCAAATTAGATTTAGATTGCGGGATTACAGGATGCACAAGGTGACAATCTCAAAAAACGTGCATAGTTAGAACAAGAAATTGCTACTGCAAGAGCAAATAATGATTAGGAGACACTGCAGAGGGCTTAGCAAGAATTAAAGTCTTTAGAAAGTATTTATAATAGACAATAGAGTAGTATTGATCAATTAACTGCATCATAGACACGTTTAAAGACTTAGTTAGAAGAAGCCCAAAACGCTTTTAAGAAAGCAGAAAAGGCTTAGGATGCGAGCAAAACATAGCAGTTAACAGTAGCTTTTTAGTAGTTAATTATTGCCATGCGTGATGCAGGCATTGCATTTGATGGTTTACGAACTAATGCCGACGGCACTTTATCTCGTACTGCAGGTAATATTGCTGAATTACGAGCACGTGTTGAAGAATTAACTAAAACCGTAACAATTGAAGCAGATGCGGCTTATAGTAAAATAATCACTGAGACTAACGCTACAGCTGATGCTACTAATAATGTAACTGCAGCTTTACAACGTGAAACCGTTGCATTTCAAGAATAGAATGAGGCCGCTAGTGAAGTTGATGGCTTAGTAAGCCGTATTAAATAGTTTACTGGTTTAACTGGTGCTGCGTTTATGATGCGTCGTGCATTACAGAGCGCTCTTAATACAATTAAAGAGCTCGATGCATAGATGACTGAAATGGCTGTTGTTACAGATCTCGGTATTGGAGATTATTGGAAACAACTTACTGCGCATACAGAACGTGCTAATGCGCTTGGTATGGCCATTAAAGACGTCTATGAAGCAGAAACACTTTATTACTAGCAAGGTTTAAAAGCTGCTGAAGTTACTGCATTATCTACTTCGACCTTAAAAATGGCTCGTATTGCAGGACTTAGCGCAGAAGATGCTACTAATAAAATGACTGCGGCACTTCGTGGTTTTAATATGGAAATTAATGAAACAAATGGTGACCGCATTGCTGATGTTTATTCTAAACTTGCGGCTATTACGGCATCGGATGTTGAAGAAATTTCTACTGCTATGACTAAGACTGCATCAATCGCTTCGAGTGCAGGTATGGAGTTTGAAACTACTGCGGCTTTCTTATCACAGATTATTGAAACAACACGTGAGTCTGCAGAGACTGCTGGTACCGCTTTAAAGACCGTTATAGCCCGTTTCCAAGAATTAAAGAAATCACCCGATGAAATTGGCGAAGTTGATGGTGAGATTATTGATGCTAATAAAATTGAAACTGCTTTAAGAACGGTTGGCGTCGCTCTTCGTGATACTAGTGGTCAGTTCCGTGCATTAGACGATGTCTTTCTTGACCTTGCAGCTAAGTGGGATTCACTTGACATGAATACATAGCGTTATATTGCTACTATTGCTGCTGGTTCTAGATAGCAATCACGTTTTGTTGCTATGATGAGTGATTATGCTCGTACATAGGAGTTAGTGAGTGCTGCTAATACTGCAGCTGGCGCTAGTAACGAATAGTTTGCAAAGACTTTAGATTCATTATAGAGTAAACTCGCTGCATTAAAGAATGCTTGGGATACATTTACTATGGGTTTAGCTAATAATGAATTTATTAAAGCTGCTGTTGATGCTTTGACTAAAATGCTTAATTTATTAAATCAAATTACAAAAGGCTTTGGTCCATGGAGTAGCAGTGCTTTAAAAATTGGATTAGTAACTAGTGCCTTAATTGCTGGAAATAAAGCTTTAAAAATCTTTATGGCTACAATGCGTTCATCTAATGCTAGTTTAACTACTTTTCAAAAGACAGGACGCGGATTAAAAGCTATATTTGCTTCATGGCGACAAAGTTTTTAGACTTTACGTAAATTTATTTTTGGAAAACAAGACGTAGAAGCTATATTACAGTATCGAAATGCTGTATAGGCTACAGCTGATGCAACAGCTAAAGCCGAAGCAGCAAGTGCAAAAGCTAATAGTACTATTATAGCTGGAACGAGTGCAGCGACTACTTACCAAAAAGAGGCTGAGCTTGCTACAAAAGGAGTGACGATAGCTAAAGAACAGGAAACTATAGCTGAAGAGAAGTTAGTTGCTGCATTTAGTTTGGATACTGCTCAATAGGCAATTTATAATCAATTACGTGAAAAAGGCCTTGAGGCTGATGCTGCAGCGACTATAGCTAAATTAGGTTTAACTGAAGCGGAGTGGGCTAAATTACCAGCAGATACAAAGAATCTTTTAATGCAAGAAGCTTTGAATAAATCTACTTTAAAAGGCACTATAGCCACTTTAGGATTACGTGCTGCGATTTTGTTAGAAAAAATTGGTTTAGGTGGCTTATTAGGCGTAAAATCTACTAGTATTGCATTAACTAAAGCATAGACTACTGCTAATTATAGCTTATGGGCTTCATTGTGGCCAATTTTAGTCATTATGTTAGCTATTGGCGCAGCAGTTGCTGCTATTTGGGGTGTAGTAAAAATATTTTAGGCACTCAAAGCAGAATCTCCAGCTGGGCAGTTAGATGCAGTAACTAAAGCGTTAGCAGAAACAACAACACGCGCAGAAGATGCTAAAGAAGCTTATAATGATTTAAAAGATACATTAACTTCTTTAGATGATTAGTATAAAGCTATAGAAGATTTAACACAGGGCACCCGTGAATGGCAAGAGGCTTTATTGTCTGTTAATGCTACAGTTTTAGCTTTACTTGATAAATATCCATAGTTAGCTCAATATGTAACATCTACTAATGGTATTTTACAATTAAGTGAGAAGGGTACGGATGCATTATTACAAACATAGCTTGAATCCATGCAAGGAGCCTAGGCGGCAGTAGCCGTTATGTAGCAACAAAAAAATGCCGCAGTAGCTAATTATCGTTATTCATAGTTGTCTGATAAGGCTACTGCAAGTCGAGAAGGGTTAACTACTGCACTTGGTGCAACAGCAGGTACTCTTATAGGAAATATCCCTTTCTTAAATATTGGAATAGGCCTTGCTTAGTTATATTCATAGAAAGGAAGCGCAAAAGGGTGGCGCGATTGGGCGCTTTCTGTTTTTGCAGGTCCAATTTTGGGTGCTGGTGTAGGTATTTCAGCAGGATTAGAGGGGCATGAGGCTTCTCGTGAAAAAGGCCGCGATATAACTAGTAGATTTGCTCAAGAATTGGCAGCAGGTAAATTTAGTAATGAAGAGGAGATACGTGCATGGCTGAAAGAGCAAGGCATGTCTCGTTCTAGTATTACTAATTGGATTAAACAGATTGGTGATATTAGTGGTAAATCTGCACAAGAATTAGCCGAGTATGGACAAGAGTTGCTTAAATTAGAGGCTGCAAATAAAGCATATTCTCAAAGTATTATTAATAATGCTATAGGGATGCTATCTAATGGACATTATACTAATGAAGAATTATAGTAGATGCAGAATATTGGCACCAATTTAATGGATAAAATTATAGAAGAAATGAATACTTCTATTGGTTCCAAAAATCTTAAGAAAGATTTAGATTATTTATCATATTGGGAAGCTATTTATGGACAAGGCGAAGTTGAAATCACTAGGAAGGGTGCAGTTAAAGTTCGTAATGATGAAGGCAAATTTGTTGAAAAAGTAAATGCTGATGTTGCCAAAACAGAATACGCTGCCGCTGAAGCTGCCAAAGAGATGGCTAAACGTTTACAAGAATTACCAGCAGCACTAGATCAAGTAAGTAGTAGTTTACGTGGTGTTAAACAAAATGCTAGTGAAGCAGAAACAGCCTTGAAACATGCCTTTGGTAATGATTAGGGCATGGATTTGGTTCGTGAAGATTTAAAGCTTTTAACAGAATCTTATCGTGATGCAATGTGGGAGAATAATGCAGAACTAAGAGCGATTTATGGTGATTCTGAAGAAGGTTATGCATTATTTGTTGCGGATATTACTGAACGTCGTAAATTAGCGAATTAGGCCTTTAGAGATAATGCGACAGCTTTGCGGCAAATGGGATTAAAAGGTTTCCAATTTGATTCTAGTTTAACTGCCGGAGCCGAAAAGGGGTTAGTAGAACATTTAGCTTAGGTTGCTGCAATATCTGGTGCTGAGAGCGCCCGAGCATACGGAGACAAATTAAATACACTATTAGATTCTGTTACAGAAAAAGAGCGGAATGCTTTAGTCTCTTAGTTAAATGCTATTAACTGGCATGATGCAGATGCTTTAGAGAAGCTTCCAGGCATTTTGCATGAACTATAGATTAACATACCAAATGATACATTAAATGAATTTATTGACGATACCAAGGAAGCAGCCCAAGCTTTACATAATGTTGACTTTAGTGCATTAAATGAATAGTTAACTGATTTAAATCGTTTACTTTATGACATTGCTACTAATACTTAGGGGCGTATTTTTGAAGAAGATACTTATGAGCAATTAATTAAGTTAGCACCTGAATTAGCTAGTAACTTTACTAAAAATAAAGAAGGTAAATATATTTTTCAGGGTGGTGAATTATCAGACATTAAGGCAGCAACAGCTTATACTGAAGACCGTATCCTCGAAGGAATGTCTACTATTCAAGGGTAGATTAATGCTGCTAAGATATTAGATGACATTATTGGTAATGGCGAATCGCATTTTGAGTCCTCAACTTGGTTAGGTAAATTATTAGGTGCTGAAGGTAATCTTAAGGCGTTTAATAGATCCGATAAGTGGACTTCAGAGGAATAGAAGAGCTTTATACAAGAATTCTTGGATGTGGCTAATGCTTCGAATTTATCTATTTAGGGTGTTTCTGACCATTTAAGTAATAATACAACAGTAGATACTCTAACGGATGATGTAATTAAGACTATAATAGAAGACTTAAAGAACTATTTTGGATAGAGCCAAACACTTAAAGAACAATTCCCTGAAGCCATCATGGCTGCTGTTACTGATTCTTTAAAAGATAACCCATATTTTAATAGTTATACTAATGATTTAATGCAATCTATGGAAACACGCTATACAGATGCTACAGATTTAGAGATTGCTTAGTACAGAATACGTCGTGCTTCAACCATTGGTTAGGCAATTGATATTGGAATCGCTGAAACTGATTCGCGCGCGGTATTACAGTTAAATCAACGATTAATTGAATTAGAAAATGCTGGTCAAACTGGTACTGAACAATATCGTGCATATGCAAAAGTTATGAATGAGTTTATGCGTACTTTAGGTGGAAAGTCTTCGTTTTAGACTATGTATCAAGGTATGCAAGAAAACGTGAAAGCTACTGCAGAGTTATTAGAAACATATTAGAAAACCACAGATGAACAAGAGAAGATGTATTTAGTATCTCAAATGATGCGTGAATTTGATATTCAGACTACTGAAGAAAATTATGAAAAAATTGCAGGTTATACTGAAGCATATTTATCAGGTGAGGAATAGGGGTTTAAGAATATTGCTAATATGGCTGGAGTTGCTGCAGGCATTATATATGAGGGTGAAGAATAGTTATATGACTTTATGAATTATAAGCTCTTTGATTCTATGAATGCAACTATGCAAAAATTTGCCACGGCCATGTTGGATGCACGTTACGCTTATATTAATGCTGAAGGTGAATTTATTTGGGGCTGGAATGTGCTTAATGATTTAGCTGAAGAGGCTTATGATCGTGCGAAAGCATGGGAGAACCCTTATGATTGGCTATGGAATGCTAATTAGCGCGTTAATGCCACTTTACGCGAACGCAACGATTTAGAGCGTGCATATTAGTTAATGCTTGAAGACAATGGGTCGACTGTTGATAAAATTGCTAAAAATTTATCTGATCAAGTAACTTTACTTCAGAAACAGGCTAGCTATGAAAAAGGTATTTATGATAGCGCAAAAGATGAATTAACTCGTATGCTTTCTAAAGATGAGCTTGGTAAAATAGGTTTACCGCCAGAATTATATAGCTTAATTCAAGGTAATATTGCTATCGGGTCATATGGATAGGTTACAGTTAATAAAGATGCTTTATATGCGGCAGGATATACTAATGAAGTTGGTGATGTAATTGGTACCATCATTGACAAAGTAGACTCTTTATCAGATACCATGGCTTCTGCTTATGAAACCAATCAGGAAATTGAAGATAGATTGCGCGAAATTCAAAAAACTGGTAAAGAGCAATATGATAGCTTAGTTGATCGTGTTACTGAGGCCTTGCGTTAGTAGTATTAGCGTCAAATAGATACCTTAAATGACGTTCATGATGCCATTACTGATGCTGCTAATAGTTTGGTTGATAAATTACAAGAAAAAATTGATGATGATCGTGCAGCGCGTGAAGATGCTAAAAAGATTGAATCTTTATAGGATAAATAGGCGGCTATTGCGTATCTTCAGGCTAGTGGTGGTAGTGCATTAGAGATTATTTAGGCACAAAAAGCATTAGAGGATGAAACTGAAGCATATCAAGATAGCTTAGTTGATAAGTCTATTCAAGAGATGTCCCGTGCAAATGAGTAGGCAGCAGATCAGCGGCAAGAGTAGATTGATATTGCTTAGGCTCAATTTGATTGGTGGTCTGAAAATGATGCCATACATGATGCCGAGACCGCGGTAAATGATTCATTAGAAAAAATAGCTAGTGGTTTAGCTCCAGATTAGACGGGTATTGCCACTTTATTAGCAGAAGAAGAAAAAGTTAAAACTAAAACTTAGGAAGGTATTACTGATTGGTATAAGAGTTTAAATGCTGATTCTAATTTAGCTGCGATTCATACTGGTTTAGTTGGCGACACTAATTCAGTTAATGCCACTATTAGCGGTTTATCTCAGGCTTTAGATAGCGCTTTAACAAATGAGCAATCGGGTATTATAGCATTAAATCAAGCAATGAAAGAAGATTTGCACAAGTTACATGTTAATACTGGTAATGCTTTAACTGATGATAATCATTTTAAAATTACTAATACAGAATTTTAGGGGAAAGTAGATGCATTAGTAACCGCATTAAATGCTATTGCTCAAAAGTATGTAGGTGCAGATTTTGCTGAAGGTCAAAAGGTTGGTGAAGATCGTGGAAACGGCACAACTAACGGCGGTATTGATAAACTAGAGCCATAGATTAGTATAGCAGAAGCCTAGGATAGAGGTATATATTTAGAAGAAGGTAGCTTAATAAGTGCTGGCGAAACTTCTAAGGAGCTATATGTAGATTCATCTACATTAGCAAAACGGCTGTATGTAGGTGATGATGATTATTATTACGAAGCTGCAAAGAATGTATTTTATAAATATGCAGATATGATTTGGGATCCAATTTATGGCTTATATCGTATTCCAGCAGATACCGCTTAGTGGAGCATACCCCGTTTTGCTACTGGTGGTCTTGCGGACTTTGCTGGTCCTGCTTGGCTTGATGGTACTGCTTCTGCTCCAGAGTTGGTTCTTAATGCCACAGATACTGCTAATTTCATTACCCTCAAAGATATTCTTGCCGAAATTATGCGCGGTACCCAAGATCGTTCTAATTCCGACATCGGCAATAACTACTACAACATCGACGTCCACGTCGAATCTATTGATTCTGATTACGACGTTGATCAGGCGGCCGAGCGCATTAAAGAACTTATCGAAGCCGACGCCATGTATCGTAATGTAACCGCAGTTCCACAAACTCGTTAATCTAAAAATACAGAGCAAACCTAACGCATTTTTACTTATTAATAGTGGAAAAGGATGTACCCACTGTGATTCGTCACAGTGGGTACTTTATGAACTAGTGGGGTGAAGGAGTATGGAAACAAAGGGCCACCATGGATCCTTTTTAGGGTTTACATACAATGGAATACATTCATCTGCACTGGGAATTACGCATGTTAGTACTAGTAACCGATATACAGATGCTATTATACCCGTAACAAAAGATACTACCGCTAGTATCTAGGGAATTGATGGCATGGTATATTGGGGTACTATATATACTAAGCGGACATTCACAGTGTCTTTTGCTTTTGATGGAGTTTCGGAGGAAAACCTCAAAAAGCTAAGGAATTTCTTGGATGGTAAGTATATTCGAGATCTAATTTTCGATGAACGACCATATAAGATTTATTCGGCAAAGATCACTGGCACTACGTTAGCAAAATATATCGCATTTGATGACAATGGCGCAAACATATATAAAGGTGAAGGCTCTATTACTTTTACTTGTTATTTCCCTTATGCTCGAAGCCGTTATGCTTGGTAGGAAGATTATACGATTGCTAATATTCCTGAATGGTCAGACAATGCAGATACTTCACTTGCTCAATGCGGGAATATTTATTACGATTTTGAAGTCGAATAGGACGCAGTAGGCGCCCTGTCGAATTTGACTACCATGGGGTTTGAGTGGGTATCGCCAACATCTCTTATTATTGATATGACAGATACTACTGCTTATGGTATTACAATGAATGGTGGTATTATTCCGCGTGATGCTGAAGTTGGTAACACTTATGTTAACTATGACGATTGGATTGAATCTAGTCACATACCAAGTCGCGCTGATTATGGTACTTATGACGATGCCACACAAAGTATCACTTTATTTAATGCTGGTGATGTAGCAATGCCGACACAATGGCGTTTCCGTGTATCTGATACACCACAAACTATTACTTTTATTTGTGATGGGGAGACTAAATTAGTTCTATCAAATGTGCGGCAGTCACATATTGTTAGTCCCACAGGGGCTGGTGCAGATGCATATATTATTATTGATATGCCTCGCGCCACTATTTAGGGATATGATTAGTATTAGCGCCCGACTGGTCGACTATATCATGAATATATTACCGAAGGCAATTTCTTTGGTATTCCGCTTGGCGCTCACAGTATTGAGGTTCCCAAACCTCTTGAAATAAAGTTTAATTATTTATATTTATAAGGAGGCAGATATGAGTGTACTAAATAAACCATACGAGTTGTCTATTTGGGAAGATGTCGTGGTCAACAACGTTGTTACTGAATAGAAGCTATGTATTATTGGCTCTCATACTATGGTTTCATAGTCGCGTGCATTATAGCCTAAGTTGGTTCCAAATATTAATGGGACTAATACTTTTTCTTTTATGATTTATTATCGTTTTAAAGATACGGTTACCGGAGAAGAAGTAGATAATCCTTTTGCTCAATATCTGACCAATGAGCGCAAATTAAAGCTACATTATGGCGATAAGTGGTATGATTTTATTATTAAGAATATTAAGATTGACTCAAATAAGCATTCTTATGATATTACGGCTACTGATCAATATATTAATGAGTTATCTAAAAATGGTTTCAATCTAACATTTGATGCATAGTTAAGGAATAATTTAGGAACTATTTAGTATTTAGCGCAAGAGGCGCTTGAAGAGACAGATTGGATTGTACCTGATGTATTAGATGTAGATCCTAATGATGCATCGCGAGTTTCAGAATTTATTGCTGATCGTTAGAAAGAATCATTAGTGAATTTAACTATTACAGGATCGGTTAACGCTTATCCAATTATAGATGATGATCCAACAGGTAATGTAATACTTGGAACACCAGTAACATTTACAAACGGAAATGTACTTGGTTTTTATTCTTGTTGCAAGTCTGCTAATCCTTTCTTCTCATTCATTTACGTACCTGATCTCGCTACTCTTGAAAGAGATGACGAGCGCGTGATTAAAACTAAAAATTGTCAGTATATCATATTAAATACTACATATCAAGCCGCGCTACCTAGATACGGGATTTAGTTGCCCACTAATTTTGAGTTAACAGATCTCTAGCCTGCAATTAATAACACTTATCGTGGTGCGAGATATGTATATGCGCCATTGGTTAAGTTTAATACAACTTTATAGAAATATGTAACTGAATATACAAAAAATGGACAACGTGGTTATGGTTTTACAGATACTACATACGAGGCGCCCAATTTTATACAAAACTGGGTAACTAATCCAAATAGCTTTACATCAACTGCTGGTTGGGATACTGCGACATTAGCTGGTGTTGCTGGCAATCGTGGTAAAGTAAAGACTGAAGCAATCCGTAATGATGATAGTTCTGGTACCACATTGATTGAGGACTTAAAAAACGGAGTAATTTCTGGCCATACATATGAGGCATTGCTCAAATTTTATGATAATTCTAGTGCTGTTGCAGTAAATACCGGTTTTTATGATAGCCGTACTGCTATTTAGGCTTTGGAGAATGGTACTCCATATATTATCCGTATCCGCAGTTCGAATAATAATGTACGCATACGTGTTGGGCAATATACTTATGATAGTGTAAATCATATTTATACCATTGGCGCCAATGATCCACATACTTTTTTAGATACTAATGACTCAATTGCAACCACTACAAGTGGTGAATATAAATAGTTTGTTGTTAAAGTTAAAAATGCTACATTAACTCCTAATGAGTTTATGAAACAATATGGCGGAAAAGTTGTTATTATTATCAGTGGTATTACTAATAATTATTCATTATTTGATTTTTAGATTTATGAAGGCATTTAGAAGGCTAATGGCAATTGGATGACGCCAGAAGACTAGGCGACTGCTGCAGTAATTGTAAATACATCATACATCTATGATGCCGATACCATTGACGATGCTACTGTTAATCAAACGCGTAAGGATTTTAATTATATCTGGAAAGATACTAGAGAACCTATTACTGATGGTTGGCAAGCTATATATTCTTTTGAAAAGCGTCGTGGTCTCACAATTAAAGAGTCAAATTATTATAATATAATTCAAGTTTTATGTGAGAACTTTGAGTGCTGGGCAGAATATTATGTCGAGCATGATAACTATGGTAATATCTTATCAAAATAGTTATATTTCCATAATTACACAGGCGATTATAATTATGCCGGCTTCCGTTATGGTGTAAACCTTAAATCTATTACTCGTACTGACGATTCTAAGCAAATTGTCAGTAAGCTTATTGTCAAATAGAATAGTAATGAATTTGGCGAGCATGGTTTCTGTACTATTGCTCGGGCGCCTTCTAATGAAACTGGTGAAACTTATATTTATAATATTGATTATTATATTAATCAAGGTTTGTTAGCGGCCGCCGATTGGAATACTATTGTTTATGATTTGGCTGGAGCGCAAGGTAAGGATTTAGATCCTACTGCAACCACGACTAATAGTAATGGTTACTATGTTCGTCTTGCTGCGATTAATGAATAGATTACTTATTATAATGAAGGGTTAATTAATCGTTCAGTGGCTCTATCTAAAGCTAAAGCAGAATAGACAGTAGCTTCTAATGGTTTAATTAGTGCACAAGATAATCTTAATAAAGCCGCAAATTCCTTCTAGTTAATGTTTGGAGTCGAGTATACGCATGCCAATTTGGCTAATTAGGGTATGCTAGAGGCAAATCCTAATTATCTTGTTAAATGCGCCGAAGCGCAAATGCAAGTGCAAGAATATACTGCACGCGCTCAATAGGCTACTACATATTATGAGACATTAAAGACAGAATATGAAACGATTGAAGAGAATTTTAAGACTTGGTGCGAATACAAAAAGGAATTAAATCGCGCCTTCTATGCTAAATTCTATCGTTATATTCAAGAAGGCACTTGGATTAGTGAAGATTATTATGATGACGAGCTTTATTATTTAGATGCTACTTCAGTACTTTATAATTCTTCAGTTCCAAAAGCTACTTACAATATTTCGGTACTTGAACTTAGTCAGTTAATTGGTTATGAAGATTTTACTTTTGGATTAGGCGACCGTACTTATGTTGAAGACCCAGAGTTCTTTGGTTATGATGACAATGGCGCACCAATTCGTGAGTAGATAGTCTTAACTGAAATTACATATAATCTTGACTCTCCAGATAAGAATAGCATTAAAGTTCAAAACTATAAATCTCAATTCCAAGACCTCTTTAAACGCATTACCGCTACAGTGCAATCCGTACAATACTCTACCGGTTCTTATGACAAGGCGGCCGACCTTGCTAATGCTAATGATGACCAAAAGAGTGCATTTTTACAAGGTGGGTTAAATGATGCTAGTACAGTACTTCAAAATCTTGCTAATTAGACAGTTAGACTTGATGAAGAAGGATTAACAATTACCGATGGTGGAGAAGTTAATCGTATACTGCGCGCAGTCAGCGGCGGCATATTACTGAGCAATGATGGTGGAAACACTTGGGAACTTGGTATTACTGCTAGCGGTATTAATGCTAAAACAATTAATAGCGGTGTATTAAATACTGGCGAAGTTAATATAATGTATGGCGATGAGCCTACATTCCGGTGGGATGCTTATGGTTTAACTGCTTATGACTTTAATTTAAATAGCCCAACTGCACCAATTTTTACTTCAGGTGTAAGGTTTGATAGATTAGGTATTTATGGGTTTAAATTAAATAGCGGTGATGTTGCTGATTTCCATCCAACTGATATAGTTGATTGGGATATTGTTCAAGACCCTGACACTGAGGAATATCGACTAGTCACCAAGGTTGATGATGCAACTCATATATATATACGTTCACGTTCTATTTTTGAATTGACTAAAGAAGGATTATATTTGAATCCTAGTTAGATGACTCAAAAGCACTATAGAGATATAGATGGAGAATATGGTACCTTAAGTTCGCCTGTGGCACATAAAACAATTGCTACAATTGGACGTGCGAATGATTTACTATTTAATAGTTGGGACAGTGGTTATTATCCTTATTATGATAGTACCAATAGTAATATTGATGATCAATTTGTACAAGTAATTGGTATTGGACAAATAGACGACGATACTGGTAAATATCGTTTCGCGGTGTATGATGATGGTACAGTATGTGCTACACAAGCACGCATTGCAGGCCGTATTGTCGCTCAAACTGGTTCTATCGGCGGTTGGACTATTGGGTCAGACTTGCATGCAGGTAGCGGCTCTTCTTATGTAGCATTAAGTACAAGTGGAATTTGGGCAGGTAATAATAGTATGGGATCTGCACCATTCCGCGTAACGAATACTGGAGCCTTAACTGCGACTGATGCTACAATTACTGGTACAATTACTGCAACAAGTGGTACTATTGGTGGCTGGACAATTGATAAAACTAATAATAATATTCCTTATTTATGCAGTGCATCATCCAGTTCAATGCGTATGTATTTAGCTGGAGGTGCTTCATGGACAATTGCCAATGGTAGCCCTATTTATACAAATGTAGGAAGTAAAACTAATTTATGTATTCGTGTTGGTGAGAATAATACCGCTACTTTTGGTGTCGGAGTCGATGGAGCAATATATGCTACATTAGGTAATATCGCTGGGTGGAATATCTCTACTACTCGATTATCTTACGGCACCTTAGGTAGTAGTGGGGGTATAGGTTTAATTCCTCAAGGTACAACAGTTGGTTCAGTAAGTGATGTAGTATTTACAGCAGGCGCTAATTTTAAAGTTACCAAAACTGGCATATTATATGCTACTGCTGCCCACATTACAGGTGAAATTACTGCTACTAGTGGCACCATTGGTAATGTTCATATTGGAACACCATCATCGGGTGGTACAGTCGGCTTATATAGTGTTGACGCCAATATGGCTAATACTTGTGGACAAGGCGTGTCTTCATCTTCGTTTTATTTAGGATCTAATGGTTTATCTTTTGATTTAGGATCTACAGATTCTGATAATTATCATGGTTATACTAGTATTATGCGGCCCGCGATGGTTATGCTATATGGTAATGGTGGTTCGGAAAGTTCTTAGCAAAATATTTTGATATATATGTCACAAAGAGGCTTTGACTTTTATAGACATACTAGTTAGTTTAGAGATTTATCGAATTTATCATCAGCAACACTAGTGGGACAAATTGTAAATAATTACTCTGCTGGATATATGCAACTAAAAGGTACGTGGCATAGTGACAGTACTATTATTAATGATTCTGATTATAATGTTAAACATGATATTGAAGCATTAGATGCGCGCTATATTACCTTATTTGATAATTTAATACCTAAGCGATTTAAGTATAATAATGGTACTAGTAACCGTTATCATACTGGTTTTATAGCACAAGAAGTATATAATGCCGCATTGTCTGCTGGTTTAACATCTCAAGAAGTAGGTGCTATTTGTATCAGTGCACAAAATACTGAACAAGAGTCTTGGGGATTACGTTATGAAGAACTTATCAGCATATTAACCGCCAAAATTAAATCTCTTGAAGAACGTATCAGAATTTTGGAGAGTAAAATTTGATTTTTCTCTAAAAATGCAGTATAATTATTATAGAAATCAAAATAAGGAGGATTAGTGATGAAACTATCCGAAACGATTAATTTTGTCCCCTTTTACGACAAAATTAAAACACAGCCGATGTCGGTGACAGCTGCTTACAAGCTGGCCAAGATTTATCAACAAGCAAAGAATGACGAGTCTTTCTATCAGGAAAAGCTTCGTGAAATTCTCTTTAAATACGGCGAACTCGATGAGAATGGCAACCTTATCCCCGTCGATGATGGTAAGGGTATCAAACTCAAAGATGATGCTCAGGCAGATTGTCTTGCAGCCATTAAGGAGCTTGAGGAAATCGAGAGCGAGCTGAAGTTTGATCCGCTTGATATCGGTATTCTGGACAAGATCGAAGTCGCGCCGAGTGATCTCGAGAGTGTCATGAGCTTCTTCGCTTAATACCACATAATAAAGACGGTAAGTAGCAATACTTACCGTTCTTTTTTTACCAATTTTTGGAAGCGCTGGTATAAACTCCCATTATTGTTGAATTTTACGCGGTAAGTAACTTATGTTTTTACTTCATAGTAGAGAGGGAGGAAATACAACTAAGGAGTTTAATTATGGCTAATTATCAGTATCCATATGCTAATTCATTAAATTCATTTTAGTAGATTTAGCAAATGTTTCCTCAACCGCAAGGAAGCGTGTATTCAATTAATTCTCCATTAGAAATAGGTAATGTGCCTATTGGGAGTACTGGGTTATCTGTGGCACTATGTTTAAATGAAGGATTAATGTATATTAAGTCATTTTAGAATAGTAGCCCAGTAATTATGACTTACCATATCTCTCCACATAATGTGGATTAGAAACCGACGTAGACTGCGCCCGACGCCTCCGTATAGACGCCCGCGGTCGTTACGTCAGATGAAATTACTACTAAATTAAAATAGCTTGATGCAATTCAAGAAAGGCTAGCAAAAATTGAAAGTAGTTTAAATCGTTCAGGAGGAAAATTCGATGAATTACTACAATCAAAATAATCCATTAATGCAACAAATTTTCGGCAGGGCGCAATCTACGCCTAATACTGCACCTAATATGTCTCTTGAACAACTCTACTCTGTTACTTCCACGCTTAATAAACAAGCTTGGTCGCAACTTGTTTCATAGGCTCGTGCTAAAGGGATCTCCGATCAAGATATCCAAGCTGGCCTTAATATTTTACTTCAACATCGATAATACTTTACAAGTGGCCACGCGTAAAGAAAAAATATTATTGGAGGACAATACAATGTCTGATGGATTATCTGCTGCTGATGTCATGGCGATGACGAAAGAAAGTGATGGTATGAATGCTATCTGGAATAACCCTGAACAAATTTATTAATTTCTTAAATTTTTCCAAATTTATATATACACAGTTATATAATTCTACTTATATATAGAACAAAGATAAAGGAGAATAATTATGACTGGTATTTATAAAATTACTTGTTTAGTAAATCATAAAATCTATATTGGATAGAGCGTCCGTTTACAAAATCGTTTAAGTGCCCATCAACGTGAATTAAAACAAGGCATTCATTTTAATGTAGAATTGCAAAAAGACTTTAATTTATATGGCGTGGATAATTTTACTTTTGAAATTATTGAATAGTGTCCCGCCACTAAATTAGATGACCGTGAACGATTTTATATTAAATTATTAAATGCACAAGATACAAAATATGGATATAATTTAACCGAGGGCGGATGTGAATATCGCGGTACGAACAACCCAATGTATGGAAAAAGTGGTAAATTATCACCAAGATTTATAGATATAATTTATCAATTAGATACTTCGGGCGCGGTACTAGCAGAATTTGAAAGTGCCAATTTAGCGGCGAAAGCTGTTAATGGATAGGCAGGGCATATTAATGATTGTTTACAGACTTGGAAACAACATTCTGCTTCTCCAGTTGGCGCATCACATCCAGAACGACTCACGCATAAAGGCTACCAATGGATATTTAAAAAGGATTATGAAATACTAAAGCAAAATGGTTATGATTTTAGTAAAAAACGTACTAAAAAATCATTGACCATCCAAGATTTAATAGATAAAGGGGCCTTAAGTAGCAATACTTAAGTGGTACTTTGTGAACTGCTGGAAACTCTCTTTGGAGATAATCAGCAACTAAGCCTATATAATAGGAAAGCTCAACGACTATCCTGATACTACAAATCCAGAAAAAGAAAAAGAGTAGTTAAGCTATGAAATTTAGCAATAGGAGTACGGCCCAAGAGGGTGGGTGAAAATCCCTTAAATGGAAGCGCAAAGCATCTCAATGAGATGAAGATATAGTCTGATCTTTATGGCAACATAAAGAGGAATAATGGATTCGATTATTCCGCAACATTAATGTTTATCTACTTTGTTTGGATGGCACTGTTTAGTGGAGGATTTGGCGGCCTCTTTGGAGGTAATAACGCCGCTACTTAGGGTGCCCTTACTCGTGCAGAACTTTATGATGGGCTTGGACGCCAAGATTTATTTGCCAATCAAGAAGCTATTCAATCTGAACTAAGCTCTTTTGAACGCGATGCCGCCAACAAATGGGGCGACATTCGTTACGACAACTTACAGAATATTTACGGATTACAGAGTGCCATGACTGGTGGTTTCTATACCGTTAATAGTAACCTTAAAGATGGCCAGTTTGCCCAACAGCAGGGCGCGTGCTCTATTAATCGTAATATTGACGATGTCAAGGCTGAAGCATATAAGAACACTTGTGAGATTACTACTGCTATTCACGCTGAGGGTGAAGCGACTCGTGCTCTTATTACTGAAAACACAATTCAGGCACTTCGCGATAAGCTTGAAGATAAAGATCGTGAATTACTCGCGGCTAATTTCCAGATTTCGCAAGGTGCGCAGAATGCTTACCTTATTGATGCAATTAGACCCGTGGCTCGTCCCGCTTATATTACTGCTAGTCCCTATACTAGCAATATGTGCGGTTGCGGTTGTAACCTGTAAATTAGCTACCTCAGAGTACATACTCGTATCGGAGGTAAATTATGATTTATTCTTATAATACTAAAGAACAAACTGTTGCTACAGATAGTGAAGTTACTTATGCAGTTGATGCTATTAAAACTGGAACCACAGTAACACATGCTCCAGGGACAGGAACATTTGTACTTAATAAATCGGGTTATTATTATGTGACAGTAACTGCTGTTGGCTCAGCAAGTGCCACTGGTACAGATCTTGTTACTTTGACTCTATATAATGGTACTAATCCATTACCTGGTGCTATTGCTTCTGAAACTAGTACAGCTACAACTGATGTAGTAACTTTAGTGATTAATACTATTATTCCTGTTCGTCCATCGTGTTGTGCAGTTGACAACACAGTAAACTTAATAGTCGTTAATACTGGAGTAGAAGCAGTCTACACTAATACCACAATAACAATCACTAAACTGTCGTGAGGTGATTGGCATGCTTGTATACAAAGCGCTATACCGTAAAATGATGGATGCTCTTAAAGATGCTGGAATGTGGCTTGATTGGGCAGATCAGTTAAAGACCGATAACCCGGAGATCGCGAAGTATTTATGCGATTCTGCCAAAGAGAGGCTCGAAAATGATTTCCCTGTGACTCATTAGCACTTTAAGCGTCTTTGTACCAATGATAAAAATGAAGGTCATTGCTTAAATGACATGGTTGAAGAACATATAATGGATTGGTATGAAGGCATGATTAATCGCATTAAACGGTGGTAATAAAATTAGAGAGAGGACTTCGGTCCTCTCTCGTTATTTATGTCTCCCAATTTTCGACTGATGTATTTTTGTTGATTATTTTAGTGAGATAATGACCAATGCCAATAGCATCAGATTCATCATCGCTTACGCTGATGTCATACCATTCTTTGACTAGAAGCTACATACTACGCTTGCGGTCGGCCCGTGCAGTACCTTTTACTCCACAAGCATGGCGCCAAGTATTAGTTGGACAGACAGTATACTAGATCTTGCTAGTGTAGCAAGTTTCCATTAATATACCTTGAAGGCGCGCAAGTGTTTGGAATACCGTTACACCCATTTTGCGCCCGCTGCCTTCGTCTTGATACTAGATACCCTCAAGTCCGATATAGTCTGGCTTCCAGTTATTGATCATGGATAAAAGCCATGATTTAATTAAAGAGCATCGCGCTATTTCATCATCTAGTTCGGTATGAAAGGTGCCATATTTGACGAGATTACCATTGTCAAAAATGGCATATCCTGTTGTGTGGCTTGCCTAGTCAAGTGCTAGTACGCGATATATGCCTACTGGCTTAGGGAGTATCTCTCCATCTTGTTTAGCGAGGTCATTACGTGCGCAAGTAGGACATTCAAGTTTATTCCGCATTTTCTTCCACGGTGCATATACTCGATGCCCCTCGGGACATTCAAATACCATTTCTGTTTCAAGATTAGTATATTTATCAGATATTAAAACCCATCCCTCTGCATTAACTATCTCTTGAATTTCTGATAATTTGATTTTACTCATTTAAGGCCAGTAGACCCAAACCCACCGCCGCGATTTTCACCAAGTAGATCAACCGAGTCAACCTCAATCCAAGCTACTTTGGGGACTTCGCTTAGCACTAACTGCGCGAATTTCTCTCCTTTCCCAATGGTATAAGGGGAACCAAATTCGATATGCCCAAACATGATCGGGTCGTTTTCCTGCCAAGTAGTAGGTACTTTGATACCACGAATAGGAGGATCGACATTTTCGATGATGACGGCTAATTCGTCACGATATCCAGCATCAATCGTGCCGGGAGTATTGGCTATACGTAATTTTGTTTTTAGGCAGCGCCCACTCTTTGGACGAACTTGAAGTTCATATCCAAGAGGAATAGCGACTTTGATGCCAAGTGGAACAAGTTTAGTTTCACCGGGATTAATGGTGATTTCTTCTGTGGCAAAGACGTCCATACCTGCATCAGAGGGATGTGCATAAGCAGGCATTTTGGCATCTGGACGGCAGTATTCAATGGGGATATTGATGGTCTTCTTTGCGATACCATCTATATTGGCGATTGAGTTATATGTAATACCGATAATGCGTTTAAGGAAGTCACGCTTTGGAGCAGTAAGCTGAGCCGCAGTTTGGGCATCAATTAGATCGCAAAGTGCGAAGTATTCTTCTTCGATATCTTCGACATGGCGCCCAGCCGCGTTCATAGCCTGAACAAGCAGCATCTGCTGATTGATATTGTTGTAACTCTTTTCGAGTTCATCGAGACAGGCTGGCGCGACAAGAGCGAACTGTTCATCAGGAAGGCTTAGAAGTGCTCCAATTTCTTCCATATCTTCAGCACCAAGCGGAGTATCATTGATTTCCTTCAGCATATCCTTGAACTCTTTGGAGTTCTTTTCATCAGCTTCAATCAGTGACAGACCTAGATGGCGCCCTGCCGTACGAGCTTGTGATGGCGTAAGAATTGCCATTATTCATCGTCCTCCCAGACTTTGTTATATTCGGCTACACACTTGCAGATCCAAGCCTCGGCAACGACTTCACCTTTCTTGGTTTTGGTCTTATAGGTATAGCCTGCGGCAGCGACTGTATAGTGGTTCTGCGCCGCATTAACACGGAATGCTTCGATGTATTCTTTTGCTTCTTCTTCACTATATGCGCGAGCTTCGGTGGTTATTTTCAGAGTCTTCATTTTTCGTCTCCTATCGTAATTGTACCTGTAAGATCATTTAATGAAGTAAATTTAGTATGTGTAGCAGTAATAGTAGAATTTGGGCCTGTAGTAAGGGTAGATGTATTATCTGAACAAGTAATATACGGCTCAATATTAGTAGTAGAATACCAATATGGTGTATAAGGATATGAAATTGTTATTGGGCGGCCTGCGGCGTAACCCTGATCATATCCTTTGGCACGACCTTCTTCGTATACTTCATCAAGCAGTTTTTCTAACTGCTATTTGGTAAATTCAATCTTATTATCCTTATTAGGATAAAATACACGAACTTTCATAATATAACTCCTTGAATAGATTTCTCTCTATTTTCTAAATATATTATATCAGAAAATAGAGAGAAAGTCAAATTTAAACCGATTTTTTCCTCAAAATGAGATTTAGTAACACTCCAAGTACCATTGCAAGTGAAACACCAGCAAAGGACTGATGGAAGAGCCACAGGCCGCCAACTCCAACCGTTAAAATAACACTAACCACAATCAGATTTTTATTATCTTCGAGATCGGCTTTGCTATTAATAAGAGTCTTAAGACCACTAGCCGCAATGAAACCATAAAGGATCATAGCGCAGCCACCGAATACGCAAGCTGGAATTGAATTAATGAATATTTGTACTGGTTCTGCAAATGCAAGGATGCCAATGATGCCAGCAGCGAGAGACACAACTCTAACTGATGCAACTTTGGAGAAGCCAGTTGTAGCGATTGACTCACCATAAGAGGTATTTGGTAAGCCACAGACACATGTACCAAGGAAGGAGGCGGCGCCATCACCAAGAAGTGTACGGTGAAGGCCTGGCTCTTTTGTGAGATCGACCCCGATAATGTTTGAGAGGACCCGATGATCTGAGTAATGCTCCAGTAGTGCACATACAGCGACGGGGATAAATAAGAGACAAACCTGGCCAACTGTTCCCCATGTGAGCGAAGCAAAATCCCAATGCATGAAGCTAAAGTCGGGGATCCGGAAAAGACTCATGTTGGAGAATGCGCTGAAGTCGATTAGTGGCGCGGCTCCTGTCACCGTCAGGAGGGCGGCTAAGCCATATCCTCCGAGAAGACCAAGCAGGAAAGGAATTGTCTTTAAGAAGCCTTTGAAGTAATGTGAACTTAGCGCGACGATAATCATTGTAAAGATCGCAACCAGAATAGCCACATTACTATGCTCTCCATTAATAGCAGTATAGGTCGGTAAGAAACCTGCCAAATTGAGGCCAATAACCATCGTGATGGGACCAACGATGATAGGCGGGAAGATTTTGTTAATTGCTGCAATACCACGGAATTTTACCACCATTGAGAAAATTGCATAAATTGCGACGATAACCGCGCCGCCTATCGCAACGGCGAGGTAATTCTGACCACTTTCACCGATGGCAAGGGCGCCTATAACAGCCGAGACTGTCGCACCACAACTCGATATAAACATCGGGCTGCGGAATTTTGTGATTACCTGATACAGTAATGTACCTAAGCAAGCACCGATAAGACATGCATCTACGGGAGTGCCGCAGATATTCGCAATAAGAACGGTGGCTACGAAAACAGCAAGAACTTGCTGTAACGCATACAGAAGCCACTCGCACAGTTTCTTCGGTGCTTCTGTTACACCATAAATCATTTTAGACATTGTAATTCTCCGTATCTAAATCCACCTTGCGGCCTGCCGAATGAATATTCGTTTTGCCAAGAGGCTGTTTTGTATATTTCCAATTAGCGATTGCAGCGATTGCATCCTCAATATTATCTACGAGAATACCACCCTGTTTTAGGAGGCCCGTAACATAGAGGTTGTGATAGGAATACTGTTGCTCACCGGGTTCGGCGGCGCCACCAGCATCCTTTGCAGCACTATGGGTGATATGGCACTGACGATTGTCTGTGCAGATACCAACCATAAATTTGTTATCACCGCGTGCGATCTTCTCATGGAACTTGCCGATTTCTGCGGCCGTCCCTGCGGGGATTACATCTCCATCGATGCACGCAATAAGAACATCGGTTTTATCGAGTCTTGCATTATCGCCATTGGCAATAGCTTGTGATCCGGCGAATTTCTTTTTTCCTTCTACTCCATTAATTTCTGTATTCTCGACAGGACTGTATAGATCCATATCGGGAAAAGCTTTACGTAGTTTTGCGGCCCATTCGGTGTTCCTCAGCAAATCACCGTATGTGAAGATTGGACCTGCAAGGTAAGCTGTCATACTCCTGTTCCCTCCATATATATAATATCTTTATTAAGGAACTGCGCCCATTCTATTTCTGCTTTGGTCGAAGCTCCAATATAACCTGATTTATTGATGACGTAGATTGCATCAGACATGGCAATTTTCTGTTTATGAATGTCATCAAGTTGTGTCTTAATAACTGGATTATCGGCTTCAATGTCACCAAAGTGACCAAATACGCCAACGGATAAGACAATCCATCCCTTAAGGGTAAGTTCTTTTGCTGCTTTGAGGAATTCATCTTTGAAACGAGTGCTGCCGCAGAGAGTGATAATTGGATAGTCAGTTACTTTATAGAAGCGGCCGCAATCGCAAGAAGAAGATGGCGCATCGCGAAATTTCTTACAAGGGCATTTCGTGTCGGGTGTGTGCTCTAATTCGCAGCAACAATATCCATCATTGTCTTCGATAGCGCGAGTGATGGCGCGATAATCATCATCATTCGGATTGTGTTTGATTTCGTACATTAGTACCTACCTGCTTTGCATATTGATTTGAAGAGCTAAGTGATATTCCTAATACTTCATCATAATGTGGTTCATCATTCATAATGAAACGACCAAATTTTATGATAATATTAGGATATCGAAGAATATAGGAATAAAGATTTTTAAGGGTAGATGCCTCAGACTCTCCAAGATAGGAGCCAGATTCTAGTTCTTCCTCTGTATAACCTGTATAAATGACAATATCGTCATTGCAGTCATAGGTTTCGCGCAGACAGGTGATAAATGATATAAGATCTAACATTGAGTCAAATGGCTCTAATCCAGATAAAACAATCGCTTCAGTTATGGGATTATGGAGATAGCGTTGAATAATTTGTTCCTTCTCTATCTCAATATCTGGCTCATGTACTAATTCTGAGTTTTGGCAGATCTTACATTGGTTGAGATCATCGCACTTAAAGGTACAACTTGGAAAAGCAATATACATAGAAGGCTTTTTGTAGTCATTGAAGCATTCATCAATAATGCCCTTAATTTTCATTTACATTCTCCCATTCACGCATCAGATATTCGTCTTTACGAGGCCTGGACCAGGTCTTGATTGGCGTATAGAAGCCAACAATACGAGTATATTCTGTAGCGACAGGCCCGCCGCAAACTGGACAAATCTTGCCATAGAAGGCATGATTGTGACTGCATACTTGGATCTTGGTGTTAAAAGCAAAGTAAGTTAAGCCTTGATCAGCTATGTATTCAGTCATCTTCCAAGCTGTTTCAAAGTTGTTAAATGGCGCTTCAATATTGATGTGCGCTATTGACCCGCCATTGCAGTAAGAGTCGAAGAGACTTGCGATACGAATACGCTCTTGGATTGTGGTTTTTATGCCGAGAGGAATAAACTGATTACCATAGAGAGGCAGGTCATCAACAACTGTATCTGGGAAGAGATACATATCAGCCTTCTGCATCTTAGCGGCCGCTTGCTCACCGGGGATCTGCTCACAGTTGATCTTGTAGTCCTTATCAAGAGCAAACTGATCTTTGGTGCGATGAATAACCTCGAAAATCTTCTTACCAAAGGCGTCGGCTTGGGAAGTATAGAAGGTATTTCCAAATTCATCTTTACGGATGTATCCGAAAGTCTTCATTGTTTCGTAGATACCGATGAACCCTACAGTATTATATAGATGCTCAAAATCGACCAGCCCCTTGCTGAAGTTGGGGAGTAGTCCCTTCTCAACATTGCGCTCGATGATGTGACGCACCACATCAAGAACCTTGCAGTCAAGTTCAACAAGATCTTTGAGTGCTATGAGATAACCTTTTTCATCCTTGGGATGTTCAAGAGCAAGGCGTGCAAGGTTAACGGTAGAAACCTTAACAGAGCCAACTTTGAGGGCGGTTCCACCGATACTGTTGAAATAGCCGAGGTCGTCAATATTAGACTTAAGCCTGCAGCAGTTACTCAGTGAGGTCACACTGTCATCAATAAAGAGATTGGAGTCATTCCACTTCATGTTATGACGGACGCCCCACTCTGCGAAATCTGGATCAACAAACTTACCATTCTGACGAAGCAAAGATATCGTCAGTACCGGAAAGGTAAACATATTGTGGCTACGGATGTCAGACACCACATCCATAAATGTCTTTTGGAATGTTTTAATACCATCGAGTTCATCAATCATAAATGTACCGTCTGGGAACTCAGCGCCACCAAAGAGGGCTTCGAGGTAAGGTTCATCAAAGACGCTCACGTTAGTGAAAGCGCTCTGCATACCATCGCGCACATATGGTTGATTGACTGCATAAATAAAACGCTGAATCTGCTGACGAGCATAGTAGTCATCGCTCTTTGTGGCATAGCCATTCGCGCAGTCTTTTTTCCAGAAGTAATACATATATGGAATTAGGTTGGGTAATCCGACGGCGCCCGAGCTTCGATTTGAAGCAAAGCTAATGAATTCTTTTACGAAGTCGACAAATGTGGACAAGTGCTTTGGCGGCTCCGCATTAAAGTTATTTAAGAAGTAAAGTCCCTTTTCTGCGAGGTCTTTAAGGTCATAAGCAAAACAATAATGAACGAATGTTGAGGTATCAGCATCGTGCATATAGAGGGCCTTTGTCCATTCTTTATTAAGCCATTCATTAGCAGTTTTAAAGCCATATTTCTTGTTTAATTCGTAATAAATCTTGTTATATGCGAGAAGTTTACGATGTGCTTTGGGCATCTCATTCATGAGAGTGCGCATATCTTTGCTTCCGACATTGGCATTACCATCAACAGAAGCGTCTGCAACAGTTTCCGCATCAATAAAATTATTGATAAAGTCGGTGAAACTTAACTGTTCTTCGCCAAATCCATTTAACTGCGCGAACTCCTCACCATAAGACTCAAACATCTTGTTGTATTGAGTGGTAAAATTCTTGGCTAATTTAATATTGATATTCACTTCACGCCCTCCCAAGAATTAATCCAATCATTACATTCCTTAACATCGGAATAGCGCACGCCGTCAACTTCAAGTGTTGGGATAGTGGTCAAACCAATCTGAATCATGTATTCAGTGTCAGTATTCACTTCGTAGGGAATACCCTTTTTATCGAGTTTCATGGCAATCACTTTACACTTTGGACAGGTTGCGCCCTTGTATAAGATGACTTTCACTTATCGCTTTCCTCCTTCCCACAGACCGCGCAGTAACCGTCTTCCCAGACGTGCTTACATTTACTGCGATATGCTTCAATTTCCTTACGCAGTCTTACTGTTTCAGGATTAAGTATGAAGATATCGGGCTGCACACTTAACATTAATTTTTCCTCGAGGTCATGGATAGTCGTATAAGTTTCTTTTTGCTCGAGTGTAAATTCATCAAACTTCATTGAGTTTTCCTCCTAATTTGCTAGCTGAACATTCATAAAACATTTTGAATAGTTCATAATGATTTTCTTGCACAAAGGCAAAAATATCTCTAATTTGAGTACGAGTAAAGCATTTTCCTTGATAATACCATTCAGGTTCATCGCTTGTTGCTTTTGCAAAATCATACAGGGTATCAGTAGGGATCTTTTTGAGATAACTTGCTAACCCTATGCTGTTTAGGCTATTATGATAAAAATTAAAGAGCTACAAAACCTATTCCCATCTTGGATCCGTGAAAAAGCCTTCATCATAATTAAGTGTAAAAAATACCCTATAACTTCGTGAAATTATGACTTGCTTAAAAATTAGAGGTAATAAATCTTTGATAAAATGGTTCTCGTCGTATCGTGACGAGGTTATGTGATAATCAATGGACGAGAAGACCGCGCGCTCTCTGCATATGCCTATCCATTCACTAAATGCGGCCGGATCAATCACGCCTTCATATTTCAGTCCGAAGAAAGTGCTGTTGGTTTTAAAGGCGCTCCACTTGAGAAGATCTTCACCATTATCAATCTGGACAGGAAATTTCATGCCTAATCGCGTTGCCCATCCATCAGTTCGCGCCCGGCGCATAATGCGTATAATTTCTTCATAGCCGCCTTCAATCTCATTGAGGTTGTAGTCATGGATAATAAGGTTGCGCGCTTGTTTGAGATTATGAAACTAGCGACCGTAGTCAGACCAAACAGTTTTGCCGTCGAGGGAGAGGCGCATATGTTCGGCTGTTGTTAGATTGTTCCAGATTTTATTGCGGTGGGCATCGCCTTGGATGAATTGATGCATCTTACGATAAAGAGTAGTATCAGGTTTCATCTTTTCGATGTCAAGTGGAAGTGCCTTATACTTGTTGTTAGAGAAGGCTAGCCCACCATATTCAACATTGGGTTCAGTTAATAAGTTTAAGGGATAAATCCCATCTTCATAGTCTTTGCGATAGATAAACTTCTCATGGCGCTCAGGCGTGAAGCTCGGGCAGAATACCACAAGTTGATTATGTCGTTTGTAGTATGCCGAGAGCTTCATCGCCTCAAGATTAAACGGAACAAGGAGATATGTGGATAAGTCAGCATCCATAATCCCGACACTCATTCTTCATCGCCTCTAGTTCTTGTAGTAATTGCGCCATTATCAAAGATTTCATCAATTAGTTCTACACGATGATATGGGGTACTTTTATATTTCTTGGCTATGAAGTCACTATCTTCTCTTATACCTGTAACAATGATTTTATTACCACGCGAGAACGCTGACTTCTCAATAACATGCTTCTTTCCATCAGCACCACGCTCACTAATCTGCTTGTCATACTGTTGGAAGACACCACCATAGATCTTTACAGTGACCACTCCGTCTGTTGTTAACAAGGAGATCGTCTTTTTTGCTTTGTCTCTATCTAGAACAGTTCCCGCAATTCGATAAAGTTTGAAGATTGGGATTAACTTACCTTTGATGGGATAATATCTTTCCACTCGCGGGATCTCAGGGATATCCTCAAAATTCGAGAACTCATATACCTCATTATCAACCACCGCTAATTCATGTTCATGGATGTAACATGAGATGCTATCCATTTCCCATTTACTTACTGACCCAAGACAATATTTATTCCATACATCTTCAGTCAGTTGTGCGTTTACTTTCTTTAAGAGGTCGGGCGCATTCTTCTGTACAAATGGACGGATAATATCCATATGATGCTGATAAATTTTATCCCAATCTGCTTGCCTTATTTGAAAACCGCTCTCAGTATCATCACAAGCAACACACAAATCAACATTAAAGCGATTACTATAGAAATCAAAAGCGATGTTATCAAGCCCATAATATACAGTTCCTTTTTTCATTTTCTTGATATACTTGTTGAAGTTATATACTCTTCTCACCAAATCATATTCATCTGGGATCAGTCCAAAATCAATCAACATCTTCATATTCTGCAATGTGATCCTCTTTTTCACATCACTAATCATATCAACATATTGATGCATGACATTTACTCGATCACCAAATGCGTCGAAGGCGCCCGACTTGATGAGATTGATCATCTGTGGCTTATTGACTTTTACTTTGTTGAGGAAGTCAATGATTCCACTATACGGTCTATTATCGATGATACTTCTGACGAGGTCCGCACCGATTCTTGTAATGCCGCTGAGTCCATACCGAATAGTGTTGGTTTCAATATCTGGGGAGAATGTATAGTTAGATTCGTTAATATCCGGCGCCGAGATTTTGACCCCCGCTGAAGCAATCTTTCCAATCGCGGACGCAATCTTACCATAGTTAGTTGCTTTAATTTTTTTCTTTTTCTTGCCGCTTTCTGTGACGACAATCGTGGCCGGATATCCACTCGCGCCGTCATCTTCATCATAACTCGAGACTTCAACATCTTCATCTTCGTCGAACTCTTCCATTTCCTCATAATAGGGTTCTTCCGTTTTTGTTTCCTCAATAGCTTCTTCATCTATCTCCTCTTCATCATTTCCACCTGCATCGCTTATTAGACAGGCGCAGTTCCAAAACATGATCGGATACTTATATGCGAGATTCATCTCCTGAAGCGCAATCAAACTATATGCCAATGTATGCGCACGACAGAATGAATATCCACGCTGAACTTTTAATAAGATGTCCCACACATAATGCGCCAGCACCATGTCGCATCCTTTTTCTTTTGCATTTTTATAGTAGAACTCTTCACATTCTTCAAAGAGTTTACCCTGCTTCTTCGCAATCGCTTTACGACATTTATCTGCGAATGACAGATCATTGCCGCCGAGACGTTCATCCTGTAAGAGAGACATCAGACCCTCCTGAGACTCACATACTCCATTTGTGATTGCATTATTATGACTGAGCCATTCACGATCCTCTTCTTTGAGGCCATAACGGATCATTTCATCATACCACTCTTCAATGTTACGACGATACCGCGCCCACATATCGAGTGGCTGCTCCGCGCCCGGTTCACTCGCCATCAGACGAATGACTGAGTTAAGAACCGCAAGTTCATCAACAGACTGCGGCTTTGCTAACGCAATACCGTTGATACCCGACTGCTTCTCCATCTGGAACAGAGAGTTAATCTGATGATTGAGAACCATATCCCACATCTTAGGATCGTTGCGCTCGAGGTTATATATACCAACGATTGAGTTATATGTTTCGCGCAGAGTCGACTTGCGCTCTGCATATCCATAATCGCATAATAGATCAATACAATTATGGATCTTATCCATTGCTTCGACCGATAATAAGTCAATCTTAATTAACGATGCATCCTCACAATCATGAAGTTCAAATGCTGTACATATCGTACCATCCGGCGCCCTCATCAATCCAGTTGACTCTGTGAACGGTTCATCGACGAAGATAACACCACCTGCATGAATGCCGCTGCCGCAGATCAATCCTTCGATACCGTGCGCGACTTCCCATAATTCAGGGTAGTTCTCTGTCATTTCATAGACAAACTGCTTAATCGGAGGCCACTCGTGCTCTTCATCTCCATACATACATTGATCGAGACTACGCAACTGACCACGATCTGCCGGGATTAAACTCGCTATATATTGTGCTATATCTACATCTATATTTAGACCGCGCGCCGCCGTCAAAACTGCTGACTTGGACTTTTCTGTACGGAAGGTCGCTACATTTGCTACACGATCTTCACCATAGACATTGCGTAGATGCTGAAGAACCTGCGCCCGTTTGCCACCTTCGATGTCTGTATCAATATCAAGAACTGACTCGCGCTTCGGGTTCAAGAAACGCCAAGGGAATGTTTTTGTCGTCTCGCGCAGCGTATTCATCTGAATGATGTCAAGACAATAGAGTAATAAGAAACCACCACCTGAACCACGCGCCGGACCTACGATTGTTCCTGCTTCCCAACATTCATCAATATTTTTCTGAAGGTTTAAGAAGTATGCCGACCAACGCGCTTTGTTGACTTCAGATGACTCCCAAGTTCTCTGCAAGTTATCTTCAAGCGCTGCATATGCCTCATCATTTTGAAGATCGGGGTGGCGCTTAATGCCATCAATAACGGCATTTACCAAATATTTATCACTTTTATATTCGGAGTTTAAGAACTTTTCCAGAGTGGGCATACGTTTAAACCATTCGGGATACTCTGTATAATATGACAGCACATCGCGCCAAAGTAGTTCTGGTATCTTCAATGACTTTTGCAGAGAAAAATCTACACATTTTTCTGCAATCTCCTGAATCGTATCATAGGCCGCGCGCACGATCTCAAGATCCTCAAAACTATAAGACATATACGACTCAAGTTCTTTTGTATCCATAAGATAAGTTGTTGCATAAAACTCATCAACCTCTCGATCGCCATTCTGCGCATTGAGATATGCTTTATGGATCTCTCTGTCTTCTCTTTTGAGATAGTGACTATCGGTTGTGATGATATACTTAATTCCCGTAGACTGCGCGAACTCATAAATTTTACGATTGACTTTGATCTGTTCCTTATTTTTGCTTGGCTGCATCTCCAGATAGAAGTCGTCTTTACCAAAGATACCTTGCATCTGACTTAGCCAGCGCCCGAGGATCTCATCACTTGTCCCACGCAAAATCTGTGTACCAAGCGCGCCACCCAAACAAGCCGTGCTTCCAATGACATGACCAGGGTTCGCGCTGACTATGTCGATCAGATCCTGATAATATGTTGGAACACGACGCATACCCCGTGCCATATAACTTCTCTTCCAAGCACGGGTTGATATTTCCATTATTTGCTTTGCGCCTATTAAGTCTTTTGCGATGAGAATGAAGTGATAATACTTATCTTTTTCTGTATCATAATTTGTCGAGTTAAGACCATTACGAACCAGATAAATCTCATTACCTCTTAAGACCTTAATATTCGGATGCTTTTTCGCTTCTTTTTCTATCTTCATCCAGCCACTAATCGTTTCGTGATCAGTGAACGCTACAACCGAATGACCTAATTCTTCTGCTCTTTTAATTAGGCCATCGATCTTGATGATACAGTCGCGTAGACGAAGATTTGAATACTCTGTATGATTATGGAGTGAACCACAATAATTCATCATTCTACCCCTTTTTATCTTTTTCTATATATATTATACTACATTTTCCTATAAAAATCAAATTATAATCCACGACTTATCATTTTCTGATTTGTCGTGGATCATATTTTTATTCTTTTATGTGTTCAACAGTAAGAATTCTTGATTTGCCATCTCGTACCAAGCAGATGTTAAAGGCTGCTGATTAATTTTTATAGAATCGTTCATAGCTATCTTATTTTTTAATTAAATCAATCGAAACTATCTTGTACTCACAATCAACGCCAAGCCCGTACCATTCTTTACACTTTTGTAGCGCGAGGTCTTGCGAGGCGGCGACGATTTGACATGACTGAGTGCGCCACTGTCCTTTGGACATCTCATCTTTATATTGGAATATGATTTTGAATGTCATGATAAATTACTCCATTGTTCAGCCATTGCTTCCGCAAATCCTGGGAAGGTTTGACTGCGTATTCTACTTCGTTCAGATTCAGACAAGCTAGATGCCTTAGCAAACCAGGTGGGGAGAGAGCGACCGCTAGCATAGACGGTGCGTTTTTCGGGTGTAACTTCATTTGTCTTTTTGAGGAGAGGCAGTCCTTTAAGCCATAGACAAGTTCTCTTCTCAAATGAATCTCCGAACCAATAAGGCTGGATGATTTGATCGGGTTTACGATAGGAGGTAGACATTACTCCTATGGGGTTCTCAACTGCTATATGGTCACAATTAGCATTGATGAAGGACATAAAGAACTTTTTGGCTTCCTCGCGAAGTTTTAAGCGCTCGCGTGCTTTGTCACCGTATTTCTCTACATTAAACCACCGATTACCGGTGACCGTAAGGTAAGTGCAAGGTGGGTGAGCGATGATTAAGTCCCATTTAGGTACGAAATGATATTGTTCATCCATTGTTTTAAATAAAATTCCTGGATTGGCTACTGGTGCATCGGGACAAGTATCATAAGGATTTAAAATACCAAGCACATCTTGTTTAATGTGCCATTCGGGATGCCCACCACTCGGGTCAATTATATCACATGAATACGCCTCATGGCCGCGCGCTCTGAAAGCAGAGCAAACACGTTGAGACTCTTCACAAGCTACTAATACAAACATGGCTTTCTCTTCCTTTTTTATTCATCATCTGTAATAGCAAGTATTGCACATGTTATCCAACTTATTTCAAGAAATGTGACTATGCCGAGTACTATTCCATATACTATTCCCCAGCCAAGTGCAAAAGACAATGCACATAAAACAGGGTTCGCCATAAAGCATAATGCCATAAGTAAGGCTATGATAATTCTAACTGGAAAACACACTTTACTCATTGGTGCATTTCTTCTCAAAAATCTAATGGATTATATTCTGTGATGTCATAATCATCAATGAAGATCTGCGGCGTTATATTACCCATCCAGTTATTGAGATTAGGACGCCCAACAACCTCCAAGATTACTGTTTTCTTATACTGCGCTAGCTCTTCAATGAGATCTTTTGCATGGAACTTCATATAGGCAACTCCATTACATTCGATCTTAAGCGTATCTTTATTCGTGCCCATTACACGAATATCCGAAGGCGCTACCATAATATGCTTGACATGGATCATAGGTTCAGGATTTGACTGGCCCCAAATTCCGCCCATCTCACTTAGATCAATAATTAAATCGCGTAGATCCTGCGCAGTAGATGATCTTTCGAAGTTGACATCATAACAATTCTCACCGAAATCAACATCTTTGAGTGCCTTATTCGCATATTCATGGAAGGCGCGCAAATTACGATCGGGAATCGACACACCAAATGCATTAGCATGTCCTTGAGCATATTCAAAGTATCCACTCTCGGTCAAGAATGCTTTGAAGTCGCGTAAATCACTCTTATTTAAGCCGCGGGCGCTACCACGATCAAATCCTTCGGCGTTAAGTCTTGCTACAATAGTGGGCTTCTTATACTTTGCAGAGAGCTGCATAGCAATTAACCCGTTTAATTCTGAAGGGAACTTGTCATCATCTTCAAGCCGGACAAAGAGGATCTTGTTTTCAAGTAAGTCATACTTGAAGATCTTCGCTTCCAAACGGAGGACGGCATCGTCCTTCATCTTGTTCTGATGCGTCTTGGCATTCGTACACACACGTGCTGCCTCGATTCCGGCCGCGCAGAGAGTACCCTTCGCGCCGCGTTTGTTGCATGGCACCATTTGGGAGCCATCAATAAATGCCTAGAAGAGAAGATCCTTTTCCTCCATTGTGCCGACACGGATGAGCGCATTGACCATTGGGACGACATAGAAGGCAACGGAAATAGGATTAGTCTTAGCGAGAATATCCTGCCATGAAGGAGCCATTGTGCCAGTTATGGAGTAGGCCGCCTTCTCAAGTAGACAGCGGAAGAATTCATTCTTGATGTTGCGCAGACCTTGATAGATAATATATCTATTTTCTAAATCAATAACCGAACCCATATCACCAATGATGCCCCAAGCCGCGAGGTCGAGATAATCATCTGCCCAATGCTGATTGAGCTTCTCATCGAGGAACCGGCAAAACTGATATACGACGCCAGCGCCCGTCAGTTCTTTATTCCGATATTTAGGGGACAACTGGTTATTGACGACTACTGCATTATCACTAAGTGCGACATCTGTTAAGTGATGGTCGAGGATCAGGCATGGAATATTAATACCATCTAGCATATCATGATAGTGAGCATCATTACTTGATGAGTCAGGTAGTATGATTAGATCATAATGCACATCTTCATTCAGTAAGCGGTCGATATGATCCTGGAGGCCATGCTGTTTGCCCTCATGGAGCCAGTAATCAATCTGGCAATGACAGTTAACCTGCTTTGTATATTGATACATAATTGTTGCAGATGTAAATCCATCGCAGTCACTATCTACAATAATAAGGACTCTGGAATATGGAGGCTGATCATTCATCACAATCCGGAGATACATCACGGCCGCCATCCCAATATTCTTCAAATCATGGGGAGACTGTACGAAATCAGCGCGCGGCTCCATGAATGCCTATACGTCGGCGACCCCGCGCGCCTTCAACAGATTTTCTGCGTAGTTGCTACGGAAGTTTTCATTTACTAAATTACATTTCATACCTCTTCCTCTTTCTTATAAAAATTGTTATAATCAAACCATTTATCGCTAATTATATTTCCTATTTTCTTAATAGTGCTACCCCATCCGTCTACTTCTACACGAACATATTTTCCAACCATTTCATTAAAACGGTCCACTCCAACTACATCCATAATACGCATTATTTCTTCAATGCCCTTCGGGGTGCCTTCAAAAGTTTTACTATCTAGATATCCATAACCTAAAACGTATCCTCCAAAAACACATCCCCAACCTCGACCTTCAAGTACAAGTTCGAGTGTTAAAACTCCATGATCTGCCATAGACAAATCCGCTTTGGTAATTTTTGCATTTTGAATTTCTTTCATTGTACGAACACTCTACTTTCTATCAATTTATCGAAGATTTCTTTACCGCGATCGGAAGGCGAATCTTTCATATTTGTTAGCCCTGCTCTATCATATACAAATGAAAAAGTACAATACTGATTATATTTCGAACAAAGTTTATACAACTTATCAAAATATTTCGTCTCTCCAGGCAATTCTTCTCTATCAAAACAGATAATTATTTCTCTTGGAGAACACATTTTTAGTAATAAATTTAATTGATACTTATTAAACTGACTGCCGCAGACAGCCACTGTATTGTTGACGCCAAAGCTCGCGCATTGTAAGACAAACTTCTCTGCTTCTCCTACGTATACATATCCGGTTTTTTTAATTGTTTCTTTATTCTCAAATAACCCATAAAGATTCATTCCCAAGGGATGACTGTAACATTTTCCTTCGATCCAGACAGGCGCATATTTTCCATATTGCTCAATATCGTTCTCATTAAGAGCGCGGCCACGAATTCCCACGAGTGCCCCGTCCCGCGCCCCACGGTGAGGTATAATAATTTTATTTTGGGAGATGGAGAATAAGATGTTGAATCTGTCCATAGCTGACTGAGAAATCCCGTCCGATAGCCATTCTGGCGGGTATTTCTTAATAAAGCATCCTAAAGCTCCTATGGGGTAGGAAGGAAGAACAATGTTTTTCCGATTGACATAATTATTTCTTTGACTCCTATACTGTGGGACTACAATGCCTTCAGGTTGCTTTTCACCGACAATCACACGATAAATGTCGCTATACCAGTTATATTCAATTCCCTGAGCTTCGTAATAATGTTTGAGAAATGTGAAGATACTCAATGCGCCACATTCAGTGTAACACATAAAGATTTTATTATTTTTATAGAAATATAATTTCTTTGATGCATCTTCTGATTTGTGGTTATGACAATATGTAGGCATTAATAAATAACTGCCTTTATCCTCATAAGGAATATCTAATTTCTCTAAAATTGACTGGACATGTTCGATTGTTAGGTTATCAATAATTTCCTGATAATCAATCATTCTTTATCCTTTCCATTAAGATAATCCAGATATAATTGTTCTTCTGCTTCTGTCTCCCAATCAATCGTGTACCCACTATCAAACATTCCTTCAATCAGATTGAACTGCGAGTCTGTTACAAATAAATCCGTCAATCTCAAATTACCTGTATCAAAGTGACTCCACACTCTAACCTGTGTCCATCTACCCGATCTAACTTTGAAGACATCGAATACTATATTCGGCGCGATACCACCACAGGCAGGAATGATTGCATTACTTAAGAACTCTAATTCTTCTTTCGTCGGTCGGGCGCCAATAATTCCATTATCTGCTTTATTGATCGTTGAACGACCGCCCGCCAATGTTGCTTCATTTCTTATTGTTGAGTTATCATCGACTTTCGCATTGACCTGAGTTGATGTGAACACACTTATACCTTGTTCAACCGCAAGATCTTTCAATGCTGTCGCCATTAATAACAATGCTTCATCATTACGAAGATTGCTGCCACGAAACTCCTCTAACAAATTCGGAGATACAAATACATAATCAAAGAACACATATTGCGCGCCAGTTGTGATAACCTTCTCGCGCACTGCTAATTTGAGCTGTTCCACATCTGGATCTGGGATACGCATCAACTCAAAATTTTGCTTATAATGATGGATCATCTCTTGTGCTTGACTAACACGATATCTTTCTTCTGTTGTGAGACGACCAAATCTCAAATTTGAGTCCTCAATTCCAGTTAGATACGCAACAACCATACGAAGAATCTGCTCTGGAGTCTGCTCTGTCATAATAAACAACACAGGTTCATTATGTCCATTCTTTACCCATTTATCTTCTTTCAGATCATATCTAAATGGATAAGCTAACTTACATGCATCTGCCACTGCTAATCTCGTCTTACCTATACCTGATGCTAATGACCTAATTGTTAACGCACCTAACTCCGCGCCGTTAATAATTTCGGAGATAATCGTTCCATTGATTGATTTGCCTATATTATTAACCTTACCAAAGTTATTGATGATGTCATCAATCGTGTCAGCGGCCGACCATGATTCTATATTATGATCCTGAACATAAGTTTTCTCTAAACTGAGAACCTTCTTTTTAATTACATTTAGAATATCCTCAACTTCCAGAGATTCGAACTTCGCATTAACATCAATTGCAGCAGGATTAGTAAGATTTTCAATATAAAATTCATCTGTATTTACTCCTTGCTTGCGCAGAGATGTTAAAAGATTAAACTTCTTTAATTTCTTATAATAATAAGGGAAACTTTTTTCATCACTTAGCGCGATTGCATCTTGAAGATACTCAATTCCATTTGTCTTAACAAATAGATTTTTCGCGCTTTCGTTTGTATTGAGATAATTCTCAATATCTATCGGGTTAATTAATGTTACACCGCTACGATAAAGACTATCTATTGCGATATAAATATATTTCTCAAATCGTGTTTCAAAATCATTCGGAGATAGTTGATACTTATCTGACTGACTTAAGAACTGCGGATGCTTCATTAATGAACCAAATATCTGCAATACCGCATTCTTATCCGTCATCTGTATCATCTCCTATATCGTCTAAACTATACTTTATGCGTGATGTGTTACGACGATTAGTGTCTTTAATAGAGACAGTTGGACGATTAAGCCGCGCCGTCATTTGCTTTACGATATCCTCTAATGTTCCCTTGCGTTTCATTTCCAGATTAGACCAGTACTGCGCACTCTCATTATAAATGTTGCTAACAATACCAATTCCTCCTTTTGCAAGTTCTGCATTACCATGTTGGACTTCATAAAAATAAATTACTGCAAAATATATACCTTTGGGAGTGTACTTTTTTGTTAGATAATTTCTCCATTGACTATGAACTTTTGCCCAATCAATTCCTGGCATCTTGAGATCGCGCCATAGATAATCTTTAAGAAGATCGAACCAGTCTTGCTCTTCACGATCTACTGTGATTGCACGATCACTCTTGCGCGCTATCCAATCTTTATAACAGCTTGGATGATAATACCAGTTTGTACTTGGCATCATCCAATCTTGAGAAGAGTCTATATCTATTGCTTGTTTGCATACTCGACAATGAACAATATGAGCCATAAATCTTCTCCTTTCTAATTTTCTATAAATATTATATCATAATTTTGTAGAAAAATCAATTTACTAAATATGTATCTTCCATTAAGTCTTTTATACTAAGGCAATCGCGCAATTTATAAGGCAAACGAACTAATGGGATATGATTATCTAAAGCATACTAATTCTTTATTTGATCATGCAAACCTAATTTAGATTCAGATACCACTATCTCATTATGACCGATTTCATTAATAACACTCATAAAAATATCTCCTATTTGTTGATTCTATATAAGTAGAAAAACAAATAGGAGAATATAATATTTTCAGTTATAGCTACGGATCATTTAGTTAAATCTTTCATATCTGTGACCACTAGGAACAAAAGGTCAACCTGATCTTCGGTAATTTCTGAGATTTTCATCGGATGTCCGAATATCATTTCTACTCTCTTCATTATGCGCTTTGCCATCTCTTCATTGGGTTCTTCACCCGACATGACTAGCTTGTTCCATAATTCCTGAGCCTCGACGCGGAGTGCATTATAGTCTAACTGTTCTTCTGTAGGAGCTTCCGTTTTCTCTACAATGACTGCTCCATCGAGCTTTGCGCTTCGATCAATAGCATCGCCTATAGCATCTACAAGTTCCTGATATCCGAATTTAATCTTAGGCGCAAGATACTTATATCGGCTACCTGCGACGACTCTTGGAGTCTGTCTTGTGTAGAGGTATCTTTCGGAATTACCTTCGGCATCCCATTCGATCGCAATATAGCCGATTACGTCGACTAATCTGTTGCAGATCTCGTAGCAACGCTTATTCAGCGCCGGACTGTAGAACTCTACATCATTATCATCTATTTTTTCTTTGCGGATCTCTTGGTGCGCAATCAGAATTAAACCATAACCAAGCATGGTTATTTTTCTGAGACAGGCCTCGAACTCGCCTTTTACCTGTGCATAGCCACCACCCCATGGGATGTCAGCAATTCTTTGCACACTATTCTGCGCACATACAAACTGTTCACACAGATCATAAGCGATACTTACTGTATCAATAGTGACTGTATCGAACTTTTCCTTCGCGGCCGGCTGTTCAAGCTGGCGCAGAAGTAGTTTGAAATCAGACCACTTTTGAATAGGCTGGGCATAAATACCATCAATGGCATTGTATCCCATTTCAAAAGCGCAAAGAAGGTTTTTCTTAAACTTGGCGGCGAAGGAGGTTTTACCCACCTTCGGCGCGCCATAAACTAGGACATACTTGCCTTTCAAATCACGAGAGATTGTAGTAGGCTGAAGATTGAGAATATCAATCGCCATAGTTACACCTCTTTAGATTAGAAACCGAAGTTGAACTTACTTCCTGCAGCAGGTGCTGCTTTCGCTGTAGTTCCCTTCGAAGCGCCCTTCTCTTTCAGAGCGGCAAGGCGTTCCTTCCTTTCTGCAAGAGCAGCGGTTACATCGTTCGGATCAAGCGCGAACTCTCCATCGAGAGGACTTGAAGAACCTCCAGTCAGGATCAGCTCACTGACACTGATTGTGCGGACTTCCTCGGTAGGCTCACCAAAGTCGACTTCGACCTTGCGGACTTCCGATCTCGATGTGAAGTTGAGCTTACCAGTGGCCTTAACTGTGTCGCCTTCGTTCCAGTAGTTGGACACTCCGTCGATCACACCAGGATTGATGGCGAAGAACGGAACTACGTCGATCTTGCCGCCGTACTGAGGCACCATACCGATGATCTTGTACTTGTTGGTTTCGACACCGTCTTTATCGGTCTCATATCCCTTGTTGCCAACCATGAACACGATCGAGAAGGTCGCGCAAGGCTTGCATTCATCTTTCTTTACCTTAGAGATAAAGGAAGCAGTGATACGAGGGAAGGAGATCAGATTGCCGTTCTGACCATAGTACTCATTCATCTGGATCTGACCACGAGTGATACGGATGCGATCCGCATGATCGATATCAGAAGCCGCGATACTGACATATTCCTTCATCACACGACTGATGGATTCATATGCAGGGTTTGGCGCGCCAGCATTGGTAAGCTTGCTTGCGAACATATGTACAGGGATCTCCAGGTCAGTGGAGACACCATTAATGTCCTGAGTTACACGGACTTTGATAGAGCCGCCAATGGACTCCATCGTAGTACCATTTTTATTAAAAGTTTTTGTCTGAAGATCTATTTCGCTGAGGATACCCTCTATCTTAACGATGTTTTCTTTTGTCTGTAGCATGTTTATTCCTCTTAAGTTTGTGTTATATGTGTGTTTGTGTTTCGGGCAAAAGAGGGCGGAATTATACCGCCCTCATATACATAGGGGGATTATTCCTCGTCGGAAGGAACAAAAGCAGCGCCTTCGGGAGTAAGAACCGCGTAGGTGATATCCTTCGCATCTTCTCCGTCGCCAGCAACCTTCTCGCGGGTAACAAGACCTTTCTTGCTAAGGTCAGTAACGTTAGCGTTGATGGAGCGAGGGGCTCTGTCGAGAGCGTTGCAAAGTTCGTCGATGGTAACCTTGCCTCCGTTCTCCTTGATGTAATCAAAAACGACCTGGGACTTTTCGGTAAGTTTCATTGTGTTTCTCCTTGTGTTAAACATTGAATTGAATTTATTGAATAAAGGCGGTCACCTTTATTTTCTATATATATTATATCAGAAATTTGTGATTAAGACAAATTTCACATGATCGAATTTCAATATTTTAAAATTCGAGTCACGTTATCTATGGCGTTAAGTTTCATAGATTTATTACCTAATGCGCCTTTGCCAAAGATCGGAATATCATTAGTAGTAAGTTTGATGCAAGAACGAGTAGAAGCAATCAGAATATCAGAGTCGGTTGTGAGTGGCAGGAAGTCCGCCATCCAGTCACCTGCGTTCAGTTTCTGGAGTTTTGCGCCTTTAGTGTTCTTGCCTTGAGTTACGAACTCATTAGCGGCTGTTTTCTTGAAGAGACCAGCGCCGGATATTGAGGCGATGAATGTAGTGTCGGTGGGGATGATATGCGCAGCGACTACGTGGTCACCTTCGTTGAGTTTGATTGCGTGAACCCCTTGCGCGACACGACCTATCGCGCGAACATCGGAGGTTGTCACCATCAGGAAGTTGCCTGCTTCAGTAAGGATACCGATACGATCATCATTAGTGAAGAGGACATCAATGATTGAGTCACCTTCTGTTAGATTAATTGCGCGCAGACCGATGCTACGGTTTGTGTTATATTCAGAGATCTCTGACTTCTTCATAATGCCGTTCTTCGTGATAAAGATAATGTATTTCTCTGCCGGCTTCTTGGAGTTGGCAGTCATCGCGCAGACTGTCTCCCATTCTTTGAGTGGAAAGTAGTTAAAGAGTGAGGACTTTTCACCAAGCGGTAAAGAGTGGGCCGCGCAGTGGTAGACGTTTCCGGCGGAAGTGAAGAAGAGAAGCTCTTCATTGGACTCAACTGAACGGGAGTCAATTACATACTCTTTTGCATCAAGTTTGAGTTTGTTGCCTACGCCGCCACGCTTCTGGGTGTAGAGGGTAGAGGTTTCGGTAACAATGACACTATTCTGATTGGTGAGGTTGATTTGGAGACGTTTAATCTCAATTGGTTCCTCAGACTCTGCAGTCAAATTGAGGATCTTTGTGCGGCGAGCATCACCATATTTATTTGCAACAGAGCGCCAGCCCTCTTTGAGCTCGTTATTGAACAATTCTTCACTATCAAGAATTGTATGAATTCTGACAGCTTCTTTTTCGAGGTCAGCTTTTTCATTTTCGAGTTTCTTAACTTCGAGGTGTGCTAAACGACTTAGCTTCATATCAAGCACAGCCTTAGCCTGGTCTTCATCAAGCAGGAACTTGGATTGAAGTGCCGTACTGGCAGCAGCAGTCGACGTACTTGCTTTAATTGTCTGCACGACTTCTTCAATAGAGGCCATACAGATTAACAGACCATCTATAATGTGAATACGCTTCTCAATCTTACGGAGATCAAACTCAAAGCCTCTGTAATAAACCTTTTTTTCGTGCGCGATATGAGCTTCGAGCATTTCTTTCCAAGTGAAGACTTTCGGATAACGCCCTTGATCGAGCATTGTGAAGTTGATACCATAGTAATATTGAAGCGAAGTATTCTTATATAAGTGCTTTAATACCTTATCAGGATTCGCTTTTTTGGTGAGATAAATTTTGATTAAAGGCGATGAACCCGTGAGGTCATTGAAGCGTTCAACACCGGGGTTATCTTCGCTTTCGATAATCTCCTCAAGTTCGGCGCAGATTGTATTGGTATAGACGCTATATGGGATTTCAGTAACTACAAAACAGCGCTCTTTGCTGTCGAAATCGACAACACTCCTCAACTTGCAAGCAAAGCCCTGCCCATTCTTCATTGATTGCTTGACTTCATCTTCATTGTATAACACTGCGCCCGTCGCGAAGTCTGGCGCGCAATAGATGTCCTCAAATGAACAGTCAGGATGGTCAATAAGATAAATCAGCGCATTATTCAGTTCTTTGATGTTATATTGAGGAATGGAACACGCCATGCCGATACCGATACCAGTTGAACCATTCACGATATTGTAGAAGCCTTTTGAGGGAAGAACAGATGGATACTGTTCAGTTTCGGAGTAGTTATCGCGCCATTCCACAATGGTATCTTTATCTATATCCTCAAAGAGGTTAGCAGATATCTTAGAGAGGCGAGCCTCCGTGTAACGAGGCGCCGCCCAGTTGCCTGATGCAATGAGAGTACCGCCATTGCCCTTGATAGTAACGAGTGGATACCGCATAGCAAATGGCTGACCCGCGCGCATTATAATTCCTTCACAAGAGGAGTCACCATGGATGTAGAAGTGCTTAAGAGCTTCACCGATAGAGGCCATGGTCTTCTGATATGGCTTGTCGGCAGTATACTTATACTTATCCATGCAGTAAAGTATCTGTCTCGCAGATGGTTTCAATCCATCACGCACATCAACGAGCGCGCGCGATTGTAAGACACTCCCTGCATATTGAGTCATTGCTTCACTGATTACATTTTTAAGGTTGCTCATTTATTACTCCTTTATTTGTGAAAAGTCGACATTCTCAAATATGAATTCTCTGCGCGGTTCGACTTCCTCGCCCATTAAGTCATAAAGTAGATCAATGGCATTTTCGTTCCACTCCATCACATCCATACGCTGATATTCAGGAGTAAACATTGACTTGCGCGCCTGATCTGGCTCAAGTGAACCAAGACCTTTGTTGCGCTGCACTTCACCCTTGATTTTGCCTTTTACTTTGTTGAACTCTTCATCAGTAAAGTAGTAGGACTCAGTCTTACTACTAGTCACGATGTAGAGAGGTGAACGAAGCCAGCAGAGCCTTCCTTCACGAATGAAGTCGGGCGCGAGATACTGCAGAGCAGCCATAATCAGTAAGCCAATATGATAACCATCTGAGTCAGCATCTGTACAGATTGCGAGACGACCATAACGAAGGTTCTTTGCATTATATTTGCCAGGAACAATATTCATCGCACTCAGTAGAAGTTTGATTTCTTCATTATTGAAGATCTTTTCTTCAGGATTAGATAAACAGTTAATGATCTTACCACGAATAGCCATGATGCCATACTTGGTATAATCACGACCTTGCGCCAGACCACCAAGCGCGCTATCACCCTCGGCAATTAGTAGGGTAGACCCTTCACCGAGAAACTCAGCATCCTTCAGTTTATCAGATGAAAAGACTTTCTTCTTCTGATTCTTCTCTACTTCGCGCGCAGCATCAAGGACTTGGCGCCGTGCCTTTTCGGCGGCTGCTTCGGCTTTAGCGATTTTCTTAAGCATCTCCACGATAGTATCAAACTCCGAGGAGTACTTAGTCTTCATTACTTTCAGAGCATCAGAAAATGCATTCGAAGCCAAAGTCCGCAGACTAGCGTTATTAATTTTGGATTTAGTTTGGTTAGCGAAAGAAGGTTGCGCCACAGAGCAGTTGATAACATAATATAGACCAGAGCGGATGCTATCGCCGTCAAACTTTTGTCCTGAGAGGTTGTTGAAGGTTCTGGTGATGGCACTTTTAGCCCCCGTGATAGGGCTACCGCCTTCAGGTACTCGTAAGCCATTAACAAAGACATATTCATGTTCTTTATTGTCTCCCCATTGAAATGCGATATCTACTTTATCAACGCCATCTGTGGCAGTAGCGGTGATAATGTGTTGATGTAATGGCGCCTTGACGTTATCTTTGATGAAATCGATAATGCCATTCTTGGCGCAGAATGTTTTTTTGACTCCCTTGTCGTTAGCGACAAGGAAGGTTACTCCTGTGTAGAGATAGGAGATATCGTGGATCTCTTGACAGATACGATCATAAGAATAACCGATTTCACCGTTTTTGAAGACTTCGGGATCTGGGATAAACCAAATCTTCGTGCCATTCGGCTCGGTTGTATCATATTCGACATATTCATCAAGAATGCCTTGATTCCAGCAAGCATAAGCGGCCTTGCCATCACGATAGCTGTCTACGATAAATTGCTTGGAACTGAGGCAGACGCATTTACCGCCAATGCCATTGAGACCCGATGAGTTCTTATAGGCGCCTTCCTCAAACTTGCCGCCTGTGTGAGAACGAGAGTAGATGGATACTAAAACATTTTCACCATCCTCGCGGATACCAAACGGAACGCCGCGTCCGTAGTCACGGATCATTATGCTGTTGTTAGTTTCTGCGACGAGGATTTCGATTTTATTGCCATATCCAGCAATCGCCTCGTCTGTTGAGTTGTTGATGATTTCCTTGAAGGCTTGATAGGTGCCTTCGTTGTCATCAGAACCGAGATACATTTGGATGCGGGTTCTAATACCCTCACGGAAGCTCAAGGATTTAATATCCTCTATACCGTAATTATGAGTCATGTTTCTCTCCATTCTATTGTATATCCATTAATTGTATTTTGATGCCGCTGTTTTGCTATTGAGACTGCTTGGCGCGAGACATCGCAGTAATCTGCAACTTCGACTTGACGATTAAAGCGAACACCGTCGATCATGCAGATATAAGGAGTGTCAATTATTTCTTCAGGTTCCGTTTCGGAGTTGTATTGACGGAAGAAATGTTCTTTATACATCTTGCCAGATTTGATCGCGGCACGCAGTCCACTATCTGACAAGCCTGATGGACACTGCGCCAGAGCGTCTTTTATACTGGTGTAAGTAGTTATTAACTCACCATCATGAGAGTATTCTGCTACGTTGAGATGAACTGTCGGTAACTCGCCATGACGGATTAAAGCGGCGCGAGTAAATAACTTCTCTTCTTTTTCATAATAATATTGAACAAAATTGCGGGCGGGCGCAGTGTAAGTCGATAAGAACTCATTATCTTCTTTGTATACGCGCTCTTTAGTACATATCGGATATTCCGTGGCCGGCTTCGGATAGGGCAGGACAGGACTGGCGCAGTGTAGTTTTTTATCTAATCTTTGAATATAGATGAACTGTTTAGTCCAAGTCTGCCTGACATCATGATAAAGATCACAAATACTTTGACGGAATGGTTTAGATCTATCTGTATAATGTGTATAGTAATACCATACGGTTATTTGATGGCGCTCTTGACCATCGAGTAACCAGAAACCGTCTGAAACAAAATAGCCGAGATACTCCCAGTTAGTAGCTTGATAGATAAAACCGTAATTACCTTCTTTGCGCCCTGCATAGGACACAAGAAGTTTAATTTCAGGTTTATTTTGCTTGATCCATTTAATACCGAGAGAGATGGCTTGACTTTCTGAGTTTTTCCCCTCGGAGTCTGCCATACAAAACCGATTGAGTTCGAGATATTGATCCTTAGTTATCGGCTCTTTGACATAACGATCTAGTCGAATAGCCTCTTGCGCGCTACATCCCCATTGGAGGACACCAACAAGAAGATTATCACTTTTGCGATAAATACCCTAATTGATCTTTGCTTTCTTGAAGCCAACTCCAGAATAGTGATATAAGGCAGTCATTTTATTTGCCTTAGATGAGTTGATTAGGTCAATATAATAATCTTTACTTTCAATCATGCCAGAATATACACAGTAAGATGAACAATATAATAAATGTCATCAGAATTTCTCCCTAATTTTGTTCTATATATATTATAGCAAAATTTTGTATAAAAATCAAGTTATTTCTACTTACTATATGAAAAATCTACCGGGAGGTAAAAAATATGGATATCGAAAAGATTATTGAGTATGTGTTAAGGACACCCGAAAACACAAATCCTAACATTCTACGCGGCATGCTTAAAGCACTTGTTGCTAGTGAACAACCCGACTTAAGTTTTGTAACTGCTACTGCGGACAAGATTTTAGTTGGCTATGACGGTGCCTCAAGTGCTGGTACAAAAGTTGAAGGTGCTTATGTGCCTCTTGATACTTCTGATGCGACTGCTACTGCTGAAGATATTATGTCTGGCAAAACAGCTTATGTCAATGGTGTTAAGATCGAAGGTACATATACACCACCCGCTGCTACAATTTAATTAAACATGAAATCGAGCAGGCATTACGCCTGCTCTTTTTTATTATCTTTCCCAGTTACTTGTCATTCTTGCTCGTTTTGCTTTTGTCGGTATTGTCGCCCATACAAGTAAATCTCGCGCTCGAGTGGCTGCAACATAACTCACACATTTTTCTTCGAGGTCATAGAAGCGGGCGCCGATTACGACCACATTCTTTGCTTCTAGTCCTTTGCTGGTGTGGATAGTTAGTACTTTGACATCATCGCTCTTTAACTTCTCATATAACTCTGCATTAGTTAATTGAGCGCGTTTAAATGACGAGGCTGGAATATCTTCACTTTCGAGATATTTCATGATTTCATCTGACTAATCATTAGTTCGAGTCAGTATGAACCAATCCTTATAGTTGCCCATTCGTTTGATTGTCCTGACAATTGCCACAGGGCTATAATCCACTGTCACTACGCGTCCGGCTGTCTTGCGCATGGCGATAGAAGAATCACAATATTCATATCCAGCCTGGAGGATGATACTGCGTGCAAATGAGAGGATATCACTACCATTACGATAGTTCTCATTCATATATTCAACAACGCCATTGGTTTGCTTAATGTAGTCATTGATGTATTCTGGATGAGCATCGCGCCAACGATATATAGACTGGCGCTTATCATAGCAACAGAATCGTTTTTGAGGCTGAAGGATATTGAAGATAAATTCGAATTGATCTGCGTTGCAGTCTTGCATCTCGTCACAAAGAACAGCATAAACTGGCGCGACACAATCAAGATGTTCTTTAAGTAGTGAGAATAGTTTGTCGAATAATTGTTCTTCAATATATTCGAGTGCTTTGGAAACTCCGTGTGATAGGAGGAGTCTGAGACAATAAGAATGAATAGTGCCAACGAATACTCGATTCTTGTCGTAGTCGCCCAAGCGCTAACTCATTTCTTCAGCGGCCGCATTAGTGAATGTGAAAGCTATGACTTGACCTTGGTTATCATTGATAAACTAACGAGTTTTTTCGATTAGTACTAATGTTTTACCGGATGCCGCGGCTGATTCAACAAATACGTTGTCAGCGCGATTGTTGATGATTTTTTGTTGTAATGTGCTTAACATGTTACTCCCGCCTATTCAGGTCTTAGTATGCCTGCTTAGGACTTCATATATATATATATATATATATATATATATATATATATATATATATATTTATTTTTCAAATGACCAATAAAAACCATAAGCATTGCCGCCACCTTTATTACATGCTGCGCTAATGGTTGATGATGATTTTGCCTTTACTGCGCGACTGGCTGCAGAAATCGATTCAAATGAATTAATAAATGCATGGGTTTTTATGTCATATTGATTTACAATTTTTTTATTACTCTTGATTCTACTTGCCTACTATTTTGCTTTCTCTGGATCGTTTTTATATAACCAAACATACCCATGAGCGGTAGGACAATCACCCAAAGCACAATGATTGATACCGCTTCTATCGGTTTGTGTAGCAATAGAGGCTTCTTTCATAGATGGAAACACATTAATTAAATTACCAGATAAATCAAATTGAAAAATAGGGGTATCAAATTTTAAACGATTATTCTACATTGTAATCTGCTAATTTTGTTTGGTTCTATTTTCGATTTCTTCTATAGAAACTCCTAAATTAATTAGGCGTTTTTTAATTAATTCTTTTCCTCCACCATATTGAGTATAAATTTGATAAATTCCCAAACCTTGCTACCAATATTCTAGTAACTAATCATCAGAATATTTTTGCATATATTTCTTTTTTCGTTCATTAATCTTTTCAGAAGTAATTCCTAACTGATGAATTAATGAGCGAGACACTCTATCCAAAGAAAGGTTTAAAATTTTAGCGATTTCAGTTTCACTATATCCTTCATTCCATTTTTCTAAAATTGAAGTGGAGTCAAAATCAGTTGGATGATCCTAACCACCTAAAGTACTATTATAACCAGAATTATAACTATCGTAATATGCAATCCAAAATCGCTCTCTGTCATCTAAATCTTCTCTTGCAATATTATCTTCTAAAATTTCGCAATAAAAATTTTCAATGCCATATTTATTTATTGCATGATAAAATTTTGTGTCATCGCGCTTACTATCACTTTTATGCTTTAGCCATCTATCTCTTATATTCTAAGTAGTTTGTCCGATATATACTTTGTCATTTATAGTATTTCGAATAATATAAATGCAATTCATTTTTATCCTCCGCTTTTAATATTATATCCATAAATAGTGGATTGATAGAAATTCACATAAAATTTTTCTCGTTCACCCAATTTTGCTTCACCATCAACTTTTTCTAATATTTCCCATGAAAAATCTGACCAATGTTGGTATAAAGCTTTATGAATATTAGAACGCTTTATTGTTCCAATATTAAGTGATGTTTTTATATGTTCAGTCCAACGATTTGAGACCAATCCTGAAGTTTTACCAATATAAATTTCTTGGGTTTTGAGATTAGTAATTTTATAAATTACATTTTTAGGGTCAGAATTCCCTAAAACGTTGTTCATCATTTTTTTGAAAGGTTTTTGAAGATATTCAGACCAAATTAATTTTGATAGTATTTCTTTATTACGCAATCTATCAACGATTGATAAAAGATAATTTATATCTTCTAAATCCTCGTCCGGTATACAAATACGATAAAAGTCTTGCTGTTCGTCGAGAGCGCGCTGCCGTAAAATTTCTTCATTGATAGCATCGCGTTTCTTTTGATATTCTGCTAAAGTAGCACGTAATTCATCTATATCACTATTTAAATTTGCACAAGTTTGAACGAATTCTTCTTCTGCTTGTTCAAGCAAGTCATTTTCGGTAGCGTGCAGACTACGTGTATATTCAGCCATTTTAGAGCCATAATACTGTTCAAGCATGCTATCGAGAGTGCCTTTTGCCTTTTCGTTTTGCTCAACTAGCTGTTGATATTGATCTTTAAGGACTTTTGCCTCATTCTGCGCCCGTTGCTCCTGTTCAGACACCTGCCGATTCAATAAATTTATGCGTCGGGTGCTCTCTGCATCAAAATTCAAACGAGCCTACTGCGCTATCTCTAGCCTATGTCTTTCCTCTGAAAGCGCGGAGTCAAATTGCTATTTCTTTTTTTCTATATATTCTTCTTTATATTCTATTCTTTGTTTGTATAATTTAATTAAAAATATTATAATAAATATAAATAATATAAAAGTTAATATCAATGAACTTAATATTATATATAGTATGTACTTCATTTTATCTATTCCTCCATTATATCTATATAAATATTATACATTATTTTTATCCGAAAATCAATTTTTGAGTCGTTGCCACCGAGCGTGAAAAATTAGAGTATTTCGCCATAAAGGATACTTATAAATGTAAGCAGATTGGCTAATAAATTAAGGAGGAAAGTCATGATCAGAGGCACAACACCTACTCATGTGTTCACTAAATTACCAGTGTTATCCACTGATATTGCTGAATTATGGGTTACCTACCTTCAAAACGGACGAGAAGTTCTGACTAAGGATAAGACATCGGCGGTCTTCATCGATGATCCTGAGGAAGAAACAAGTATTCTTGAAGTCACTTTAAGCCAAGAAGAGACTCTCAAATTTAATTATGGCCCAGCAAGCGTGCAGTTACGTCTATTACTTGTTGATGATACAGCACTGGCTTCGGACGAAGTGCCACTTGTCGTTAAACGAATTCTGAAAAATGGGATTATTGGAGCGGAATGATTTAACGCAATCAGAGCGTATATAGATAATTGATGCAGTGCGCGGAAAATTACCAATAGATTATTCTACTGAAATGACTGTCATCCCTGTCGAGTTCGAGGAACAATCAAGTAGAATTCCGGTGATTATTCCTGAGCGAGAAGATGTTCCTTCTTTCTTTGAGGACTACATTGCTTAGCGCGGGAGCTGCCGCATTATATATAAGACCACTTCAGAATGGGATGCAGAACCTACTTTAGTTGGGTACCGCGGCTATCTGTATGTTTATCTTGATGCAGATTCTTATGTAGATGAGCACGGTAATACAGTATATGTCCCCGCAATCAAGTTAGGCGATGGAGAAACACCATTAATTGATTTGCCGTTTATGACGGCTTAGACCTCGCAAGAGGTAATTCACCATCTTGAGGATGCTTATGCACACTGGCAAGAGGGTGAGCGCGAGGCTCTTCAAGCGACACTTGAAGGAAAAGTAGATATAACAGAATTTAGTGAATATATTGAAATTGATGAAGCTCAAGGATATTTTGATGCTGAGACAATAGCAATTATTCAAACAAATCCAATTAAGCGAATAAAGTATGATGATCGTATTTATACTATGACAATGCGTCGGTCTGGTGTGTATCGGTACACAACGGGTAGTGATGATGCTAATTTTGCTAAGTTCATTGATGTGAATGTTAGCGATTTTAGTTGGCATTGTTATAATAATGAAAATGATGTGCTTGCATAGCATATTAATGACACCACGGTGCATATCACTGATGCTAAAAGGACATTTTGGAATAGAAAACTTAATTATGACACCGTCTCGGAAGAGCGGTTAATATTAAATAGAAATTAAAAGGAGGAAAGTTTATGCCTACCCCACAATATTCTAATTATATTGCGTAGATCACTCTTCCCGATAATATTACTTATCACATAAAGGACTCTGAAGCTAGACAATGGATAGAGGATCTTGCATCTGCTGGCTTAACCTTTGTGGTTGCTTGGGACGGTGCGTCTACTCCTGTTGTTGCTAACATTCCTGCTGGCGCGACAGTTACATATCAAGGCACAACTTACACTGGTACATTAGTTGCTAGTGCTAGTACTAAGTCTAATATCTATCTTGTTCATAGTGATAGAAGCTCTGGTAGAGATATCTACGAGGAATATATTACTGTTAACTTTGGCACAACTGCCACGCCTTCTTATGGATGGGAAGTTCTTGGTAATACTGATATTTCGCTTGATGCGCTTGGCGCCCTTGCTTGGAAGGATACTGTTACTCTGAATAAGGGAAGCGGTGATAATGTTCTTGGTGAAGCTACTACGTTTACAGCGGCCGCCTCATCTGTAACATTTACCGGTGGATCTGATGATACATTTGTTAAGTCATATCCTGGTACCACAAGCAAGCTTGAGACTGCTGAGATTACGGGTGTTGCTGGTGAAGTAACCTTTAGTGCTGTTAACACCAATACTTCTGTTACAGCTACTAACACAGTCTTTGGTACAGATACCACAGCAAGTAAGGTTACAACTGAGTCGAAGACTGCTACAAATACAGTATTTGGAACCGCCACAAAGGCCTCGAAGGCCACTGCGGGAACTGCTGTCTCCCTTGCGAAGCCAGCATCGAGCGCCACTAATGTAAGTTATGTTGGTAGTGCTACAACAAGTTCATTACTTGAGACTGCGACAGTCAGTGATGAAACACTTATTCTTGGTAGTGTTAGTGTGACACAAGGTAGCGTTACTGGTATTAATGGCTCTCAGAGTATTACACCATATACATTTGCTGATGTTACTGTTCCAGTTGTTAGTTCCAATTCAGAAGTTATCGTGGCCAGTGTTAAGACAAACACTGATGTTACTGTTCCTGTTGTTACTTCCAATGCGGAAGTTACTGCAACTAACACGACAACCACTTCCAAAACAGCTGCTACTAAAGCTGCTAATGCAACTACAGTTGCTACTGGCTCGCTTAAGTCCAATGATACAGTTGGCGCGACAATTATGACTGGCCTTGGCACTCCTACTACTGCTTCGGCGATTACCGATGTTGGTACTGGTACTGCTGCTGCTCAGTCAATCACAGTTGGCACCAACGATAAGATTACCGTTGCGAAATACGGTGATCTCTCTGTTACTGTTTCGTAATGATGATGATTTGAGGTCGGGCGCACTCGACGTCCGACCTCACTCTTATTTTCTGAAATGATGGAAATGAGATTTACAAGTATCTCGTCTTTGAAAAGACAAGAGGAGGTTTCATATGAAGAAAGTTGATGCCGTAATCAAGACTGATTTGGCATCCAACTGGGCAAAGGCTGTTAACTATGTGCCTGAGCGCGGTGTAATTATCGTATATGAGTACGAAGATCGCGCGCCACGGCTTAAAGTTGGGGATGGGGTTACATTAGTTGAGAAGTTGCCCTTCTTGGTAAACCCTCCTTCTGTAAATCAAGACATTCTTGAATTATGAGGAGGACTTTTTAATGCCTAGACAATTTATATCACAAGTTAAAGTGCCTGGGAATGAACAGGCTTATGACTTAAAGGCGTATTAGTCCGCTGGTATATATTATGCGCAAGTGGACACAACGTCTACTTCGACGGCTTTTACTGTTACAATTCCTGAGTTAACAGTAACTGAATATTATGATGGCTTAACTCTTTTATTATATAATGGTCACGTAACTTCTGCATCAGGATTTACAATTAACGTAAATGGTTTAGGGGCGAAACCTTCATATAGTAATATGACATTAGGTAACCCCGTAACACCTACAGAT
>Ga0265300_10000191_pt1 | contig 67146 bp, 62 predicted proteins | sample AusTroGonzalo_MG_FD_193482 | JGI IMG/M metagenome (GOLD analysis project Ga0265300, IMG submission 193482) | Bovine rumen microbial communities from tropical cattle in Woodstock, Queensland, Australia - Gonzalo_03 | ecosystem: Host-associated > Mammals > Digestive system > Stomach > Rumen ... | reverse complement strand
AGGGGCAATAACATGATAGACTGGGTGATGTACTCTCCGGAAGACACCTACCACAGTGCAGCATTCCAGTTGGACAACATGGGTGTGCAGGTGGAAGGACGGTTCGACTTCGATGAGATTACCGGCAAAGATGCATGGATAAAGAATCTGACGTTGGGTTACACGCATATCTACCAGAAAAGGAACGACAACACAGAGATCTACAAGAGCAACTATGCAATGGAGTATCTGAGGAACAAGTTCGTAGGGACGCTGCACCATAAAATATGGAACCGCTTGTCAGCAACATGGAGCGTAAGACTACAAGACAGAATGGGAAGTTACATTAAAGCAGGAGAGTTAACAGGCTACAGCACGTATGCCGTCCTCGACCTGAAACTGCAATGGACAGCCCCCCACTACACCATCTTTGCCAAAGGAACCAATATCACCAACAAGGAGTATTACGATTTGGGGAATGTTCCCCAACCTGGTGTTTGGATAATGGCAGGCATAAGGTGGAAGATGTAGAAAAAAGCTAGCTTTTTTATAAATCTTTTTGATAATTTGCAGATTTTGCTTAATTTTGCACAAAATTTAAGTAAAAAGTGAAAAAGATTATCACAATACTATTGGGTGTATGCTTGAGCATCAGTGCTCAGGCATACACTATTGTTATAGATGCAGGACACGGCGGGAAGGACCCCGGGGCCATTGGTTTCTTCAGTAAAGAAAAGAACATCAATTTGGCTGTAGCATTGGAACTGGGACGTCTGATTGAACAAAACTGTGCTAACACCAAGGTTGTCTATACACGCAAGACTGACGTCTTTGTCGAACTGCACGAACGCGCTCAGATTGCCAACCGGGCCAAGGCCGACCTTTTTATCAGCATTCACACCAACAGTACGGCTGCAGGACCCAAGGGAACCACATCATGCGGTACAGAAACCTACACATTAGGTATGCACCGTGCTGCAGAGAATCTGGCCGTCGCCAAACGCGAGAATACCGTTATCACGCTGGAAAGCAACTTCGAACAGAAATACGAAGGATTTGACCCCAAGAGCAGCGAGAGCTACATCATCTTCGAGTTGATGCAAGACCAGAACATGGCTTCAAGCGTCGGATTCGCCAAAGAGATACAGAAACAGTTCAAGGCAACAGCAGGAAGAATAGACAGAGGCGTGCATCAGGCAGGTCTTCTGGTTCTTGCACGCACCAGCATGCCTGCTGTTCTTGTGGAGTTGGGTTATATCAACAATCGTGCTGAAGAGCAATACCTGAATTCAAAAGACGGTGTGGCCGCATTGGCAAAAAGCATTTACAATGCATTCGTTGCATACAAAAAATAGACTAAACAAAGATGAAGAAAGAAGTTAAGATTGGAATTACTGGAATAATAGCCCTTGTGGTATTGTTCCTCGGCATAAACTTTCTGAAGGGAAAAAACCTTTTTTCCTCTACCAGTACCTATTACATCAAGTTCCCCAATGCAAAAGGACTAAGCAAGAGCAGTAACGTGTACGCCGACGGTTACAACGTAGGTGTCGTAAGCGATATTATCTATGACTATGACCATCCGGGTTCCGTTTTAGTAGAGATTAGCACTAACAAAGAACTCCGAATCCCTAAAGGCAGCAGCGCCAAACTGGATGAGGCAGTTTTAGGCGGATGTACCCTGAACATGCTTCTTGCCACAAATCCTACCGACGCATTCCACCCCGGCGATACCATTGAAGGTTCCGACTCACAGGGAATGATGGCAAAAGCTGCCAACATGATGCCACAGGTTGAACAGGTTGTAGCAAGGGTTGACACACTTATTGCAACACTGAACAGGCTGACATCAGATCCCAACCTGCCCCTCATCATTCAGAACGCAGAGCTGATATCAGAGAACCTGAATAAGAGTTCACAGGAGTTAAACAAATTACTCGAGTATAATGTACCTCAACTCACCAACACGTTCAACAAAGCAGGCGAAAATGTCATCACCTTTACCAACCACCTGAACGAACTGGACTTACAGGCAACATTAGACAGCGTAAACACTACCATCAGCAGCGTTCACCTGCTGATGAACCAGATACAGAGCCCACAAGGCTCGTTAGGCCTGCTCATGAGAGACCCTGCCCTATACAACAATCTGAACCATACAGTTCAGAGTGCAGACAGTCTTGTAACAGACCTGAAAGCGCACCCGAAAAGGTATGTTCACTTCTCTGTCTTCGGAAAGAAAAATTAATGAGTATTTTAATTTAGTTCAAATAAGTAATCCTTTGCACTACATTTCACACATAAACTAATAAGAACATATATTCTTGCAAGTTACATATGTTCTCTATTCAAAAAATAGTATAAAGGGATTTTTTGTGGACTTGTCTAAAACACAACAAGTTGCACATATGCAAGACGGACAATAAAAAAAACATTCTATTGCTTTTCTTTCGTATCTGTAAAACAGAAAGTTAAGAATCATATCTGCATTTTTATCTAAAATAAGGAATTTTGCCATAAAACGAAAAAGGCATAACTTTGCAATCGCTAAACGACGAAACAACGTTTTACCTAAAAAAGAGAAATGACTACTTCACCACACATATTGTGGGCACAGTGCCAGGATATTTTCCGGAGCAATGTGAATGAGCAACAATATCAGACTTGGTTTACACCTATTAAATTCAAGTCTTACGATGTTGAGGCCAAGGAACTTGTTATATCAACTCCCAGTCAGTTTTTCTATGAGTACCTCGAGTCACATTTCCGTAAGATTATCCACCTTACTATATATAGGGTGTTCGGACAAGATGTGAGTCTGATCTACGAGGTAGAGGTTGTAAGCAATGGTTCCGTAAAGATAGAGAGCGACAATGTTCCTGCTATCGAGAAAACAGAACCCAGCAACCGTCAGGCAAACCTTTCCCCCACCCTTACACAGGCAGTTGGTCCTGCTCAGGACTTGGATTCACAGTTGAACCCCAAGCAGACGTTCAGCAACTTTATCGAAGGTGTCAGCAACAAACTGCCACGTAGCATCGGACAGGCCATTGCAGAGAAACCCAATCAGCAGACCTTTAATCCCTTATTTATCTATGGCCCCAGCGGTGTGGGTAAGACCCATCTGGTAAACGCCATCGGTACAAGGCTGAAAGAGCTGCATCCTGAGAAACGCGTGCTCTATCTGAGTGCTCACCTTTTCCAGGTTCAGTTCACAGACTCTATAAGGCATAACACCTTCAATGACTTCATGCACTTCTACCAGAGTATAGACGTACTGATTATCGACGACATTCAGGAGATGATAGGATTGGAGAAGACGCAGTATGCATTCTTCCACATCTTCAATCATCTGCGCCAGAACGGACGCCAGATAATCCTTACCAGCGACCGTCCTCCTGTTTCCATGCAGGGAATGGAAGACCGTCTGCTTACCCGTTTCAAAAGCGGACTGCTGGCAGAATTGGAGAAGCCTGAAGTGCAGTTGCGCAAAGATATCCTGCGTAGCAAGATCAAGCACGACGGACTGGAGATACCCGAAGACGTTATCGATTACATTTCGCAGAATGTATCTAACAGCGTCCGTGAACTGGAAGGCGTCATTCACAGTCTGTTGGCTTATTCTGTAGTCTACAACAAGGATGTTGACCTGAATTTTGCCCAAAGCATAATCCAGCACGCTCCCAAAAACGTTGTTAAGGAAGTCAGCTTGGATAAGATCGTAGAAGAAGTCTCTAATAAATATAATGTTAAACAAGAAGACATCTACGGCAAGAGCAGAAAGGCCGAAATTGTTCTGGCCCGCCAGCTAAGCATCTATCTGGCTCAGGTTCACACCCAACTTTCGGCAAGCAAGATAGGACTGCTCATAGGAAACAAGAACCACGCTACGGTTCTGCACAGCATAAAGACTATCAAGAATCGCCTGAAGATAGACAAGAGCCTAAAAGAACAGGTTGACGAGTTAACAAGCATATTAAAAGGTACCAGATGAACATCCAGGAAAGAAGAACAATCCGCAAATATACTCAGCAGCCCATCTCAGATGAGCTGCTGAATCGCTTATTAGAAGACGCTGCCAGAACGCAGACAATGGGTAACCTGCAACTCTACAGCGTAGTAGTGAGCAGAAGTACTGAAATGAAGAAGAAACTGGCTCCTGCACACTTCAACCAACCCATGGTTACCGAAGCTCCTGTGGTACTTACGATATGTGCTGATTTTCGCAGGACTACCGACTGGTGCGAGGCACGCAAGGCAGTCCCCGGCTATAACAACCTGCTCAGTTTTATGAATGCCGCCACAGATGCCCTACTCTATACCCAGACATTTTGTAACCTGGCAGAGGAGGAAGGATTGGGAATCTGTTTCCTGGGCACTACTATTTATATGCCTCAACAGATAATCGAGGTGCTGCAGCTTCCACAGTTGGTCTTCCCCGTTGCCACACTGACCATAGGATGGCCCGACGAGACACCAGCCAAGTCTGACCGTCTGCCTCTGAAGTCCTTTGTACACCCCGAGGTTTACCAGCCGTATTCCGAGATGTCCATCAACAGTTTCTATGCATACAAAGAGGCACTGGAAGAGAACAAGCACTTTGTAGAGATAAACAACAAAGAGACGCTGGCACAGGTATTTACCGACATTCGCTATACGAAGAAAGATAACGAGTCGATGTCGCAAGGGCTGCTTAACACCCTACTCCAGCAAGGCTTCATAAAGGCCGACAGTGCACCTATTCTTTCCGTTGTAGAAACCCGCCCGGAGGTTCTTGAGTGCGATGTAGTCAGATTCCAGAACAAGAAAGAGAAGTGGGTGGCCTTCGTAGGCTTGCTCGAAGGACTCCCATACGAAATCTTCACAGGCCTGATGGACGATGAAGAGGGCATTGCCCTACCTAAGAGCGTAACCAACGGACGAATCATCAAGCATATTGACAGACACGGACAGAAACGCTACGATTTCCAGTTTATCAACAAGCGCGGCTACAAGACTACTATCGAAGGACTGAGCGAGAGGTTCAACCCCGAATATTGGGACTACGCCAAGCTTATCAGCGGCGTACTCCGTTACCGCATGCCCATCGACCATGTGATACGTCTGGTCACCTCCCTGCAGCTAGAAAGAGACAGCATCAATTCATGGAAAGTGGGTGTTGCCCGCGTGCTTAGGAAGTACCTACCCGAGTCACAACAAGAGGAATTACTTGAGGCAGAATAAAATTACCTCCCTTTTGTTAACTTTTTGCCGAAAAATTGCTCAAATTGAAGATTTTTTGAGTAATTTTGCGGCAAATTTTATTTTAAGGTATATTATATGGATAATTTAGGCATTGGTTTTGAGCTCATGATTGTTGGCATGAGCACCGTTTTCCTTATCTTATTGATTGTCATCTGGGGAGGCAAGCTCCTGATAAATGTCGTTAACAAGATTGCTCCAGAGGAAGTTGTTTCTGCAAAGAAGAGCGCTACACCCGCTGCAACTGTCGACGGAAGCACGATGGCAATCCTTCAGCAGGTTGTCAGTCATATTACCGGTGGTAAGGGACATGTCTCTTCGGCCAAGAGAATATAAGAGAGAGAGGATAACTTTTTGTAACAAGAGAATAAGGTAAAAATCAAGATAACACAAATGAAGAAAGAAGTTAAGTTTAGTCTGGTCTTCCGTGATATGTGGCAGAGTGCTGGTAAATACCAGCCACGCGTAGATCAGTTGGTAAAGGTGGCCCCTGCTATCATCAAGATGGGATGTTTTGACCGCGTTGAGACAAACGGTGGTGGTTTTGAACAAGTAAACCTCCTTTATGGTGAGAATCCCAACAAGAGCGTTCGCCAGTGGACGAAGCCCTTCCACGAGGCAGGTATTCAAACCCACATGCTCGACCGCGCCCTGAATGGTCTGCGTATGAGCCCATGTCCCAAGGATGTACGTAAGCTCTTTTATAAGGTCAAGAAGGCTCAGGGTACAGACATCACCCGTATCTTCTGTGGTCTGAACGACACACGTAACGTAATCCCCTCTATTCAGTATGCCAAGGAGGCAGGCATGATTGCTCAGGCCAGTCTCTGTATCACATACAGCCCCATTCACACCGTCGAGTACTATGTGAATCTGGCTAAGACCTTCATCGAGGCTGGTGCCGATGAAATCTGTCTGAAGGATATGGCCGGCATTGGCCGTCCCGTTTCTCTGGGCAAGATTGTTGCCGGTATCAAGGCTTTGAAGGAGGACATCGTCATCCAGTACCACTCTCATGCCGGTCCCGGCTTCTGCATGGCCAGCATTCTGGAGGTTGCCAAAGCTGGTTGCGATTACATCGACACCGCTATGTCTCCCCTCTCTTGGGGTACCGGTCATGCTGACATCATCGCCGTTCAGGAGATGCTGAAGGATGCCGGCTTCAAGGTAAAGGAAATTAATATGGAGGCCTATATGGAGGCTCGTACCCTCATTCAGGAGATGTACGACGACTTCCTAGGTTACTACATCCCCGCCCTCAACCACATCAACAACTCACTGCTTGTTAAGCCCGGTCTGCCCGGCGGTATGATGGGTTCTTTGATGACCGACCTCGAGGACAACCTGAAGTCTCTGAACAAGTGGAAGGCGAAGAACAACCAGCCCGAGCTGACAACAGACCAACTCCTGGTGAAGCTCTTCGATGAGGTTGCTTACGTATGGCCCAAGGTCGGTTATCCCTGCCTGGTAACTCCTTTCAGCCAGTATGTCAAGAATCTGGCTCTGATGAACGTTATCCAGATGGAAAAGGGTAAGGAGCGCTGGAGCATGATTGCCGACAATATCTGGGATATGATTCTTGGCAAGAGCGGTCAGTTGCCTGGCCCCGTTGCTCAGGAACTGGTAGATATGGCCAAGGCAGAAGGTCGCGAGTTCGAGACCAACGATCCTCAGAGCTACTATCCCGACAAGTTGGAAGACTTTAAGAAGGAAATGCAAGAGAACGGCTGGGAGTTGGGCGAAGACAACGAGGAGCTCTTCGAGTTGGCTATGCACCCCGAACAGTACCGTGCTTATAAGAGCGGCAAGGCTAAGGCCGACTTCGAGAAGGACCTTGCAGAGCGTAAGGCTAAGAAGAACGCTCCTGCTGCCGGCGCTGAGATGCCAAAGCAGATTAAGGTTAGCGTAAACGGCCAGACCTACGAGGTGAACATCGCCTATGGCAACGAGGCTCCTGCTGCTACAACTGCTCCTGCTGCCGGTGCTGCTGCACCTGCTGGAGAGGGTCAGGACCTGTTGGCTCCCCTGGAAGGTAAGTTCTACCTGGTAAAGGATAACTCAGAGACTCCCAAGAAGGTTGGCGACAGCGTTCAGGAAGGCGACGTGCTGGGTTACATCGAGGCAATGAAGACCTTCAACGCCATCCGCGCTGACAAGGCCGGTGTCATCACCGCCATCCTTGTTAACAGCGGCGATGCCGTAGAAGAGGACGATCCCATTATGAAGATCGCCTGATTCTCAATTCCCAATTTCAATTTTCAATCAGAGAAACATGGAAATGATATATGACATCCTTGACAAGCTGTACCAGATGACAGCCTTCTCCGCTATCGCAGAGAATCCCTTGTTCATCGTCATGTACTTGCTTGCCTTTACGTTGCTCTATCTGGGCATCGTCAAGAAGTACGAGCCCCTGTTGCTCGTGCCCATAGCTTTCGGAGTACTCATTGCCAACTTCCCCGGTGGCGGTATGGGTGTTCTGCAGGCCAACAGCGAGGGTATGGTTCCCGTTACCATTAACGGCGTTACCGAGATGCGTAACATCTACCAGATGCCCCTGCATGAGATTGCCCACGACCTGGGTCTGATGAACTACCTCTACTATGCCCTCATCAAGAGCGGTCTGCTGCCCCCCATCATCTTCATGGGTGTAGGTGCGTTGACCGACTTCGGTCCTATGCTTCGCAACCTCAAGCTGGCTATCTTCGGTGCTGCTGCCCAGATGGGTATCTTCGCCGTACTGTTGGTAGCCCTGTTGGTAGGTTTCACTCCTCAGGAGGCTGGTTCACTGGGTATTATCGGTGGTGCCGACGGTCCTACCGCCATCTTTACAACCATCAAGTTGGCTCCCCACTTGCTGGGCCCCATCGCCATTGCGGCCTACAGCTATATGGCCCTGGTTCCTGTAATCATACCTTTGGTAGTGAAGTTGCTCTGCTCAGAGAAAGAGTTGCGCATCAACATGAAGGAGATGGATAAACTTTACCCCGACACATTGGAGATCAAGAACATCCGCGTCTTGAAGATTATCTTCCCCATCGCCGTTACCACCATCGTAGCTATCTTCGTTCCCACGGCTGTCAGCCTGGTAGGTATGCTCATGTTCGGTAACCTCGTTAAGGAGATTGGTAATGACACCAACCGCCTCTTCGACGCAGCCAGCAACGGCATCATGAATGCAGCTACCATCTTCCTGGGCCTCTGCGTAGGTGCCACCATGACGGTAGATGCCTTCATCAACGTTCAGACACTGGGTATTGTAGCCGGTGGTTTCTGTGCCTTCGCCCTCAGTATCGCCAGTGGTATCTGCATGGTTAAGGTTTGGAACCTCTTTGCCAAGAAGAAGATTAATCCGCTTATCGGTGCCACAGGTCTTAGTGCCGTTCCCATGGCCAGCCGTGTCTGCAACGGTATCAGCACCAAGTACGACCCCAAGAACCACGTTCTGAACTACTGTATGAGTTCTAACATCTCCGGCGTTATCGGTTCTGCCGTTGCCGCAGGTGTCCTCATCAGCTTCTTAGGATAAAAGAATATTATACATTAGAATACTAAAGGCAGGTTATTTAGGTAGCCTGCCTTTAGTATTTGAATTCAGCCTCCAAACCAATCGAATTCAGCCTCTAAGGGAAAAATGACATAAAGCAAAGCGCCCCAACCTTTTCTTAGTCAATATCCACAAAAGAAATCGGAGAAAAACTATCACAAGTTGATTTTGAACAGAGAACAGCTTGATTGTACTCTGTAATCAAGTTGCTTCTAACCTATATCACTTACATTATTCTGCTTACCCTTAGTTTTTCCAAACAGTAGTACAAATGGGTTGTAAAATGGAATCAGACAGAACCACCATTTACGTCCCAAATCATGACAGCGCCTAATACATTGAATCATATATATGGCGTAAAAGGCAGCAATCATTATCGTTTCCAGAAAAAAAACAAATCCAATATCGGGTCCGTAGAAGAAAGTATCTATAGCAAATGTGCAAAGTAAAAGCACAGATAATGGCACAATACCGCTAATGAGACAAAGCCATCCGTCTAATACAAGAAAAACCAAACCGAAATTAACTATCCAGTGTGGTGTATTGTCGAACAACAGCCAAAGCAGAGTGGCTATTAATGCAAAACCCAACACCGATAAAAATGCACAAATGAAAACCAGAATGAATCCCTTTCTTCCAAGTCTTCCCTTTGGATTCGTCATAGTCTTTAGCCAATTGACAAACTTCTTCTTTTTCCCCAACCTGGATTCCGGCGAAGCATCTGATGTAGTCAGTTTTATTATGTTACTCATATTATTCATTTGTAAAAAGTAATCCGAATTATTTTAAAATAAAATCTATTGGATACCATTCTGTATTATCATTCCACATACGCAGGCTTGTTCCTTTTGAGAAATAGACTTCATCCAAACGCTTTTCAATGGGCCTTGTATCTGTAATGTCTTCTTGAATCACATATTATCAGCATTCAACCTTCAGCAGATTAGCCATTCCTTGAGCAATGACCTCTAATTGTTCCCTATTTTTCAGGCCCTCTACATATTCATTGGGTATAGCATTAAAGCCGAACTTAGCCCCCAGGATTGCACACGCAACAGCAGCATTCGTGTCGGCATCTCCGCCAGCATTAACCACAGCCAATAATCCTTCCTCAAAAGTCTTAGCATGCCAGTATGCCCATAATCCAGCCGCCAGCGTTTTCAATGTATAGCCCATAGATTTATCATCTTGTAGCTTTAACGCATCTATGTCATCATTTAGGGATAAGTCTATATACTCTTTGATTCTATCATCATACTTACTTCCCCACCCTACGATTTGCTCATATGTCGGAGAAACACCCTTATATACCAACGAGTGGATAATTTCTGAAGCAATAACACAAGAGCCCACACACCTGGGGTCGTAATGTGTCAGTCGGCAAATGGCAGCTGCACTATCTTCCACATCCTTGGTCAAAAGTCCAACAACAGATGTTCGCATCAGTCCGCCATTGGCAGCCGACCTGCGCCTACTCATTTCCCACATTAGTTTAGATACCTCATGCGGCTTCTTTACATAATCACCAGCCGCAAGCACTTTATATGTATTATCACCTATTCCCATCGGGATGCCGCAGAACCAATCTTTGAAGTTCCGAGCTATGCTGCTAAGGTTCACCTCTCTATCTTCGACGATTGCTCTGGCTATGCACAGCATCATATCTGTATCATCAGTCCAAGCCCCTTTCTGCCACCTGCTGCGATGATTATCCTGGAATATCTCATCATAATGACGCAGCCCGTTAGGATAAGCCAATCTCATGAATCCATCATTCATGAATTCCGTTCCAAGTCCAAGGGCATCTCCTATGGCCTGCCCATATATAGTCCCTTTTTGTTTATCTATGATTGAATGCATGTGCCATTATATTTAATCACTACCTTTTACCAAATAGAAAAGTCCGTTCTTGTCTGCAAGGTAAGAATTTGTACCATTGTTTTCATAATACAATACGCCATTAAAGTATTTGTCCCAACCATCATCGGATGACAGCTTAATGACTTTGCCCTCAATAGTAAAGGTACCCTTCCTGAACAGATGAGCGATGCTGTCCTTCTCATTTAAAATATAATACTGGAATTCATACGTATTGTTTTTATGCAGGAAGATGTTCACCGCATTAGCCTCATGCGGTTTGAACCAATATCCATAGAGAACCCCATCATCATATATCTCATCAGAATCCAACTCTGCGGACAACTGATCCAGAACAGGATGCTCCATTTCCACTAATGTATCTTCTTTAATATAATCACAACACTCTGCAGAATCCCCTCCACCATTCTCCCTGAACGAAGGAAAACATATCAAACATCCAATGCAGATTAAAGCCAGTATGATTAACGCAAATTTCTTCATGATAGATTATCTAACTTTTCTTGCTGACATCAGAAAATGCCAAATATATAAGCCCAATAGCCACAATAACATCTACCACATTCCATAGCGTTCTTCCAAGAGCCACCTTGATGAAAGGTTGGAACAGTAGGGCAAATCCACTGAAGGTAATTGCCAAAGGCACATTCTCCTTTTTGTAGTACTGATAGGCCATAATAGCAAATGCAATCATCGCAACAACGCGTACCAACTGATAATAGCCGTATGGCATAGGTGCCAGACATAGTAGCAATATGATTGCTAGAATAAGTTTTAATATAAGTTTCATATGAATATATTTAATTGATTTAACAACAATAGACAAAGATATACATCATATAGAACCTACAAACATAAGATTATCACAGGCCTTGTGAAACTTGCATTTTATTTTTCCCAAACGACTAATTCACGAGGTAAATCAATTTTCTTGGGCTCGCCTCTTGTTCCAAATATATAATAATACTTAGCTAAATTCTCATCAAATTGCGAAATAAAGGAACCACGAATTCGAGCACATTTCTCATTAATTGAGTTGAGCAATGGGTTAGTAACATCCTCAATACTTTGCAATACCCTTTCGTTTATCCCACAGGGTTTTATCATTTGATAAATATCTGTCAATTCCTTTCTATAGTTTGGAAGATGTTTAAAGAAAATACCCTCAGGATGCCTAAGGAATAAAAAGAACACAGCCTTATTAATTGGTTCCATTTTTATTTCCATATTATAGTCTGGAAGCATAATGCGCATATCCTTAGTTATAACAAGCCGACTTAGTTCCTGCTTCTCTGTAATTAAGTTCATTAATAGTTTTCGCGAGATACCACGTTGCTCTAATTTCTCTACTCGTTCGCGTATCTCATCTACTAACTCATTTATTTCCCAATTGAATTGTTCATCAGCAAAGTTATCTGTTTTTAAATCATCTTTAGAGGGTCTTTTCACAGAGCAGTACATTCCTCCAATGTTATCGCTAATGGCCTCTTTTGCAATTATCTCTAACTGCTGAAATATCTCATCGTCGCTTCCTTCATTCAACGGATAATAAGTACCACGATATGTTTCTGCTTTATGATTTTCAGTCCAACCAAAACAAGATATCAAGCCATGAGTTAACTTTGTTGAATCTTCAGGATAACATAATTCATCCAACAAAGATGATGTTTCAATGCCAACATTTTTAGGAAACCTAACTTTTTTACCAGGATTCCAATACATAAGTACATCCTCATTTGTTAGTGACTGAACACTTTGGGGGAGATATACGATTCTGATATCGTGTTTAAATTTAATGAAGGGATGACGTTTAAAGAATGCGTTAAAGATCTCATTATATTCATTCTCGATATACACTAGTTCTTGCCATTCATCGCCATCAAGCAGTTTTCCATACAATTCGAAGTGGTGAATGCCGTCAAAAATTCTTGGCAGTTCATCTCTTCTTATTACTCCTTTTTCAAACGCATTACTTATACGTTTATATTCTTCTTTACTACGTTCATCCTCCTCTTTACGTCCTTTGATTTTCCCATAATGTCGAATTAATCCACCATCCTCAAAAACATCTTCGAGATAACCTCGTAAATTAACCAGTCCCATAATGATTAACGCGGGAACAAAGAACGCTCCAACCAATAAATACCCCCACGACCATTTCTTTTCTTTTACTCTGTCGCCTATAAAAAGATACATTCCCAAAAGAAAAGTGATAGCATTTATAATACCATATACTATTGCTATGATTTGCCAAGTACCCATGTCGTTATTTATTTATAAACTGCCTTTCTGTACAAATGAGATTCCATGTTAATCGGCTTCGTTATATGTCAGGTTCTTTGTCTCGCTTGCAAAGTTACAAATATTCTTTCATCGCGTCTTATCTATGTTTTATTCCACCACATCATAGTAAGTGAATAATCATCGTGACCGATTAGACATTTTCTTCTTACTCCTTCAAGAAATCGGCAGCAGTGCCTGAAAATCACGGAATTACCCCATAAAGACATTATATGGAAAAGAATTGACGGATTAATCGTAATATGTCTCGTCATATGTCTCAATTATCTCAGTATATGGTTGTAATCCAAAAACTGCATTATTAACAATGTCACAAACTATGCCGTTACGACTTTCACTAGCGTCTAGAAAATAGAGGTCAGCGAGACGAGGGTCTTTTTTTACACCTATCCCATGTTCATATGCATAAGATAAATTGCACTTTGCAATCGCATTTCCAAGATGTGCTGACACTTCAAAGAACCTAACTGCTTCTGAATAATTGTTATACCATGAATATATTACCCCCAAGTTAAAAGCAGAAATATGGTCTTCGTAGATTAAGTTTTTCTTATAATAAGATAGAACCATCGCGGTTCTAAATTTAGAATTTACAGGGATAAGCGAATGCATTATCATGTATGCTAATTTTCTATTGGCAATAACATTGCCCATTAATGATGCTTCTTTGAACTTTTCTGCAGATTCTACAAATTTACACAATTCCATCAATGACTCTCCCTCTTTAACCATTAATTGTGCTTCTTTTTCGTACGGATTGTTCACAATAACATTATTCTTTAACTGTTCAGGTAAATACCCTTTGTCAAGAACCGCAATAAAACATGAATATAATTTACTAAAATCGGAATCTTCCAACAATGTTGATAGCTCATTAGTTAGGGAAGATCTTGCAATATTTGTAAAATCCTTTGACTGAAATACCAAAGAAGTGTTATCCTTATTTTTTTTATAGAGTGCAGGATTAATGGCTATAGCCTTTATCGACAAAAGGATTGTTACGCTTGAAAAATCGTCAGCATTCTCCATATTATAGGGTACATCTCCAGGGAACGTATAATTGGGATCACCTTGTTTGATTCTTCCTGCCTGTTCAGGAAGAATCATGTTGTCATAGTCATAAATATGTATAACATCGGTTAAATTGTCTATGTATATATTTCTGGGATTAATATTGCCGTGTGCGAAATTCCACTTCTTTATTTGCCTGAAAACAAGGCTCATTTTATAGACAAGCATATTCATTCTAACCTTATCTTCTGCATAAGTGCGTACATATGTCAACATATTAATACCAGATACCCAGTCAGAAATAACTATCGGGATTTTCGTTACCCCCATCTCAGTATTTATTGACAACTCATTATCAAGTACTTTTGGAATAGCGATGGTTTCTTCATTATAATTCTCGGTAAAATAAGATTCAATGGCTTTGTATTTTTCTGTAAGTGTTTTAATATTCTTGGTAAAGACCTTTAAAGCATATGTTTTGTTTGTTCTCTTATTAATCATCTTAAAATCAAATGTTTCGCCATACCTGTTAGCAACAAGTTTCTCATCTTTTGTGTAAACCGGCTCTATTTCTTTTAATGAAGAAAATGACTCAATGCCTTTTTTAATTGAAGCTATATATTCGCTAAGGGTTGGCTGAACGAGTTCATTTATTTCTGTTCCCTGAGAATTCTTGTCGCATAATATCGGTTCAAAGACTTTTATGATTTTTTGAGAAAGAGTGCGGCCATCACAAGAAAGAGTATGAGATGTGATAATCTCAGTCATGCATTTGTAAAAATTCTCCTTGTACTTAATTATTGGGTATTGGTTACCATTATTTTTAATCGTAATAACACCGAATCTCTTGTCATATTCTGCCAAATAACCTTCTGACAATATTTTATCATAAGTTTCCGAAGACATTTTGGTTTCCAACGTACGTGATTTTCTAATTACATCAATTCCGTCCTCGTCGCAAATCTTTTGGTATCGAGTAATGTCACTTAAATAAAATGTCAAAATTTCGTACAGAACACCAGAATCATCAAAGCATTTCATCTCATATTTAGCACCAGCTTCAGCATACAATGCACTTTGAAATTTTTCGATTGAATGACCTTTATAAGTGTAGCTAATCTCATCACCATCTTCTGTACATCTCTTCTTAATTTCTCCTCCACATTTTTTTATAAAAGTAATATCCTCTGGAGTAACATTTGTTTCACTCAAAAGAGTTCGATCTTTATCGATGATGATATGTTCTATCAAAGACAATTGGTCGTAAGCATCCTCCCAGAAGTTAGAAACATGATTATATATCATTTTTAAATATAGTTTAACTTCATCAAATGTAGCATTAAAAGAACACAAAAATCGGCCATCTTTTAGTTGTAGTTTAGTTTCGGTTATACCCAAAATGCCCTTTTTTGTTTTTACATTGAATTTCATGTTTCTTTTTTATTAAGGGTCACAGTGTAGATAATCCAAGATTTCGCTGATAACTATTTTGTATAAGTTCCTGTACGCGATTTTAGGGACGAACTTTAAAATGAACAGCCCAACCAGACTTTGACATGCTTCCAAATGTCACCATAGGGTCCAATTGAGCAAGAGGATTGTTGTTACTAGCAAAGATGAATCTGAATTGCTCATCATTGCTAAGTCTGCCGACATATGTTTCTGTCAAGAAATCTGATTCGTAATGTTGTAATGCTGTACGGAAGACCGTACCATCGGTTTTACGAATTGTTAGTTCATCTTCCGATGCAAATGCATATCCTCCATCAAAAGAAAGGACTTCTTTATACATTTTATAACCTTGGGGATGTGTAATTCTGTACAAGGGTGAGATGACCTTCTTGTACATTTCTAATCTTAATGTAGGCATAATTAATGATTTAGAGAAATTATTTGTTTAACTTATTAATCTTTAATAAAAATGAAAGAGCAATTAGGCGTTTAAGGTCTATTGGAACTTCATATGAATTCCATCTATCCTTTACTAGGTTGGATAAGTAACGATAATCAACCCACTGATTTTCTAATGTTCTAAACTTCTCTTTAGTGATACTCTGTAAATATGGGTTTAGTTCCATCACCTTCTTGACGAAAAAGTACAAACATTCTTCGCCATATTTTTCTTCAATCAAATCAAAGAAAACATGAGCATCAATTGTGCCATCTGCTACACATTCACCTGCCCCTATTCTGTTATATTCTTTGCTTATAATTGTATTATTTCTTCTGTCATAGACCCTCCATATTGTGTCCTCGTCATCGTCTTCAACTTCAGAGTTCTCTTCAAACGCACGATATACTAATTCTAACAAACTGTTTGAGAAATTTTCGTTAGTCTTATTTAATTCCTCGTGAGTAATGCCTTTGATGGACCTTGGAAGCCTTTCCTTATCAAAAAGAAGCTCGTCAATTATACCACAATATCTTGTGTCGTTGTACAGTTCTTCTAGTTGTTTTAATTCGTCTTCGCTCAAGTATGGATATTTGCTCCCAATTGTGAGCATAAACTCAACAATTGGCATATAATTAGGATTCAAATCAAGCAACAAAAAAGAATTGTCTTTAATTAATTTTTCAAACGTATCAAATTCACATGTTCTCGCATATAGAAAAGCTATAGCTAATAAACTGGCTTTGGATGTTGAAATTCCATAATGTACAAAATCATAAGTGAAGATATCTCTTTGCCCAAGTACATTCTTTTCTTTTGAACACTTGATTCGTTCGTCATAGCGTTCCTTATTCGTCATAGCAGCAAGTTCTTTGCCGGTATATCTCTTGGATGTATCTATCATGGTTGTCATCAGAAATATAATTCTTTCGGTTAAAAATCATTGAACTAACATAATTGGAATTTCGCTTCCCTTAAACCATTCAACCACCCCTTTTTCTGAAGCGCAAAGACCTTCCTTTTCGGATTTTGAATCTCCTTTCAGCCAAAACATAATATCATTAAGTTTAAAATAACTATTGCCCTGCTTAATAATAGGAAAGTCAAATGTTATTAATTCCCCATTTGTGCCAACGAAATCCACAATGTTTTGACGACGATTGTTAAGTAGACGACTCCGAAGAGTTTTTATACAATACTCTATAAGCTCGTTAAACTGGTTTACCGTTGGAATATTATATTTCATTGCCTCTTCATGAGTGAAAATGGATGTTGTCTTCCCGTTTTTGCCTTTAGGTTCAAATATCTTAGATGACCATTTCGTTCCACTTGGCAATGCCAAATCTACATATTCGATATCGTCAATTACTACTTTTGTTTGTTTACTATTGAAAAATCCTTCTTGAACTCCGTAATTATAACCGTCTTTGAAGGCTTGCCCAATAGCTGCAGAAATAACATTCAATGCTTTCCCTTCGGCATATTTTTTTGACACTTCTTCTAGTTTCATAATTTATATATTATATAAATATGAGATTGTTCCCGTAACACATAATACGTTCCTTTGTAAAGTATTTCAAAGCATAGAGTTTACACGTCTGCTCTTCCTTCATCTTAAATACCACTGAAAGTTACCACTTGTCATTATAGGTAACCCGTCATCACCTAACACTGGACGAAGGTGTTTGAGCTGGGCAAAGTTCTCTTCTGCTAACTTTATAGCCTCTATGTATTCAGAAATGAGCGGATAGTTCATGTTTTTTTGCATTGGATAGTGCAAATATACGATTTTTTTTCTGAATTATAATCAACTGCATGAAATTTATGATTTCCACAAGCCTTGTGGAATTAAACTACCAAGCTACGAAATACTTGTAAGCGTATTACCGTCTAATGTATCGTATAATGCTATGCATAACTGCAAAAAAACAATATCTCTTCGATATCTGAGCGTCCTTGCTACGTCTATGCTACGCCCTTGCAACAAGGGAAAGAAAAAGGAGATCCTAAGGACCACTCCAATGAGCGCACACCAACGTCTCATCAACGAGCCATCTACGAGCCATCTACGAGCCATCTTAACTTCGTTGACCTTCCTCTCGCTCGGAAAAACTCAAGTTCGCTGATTTGGGTTGTCATGGTGCAAAAGTAAACAATTTCCAGGGATTGAGTATAAAGAATTATATTGCCGAATTTCGCAAAATTGGCGGAGATATACCTCAATATGCGCTAAAGGCCGATGGTTATCGACAGGAGAAAGTATGAGGTTTTGCACGGAACCTCATAGAAATCTCATAGAAACCTCATAATAACCTCATGCAACTTTCAGGGGAATTACATTATCAGTCTTTAGCTATAAGAGAATAGTATGAGGTTTGCATGAGGTTTCTATGAGGTTTGCATGAGGTTTGAGAGTTAAACCTCATACCCTTTCTGTCCGACAACAATCGGAGCTCAAAGCCTATTGTTGCACATCTGTAAACATTTTTCAAAATTCCATTTTAAATGAGATTAATCAGGCTGACTGCTACTATTAATAGCAGCAAATTTTTCTATTAATTGTAACACATTTTTCTATTAATATCTGCTATATAGCTAAATAAAGAAGTCTTGAACATGTAAAGACTTTTCGATATTAGAAAAATATTTGACATTCTAAAGATTGGCAACATCTTTTCATTTTTTTGGTAAACCTGAAAAAATTTATTCCCACGTTAGGAAATTTTTTCTTTCACGTGTGGCAGTAAAAGTAGTTGAGAGTTGACAGTTGACAGTTGATAGTTTGCCATTCAGATAAATCTTGACAAAGAAACAGACCTCGCCATTTAATTTGAGGAATAGAAAAAAAAGTCCTTAATCCGTATATTCTTTAATTAGTCCCACTTTCCTTTGAAAAACCCTTCGATCATCCATCCTATCATTCCAATAATTATTATCAGCTGCATGATTTACATTATTTATAAGGTTAATGACTATAGCTATTTCTCACTTTTAGCTTTATTGAACAGAAACGTTTTCTTCCTGATTCTTAGACATAAGGAAAAGCATAAAAAATACTGCAAATACAATCCACATAATCTTTTCTTTTTAAGTTAGACATTTAAGTTTTCACCTGCAAAGAAAAGAGCAGGTTGTACCATATCGCGGTACAACCTGAAGAAATTTTCATTTTTTTCTCATTTTTTTCGATTTTCTTGGATTTATCCTCAAAAATCATCCAAATCCTCGTCCAGTTGACATGAAATATCATCCTCTTCACCTCAGTTATCGTTCCCATTAACTCTGGGAGCTTTATTCAATGCTCTGGAGAGCACAAGAGCCAATACTACAGCAACAATTTATCCGTTTTAAGAACTGTAAAGAAACAAAGTAAACAGAAAAGGGAAAAGAGAATCATGAAAAAAGTCAGTGCCTCAGCTACCTTTGGTTATACCACGATACGGTACACAATAATAGCAACAAGCACCTAAGGAGTGCCTCAGGGTTACCTCAGGGTTACCTCAGGGTTACCTCAGGGTTTCCTCAGGGTTACCTCAGGGTTACCTCAGGGTTACCTCAGGGTTTCCTCAGGGTTCAGAAACAAGGGGTAAATGCGCGTTTTATAATAGGAATCTACCAAACAAACAACTTGTCTACTCGCTAACTCGTCTACTTGTCAACTAAGAAACAACCAAACAAACTAAAGCTTTATTCTTCGCCAAAGGAAAAGGGGTATTGTGCGCCAAACTGCAGTTAGGAGACGGTACTTCCAGTCTATAACACGAACATGCTCATGGACATTAATGGCTCTGATGATTTCGCAAGCGACCTTCTGGGGCTTTAGCATCATGGGATAGTGGAAATCTCCACTGAGCAGAGCCGTATCGACAAAGCCAGGACGGATATCCGTAAAACGGATACGAAGTCCCCTGGCATGGGCCTGCTGCTCTAATGCCTGCAGATAGACGTTCTGCATAGCCTTGGTGGCAGAATAGGCAGGGGCAGGGCCCAATCCCTTTGTCCCTGCTATGGAAGTGATGGCTGCTATGTGTCCTTCTCCCTTCTCTGCAAAATATCGGTAGGCCTCGCCTATCATCCGTGTAAAGCCCAAGGCATTGGTCTGCATCGTTGCTATCTCGATATCCGGCTGTAAATCACGGTTCTGCTTGCCTATACCCGATGCATAGAAGAAGAGATCCATTCCCCCCAGCCTTTCTATCAGGCTTCTGAGCCGTGCGGGAGCTTCCTCGCTGGTCACATCAATCTGCTCGACCTCTACGTTGCCAATATCCTGTAACAGTTCGATACGTCGGGCTGCAACACCCAGGGTCCATCCTTCCAGAATCAGCAGTTTGGCAACCTCTCTGCCAATGCCTGATGAAGCTCCGATAACAATTGCTCTCTTATTCATACAAAAAACACACGGGGTATATAACGTTTCTTTATCTGACAATCTTGCGCCCGTTCCGAACCAAGATACCACGTGAATGGGGCGTAGCGGGTACTCCGAAGAGTGTGTAATCATGCAAATAGGAAGCTGAATAGCACGATGAACCGCCAACGGAATGAAGGGCGGTAACCGTACTCTCGGGCTCAATGACTATCATGGTCCAGAACTGAAGGGCCGGAAGGGTGAATCGCAAAGTGCCGGAGGTGAGCGTATAGTCCTTTATCTCTTGCACTGCACCGCCCTGATAGTCGGGAGAAGCAACCCATACGCGACAGAAGCTTCCCAGGTCGCCAAGGTCCGAGATGGTAAGGGAGAGGTCTTTATGCTCGACAGGCCAGGGACGAAGGCCGTCCCTATCGTGCCAGCAAAGCAAATAAGCCGGATCTGTAATGCTACTGCTCTCCTGCGTACAGAAATTGAGCAGATGAATGACCTTGCGGCCCTCGACATTACGGCCCAGCTGTGTTATCTGCTGGTTTACGGGATTCCACTTGTTGACGGTTACGCCACTGGCCTCGACCTTAATGACAACATTGTCCTTCCAGTCGCCACGCAAGAGATTCTCGTAGGCCGTCATAAAATCGTAATAGCGCGTCATCCAGTCCTCCAGTTCGGACGACATCTTCATTCCTGCATGAGGAAAATATTCGCGGCAAAGCATATGGTCGCCTCCCAGTTCGAGATGAGAGCCACCTAAGGCGAACATTACAGCATCTGTCATTACGATGCCAGGGATATTGAAGTAACCGTTATCGCAACAATAGTTCATATAGGCTGCAAAGACTGTCTGCAGCTTGGCATTATAGGAACGGTTGTTCTGGATAATCTTCTTAAGGTTAGTGAACATAGCCTCAGAATTCGTCAGGGAATTACGGGCGTGGCAGCCCCACACCTCGTTATAGAAACAATCCAACATACCTGTCTTGCCCATCTGGGCAGCTCCATACTCCGAGACGGCATTCATAATAAGACGCTTCTGCGGGTGACGAGCCTTCATGGCCCGGATAAAGGAAGCATAACCGGTAGTGAGGTCTATGGCAGTGCCTTTATAGTCGTACAGCGTACCGCGATTGCCTAACTGGTCTATCTGATATCCATCGAAATCAAGGCAGGCATAGACATCGTCGTTTCGGTCGGCCAGGTATGACTGCCAATTGGTATTGCCGGGATTGGCCAGATAGATGTCGCTCTTCCAATCGTCGGGCAAATCATGTTTATCCTTCTCTGTATGCTTCCTGTCCTTGAAGAGTAACCATTCCTCTTGCACTCCGCGCGATTCATAGCCATCCAAGACACCAAAGCAAAGGTTGTAGAAGAAGCTCTTCATACCCAACTGATGCTGGCGCGAGATGTAATTCTTGACGGCACTGGTATAAATGGTGCGATTGGCTATATCCTTGTAAGAAGTATAAAGCTTCTCGCGTGTACCACCCAAGGGCCAGTCGTGACAATAGTGCCAGTCCTGGAACTGCACCGCATTGATATGGCAACGATTGAGCCAAGCCATCTCGTTACGAACCTTTGATATCGTCTTATCATTCCCGAAGGTAGCCACAAATCCATAACGGGGGAAACGTTTCCAATCGGAAGAAACATCTACGGCTATGGTACCCTGAATCTGGTCTGATGTACCATCGGTGGTGTAAACCTCTGCCATATAGCCACGGAAATCCTCATCGGGCGCCTTCCAGGTCCATGTCTTGGTAGTCAGCAACGTATCGGCCACGATATCTGCCAAATGACGATAACGTACCCTGGTACCCGCAGCTGGCGTAGCAGAAAGGGTGAAGGATACCTGTTCTCCGGGTGCATAGGAGCACTTATCAGTACTTATCTGATAATAGAGAGGAGCTAAAAGGAGAAGCAGTAATGTTTTCATGAATGAAGAGTGAAGAATGAAGAGTGAAGAATCTAACTGTCAACTATCAACTGCCTTCAGGCCCATTTCACTCGCTTTCTGCAACATGAACTGACGGGCAGCATCATGCTCGTTGGGGATAAGAGAGTCCCAGATGGCATCCTTGACGGCTTGCTTGAGGACACCAATCTCGCGACAGGGCTTCAGACCAAAGGTTTCCATAATCTCCTCGCCTGTGACAGGGTTCTGCCACGTACGGTAGTTGTCACGAGCCTGAAGGTCGGCCAGCTTTTCGCGCACCAACTGGAAATTGTCCAGGAAACGCTGTTTCTTCTGTTGGTTCTTGCTGGTGATATCAGCTTCGCAGAGAATCATCAAGTCGTCTATATCCTCGCCTGCCTCGAAGAGCAGACGGCGAACGGCAGAATCCGTAACCACATCATCGGCAATTGCTATGGGACGCATATGCAGTCCTACCAACTTCTCTACGTAGGTCATCCGTTCATCCAACGGCAACTTCATACGACGGAAGATACCGGAGACCATCTTCTGACCAATATAATTATGGTTGTGGAAGGTCCATCCCACCTTTTCTTCCCAACGCTTGCTGCGTGGCTTCCCGATATCGTGAAGGAGGGCGGCCCAACGAAGCCACAAACCCCTCTCCATCTCCCCCGAGGGGGAGTGATTATCTTGTAAGCCTCCCCTCGGGGAGGTTTGGAGGGGGGTACAGACATTCTCGAGAACCTCAAGCGTATGATAGAAGTTATTCTTGTGGGCTCTGCCATTCCTTTCTTCAACGATATCGAGGGCGGAAAGCTCCGGCATGATAATCTGTAAAATGCCACAACGCTGTAAATAATCGAAACCGATACTGGGATGCTGGGCCATCATTATCTTGTTGAGCTCGTCAATGATACGCTCTTGCGAGATAATCTTGATGCGTTCAGCATTACGACTGAGTGCCTCCTGTGTTTCTTCCTCGATCTGGAAACGCAACTGGGTAGCAAAACGGATGCAGCGCATCATGCGCAAGGGGTCGTCGCTGAAAGTGATATCCGGGTCGAGAGGTGTGGCAATAAGCCCGTCCTCCATATCCCAAAGACCGCCAAAGCGATCAATAAGACGCTTGCCATCCACCAGACCTTCTGAGGTCAGGCAGTATGCCAAGGCATTGATGGTGAAGTCGCGACGATCCAAATCGTCCTCTAAAGTTCCGTCCTCGACAATCGGCTTACGACTGTCATGGCTGTAACTCTCGCGACGGGCACCAACAAATTCTATCTCCTGATCTTTCCACTTGACCTGTGCGGTGCCGAAATTACGGAAAACGCTGACATGCGCTCCCCTACCCAACTTCTTGCCTAATGCCTTGGCCAAACGAATACCGGGACCATCAGTGACAGTTGACAGATGACAGTTGACAGGTGACAGTTGACAGGTGACAGTTGCTTGGGGGTCTACCACCACACAGTCTATGTCTTTGGAGGGACGCTCTAAGAAAAGGTCACGAACATATCCGCCCACTGCATAACAGTGAAGTCCCAACTGGTCAGCTACCTCTCCGATAGCCTGAAAGACAGGAGTTCTGAAAAGATGTGCTAGTTCCTCCTCTGTAAGATGCCTCATTCTGCGTCCTTCTTTTTATCCTCTAATAGTTTGCGTTCGAAGAACTGCTGTTTGATGTGGAGGCGTTCCCATTCATCGCCCTGTGCATTCTTGAGGCTATCGGCTGCTGCAGCCATCTCTACACTATCCAGCAAGAGAATAGCCTGACGACGAACCTCTATGGCTGTAGGATACTTCTGACGCAGAGAGAGGATAGAATCCCTGGCCTCGCTGTATTGTCCGTACTTCAACGCAATACGTGCATCTGAGAGCATACTGGATGCCTTCTGGTTGGCATCGTCACCACCGCAGGCACTGAGCAGTAGCACCGACAAAAGGGAAAGAATAAGCTTTTTCATATTTTTCAACGATAACGTTAACGTCAACGATAACTATTTATATTGATAATCAGGCTTTTTTACAGTCCGAATAAAGGTAATACAAAGTTACGTACATCGTTACTGAAGGCCAAAAGCATCAAGAGAATGAGCAGACCAAGTCCTATCTTCTCGAACCATTCGGCTGCCTTATCCGAAGGTTGCTTGCCTGTGATGCCTTCCCAAAGCAGGAATACGATATGGCCACCATCCAAACCGGGAATAGGCAGGATGTTCATAACAGCCAGAATGATGCTGATGAAGGCAGTAAGGAACCAGAAACGCTGCCAGTTCCAAGCTGCAGGGAAGATATTGCCGATGGTTATGAAGGAGCCGACATTCTTGGCACCCTCTGCGCTGGCAACGTACTTGAGGTCGTTGACATATCCGCAAAGCTCGCGCCAGCCCTGCTGCAGACCTGCAGGAATACAGGAAAGGAAGGTGTATGAGGCATGTTCCCTCTTGTAATCAGGAGCCTGACGTATAACACCCATCTTATATTCCTTGTTCAACATAAGCTGAACCGTATCAGGCTGAGCATCCTCTGCCAACTGATATACCACCTGCAGACGACGCTGACTAAGGCTATCGGCATGTGTACAACCGGGAGCCTCCAAAATATCCTGACGACGCAAGGTAACCTCGTAATCGAAATCGGCCCAAGTGGAAATCTCCTTTCCGTTTACAGCCAAGAGACGGGTTCCCTTCTGGAAGCCGGCTTTCTCGGCAGCAGAACCAGTTAGCACACTGTCTACGATAGCAGGAGCAACGGGAGACATAAAGGCGGGGATACTCTGAATCATCTCCAGCATATTAAGTCCCTTAGAGGGCATCTGCAACTGCACCTCCTCATTGCCACGAAGCACGGTGACATCGGATGCATTGGAAAGGGCACGATATACGGTTACTGCATTGTACTCGGCAATCTCCTTACCGTCAATGGCAACAGGAATATCACCATCACGGAAACCTATACTCTGAGCCTCCTTACTGAACTGGAAGCCATGTGTGATATTGCGCATAGGCAGATAGTCGCGTCCCCACGTGAACATAATAGCACTGTAAAGGAACCAGGCTGTCAGGAAGTTCATGAGGACACCACCGAACATGATGAAGAAACGCTTCCAGACCTTCTGAGAACGGAACTCGTTGGCCTGAGCGGGCTTTTTCATCTGCTCCATGTCCATACTCTCGTCTATCATGCCGGATATCTTAACATATCCTCCCAGGGGAATCCAACCAATGCCGTATTCTGTCTCGTTATCCTTGAACTTAGGGAAGAGACGGGTAAACCACTTGCTCTTCGTGCTGAAGAGATGGAACTTATAGTCGAAGAAGAGATAGAACTTCTCGACCTTCACACCAAAGAGCTTGGCAAATCCGAAATGGCCACCCTCGTGCAGGAGTACCAACAAACTGAGGCAGCACAACAGCTGCAATGTCTTTATAAGAACTACTTCCATGTATTTTTCCTTTTTACCTTATTAAACATTATATGAGCGAGGCAGCAACACGACGCGACTCGGCATCGCATGCCAAATAATCCTCGAGTGTAGACTGCTCTTGATGAGCAACGGTCTGCAGGGTTTTCTCTATCACATCGGCCATTTGCAGGAAGCCGCAACGCTCCTGACGGAAGGCCAGGTTTACAACCTCGTTGGCAGCATTGACAATACAAGCGGCATTTCCACCCATACGGATAGCCTCGTAGGCCATATGCAGACAGCGGAACTTATCTTCATCGGGGCGCTCGAAGGTCAGGTCCTTCATCTGCCACCAATCCAACCGAGGGAAGCTGCTCTCCAAACGCTCGGGATAAGAAAGGGCTAACTGGATGGGCACACGCATATCGGGTGCTCCCAACTGTGCCTTTACAGCACCGTCCTTGAACTGAACGCCACTGTGGATGATGCTTTGCGGATGAACGACAACCTGAATCTGCTCTGGTGCAACATCAAAGAGCCAACGGGCCTCGATGACCTCAAAGCCCTTGTTCATCATACTGGCGCTATCGATGGTTATCTTGGCACCCATATCCCAATTGGGATGCTTCAGAGCCATAGCGGGTGTTACACTCTGCAACTGTTCCTTGGTAAAGTTGCGGAAGGGACCGCCACTGGCAGTGAGGATAATCTTCTCAATCTCACTCTGCTCACCCATCAAACTCTGGAAGATGGCACTGTGCTCGCTATCCACAGGAAGGATAGGCACATGGTTCTGCAGGCAGAGGTCGGTAATCAATTCGCCAGCCACAACCAGAGTCTCCTTGTTGGCAAGGGCAATAGTTTTCTTAGCCTTTATGGCACTGATGGTAGGACGCAGTCCGCTGAAGCCCACCAGAGCCGTAAGCACCACATCCACGGGCTCCATCTGTACTACCTGACAAAGTGCATCTGCTCCGGCATACACCTGAATAGGTTCGGCTGCCAAGGCATCCTGCACGTACTGATACTTATTCTCATCAGCAATCACGACGGCTGCCGGTTGGTACTTACGGGCCTGCTCTATCAGCAAATCGGCCTGTGAGTTGGCAGTAAGCACATAAGCCTCAAAGAGGTCTGGATGCTCTTCTATCACTTGAAGAGTCTGGGTGCCAATGCTTCCCGTTGATCCTAATATGCAGATTTTCTTCTTCATTCTCAATTATCAATTCTCAATTGCGGCATAGCCGCCTCAATTCTCAATTCACAAATCAAGCAACCCTTCTGGCAACTGCATGGTAATGATGCGTGCCTGATGGTCTATATCGGAAATAAACGATTCGACAGCAGGTATAAGATGTTCACCGACGTGGAAGAGGACATTCTGTGTACTATCGTCCACATAGGTTATCTCTCCCAACTCTCCTGCCTGTTTGTCCACCACGCGAAAACCTGTGAAGTAACGCCATGTATATTCTCCATCCTCCTCGGGTGACGGGGTTAGGGCGTGAGGAAAATAGACATCGCAACCGCAGAATTCCTTGGCAGCCTCGGCAGAATCATAATCCTGGAACTTAACGAGGGCCGTAGTATCCGAACGAAAGCGATATTCCTCCATAAAGAAAGGTACCAGAATGCCATCTATACGCAGTACCAGATAGTCTGCATCGGCACGATCCCACACATCGTCGGTAAACGAGAGGGACACCTCACCACGAACACCATGTGTACGGGTAATAGTACCTATCTTATAAACCTCAGATTCTTTTATCATATCTTTTCACACCCCATTACATCACTCCCCCCAAAGAGGGAACAGGGAGGGGGCTCAATCTACTCTCTTAATATTGGCACCAAGGGCATTCAGACGCTCCTCGATGTGTTGGTAACCACGGTCTATCTGACCAATATTCTCAATACGGCTGGTTCCCTCCGCGCTCATAGCCGCAATGAGCAAGGCAATACCGGCACGGATATCAGGACTTGTCATACGACGTGCATGAAGGGGAAGCTTATGGTTATGGCCTACGACTACCGCTCTGTGGGGGTCGCAGAGAATAATCTGTGCACCCATATCTATAAGTTTGTCCACAAAGAAGAGTCGGCTCTCGAACATCTTCTGATGAATGAGCACGGATCCCTTGGCCTGTGTACTGACAACCAGCAATACACTCAACAGGTCAGGGGTAAGACCTGGCCAGGGAGCATCGGAAATGGTCATGAAGGAACCGTCAAGGAACGACTCTATCTGATAACGCTCATGGCGGGGAACAAAGATGTCATCGCCTCTGCGCTGCACCTCAATGCCCAAACGGCGGAAAGTGTCTGGGATAATACCCAGCTCGTCATAGGCAACGCCCTTGATAAGGACGCCATCTCCCACCATAGCGGCCATTCCAATGAATGAACCTACCTCGATCATATCCGGAAGAATGGTATGGTCGGCACCATTCAATTCAGTAACACCCTCGATAGTCAGCAGGTTACTGCCAATGCCGCTGATGCGAGCGCCCATCCTATTGAGCAAACGACACAGCTGCTGGATGTAAGGCTCGCAGGCAGCATTATATACAGTGGTAACACCTTCTGCCAAGACAGCAGCCATAACAATATTGGCCGTTCCTGTTACAGAAGCCTCATCGAGGAGCATATAGCAGCCCTTCAGCCTGTCTGAGGTTATGGTAAAGACGCCACGTTCCGCATCAAACTGGAACTGTCCGCCCAACTTCTGCAAGCCAAGGAAATGCGTGTCCAGACGACGACGACCAATGTTATCGCCTCCAGGACGGGCTACCTCCGCCCTACCGAAACGTGCCAAGAGCGGACCGAGAAGCATGACACTGCCACGAAGACTTCCGCAACGAATCAGGAAATCATCGGTATGCAGGATGTCCGTATTAACATTATTAGCCTGGAATGTATAATCGCCAGGAGCATTCTTGGTGATACTGACACCAATATCCTTGAGCAGGCGAATCTGATTATTGACATCGGCTATATCCGGTAGGTTCTTAATCCTGACAGGCTCTGACGTGAGCAAGGTGGCGCAGAGAACCTGCAGCGCCTCGTTCTTGGCACCCTGAGGAATAATTTCACCCTTTAAACGATGTCCGCCTTCTATGATAAATGATGGCATAGGCTATAGAAAATGAGAGATATGATACTTAACGCTTCTTCTTGCGACTCTTAGATGCACCGTTATTTGCCAACTGGGCATTAGAAGGAATACCTACAGTGGCAAAATGGAAATCAGAGGGGAGCTGTAACTGTCCGTCGGAGTAACGTCTGATATCCTGCATAACCAGATTCTCGTCCATCGAATCGCGATTCCACACGAAAAGGTCCTGCTTCATCTGGTTGGCCACCATACCTACCAAAGCCGTACGTTCTTCGCTATCGGGAAGTGTCTGTGCATACTGCAAGGCACTCTCGACAAGGTGGCCGTAATGACGGCGACGAATTTTCTTCATCGGATACGGTAATGGCTTGGGATGCTCCATAGCCTCCTGCTCAGGAATAATCTCTACAGGGTAGTCGATATCAAGTTTGTAACGAGATATCTTGGCCAGATGATTCCAAAGGCGAACCTCATAATCAGCGGCATCTGTATTCTCGGGCTGAACTCGAGACATAATGGATATAATGGTATTGGCGCACTTCTGACGCTCCTTCTTGTCGGGCAGGGATATGGCCAAATCTACCATATACTGGATACCACGTCCGTACTCTGGCATTACCAGCTGTTCTCTCTGTGTATTATATTGCATTACAATAACGGTTTTGATTTTATAGCTACAAATTCTTTCAAATAGAAAGGTTCAAAGTATGCCACGTCCTGAAACTCCTGCAGATGCATGCTTCGCTCTGCCAGTGGAAACATGTTCTTGGCCAAAGGATGTATCCCCTCAATAAAGCGCGCATTAGGATGCTGGATGACAGCCTGACACTTCTGCGCTCCATTGCCAAAGAAATAAACAGGACCACAATTCAGATACTCCTGATAGGTCTCTGCTGTTACCACATCAGCCTGAATGGGACGCACCTCTTTGAGCGCACGATCATATACGGCCGAGTACACTTCCATCCTGCGGGCATCTATCATGGGAACCAACAAGGCATCTTCGGGAAGTTCTTCCTTGCCAAGAAGAACAGGCACACAAAGCACCTTCAACGTGGGTACAGCTATCAGAGGCAAAGCACGGCCGTAGCATACACCCTTGGCTAAGGATACACCTATTCTCAGGCCCGTATAGCTGCCAGGTCCCATGCTGACTGCTACTGCATCAACGGGGATTGCGTGACTATTGGCGAAAGAAAGAGCCTCATCAACATACACGCCAGAGGTCTCTGAATGGCCAGGACCATCAAAATCCTCGTGATGATAAAGAAGCTTTCCGTCCTCGCTAAGGGCAACCGAACACACCTTCGTGCTGGTCTCTATATGTAGAATACAAGGCATTCGTTGAACTTACATTTAAATTTCGCCACAAAATTACTATTTTTTGCCATTATTTCCGTACTTTTGCAGAAAATTGTTGAGAAATATGATACAATCAATGACGGGATACGGAAAAGCCTCGGCCGAATTCCAAGGAAAAAAGATAAATGCAGAGGTAAAATCACTGAATAGTAAAGCACTGGACCTTTCAACCCGACTGGCACCCATCTATCGCGAGAAAGAGATGGAAGTGCGTGCTCTTATCGCCCAGGCATTGGAACGCGGAAAGGTGGAATTCAATCTCTGGATAGAACAGACAGATGCCCAAAACGCGGCATCCGTAAACGGCGAACTGGTAGCTAACTATTACAAGCAGATTACAGACATTGCCGAGAAATACAACATTGACACGCCTGAAGACATTTGGACCGTACTGATGCGTATGCCTGATGTCCTGAGCAAGACTGAAGTTCAGGAACTAACTGAAGAGGAATGGGCCGTTGCCAAGAGTGTAGTGGAGAAAGCCATTCAGCAGTTGGTGGACTTCCGTAAACAGGAGGGAATGGCACTACAGAAAAAGTTCGAGGAGAAACTGGACAACATCGCTGCCCTTCTGGCCAGCATTGAGCCATACGAAACAAGCCGTACGGTGAAGATTCGCCAGAGACTGGTAGATGCACTGCAGGCCATCCCTGAAGTGGAGTACGACCGTAACCGTCTGGAACAAGAGATGATCTACTACATCGAAAAACTGGACATCAACGAGGAGAAGCAACGTCTGACCAATCACCTCAAATACTTCCGCCAGACTATGGAAGAAGGACACGGCCAAGGCAAGAAGCTGGGATTCATTGCCCAGGAAATGGGTCGTGAAATCAACACCACAGGCAGCAAGAGCAACCAGGCCGAGATGCAGAACATCGTCGTAAAAATGAAGGACGAGTTAGAGCAGATTAAGGAACAAGTACTTAATGTGATGTAAAAAAGTGAAGAGTGAAGAATGAAGAGTGAAGAATTTTCTACCGCTGTGAATAATTCTCAATGTTCAGTGAAAAGTGGAAGGCTTTTTATAGTTTCCGCCCCTTCTGGTAGCGGAAAGAGCACGATAGTTCAGTACCTGATGAAGGAACATCCGGAGTTTCATCTGGCTTTCAGCATCAGTGCCACAAGCCGACCTCCGCGTGGAGAGGAAAGGCACGGAGTGGAATACTTTTTTCTCTCACCCGATGAATTCCGTCAGCGCATACAGAACAACGAATTCCTGGAATACGAAGAGGTCTATCCTGATCGCTTTTACGGCACACTGAAAGAACAGGTTGAGAAGCAGTTGGAAGCTGGGCAGAATGTAGTTTTCGATGTTGACGTAAAAGGCGGATGTAATATAAAGAAATATTATGGCAATCGTGCCTTAAGTCTGTTCATCCAACCACCCAGCATAGAGGAACTGCGTCGTAGGCTGGAAGGACGTAATACCGATTCTGCAGAACAGATACAGATTCGTCTGAACAAGGCAGAATTCGAGATGAGTTTTGCCCCTCAGTTTGACCGTATTCTGGTAAACGACGATTTGGAAAAGGCAAAGAATGAAGCTGTTGAAATTCTAACAGATTTCTTAATGAAGAGTGAAGAATGAAGAGTGAAGAGTGAAGAATTTGCTACCGCAATGCTTAATGTTCAATGCTCAATGTTCAATGTTCAATGAAAACGGGTCTGTACGGAGGTAGCTTCAACCCCATTCACAACGGGCACATCCGGCTTAGCCAAGCGCTACTGGATGCACATCTTGTAGATGAAATGTGGCTGTTGGTCTCTCCGCAGAATCCTTTTAAGGTGAATCAGAAGCTATTGGACGATAACGCACGGTTGGAATTAGCAAAACTGGCGGTACAAGACATTCCCAATATCACAGTCTCTGACTATGAGTTCCATCTCCCCCGCCCCTCTTACATGGTCAACACACTGGAGCATTTGCGACAAGATTACCCAGAGAGGGAGTTTATCCTTATCATTGGAGCCGATAATTGGGAACGATTCCCCCACTGGTACAAGCATGAAGAAATATTGGCACATCATCGGGTGATTGTATACCCACGTAGCGGATGCCAACTCAGCAACGTTCCTGATGGCGTCACCATTGCCGATACGCCCCTCATAGACATCAGCAGTACAGAAATAAGAAGAAACATCTCTGAGACTAATTATCAAGGTGAAGGACTCTGTCCCGCTGTATGGAAAGAAATAAAAAAGAAAAAATATTACACAGGATATGAAGATTAGAGTAGGATTTGGATTCGATGTTCACCAGTTGGTAGAAGGTCGTGAACTATGGTTGGGAGGTATACGTCTGGAGCATACACATGGTCTGTTGGGACACAGCGATGCAGACGTACTGATTCATGCCATCTGCGATGCCCTATTAGGTGCCGCCAATATGCGAGACATTGGCTATCACTTCCCAGACAACAGCGACGAGTTCCATAACATAGACAGTAAGATCCTACTTCGGAAGACTGTGGAACTCATAGCTACCAAAGGCTATCATGTAGGCAACATAGATGCCACCATATGTGCCGAACGGCCTAAACTAAAGGCTCACATCCCCGCCATGCAGGAATGTCTTGCCAAAGTGATGGGAGTAGACATTGACGATGTCAGCATTAAAGCAACTACAACAGAGAAATTAGGCTTTACGGGGCGTGAAGAAGGTATCTCGGCCTACGCAACCGTACTGATAGAAAACAAATAAAGAAGGAGCCGGCTCCTTCTTTATTTTTATAATGTATTCAAAAGAGAATCTTTATCTTCTTCTCATCTTACCAAAGAGGTCACGCATACCATCCAGATCGAAGCCCAATGAGAAACGCATTGTCTGATCCAAGGGGTTGGTCTGAGCCGTACTGAAGCAGTACGCAGCGTCTATGGTGAAGACACTCATGTGGAAACCGGCACCTACGGTGAAGTACTTACGGTTACCCTTATTCTCGGATTCATGATGATAACCGGCACGAAGCATGAAACGATCGTTATAAGTGTACTCGCAACCTATACTCCAGCGAATTTCCTGCATCTCCTCCTTGAAACCGCCCGGGGCATCACCAAAACTCTTGAAAATACCTGCGATGGGAGAAACGTCATAATAATCGCGCTGTACACGGTCCAGATAATCATTTTCAGATTCACCCTCCTGTTGCTTGGGATAAGTAGGAACCAACAGTTTGTTGGCATCAAAGGCAAGACTGAACTTATTGTACTCGTTGAAAGGTACGGTGAAGTTCAAACCCAAACGCAGATTGGTAGGAATAAACTCTGCATCGTCAGAACCTCCGAACGAAATCTTGGTACCGATATTACTGATATTGATACCCCAGCCAAGGCTACACTCGCGGTTACCCATCATGAAATAACCCAAACGATACATGGCGATATCAGCAGCAAATGCCTTTCCTGCACTACTCTCCGCAGTGTAATCATACTTAATATCCGAGAATATAAAGCGTAGGTTTACACCCATTGAGAAACACTGGCTAAGCATACGGCTGTAACCGACATCAACAGCAAGCTCATAAGGTTTGATGGTCATATCTTCCATATCACTAAGATACACCTCACCCAAACTGAAATATCTCAACGAAGCAGAAACTGCAGAATAGTCGCCGATTCTATAGAAACCTGTCACGTTTGCCAAGTTGATATCACTTACCAATTTACGCAACCATGGTGTATAGCTGATACCGACACCGGCACGTGCCACATTGAAAGGATACTTAGCAGGATTCCAATACTGGGCAAAAATGTCGGCCTCTGTAGCAGCACCGATATCACCCATAGAACCACCACGTGCATCAGGAGCGATGGCCAATGAAGTTACACCATATTGTTCAGGGTTGAAGACATTCTTCACATCCTGGGCTTTTGTGGCTGTGACGCTGAGCAGCACAGCCAGAAGCAGAGCTATCTTTTTATAATTTGTCGTTTGCATACAATATAAAAACTCTGTTTTTCCTTATTTATTGTTCAAGACAACGATTTTTTGTGTTTTTGACACTTTCTTGCTATCGCCGCACGTCATCTGGCAACGATAGAAATAAATACCTGTAAATAACTTGGCACCTGCGTTAGTACACAGATTCCAGGGAATAGTATACAATCCACCAGACGAACTGCCCTGTTCCTGACGATACCAAACGCGTCGGCCAGAGAAGTCAAAGACCTCGAGCGTAAACGTACAGTCGGAACCGGCCAAATCATAAGAGATAAGGAAGTTCGTGCTTGTGCGGGCAGGATTCTGACTTGCCGTAAGACTGAATATATTGGGTGCCACTGTGGGATCGACCAAGAAATCGAGGCTTACAGCATTGGTATTGTTAAGAACATCCCATGCACGGAATGTAAGCGTGTGAGAACCTGCCTCTAACTCGGGCAGAACATACGATACAGTACCGCGGGTATAGTCACCAAACTCCTGCACATAGTAATTGTTGAGCGTGTAGGTCTTACTTACATCATTATCTACACAGAGTATCAGGTCGTGTCCTATTCCGTTACCACTATAATTGATACCGCTTTCATCCGTGAGATTAGCATAGAAATAGGGCGTTCCGTTAACAACACCTCCATTCTCGAAGTTCTCGGAATTCAGGCTTGCAAAGATCTGGGGTCCCAAAGTATCCTTTTCCAACTCTTCCTTTCCTCCTAACAGGAACCTCTCGTTGTATCCGTCGGCCTCCATGGTTCGTTCGTTGTTCAGGGCATAGAAGGCAAAGCGACCGGCTTCGTTACTGTTATTAATATCAACGGGGATAACAAATTCGAGATCAAACTTTCCGTTTATAACACTATCCTGACAGGAATAGATTTGAGTACGGTCCTTGAAAGTGAAGACACTTTTTTCTGACTGATTGTTATGGCAGGTAATGGTCTCCTCGTTGTCGTACATACGGGCTGTCATAGTTCCTGTAAAATCGGCCTTCAAATCACCCTTAGCATCAGTAAGGTGACCTGCCAGACGAACACGCTGACCGGCCTTAAGAGGTACATTAGATGATGCCAGACGCTTGCCATTGATACTGTCCAGAACCACACGCTGCAAGGGAGAGCCGAACTCTAACGAAGGATCGCCAAGCAAGGCATACTGCAGTTTATTCTCGCGATAAGAAGTATCCAAGTTATCCGAGATAATTACACTCTTGGCCAAGCGGATAGCATCTCCCACCTTGTATCTCCTGCCCTTCGAATCCTTGGCAAACAGATACTGCATAAAATAGCGGTTCATAAGAGAGTTCTGATAAGCATACACGGTACGAGCAGTTCCGTAGAATGCCAAAGCTCCTCCATTAGGATTCAGGATGGCTGTCTCGCCGATATTCTCTACCAGACCGTCGAAAGGCATTACATCACAAGCGGCCGTAACCCACAAAGCCAACTTATCACCGTTGGGTTCGGCAAAATCGCTCATACGCAAAACAAATTCATGACTCATGCCATATGTGGCTGCATGACCCACATAATTAATGATGGCCGCGCCTTCGTTCATGGCTCGCTTAATCTCCTGGGTACATGTAGGATAAGACTTGTTGCTGGCTGTGCTCTCCATCTTATAGGCATCCCACATAATCTTCTTAACCTCCATCTCAGGATTATTCCTCTTGACAAGTTCTGCTATATCATCGGCATACTTCATATGCGAATTTCCATCACCGTCATCACCCAACAGATAGACAAGATTCTTCCAGCTGCCGGCATTCTCGCGGCTCAGATAGGTAATGGTCTTGTCTACCATAACCTTAGCATCAGCATTAGAGGTGACGGGGAAGCGTCCTATACCCAAATCGGACTTTTCCCTAACGATATTTGATCCTTCTCCATCGTCCAGCAAACCGAAGTAATCTTCCATCACAAAACTCCGGGTATCACTGAAACTGTTCTCGCTGGGATAACATAAGAGATAGTCATCCGGCGAATATTTCCGCCACTGGGAACTAATCATACGGTTGTCCCACGCGGCATCGCCAAAGAGAATCAAATACTTCGGAGCGTCGTCTTTGTTCTCTGCCTTGTCATAAAGCATCTTCATAAGACGGCGATAGGCTGTTGCATCAGGTGTTCCGCTGGAGAACTCGTTATATATCTGGTTTGCATAAACAATAGCACAGTTTAGGCCATCGTATTGCTCATGAGCATCTGCCAGACGCTGAGCCTGCTCTAAGAGTTTTCCGCTTGTGGGGATAATGATGACCATATCCACGCTATCCATCGCATGCAAATCCTGATTCTTGATAGCACCAACGATTTTGGGCTCTGGGAAAGCATAGCTCTCGTCGAAGGCTACATACGGAAGTGTGGGATTACTAACGGCAACGGAATAGACAGCTCCATCCTGTGTACCCTCGATAAGTGTGGCAGGATTGCCAGGACGACCTATACGCATCACCTTAAGACCGGTTCCTTCGATATTGAAACGGCCGCCACCAGTCTTTGTCTGGCTAAAGGCAACATAACCCGAGGAGGGCTTCAGCTTTCTGAGATAACTGAGGGAAAGATAATCCAAACGGGCATTCTGGCCAGCTGTTGAAATCAGGCGAACACTCCAATTAGAGGTGTGATCTAAATCAGATATATCATAAACAGCTTCATTCGTAGTACCATAAGTGTATATATCACTCGGCTCACTTAATATCATGGATCCTTTTTTCGTACCGTTTACATACGTATCCATTTGTGTCTTAGTCTTATTGTAAGCCGAGAATACGACCCTAAGTTTTTCCTTGCCTTCGGAATCAATGGTCTGAAGACTATAAGTGTGGGAATTATTGTTGGCATAATTTGTATTCTCGAACAGGCTGCGGCCACCATGATACCAGGCATATTCGTCCTTCTCGTAAAGAACATGATCCGTAAAGTTAGTGAAGACGGAAACAATATTTCCTGTATATGAGGGCTCTGATTCTATCAGCTTGGCATCTTCGGCCTCTTCCGTTAGGAAATAACAGGCCTCGTTGGCATAGAAGTTTGTTACCCTGGTGTCTCCGTTCCACGAAATCAGTCCGTTTCCCCAGAAGAGCCAGGCATCCTGCTTCTGACTGTAATACAGGGGAACCTCTACCATATCATCATACTCTTCGCCAGTAAATAACAGCTCGTTCTGTAAATGACCGCCATAGCCATAAAGGTGTACTTTAGAGGGATTAGAGAATCCCATATTCTTCAGAGCCGAACGCGTAAGGCGGTACATTCCGTCGCTGGTAATAGAAATCTTTACCCAGCGGCCATTCTGCAACTTGGAGTGTGCAGCATAGCGTTTTGTCGTGCTGGAAGCTCTACGGCCCTGGCGATTAGGAATAGAAGTAATTACTATCTGTGCACTTACAAGCTTGTGGTACGCATTACCACGACGGATGATGGGGACAAAGGAGATGTCCAGCATTCCCTCTCCACGAGAAACTCCGACAAAGCTCTCTACGTTTATCGTCTCCGCAATCTGGCTGTCGTACTTCAGGGCTACTTCTGTCTCCTGTGGAGTAAGAGGGGCATATTCAGGATATTCTATACTAACGCTATAGGTATAATAAGAGTAATCCGTCTGTAGCGGAACTACCTCGGTATACACGGGAAGTACTGAGTCTATCTTCAACTCATCCCAATTAAGCGTTGTAATATCCAGATTGCCGTTTTGCTCTGCCATAAGAGGCAAAGCTGCAAACAAGAATAGAACATACTGAACAATGCGTCTCATCGGAATATAATATATGTGTTACTTTACGTTAAACTCCAAAACCTTACGTCCTTCAAGGTAACCCTCCAGGTGATCGTCTATATGGACCGGCCCTACCCCAACGGGTGTACCTGTAAATATTATATCGCCGGTCTTGAGTGTGAAAAACTGACTGATGAAGCTTACCAACTTGTCTACGCTGTGTACCATATCGCCAGTGAATCCACTTTGTACCGTCTTGCCGTTTATGTCCAGATGAAAGTGCAGGTTCTGTACATCACCCACCTTATCAATCGGCAGCCATTCGCCCACAACGGCACTTCCATCAAAACCTTTGCACAAGTCCCAGGGCAAACCTTTCTCACGAAGAGACTTCTGCAAATCACGAGCGGTAAAGTCTATCCCAACTGTCACCTCCTGATAATAACGATGGGCAAAACGCTCAGGGATACTACGTCCTAAGTGATTGATTCGCACCACCAGTTCCGTTTCGTAATCACACTGCCGGGTATAGGCAGGGATAAAGAACGGCTTACCGCCCGTAAGCAATGAAGAGTCCGCCTTGGTGAAAACAACAGGCTCTTCTATATTTAATAACGTACCATGAAGCTCTTTATTGTGTTCAAGGTAATTTATTCCTATACCAAATATCTTCATTCTTTAGGCAAAGTTATAAAAAAAAGTGAACCGATCATGCGACAGGTTCACTCTTTTTATAGAATTATCTCAGTTCGCGACAGAAATTATTCAGCACGAAGTGTGAAACGCTTGAAGTCTGTAACAGTCAGATCCTTGTCTACTGACTGCAGGTAAGAAGCTACTGTGAAGTTCTTGTCCCAGATATACTCCTGGCTCATCAGACAGTTCTCTTTCAGGAACTTGTTCAGACGACCCTTAGCGATATTCTGAATCATACCCTCGTTCAGGTTTGCAGACTTCTCTGCAGTAACGTCAGCGATGATCTTCTTAACAGCAACTACGTCCTCGGCTGTAATCCAACCCTTGGTCTGGTTGCTCTCCATGTGATCCTCTGAATCGAAGTGAGCGGGGTTGTAGCCTGCCTTCTTGATAGCAGCCTCTACAGCCTTCTGAATCTGCTCTGACTTAGTCTTCTCGATAGCAACAGCAATCTCGTTGTCCTTTACAGACTGAGGAACGCCGCTCTCGTCGATAGCAACAGGAGCTGCACTGGCAATCTGCATAGCAATGTTCTTGCCAACGGTAGCATCCTCTACAGGCTTGTTCAGAGACAACATGGTGCAAAGACCGTTGCGGTTCATGTGGTTGTAGGTGGCAATGTTCTCAGACTCGATATAGCAGTAGCCATCCAACTCCATCTTCTCGCCAGTTACACCGCTACGCTCTGTAACAGCATCTGCTACAGTTACATCGCCCAGGGGAAGAGCCTTAACCTCGTCGAGAGACTTAGCCTTAGCTGCAACGGCAGCATCCAGGATCTTCTGAGTAAGGGCAACGAAGTCGGCATTGTTGGCAACGAAGTCGGTCTCGCACTTCAAAGCGATGATAGCACCGAAACCGTTCTCAGCCTTTACGAGAACACAACCCTCTGAAGCCTCACGATCGCTACGCTTAGCAGCAACAGCAGCACCCTTCTTACGCAGGTAAGCAACTGCACCGTCCATGTCATCAGACTCAGCCAAAGCCTTCTTGCAGTCAGCCAAGCCAGCACCGGTCATTTCGCGGAGCTTCTTAATATCATTCATTGTAACGTCCATAGTACGTTTTCTTTTTTTAATGGTTTGTGAATAAATTAATTACTCAGCTGCCTCTTCTGCGGGAGCCTCTGCAGCCTCCTCAGCGGGAGCTTCTGCAACTTCCTCAGCGGGAGCCTCTTTAGCAGCCTTCTTGCGACCGCGCTTTACAACGGGCTGATCTTCCTGCTCGGCAGCAGCATCGCTGTCAGCCTTCTCAGCCTTACGCTCCTCGAGACCCTCGGTGATAGCAGCACAACAAGCATCCAGGATAACCTCTACGCTCTTGCTTGCATCATCGTTAGCAGGAATCATGAAGTCGATGTTGTCAGGATTAGAGTTGGTATCAACAATACCGAACACGGGAATACCCAGACGGTTTGCCTCACGAACGGCAATCTGCTCCTTCAATACATCAACAACGAAAAGAGCTGCGGGCAGACGAGTCAAGTCAGCGATAGAACCAAGGTTCTTCTCCAACTTGGCACGCTGACGCTGTACCTGCAGAATTTCGCGCTTAGACAAGTTGCTGAATGTACCATCAGCTGTCAACTTATCGATATTGGCCATTTTCTTAACAGCCTTACGGATTGTGGGGAAGTTGGTCAGCATACCACCGGGCCAACGCTCAATAACGTAGGGCATGTTTACAGATGTAGCCTTATCTGCTACGATCTGCTTTGCCTGCTTCTTAGTAGCTACAAAAAGAATCTTCTTTCCGCTCTTGGCAATCTGCTTCATAGCTTCAGCAGCCTCATCTACCTTAGCAACAGTCTTGTGCAGGTCGATGATATGAATACCATTGCGCTCCATGAAAATGTAGGGAGCCATAGCGGGATTCCACTTTCTCTTCAGGTGACCGAAATGACAACCGGCCTCCAACAGTGTATCAAAATTTGTTCTAGACATAGTCTTTTGTTTTGTTTGATTTGTTTACCTTCTTTTTAATTCTTTTCTTTCGTTAGAATCAATCTGCGAGTAGTCCACCCGATTATACCTTATTATATTATATAGGAGTCACGCAGATTTAGATACTAAACTAAGCGGCGTTTCTAACCATCCAACAAATATTAACGCTTGCTGAACTGGAAACGACGACGTGCCTTTGGACGACCTGGCTTCTTACGCTCAACCTCACGGCTATCACGAGTCATGAAGCCTTCAGCACGAAGTGCCTTCTTGTCCTCTGCATTAATCTTAACCAAAGCGCGGGCGATAGCCAGACGCAATGCCTGAGACTGACCAGTAAAGCCACCACCGAAGATGGTTACCTTAATATCATACTTCTCGGCAGCATCCAACAGTGTCAAAGGCTGCTTAACCACGAACTGCAGGATGGGGCTGGGGAAATACTCGGTGAGATCTCTCTTGTTGATAGTAATCTTGCCAGTACCTTCAGCAACATATACGCGAGCCACAGCACTCTTGCGGCGACCCAATGCATTTGCAATATATTTTACTTCCATCTCTTACTATTATTTATACAGGTTAATATCAATTGCCTTGGGGCTCTGAGCCTGCTGCTTGTGCTCTGCACCTTCGTAGATGTACAGGTTGTTAAGCAGACGGTCTGCCAACTTATTCTTAGGGAGCATACCCTTTACGGTCTTACGCAACAGCTTGTCTGCACCGTTGGGCTTAGCCAGGATGCTGGCAGGAGTAGCCTCGCGCTGACCACCAGGATAACCTGTGTAAGAATAATAGATACGATCTGTCATCTTCTTACCAGTCAGACGAATCTTCTCGGCATTAACGATGATTACATTGTCGCCACAGTCTACATTGGGAGTAAACTCGGCCTTGTACTTACCTCTCAGCAATTTTGCCACCTTAGTACAGAGGCGACCCAGAATCTGGTCTGTAGCATCTACTACAACCCATTCCTTCTTGGCGGTTGCCTTGTTGATAGAGATGGTCTTGTAACTCAAAGTGTCCATTCTTTGTTTTTGTTCTTTTTGTTTTTACTACTAATTTCACTTTTTTCTGCATGCTTTCACGAACTGCTTTGTCTGGCCAAAGAACAAGCTATTCTTACATGCATGGAGGGCATTTTCTGTCCCCCTTGATAATAATCGGCGTGCAAAGGTACAACAATTTCTTAAACTGACAAACCATTAAGCCTCTTTTTTTATAAAAAAGTAACATTATATATTTAAAGCCTTCATGCAGACGTCCATTGATGACGAGCCGGGAATATTTCTGCCTGCCAACAGGAATCTGTTCCGTTTCGTAGGGAAAAAAATTAATACTGCTCCGGCGTTTTTCTGTTCAGAGCCTTTGAATGCACGTTCAAGGACTCTGAATGTGCGTTCAAGGACTTTGGATGTGCGTTCAAGGACTTTGGATGTACGTCCAAAGCCCTTGAATAAAAAAAAGGCCCTAAGGCGGAAAAACTTCCTACCTTAAGGCCTGACTCTTATTCTGCTACAGAAAAAAAACTATTTCAGTATTTCTGCTAACACTTCTTCTGCGGCAAGGAGCTTCTGCTCGCCTGTTATCATATTCTTCAGCATCACCTTACCCTCTGCAATCTCCGTCTCACCGGCAATAGCTACGAAGGGAATGGACTTGGCATTTGCATACTGCATCTGCTTCTTCATCTTAACGCTGTCTGGATAGACTTCCGTACGGATACCAGCCTTGCGCGCCTTATCTGCAATAGGAAGGATGAAATTGGTTTCAGCTTCACCGAAGTTGATAAAAAGCAACTGGGTAGCCGTTGTCACTTCCTCTGGATAGAGTTCCAACTGATTCAGCACATCATAGATTCTGTCAGCACCAAAAGAGATGCCCACACCGCTGATACCAGGCATGCCGAAGATACCTGTCAGGTTATCATAACGGCCGCCGCCGGTTATACTTCCTATCTGAACATCCAACGCCTTTACCTCGAAGATACAGCCTGTGTAGTAGTTCAGGCCACGAGCCAGCGTCAGATCAAGTTCCAGTTGAGATTTCAGAGTTGAGAGTTTAGAGAGGACATATTCCACCTCATCGACACCCTTCTGCCCTACTTCGCTATCCTTCAGGACTTCGCGGATGGTCTGCAGCTTCTCTGCATTTGTTCCGCTCATACTGATGATGGGCTGTAACTTCTGAACCTGAGCCTCTGACAAGCCGTTCTCCAACAGCTCGGCATTCACATTCTCCAAGCCTATCTTGTCCAGCTTGTCAATGGCAACGGTGATATCGACAATCTTGTCAGCGGCACCGATCATTTCAGCGATTCCTGACAGGATCTTTCTGTTGTTAATCTTTATGCAGACACGAATACCAAAGCGCTGGAAGACGGTATCCACAATCTGCATCAGCTCAACCTCGTTCAGCAGGCTGTCGCTTCCCACCACGTCAGCATCGCACTGATAGAACTCGCGATAACGTCCCTTCTGAGGACGATCGGCACGCCACACGGGCTGAATCTGGTAGCGACGGAAAGGAAGTGTCAGCTCCTCGCGGTGCTGAACGACATAGCGGGCAAAGGGGACCGTCAGGTCATAACGAAGGCCCTTCTCGCACAACTGAGCAGCCAAGTGGCCTGTGGCTCCGTTTTCAAAATCACTGCTACTGATTCCCTTCAGGAAATCACCGCTGTTCAGAATCTTGAAAAGAAGCTTATCGCCCTCCTCGCCATACTTACCCATCAGCGTTCCCAGATTCTCCATAGCCGGAGTCTCTATCTGCTGAAAACCATACAAGGCATATACCTGACGAATGGTATTGAAGATATAATTACGACAGGCCATCTCCTGAGGACCAAAGTCGCGCGTCCCTTTTGGTATACTTGGTTTCTGTGCCATTTTCTCTATAGAAGTTTCATTTTGCGGCGCAAAGGTACAAAATAATTATGAATTATGAATTGTGAATTATGAATTAAATGTCTACCTTTGCAGTGAAAAAACTGAAAGCAATGAACATTTTTGGCAAAAATACTGACATGCAGGCTCAGGAAGCAGAACAAAACGCCTTAACGACCCCAATCCAACCTGCCCGTAACCCCAAGATGCTGAATGCCACTCAGCTACAGCGGGCAAAAGAGACCAAACGACTGGCCGAAACCAAACTCAGCAACATCAAGGAAAGTCTGGCTCAGCTGCGCAAGCAGCAGGAGTGGCTGCGCAGGTACAACAAGCTGAGAATGGAACTCAAGCAAGAGAAGAACAACCTTTTCGAATTAAACAAACAACATGCATCCATGGCAGAGGATATCCGCCAGTTGGAACGTTTCGAAATGTTCGAGAGCATCCAAGGAACTTTCCAACGACTGAGCATCCTGGAGAAACTGACCGACCAGAACAAACGAGGCCTGAGCATCCTGGAACGGGAAAGCGACGAGTTGCGCCAGACATGGAACGGACAGGAGAAGCTGCAAGCTCAGATGGAGAATCAGCGAAAGAATGCAGAGGATAGGCTTTCTACTGTTCAGGACCAGATATTTCATGCTTTCACACTACAAGGCTCCAACCAAGCATACGAGGAAGAAATAGGCAACCTGGCTTTACTATGCGAGAAAGCACAACAGCAGGTGGTCATATTGGAAAGCAATGTTTCGGAGACAGAACAGAGAATAACAGAGCTTTCGAACGAATTGGCACTCAACAGGGACAGACGACAAAGCATGGAGATGCATGAGCAGATGATTCTGCATGCCGAGAAACTTCTGCTCCTATTGGATAACCTGCAGGAAATCGAGGAACAGCAACAAAAGACCAAGAGCCTGCAAACCGATACCCTTCAGAAACAAAACGAAGAGAACAAGCTACTGGAAAGAGTATTCAGCAGGTATCAGGACGTTACATCAGAAATAGAGACCCAGGAAAGCGAACTGCAAACCCACAGGAACAGCATTCTCGGACAAGACAGCTATAAGTTGCAAGAGAGAGCCATGCAACTGAAAAGCCTTAAGCAAATGCTTATCTCAGCCCAGTCACTGTGGCATCAGATATCTGTAGGATACCAAGCTATTGAAGAAAAAACAAAAACCCTGAATGAGCTGCGTCTACATATCGAAAACACAGAACGGAGCATAAGTGAGATGGAGACTGAAGTCGGCAAACTTTCGCGTCTCTGTCACGAAAAAGAACATACATACCTTCTCAGCAAAGGCCAGAATATCATCCAGTTAAGAGCTGATCTGAAGGAAGGTGTCAGCTGCTCGGTATGCGGAGCAACTCACCACCCTTATCACAGCGACACCATGCTGGAGCAAAGCAAACTCATAGGCGAGTTCAAGACCGATTACGAACTACTATCTGCCGAGTTGAGAGGTAAGCGACAGCTCCTTGACGACCTACGGCTGGACCTTGCAGAAAGCAAAGGCAGGCAATTCTCCGAAGAAAGTTCGCTTAACGCTATCCGCATCCGCCAGAACGACGACGTGAAAGAATGGAGCATCTATTCATCATTAGACCCTTCCTTCAAGGATTGCTCCCCCAGCACCAACCAGAATGCCAGGATGGCTATGATCAGACATATGATTGAAAGTACAGGAAATGATGCCGAGATGGCTCAGAAGGAACTGGACACATTCAACTATCATATGGCACAGATTACCAGACTGGGAGAAGAACTCCAGGCACTGGAACTGCAAAAGAAAGACTTAAGCGTCCGACTCAATGAGGTTAACACCGGATGCCAGGTAAGGGCAGGACAAGTGGAAAGGGTTCTGGCCATGATTGACAATGAGAGTACACGCTTCAGCGAGATTTACCATCATTTGGAAGAAGGCATTACCATAAAAGACTGGAAAGGCATGTGGGACAATAACCACGAGGCTTTGCGCGAGCAGATAGTAAAACTGACAAACGCATGGAACATCGTTAATGAACATATCCTGAAGGAAGAACAGGAACTGGAACTTTATAAGGCCCAGCACGCAACACTTCTGTTACAACTGAAAACATTCAAGCATTACCTGGAATTGGTAAAGACACGATCAGAGGACCGTCAGAACAGAATAGAAACCAACAACAACACCATTAGGCAAACCACCAGCGAAATAGGACCCAAACGACTTTACGAGGACACATTCCAGCAAATGGTAAACGCCAAACAGGCAGAAAACGACGAACTAAAGGAAACCATAAAGATGCTGCACGAGATAGACTATCTCAGAGGCCGCAATGAGTTCCACATTAAATATGGCAAGGAATTGAGTGAGATGCTTAGCGAGGAGCACTCTCGTCTGGACATCTGGATTCGGAACTTCAACATGCACCATCCTCCCGTCCAATACTCCGAACTTCAGGAAGTCTTTAGCGAAGAGAGAGATTGGGTAGCCACCCGTTCCAGCATTCATAAAATCCGACAAGACATTACACGTTGCCAGACCCGCGTAGACGACATGAACAGCCGCTTCATAGCCTTACAAGCCGAGGGCAATTATCATAATGCCGACAACGAGACATTACAGGAATCACTGTCTGCACAAATGGAAACCTTAGAAAGCAAGCTAAACGAGGTTATGATGCAGATAGCCAGACAGAGCGTAATTTTAGAGGAACATGAAAAGGCTATCCACAATGCCAACAACTCAGCACTGGATCAGACTCCAGTATCTGATTTGTGCTGAATTATTACAGGTAGGAAAACAGGACCATAGGTAGCACATTTGAATTCCCCTATTCCGTTGATATTTCCAAAAGCCAGCAGAGTGGTAGGCTTATACGTAGCCAATTGATGGAGCACCTTATCCGACATAATCACAAAAGGAGGCTCCCCCTTCTGTTGCGCTAATCTAAGTCGTAATTGGCGCAACTTTTCAAACAGTTCTTTATCCTCCTTAGGCTCGTTTTTAGAAAAGCTCCACAATCCAGGCAGCAACTCTTTCTGACTAGAATGTTTCTGCTTTCCTTTAAGAGGCTGCACCTCCCGACGTATCACTGCCAGCATAGCCCGACGCTCTCCATAAAGGACCTGACGTCCCAATTCTGTTATACGCATATGGTTATGTTGGTCGTACATTATCTCCACAAATCCTCTCTGCAACATCTGCAGCAGGTAGTCCTTCCAATCTTTGATTGGCACATCCCTTCCTACACCAAATGTCTTCAACTTATAATATTGATATTTTCCCACCTCATCAGAAGGTATTCCACACAAAATATCGATACACGTATGCATGGATATCATCTGGTTTGCACGCACTACAGCACTCAAGGCCATCTGGACATACCGTGTCCCATCAAACAGCTGGGGAGGATGCTGGCACACATCACAATTATGGCAGTCATTTGCTGTCTCCTGTCCAAAGTAATTTAACAATATACGCCTACGACATACGTTAGCTTCGGCGTATTCACGCATACGGCTCAACCGCTCCATATTAACCTCACTCTGACCACTTGCCTGAGCAAATCTGGTAAGTTGTACTATATCCGCAACATTATAGAATAAAAGTGTGTCAGCCGGAGCACCATCGCGACCTGCGCGACCTATCTCTTGATAGTAATTTTCAATACTTTTTGGTAGATTGTAATGAATTACGAAACGAACATTACCTTTGTTAATTCCCATACCAAATGCTATAGTTGCACAAACCACCTGAACTTTATCGTTCAGAAAATCCTCCTGCGCTCTGTTGCGTTCCAACAAAGACAATCCTGCATGATACACTGCAGCATCCACATGATGTACTCGTAAAAAGGCAGCAACCGACTCAGCATTTTTCTTACTCAGGCAATAGATAATACCAGGTTCTCCCTGATGAGAGGCTAAGAAATGTAAGATAGCGTTGCGCTTCTCGTAGGAATCCATCCCACGCCTAACATCCAGACTTAAATTAGGACGATCGAAACTGCCTATGAACACCTTTGCATCAGGAATATTCAGCTGGTTTAGTATATCAAATCGTGTTACTTTATCTGCCGTTGCCGTAAGAGCAACGATAGGCACTTGCGGAAACGTTTCCCTAAGAACACCTAATTGGCTGTACTCCGGTCGGAAATCATGTCCCCATTGCGAAATACAATGTGCTTCGTCGACTGCAATCAATGAGATATGGATAGAACGGAGAAAACGAGGAAGTTCCATCATCAGACGTTCAGGAGACAGAAAGAGAAGTTTTACATGACCATCCTGACACTCACGTTGCAGGGTCATCATATCCAAATCGTCTTCACTGCTATTCAATGCAACAGCAGCGATACCATTGCTACGAAGTTGACTCACCTGATCGCGCATCAACGAAATCAGAGGGGATATTACTATTGTCGTTCCCTCCATCATCAAGGCAGGCAACTGATAACACAAACTCTTACCTCCACCTGTCGGCATCAAGACAAGGGAAGAATTGCCAAGCATTATATTTTCAATGATTTCACGCTGATAAGGGCGGAAACTATCATATCCAAAATATCGTTTTAATACATTTTCCATATCAGGATGTAAAAAAAATTGCACAAAATTATCATTTTTTTTTGAAATATTTACGTTTTTCAGAAAACATTTGTACATTTGCAACGAAAATCCACATAATTAAAGCGGAAAAATGGCAAAGTACAATTTAACCGAAAAAAAGCAAAAGACACCTTTATACAGGTCTTTGCTTAAGATGGAGACAGTAGATGACATTTACCAGCAGATAATGGCTAAGTTCATTGTTGAGAAAAAGTATCGTGACTGCAATTATTCAGCAAAGAAGATGGCAGAAGAACTGAATACAAATGTCAGATATATCAGTGCCATTGTAAATCTGCGGTATCAGGACAATTATTCTCAGATGGTAAACGAGTTCCGGATCAAAGAAGCCATGTACATGCTTAAGGATCGCAGATACCTGAATATGACCATTGAGGACATTGCCTTGGCAGTCGGTTTTCAGAACAGACAGTGCTTCTATGTTGCTTTCTACAAACGTGTTGGCATTACACCACGTGAGTACAGAATGACCAACATCGAAATGCTTCAGGAAAAACTTGAATCTAAAAAGAACAAGAGAACTGCCACGAAAAAGAAGAAAGAAAGCAAATAATGTTAGAGCAGAGTGACTTTATTTTTCAAGACGAACGCTTTGCTGACATCCAACTTCTCCGTTATCAGGTTCCCGGTTTTAAGGAACTGAGTCTTAGACAGAAACTTCTTATCTACCACCTTAGCAGGGCGGCTCTGTTGGGGCGTGATATCTTATGGGACCAAAACGGCGCATACAATTTACGTATACGCAAAGTCTTGGAAACAATCTATACTCAGTATAATGGCAATCGGTCGTCTGACGATTTCCAACAGTTTACCATATACCTGAAACGAGTTTGGTTCAGCAATGGCATACACCATCATTATGGATATCAGAAATTCACGCCCGGCTTCTCCAAACAATTCTTTGTTGAGACTGCAGAAAAACTGGGTCTGGATATTACCGATATACTTCCAATTATTTTTGACCCTTCCGTTCTGCGCAAACGAGTGAATCAGGCCGAAGGAGACGACCTTCTGCTCACCTCAGCCAGCAATTATTACCAAGATGGCATTACACAGGCAGAGGCAGAGGCTTTCTATGCAGAGCAAAAGGAACGCGGAGACCAGCAGCACCCTGTCATGTACGGCATGAACAGCCGACTGGAGAAATATTCTAATGGAACACTGCACGAAAATACTTGGTGCAGCGGCGGATTATATGGTCCCTACATAGACCGTATCATAGCTGCACTTAAAGATGCCATTCCATACGTGGAAAATCCCAACCAGAAGACTATCATAGAAAAGCTAATTGAGTTTTACAAAACAGGCAATCTCAAGACCTTCGACGAATACACTATCCTTTGGGTAAAAGATACAGAAAGCCAGGTAGACTTTACAAACGGATTTACCGAAGTATATGGTGACCCACTAGGTCTGAAAGCCAGTTGGGAAGGGTATGTGAATTTTGTAGACCCTGTAGCAACCCGTCGTTCACAGGCATTAAGTGATAATGCACAGTGGTTCGAAGACCACTCTCCCATAGATCCACGCTTTCGCAAGAAAAAATGCAAAGGCGTTTCAGCTAAAGTCATTAACGCAGCCATACTGGGAGGTGACCTATACCCAAGCAGTGCCATAGGTATTAACCTACCCAACAGCAATTGGGTCAGAGCCGAATACGGAAGCAAGAGTGTAACCATTGGCAATCTGACGCACGCCTATGACGAAGCTGCCAAAGGAAGCGGACTCCGTCAGGAATTCGTCATTGACGAGCCTACCATATCCTTATTAAACCAGTATGCCAGCGTTTGTGACGATTTGCATACAGACCTTCATGAATGCTTAGGTCATGGAAGCGGCCAACTACTGCCTGGAGTCGATCCCGATGCATTGAAAGCCTATGGAAGTACCATAGAAGAAGCACGTGCCGACCTCTTCGGCCTTTACTATTTGGCAGACGATAAATTGGTAGAACTGGGGCTTACCCCCAATGCCGAAGCCTATAAGGCGCAATATTACAGTTATCTGATGAACGGAGCACTTACACAGTTGGTACGGATCGAGGAGGGAGACCAGATAGAAGAGGCACACATGCGTAACCGTGCTCTTATAGCCCGTTGGACATTGAAGAACTATCCTCAGGCTGCAGGAATCACAGAAAAAGACGGTAAGCATTACATACAGATACACTCCTACCCCATGCTGCGCACTGCTTTTGCCACATTACTGGCAGAGATTCAGCGAATAAAGAGCGAAGGAGACTTACCTGCAGCGCGGAATTTAGTTGAAGAGTTTGGCGTAAAGGTAGACAAGAACCTCCATGCGGAAGTGTTAGAACGCTGGCGCGCCCTTTCACTAGCCCCGTACAAAGGCTTCATAAATCCAGGATACAAACTTGTCTATGATAAAAATGGCAACATTGCAGACGTAGAAATCCACTACGGAGAAGCCTATGACCATCAAATGCTACGATATGGAAAAATCTGAAATTCAAGATATAAAAAAAGAATTGCGTGCCGCCATGAATGGCATTCTCAGCGCCAAGATGCGCGAGGCAGGTGCACCATACAAACTTATCTTTGGCGTTGAATTGCCTCGTCTGCAGAGTATAGCCAGCGAGTTTCATCCGTCACGTATGTTAGCACAGGAGTTATGGAACGAAAATATTCGTGAATGCAAACTCTTGGCTACAATGCTGATGCCGCCTGAAGAGTTTCTTCCCGAGGTGGCCGACATCTGGGCAGACGAGATTCCAACAGCCGAGGTAGCACAAATCCTATGCATACAGCTTCTCTGCAAAGAACCCTGGTGTGCCACCGTAGCTTTTGAGTGGATAGCATCTCCAACACCCATGCGACAACTATGCGGTTTTCTTTGCATCGCACGATTGCTTCAGCAGGGAGCTCAATTACAGGATCGCTCCATAGAGGAGCTAAAAGACCAGGCACAGTCGCTTCTCCCCAATGCCGATCTTCCCCTCAGGAAAGCCATCAACGCCGCCACTTCATTTCTGTCTGGAAAATAAGACTTTTTCTTACACTTTTTAATATAGTTTTTTTCTGTGTTCTCATTTTAATTTGTATCTTTGTAGCCGCTAATGAGTGAGAATACAGACACATACACCCTTGCAGCCCAGCGTCTCACGGAGTACATGAAGGGCAGAAACATACGCAAAACGCCCGAGCGTTTCGAGATTCTGCGTGTCATTTGCCAGATACAAGGCATTTTCAGCATTGACGACTTGCAAGAGGTGATGGAAAAGAAAGCTAAGTTTCAAGTCAGCAGAGTCACTCTTTTTAACACGATGAAGCTGTTAGAAGATGCTATGCTGGTTATCAAACACACCCTTGTACGAGCTGCTCATTACGAATGTTGCATCACGCCACGACCTATGGTTTGCTTGGTATGCCAAAAATGCGGGTCTGTTCGTAAACTTGAGAGTGCCAAGATTGAAAACTGGCTGAGCGAGCAAAAATGCAAGCAGTTTGTCATTACACAACCAGTGCTATACTTTCATGGTCTGTGCCGTAGCTGTATGGTCAAAAACAGCATCAAGAAACGAAAAGAAAACAAAAAAATACAGAAGAAATGAAAAAAGGAAAAGTAGATGCCCTGCTGGGTATCGTTTTCGGCGACGAAGGAAAAGGTAAGGTAGTGGATTGCTTCACACCCCGCTATGACGTCGTAGCCCGCTTTGCCGGTGGTCCCAATGCCGGTCACACCATTATATTCGAAGGCAAGAAGTTTGTCCTCAGAAGCATCCCATCCGGAATCTTCGATGAAGGAAAACTCAATATCATCGGTAACGGATGCGTTATTGCCCCAGACCTCTTTATGCAAGAAGCAAAAGAGTTGGAGACCGCAGGTTACGACCTCAAGAGTCGTCTGCACATCAGCAAGCGTGCCCACCTAATTCTACCCACACATCGCGTATTGGACCGTGCGTACGAGGCTGCCAAGGGCAAAAACAAAGTTGGTACTACAGGTAAGGGTATTGGCCCCACTTATAGTGAGAAAGCCAGTCGCACAGGACTCCGTGTTGGCGACATCCTAGGTGACTTTCCACAAAAGTATGCAGCTCTGAAGGCTCGTCATATGCAGATACTGCAGGACTTACACTATACCGACTTTGACATCACTGACGAAGAAAAAGTATGGATGGAGGGTATTGAATACATGCGTCAGTTCCAGCTAACCGACACAGAGATTGAACTGGGTAAAGCATTGGCCGAGGGCAAAAGTGTACTGGCAGAAGGTGCACAGGGCACAATGTTGGATATCGACCATGGTACCTACCCCTTTGTTTCCAGCAGCAACACAGTTAGTGGTGGTGTCTGCACAGGTTTGGGCGTAGCTCCTAACAGTATTGGAGAGGTCTTTGGTATCTTCAAGGCATACAGTACCCGTGTAGGTTCTGGCCCATTCCCCGTAGAACTGTTTGACGAGGTAGGTGACAAGATTCGTGAGATTGGTCACGAGTACGGAGCTGTAACAGGTCGTAACCGTCGCTGCGGCTGGTTAGATTTGGTAGCTCTCAAGTATGCCATCATGATAAACGGTGTAACACAGCTTATTATGATGAAGAGCGATGTACTGGACACCTTCGAAACAATCCGTGTTTGTGTAGCTTATCAGAAAGACGGTGTCACCACCACCGATATGCCTTACGACACAGAGGGATGGCAGGCAGTATATGAGGAACTTCCCGGTTGGAAGACCGATCTTACACAGATGACTTCAGAAGCCCAATTCCCCCAGCAGTTAAAGGACTACATTACTTATATTGAGAAGGCTACCGCTACACCTATCACCATTGTCAGCGTAGGTCCCGATCGTGCTCAGACTATTGAGCGCAAGTAATTATTGGAATAAAAACAAAAAAAAAGAGGACGCATCAACGTCCTCTTTTTTAGTTTAAAACTTATTGGCCTAAAAAGGAAGGATCTGCCCCTAAACGAATTGCCTTCTGAGCATCAGCTTTGGCTTGTTTTTTCTTCTTCAGAGCCTTATACAACTGAAAACGGGTGACGTAGCAATCTGGGTTTTCTGGTTCCAACTCTAAGGCTCGCTCTATATCAGCCTGTGCCAACTCATACTGCTTTCGACGGAGAAACATGCCACCACGCACTAAGTAAAGTGAAGCATGTGCTGGGAACAACTGGACAAGAGCATCCAGTTGCTCCATAGCTTCCCTAGGACGGCGATCTTTTTCATTAAGAATAGCCAGCCCCAAACGGGCCTTTTCGTTTGTAGGGTCCAGTTTGATAAGGCGATCATAATCAATTCGTGCCCTCTTAAAATCACGTTGTTGGCTATACAGGAATGCACGGTAAAAAAGAGCCTCCGTTTGGTCAGGATCCAGATTCAACACCTCAGTATAATCTATCATAGCCTTATCTTGATTATCAAGACGCAGATAAAGTGCAGCCCTGCATAGCAACAAACTCGGAATGGTAGACGAAATGTTGAGCCCCATCTTATATGAATCCAGCGCCTTTTGGTATTCTCCTCGACGTTCTTGAATATTGCCTATGTATTGGTACAAAAGAGCATTGGACTTTATCAGCGGATCAACATCTAAGGCTTCACGGAAAGTAGCCTCAGCCTGCAAAAGGCTGTCTGCTTGTAACTGTTCTAGACCTCGCTTTACTAACTGCTGATACCGCTGCGCATTGGCAGCTATGCAGCAACTTATTAGAAACAGACAAAAGAACAGTTTTTTCTTCATAAGGATATAATTTAGAAACGGACATATGCCTGAGCCCAAAGTTCGTGATAATCACGATCTTGAGCAGTTTTGTCATGAACGTAATTATACTGCAACTGGAACAACAGGTTCTTGTGAAGTTGGACGTTAGGACAAACACTGAGAATTGTACGAGCTGTATTCCAGGTAGCATCCTGACGGTATACATCGTATTTTAGCCACGTTTTCAGCCATGGTGTACAGGGGATACCTACCTTTGCATACCAACCATCGGCAGCATCGGGACCACCCCAATCACCCGTTGCAGCATCGTAATAGTTGAGATTTTTACCCGTATGATGGCCATACTCAGCAACAAGATCCCAATCATTCCAGTTATACTGAGCACTCAGAGCCCAACGTTTGCGAATCGCGGTAACACCGTTAGCCGTATAGGAACCAGTCCAACCGAATAATGCAACATACAAATTCTTAACTGGTTGGATTTGAATATTTCCCATCCAATCCTTCTTATTATCATTCTCCTTACGGTTCTGACCACTTCCGTTATATACAGCCAACTGATAACGAATCAGACGATGCTTGTCTTTGCCAACAGGCCAAAGATCACCCGAGAACTGTAGACCCTGATCGCGTCCGTTCTGTGCAGGTTCTCCACTGGGATCAGCGGTAGTCAATGCTGTAAGGCGCATAGCCATTTGTGAATAACCGCCAAAGCCGAGATCCCATGGATTAGAAGGGTTCTCGAATGTGAAACAACGTTTAAACTGGCCAAACTTCACCTGAAACTCCTTGAATCGGAGCCATTCAAGTGTATAGTCGCGCATGGCAGGAGTATCCTTGAATTCCATCTGCACACGGTACTTGAAGTCACGCAACAGGTAACCCGATACATACATTCTTACCATACGTGCTTCAAAACTGTTACTTATCGCCAAGTCTTCCCGACTGGAATATCCATACTTAGCAATAACATAACCGCCAAATACAGGAGGCGTAACATAGTCTGTAAGTTTCCGGCCGTATTTAATACGTTTGCTAGCAGAAACACTGTCTGCCTTCTTCATCTGACTGGCTATTGCACTATTCAGATATTGAGTTAAGAAACCTTCTTCGCACTCATCCTCGGCACAAACCGAGGCACTAATACCCAAGAATAGAATAAAGAATAAAAAATTCTTCATAGTAAATAAAAAAGATTGCTCCCCACCATAGATGGGGAGCCTCAGGTTACAAAGTTATTTGTTTATGATATAATCAACAATCCATTTACCAACTTCTTTGGTACCATACTTAGCACCACCCTCTACTTGAATCTCAGGGGTACGAACATTCTGATCCAATGATGCATTCACGGCCTCACGGATAAGAGCGCCCTCGACCTTCAAGTTAAAATACTCATACAACATAGCTACGCTCAGGATCTGAGCTAAGGGATTGGCTATATTCAGGCCCTTTCCCTGAGGCCATGAACCATGAATAGGCTCAAAGACAGGAGTATGCTCACCTGTGGAAGCACTGGGCAGCAAGCCCATAGAACCTGTGATGCAAGAGCCCTCGTCGGTAAGAATATCACCAAAAGTATTCTCTGTTACCATAACATCAAAGAACTTGGGATCCTGAATCATACGCATGGCAGCATTATCAACGTACATGAAGTCAGTCTCGACATCGGGATACTCACCCATCATCTCCTGTGCCACCTTACGCCACAAACGACTGCTGGCCAGAACATTGGCCTTGTCGACAACAGTCAGGTGCTTGCGACGCTGACGGGCATACTGGTAAGCAACACGCAGGATGCGCTCCACCTCGGGACGGCTGTAGAAGTTGGTATCGTAAGCCTCATCGGTACCCTCCTTCTTCTCGCCAAAGTACATGCCACCGGTCAGCTCACGGATGCAGATAAAGTCGGCGCCACGTACCAACTCATCCTTCAATGGGGACTTGTGTACCAGGCAATCAAAGGTCTCTACGGGGCGTATATTGGCAAATAGGCCCAACTTCTTACGCATAGCCAGAAGTCCCTGCTCGGGTCGCACCTTAGCAGTTGGGTTGTTATCAAATTTCGGGTCACCAACACTGGCAAAGAGCACAGCGTCAGCATCCATACAGGTCTGGAAGGTCTCCTCGGGGAAGGGGTCGCCCACCTCGTCAATAGCATGGGCACCACAAAGAGCCTCCTTGTAAGAAACCTCGTGTCCGAACTTCTGGGCTACAGCATTCATAACGGCTACGCCCTGCTCCATAATCTCTGGTCCGATGCCATCACCGGCCAAAACTGCAATCTTAAGCTTCATATTCTTGTTCTATTATATTTAACATCTTGATAGTTGCCTTGATAGCGGCCTCTGTCTGGTCGGGATCAAGGGCACGGGTACGGAAGGTCTTATCGCCCCATACCCATGAAATGGTAGTCTGTACCAAGGCATCGGTACGTCCGCCAGGAGGAATACTTACCTGATAGTTGTCCAGCCAGGGGAACTCGCGATTCAGACGATCGCGGTAGATATGACGGCAGGCACGTACAAAGGCATCGTACATACCGTCTCCCATTGCAGATTCCTCATAAACCTCGCCGCAAACCTCCAGCTTCACACTGGCCATAGGCTTCAGACCATAGGCGGTAGAGACCATATAGCTCTTGAGCTTGACCTTATCAACGGGTGCAGAATGCTTGAGCACATCGCTGACAATGTAGGGAAGGTCTTCTTGAGTAACAAGCTGCTTCTTATCGCCCAACTCTATGATACGATCCGTAACACGACGTATCTGTTCGGGAGTAAGTTCAAAGCCCAGTTCCTCGAGGTTCTTCAGGATATTGGCCTTGCCTGAGTTCTTGCCCAAGGCATATTCACGCTTACGACCGAAACGCTCTGGAATCAAGTCGTTACAGTAAAGGCTATGTTTCTTGTCGCCATCAGCATGCACACCGGCTACCTGTGTAAAAACGCTCTCGCCAATGATAGGCTTGTTGGGCGGGACGGCAATACCGCTGATGCTCTCTACCATACGGCTGGCCTTGTTCAGGTTCTCCTCCACCAAGCCTGTATTGCCATGAAAATGGTCCTTCAGGATGGCCTGCACACTGGAGAGCGGTGCATTACCGGCACGCTCGCCCAATCCATTGACAGATGTATGGATACCCTTACAACCGCTCTTCACAGCTGCCAAAACATTACCAGCTGCCATATCGTAGTCGTTATGGGCATGGAAATCAAAGTGCAACTCGGGGTAACGCTCTACCATCTGCGTCATAAACTGAGCAGTAAGGAAGGGATTCAGGATGCCCAACGTATCGGGCAGCATAAAACGCTTCACACCTGACGTACGAAGTGCATCTATAAAATCGAAGACATACTGGGGATTGTCCTTCATCCCGTTGGACCAATCCTCAAGGTACAGATTAACGTCGATACCCTGCTCATGGGCATACTGGATACTTTGCTTGATATCTGACAAATGCTCGGCAAGGGTCTTCTGCAACTGGTACTTACAGTGACGCTCAGAACCTTTACAAAGAAGGTTGATGTTCTTACATCCTACATTCTTTACCCAGTCAACGGAGGTCTGACCGTCTATAAAACCCAACACCTCAATCTGCTCTAACCGACCAGCCTGACGGGCCCATCGGCATATCATGGTTACCGCATCCTTCTCACCCTCGCTCACACGGGCGCTGGCTACCTCAACCCTGTCAACGCAGAGTTCCTGTAGCAGCATACGCACAATGAGCAGCTTCTCATGAGGAACAAAGCTTACCCCACTGGTCTGCTCACCATCGCGTAACGTGGTGTCCATTATCTCTATGTGCGGTGTTCCCATGCCTCTATCTTATCCTTGTTTGCCAGGAGGAAGTCAATATCATCGTAGGCATTCAGGAGGCAATACTTCTTGTAAGCATTTATCTCGAAATGCTCTACACTACCAGTCTTCTCATTCTTAACCGTCTGATTGGGAAGATCCACCGTTACAAGGGTATTGCTATCCTCGGCTATGCTACGGAACAACTCCAACTGGAACTCACGGCTGACAATAACAGGCAGCACAAAGCAGTTGAGCAGGTTGTTACGGTGAATATCGGCAAAGCTGTTGCTGATAACCACTCTGACACCATAGCCGGCAATAGCCCAGGCAGCATGCTCGCGACTGGAACCGGAGCCCCAGTTCTGACCGCCCACGATAATCTCGTGCACACCCTTATGGGGAGCCTCAGAGAACTCAGGCTTGTTCATCACAAAGTCTGCTACAGGCTGGTTGTTGGCATCATAACGGAGATCGTGCATAAAAGCATCACCGTAGAACTTAGGATCACGGGTAGTGAAAGCCAGATAACGTGCAGGAATGATGTTATCTGTATTGTTGTTGTCAATCTCGATGGGAATACAAGTTGACTGTATAACGTCGAATTTTTCTTTTGCCATTTCTTTAGAGTTTTCTTGGGTCAGTAATAACACCAGTGATAGCACTTGCAGCCACAACAAGGGGGCTGGCCAGTACGGTACGAGCACCAGGCCCCTGACGGCCCACGAAGTTACGGTTGCTGGTACTGATGCTGAGTTTGCCAGCAGGAACCTTATCGGGGTTCATAGCCAAACAGCTGGAGCAACTGGGGAGACGCAACTCGAAGCCTGCATCTTCCAGCACCTTGTCAATACCCTCATCAATAATCTGCTGACGAACCAGCCAACTGCCGGGAACCAACCAAGCAACGACATTAGAAGCCTTCTTCTTACCCTTTACCACAGAGGCAAAAGCACGGAAGTCCTCGATACGGCCGTTGGTGCAGGCACCCAAGAAGCAATAGTCAACGGGAGTACCCTCCAACTTCTGGCCGGGCTGAAACTGCATATAATCCAACATAGCCTGGAACTGAGGACGCTCAGCCTCAGGGATACTCTCCAAAGTAGGAATACACTCGTCAATGGCAATACCGGCACCGGGGTTTGTTCCGTAGGTGATACGGGGCTTGATATCCTCGGCACGGTAGGTTACTTCCTTATCGAATACGGCATCATCATCACTCTTCAGTTTCTTCCACTCGTCAACAGCCTTATCCCAAGCCTCACCCTTAGGTGCGTACTCGCGACCCTTCAGGTAAGCAAAGGTGGTCTCGTCGGGAGCAATAAGACCGGCACGTGAGCCCATCTCGATAGAAAGGTTAGAAAGGGTCAGACGACCTTCCATACTCATATTACGAATGGTACTGCCTGCATACTCTACAGCATAGCCGGTAGCACCACTGGTGGTCATCTGAGCCATGATATAAAGGGCCACATCCTTGGCTGTAACGCCAGGCTGCAACGTACCCTCTATATTAATACGCATAGTCTTGGGCTTACTTTGTAGAATACACTGAGAAGCCAACACCTGAGCAACTTCGCTGGTACCGATACCCATGGCAATAGCACCTACCGCTCCGTGAGTGCTGGTATGGGAATCTCCACATACGATAGTCATACCGGGTAAAGAAAGAGCTTTTTCAGGACCAACCACATGAATAATACCGTTGTCCTTGGTACCCATAGCAAAATGGGTAATACCAAATTCAGCACAGTTCTTAGCCAGTGTTTCAACCTGCTTACGACCTACAGGATCATCAATTCGCTCCTGCTGATCACTGGGTGTATTATGGTCGGGCATAGCGTATACATGATCGGGACGAAACACCTTAATATTCTTGTCCCTCAAAGTATCAAATGCCTGTGGACTGGTTACTTCATGCGCATATAAGCGGTCAATGTAAAGTTGTGTTGGGCCATCCTCCACGTTCTGCACAACGTGTGCGTCCCAAATCTTATCAAATAAAGTCTTCATTAGTTTTGAGAGGAGCTTTTATCTAAACTTATTTATACAATCAATATATGCTTCTACACTAGCTGTTACGATATCTGTATTGGCGCCAAAACCATAGTACAGGTGACCATCATACTCTACTTGCATATGTACCTTTCCCATATCATCAGAACCCTTGCTGATAGCCTGAATAGTAAACTCCTTCAAGGTCATCTTACGCTTGATGATACACTTCAGTGCGTTAATGGCAGCATCTACAGGGCCGTTACCTGAAGCGGCAGCCTCAAACTTCTCGTTAGCAACCAACAAACCTATACTGGCAACACTCTTTACACCCTTACCCGTTGTTACCTGCAAATAATCCAACTTAACATTGTGAGAAGCACTTCTGTCAGCGCCAGCCAATACCAGAATGTCGTCATCAGTAACCTCTTTCTTCTTGTCAGCAAGAACTAGGAATTCCTGATATACCTTATCCAGACGCTCGCCATCAATCTCCACACCATTCACACTTAGACGATGCTTCAAAGCGGCACGTCCGCTACGGGCTGTCAATACAATAGCATTATCATCTATACCCACCTCCTTGGGGTCCATTATCTCATAGGTTGAAGCATTCTTCAGCACACCATCTTGATGGATACCTGAGCTATGCGCAAAGGCATTCTTTCCGACAATAGCCTTGTTAGGCTGAACTGGCATATTCATTAGACTGCTTACCATACGGCTGGTAGGATAAATCTTGGTGGTGTTGATGTTGGTCTCAATGCCTAGATCAGGATGTGTCTTGAAGATCATAGCAATCTCCTCCAACGACGTATTACCAGCACGTTCACCAATACCGTTAATAGTAACTTCCACCTGACGGGCTCCGCCCAACACACCAGCTACTGTATTGGCAGTAGCCATACCCAAATCGTTATGACAATGAGTTGACAGAATGCTTTTGCCCGCAGCAAAGGCATCAACATGTTCGTACAGATACTTAATTTTCTCCTGATATTCATTGGGAACGCGGAAACCAGTTGTATCGGGAATGTTACATACCGTAGCACCAGCCTTAGTAACGGCATCTATGACACGTGCCAGATACTCGTTATCTGTACGACCAGCATCCTCAGCATAAAACTCAACATCCTCAACATACTTCTTGGCATACTTGACCGCAGCTACAGCACGTTCAATAATCTCCTCTGGAGTAGAGTTGAACTTATAGCGGATGTGACTCTCGCTGGTACCAATACCCGTATGAATGCGCTTATGCTTGGCATACTTGAGGGCCTCTGCAGCTACATCAATATCCTTTTGAACAGCACGGGTTAGCGCACAAATAGTGGGCCACGTTACAGCCTTACTGATTTCAATTACTGAGTTAAAGTCGCCTGGACTGCTAATCGGGAATCCAGCCTCTATAACATCCACACCAAGGGCCTCTAACTGGCGTGCTACCTGAATTTTCTCCACTGTATTTAACTGGCATCCTGGAACTTGTTCTCCATCACGCAGTGTAGTGTCGAAAATAAACAATCTGTCACTCATTTTACGTCTTTTGTTTATAACTTTTCACTTTAAGTGGGTGCAAAGTTACAAAATAAAACCCGCGCACGCAAACATATTTATAATAAAAGAAAGCAAATGGATGGCATAAGAGAGAAAATTATACGTTTCATATCCATGTTTGAAATAAAATGTCTAATTTTGTTCTTGTATATGCTGTATATTAACGACCATTTAGAACGCATCTCTGAGAAACAGGTGCAAGAAGCTATCTGTTTGCTTCCATCATGGAGAAAAGAGCAAGCACTGAAATTCAAGCACTTAGAAGGACAAAGGGAATGTACTTTGGCCTATTTAGAATTATGCCGAGGACTACAACTTGAATACGGCATCCACGAGCTACCGCTTTTCACCTACAATAAGGAAGGAAAGCCTTCCCTGATTGCACACCCCGATATTCATTTCAGCATAAGCCATTGTAAAAAAGCGATTGGCTGCTACATTAGTTCAGTGCCGTGTGGATTGGACATAGAATGCCTTCGCCCTGCTCATAAACCATTGGTTAAATATTGTATGAACGAGGAAGAATGCCAACAGATTTTTACCTCTTCCAATCCAGATGCGGCATTCATCAGCCTATGGACAAAAAAAGAAGCTGTCTTTAAGTTGAAGGGGACTGGTATCAATGACGACATAAAAGAAATACTTTCCCCTCGGAACACCGAAGACATCAGCATCGTAACAATACCCAATCTTATTCACGGCTACATACTAAGCGTAGCACAACACTCATCCGACAGAATAATTCAATTATGGAAATAGCCCTATATCTTATTCCCGTAACCCTCGGATCTACCGAGGTTAATCAAGTGCTCCCCTCGTATAATCACGATGTTATCATGGGCATCCGCCATTTTATTGTCGAGAACATACGCTCAGCCCGCAGGTTCCTTAGACAGGTGGATCATGAATTCCCCATTGATGATTCTCAGTTCTACGAAATGGGGAAGCATGCTGATGAACGTTTATTCAACCAACATCTACAGGCACTCAGAGACGGTAAACCAATGGGTATTATCAGCGAAGCCGGCTGTCCTGCCGTGGCCGACCCCGGTGCAGACATTGTAGCCATTGCACAGCGCCAGAACCTTCGAGTCATCCCCCTTGTAGGACCCAGCAGTATGATCATGGCAGTAATGGGAAGCGGGCTGAATGGACAGAGTTTTGCTTTCAATGGTTATCTGCCCGTCGACCCAATGGATAGAGCCAAGAAATTGAAAGCCCTTGAGAACCGTGCATGGAATGAGCGCCAAACACAGCTTTTCATCGAAACACCCTATCGTAATCTTAAAATGTTCCAAACACTGCTACAGACCTTACGACCACAAACTCGCATGTGCATTGCTGCAGGCATCACAACAACCGACGAGTACATCCACACACATACCATTGAAGAATGGAAAAAGATTCAATTGCCCGACCTCAGCAAAGTGCCGGCTATCTTCCTTATAAATAAATAAGGTAGAACTATCTTTGGTATCTTCAGAAAATATACTACTTTTGTACTCAAAACAAACAGAAAAATGAAATACTCCATCATAATTCCAGTATATAACCGCCCTGACGAGGTGAATGAACTATTGCAAAGTCTCACCACCCAGACTTTCAGGGATTTTGAAGTACTGGTAATTGAAGACGGGTCGGATATTCCATGTCAGGAAGTAATCAGCAAATATACCAATCAGTTGGAATTGAGATACTATGTCAAACCCAACAGCGGCCCTGGACAGACACGCAACTATGGTGTTCAACACAGTCTGGGTGAATATATGATTGTACTGGACAGCGACGTTGTATTACCTGCAGGATATCTGCAAGCCATAGAAGACGAACTACAGCAGAATCCTTGTGAAGCCTTTGGCGGGCCAGACCGTGCTCACGAAAGCTTTTCAGCCGTACAGAAGGCCATCAACTATAGCATGACATCCTTCTTCACCACAGGCGGCATACGTGGCGGCAAGAAACAGATGGATAAGAAGTTCTATCCCCGTTCCTTTAATATGGGAATCCGCAAATCGCTCTACGAGAAACTGGGCGGTTTCTCTGAGATGCGTTTTGGCGAGGACATCGACTTCAGCATCCGCATCTACGAGAGCGGAGCCAACTGCCGACTCTTCCCCGAAGCATGGGTATGGCACAAGCGCAGAACCGACCTAAAGAAATTCTACAAGCAGGTTCACAACAGCGGCATTGCCCGCATCAACCTGACAAAGCGACATCCCGGTACCCTCAAATTGGTGCATCTACTGCCCATGCTTTTCACTGTGGGCACCATTCTGTGTCTGTTGACAGCCCAGTTCTTCTTACAAATGACCATGGGGGCTTATGCCAGAATGCGGAATGCCACGGATGCCGCAATAGCACTTTCTGGAGCAGAAGACTTCACCATCTTCTCTCATGGCTTGCTCATCTGCCTCTCCCCCCTGCTGCTTTTCGCACTGATCATCTTCATCGACAGCACTATACGAAACAAGAGCCTTTGGATTGGGCTCCTCTCCATTTGCGCCAGCTTCATCCAGCTCTTTGGCTATGGCATTGGATTCATTCAGGCTTGGTGGATGCTCTGCGTCTGCGGTGTAAAAGAGGACCAACAGGCCTTCCGCAAAAACTTCTATAAATAACCAATGGAGAGCATCAAAACCTGGGCATTAGACGACCGGCCGCGCGAGAAAATGGAGGCGCACGGTGCCGATATATTGAGCAAAGCCGAACTGTTGGCTATACTGGTGGGCAGCGGCGTACCAGGCAAAAGTGCCGTGAAGATGATGCGAGAAATCTTGAATGATTATAACGATAGCCTGAGAAAACTGGGAAAGGCCACTATCGAAGATCTGACCAAATACAAGGGGGTGGGCAAGGCAAAAGCCATTACCATACTGGCAGCTTGTCAGTTAGCTAACAAAAGACTTGCAGAAGAACTGGAGCCGCGTCAGAAGATAACAAAGACTGAGGACGCTTTCCTATATTTTCGCCCCAAAATGCTGGACTTAACCATAGAGGAATGCCACCTTCTAATGATGAACTGCCATTTGGAAATCATCAACAGCGTTATGCTCAGCCATGGTGGATTGGTTGGTGCTGCGGTAGACTTACGCGAGTTACTCCGTCACGCCATACTGGCTCAGGCTACAGCCGTTATCCTGTGCCATAACCATCCTAGTGGGAACGTCAACCCAAGCAGTGACGACAACATCTTGACCAACAGAGTGTCCGAGGCTTGTAAGATGATGGGCATCAAGCTTATGGACCATATTATAATCTCGGACAATAAATATTTCAGCTATTCAGAACAAGGAAAAATATGAACGATACCTTACAAATTCAAGAACGAGTAATAGATGTGCTTAAGACCGTCTACGATCCCGAGATACCAGTCAACATCTACGACCTCGGCCTTATATATCGTATAGATTTGGACGATACGGCTACTGAGCTCTCCGTAGATATGACCCTCACAGCTCCAAACTGTCCTGCCGCTGACTTCATCGTCGAGGATGTCCGCCAAAAGCTGGAAGCAATATCAAGCCTTACCAAAGTAGATGTTCAGTTGGTTTTTGAACCCGAATGGAACAAAGACATGATGTCAGAAGAAGCAAAAGTTGAACTGGGATTCCTTTAAAATGAAGAATGTATATTTCATAAGTGATGCGCATTTGGGAAGCCTTGCTACGCAAAATCCCAAAGAGCAAGAAAAACACCTGTGCAGTTTTTTGGATGATATTAAGTTACAAGCCAAAAGTATTTATATTTTGGGTGATTTGTTTGACTTTTGGTTCGAATACAAGAATGTCATTCCCAAGGGCTATACACGTTTATTGGGCAAGCTCTCAGAGTTGACCGACATGGGTATTGACATTCACCTCTTCACGGGTAATCACGACATATGGTGTAAGGACTATCTTGCTTGCGAATGTGGCATTATCATGCATTATAGACCCGAGGTATTAGAAATTGAAGGAAAATTATTCTTTTTAGCTCATGGCGATGGTCTGGGCGAAAGAGACCGAAAGTTTCTAATTCTACGTAACATATTCCACAATCGCTTCTGCCAATGGATGTTCCGTTGGTTACATCCTGACTTAGGCATGGCCTTTGGCCTCCGTTGGGCCAAGCATAGCCGTCTTAAGCACCAGTCATCACCAGAGAACCCACAAGGTGGCGACCCGCCATATCTAGGCGAAGACAAAGAACCGCTTGTAGGCTTTGCCAAGGAATACATCCGTCAACATCCGTCAATAGATTTCTTTATCTTTGGACATAGACACATAGAACTTGACCTTATGCTTACCCACCAAAAACGTCTTCTCATCCTAGGCGACTGGATTACTCAATTCACATATGCAGAATTCTCAAACGGCCAAATATCCCTAAAAAACTATTAAAAAAAAGCTCCCCCAAAAGGAGGAGCTGATTTTTTATAATTGTTTTAGTTTGAGATTACGCCAAAGAACCTTAATATCATTTCCATCATGGATTTGCAGCATCAGACGTCCTGGTGTTTTACCAATAAGCTCATCATTCAGATCTGCCATCAGGACGCCATTCAGCCATGTCTGAACATGATTACCTTCAATACGAAGTCGCAGTGTATTCCATTCGCCCTCTTTCAGAATATTCTCCTTTTCATCAGGAATCTGCTGTAACCAACCACGACCATAAGATTCATATATACCACCCGTATCATTTCCCTTAGGAGCCACTTCGCACTGCCAACCATGAACCTTATTGAACCCTTCAATAAAAGAATGGAAGAACAGACCGCTGTTGCCGTTACTTTCCTGTTTAAACTCCAGCGTCATATCGAAATCCTTGTAATATTTACGTGTACAAAGGTAGCCATACTGTTTCTTGTCACCATTTTCGGTCACCAAGTTACCATCTTTGTCCACGCTCCACTTTCCGTCACCAAAGGGTTCCCACCCAGTTAGATCTTTGCCATTAAAGAGAATTTCAGTCTGGCCACCTTTATGGGGTAGAGGACGAATCTTGATATTCTTAAACGAAGCGGGATCACCATGATCCTGAAGACAAATAACACCCTCATTGGCGAGTCCATACTCAGGAGCGTGAGACCATTTTCCACTCCCCTTTCGTTTGAACCAATCATCCGTCCATGCCTCAAACTCCAGAATCTTTTTCCCATTCAACCAATGCTCTACGTGACCATTATCAAAAATAATCTTCGAGGTATTCCATTGCCCCACAGGATTCACATGCATCTTCGAATAGTCGGGCAAGTGCATAGCGTAGTCCACGCCCAACTTCTGCCATTCCTCCAACTTAGCTGGAGCATTCACTTCCTCCCATCCTGCATTATCAATAAGCTGGTATTCGGGTCCCGTAACATAAGGAACCGTAAAAGCAGGATTCTCCACAACATGATAAATCATGCCGCTGTTACCACCATGTGTTAACTTCCAGTCCCAGCAGAGTTCAAAGTCCGTAAATTTACGTTTGGTAACGATATATCCAGAATCATCGGCACCCTTTCCGCTTGCCTGAATGCAACCGTCCACCACCCTCCATCCGTTGGAGAGGACGGTATCATTAAAATTACACCACTCGTTTAGGTCCTTACCATTGAATAGCAGTTTCCACCCTTGCTTAATCTCTTTCTTCGTCAACACATTATCTTCAGCCTGACAGAAGGCAGAGGTTCCGCACATTGCCATAAAAAGCAACATCAGTTTCGTTTTTTTCATTGTCTTTAAGATTAAAGTTTCACTCTTTCGATTGCAAAGATACAATATCTTTTGAAAAATGCAAGAAACAAAATTCTTATTTATATAGAAAACTTGTTAACAACGGAGAAGCGTATTAAACTTACTTGTCAAAACACATTTAAATAAAACATAGAGATAAATCAGGAAAGTGTTGCATAAGCAGAACTAACAAGCAAAAAAAAAAAGGAGAATTCTTTCACGATTAGTGTATACAAAAAAGGGGAGCTAAGCACTCCCCTTTCATTTCTTATTTCTTATATTATATCTTAGCACAGAGCCTGAGTATCGAGAGCAATCATTAACTCCTCATCAGTAGGAATGCAGCAAACAGTTACCTTACTGTCTTCGGCACTGAGGATAGCCTCGGTAGCACGGCATGAGCGGTTCTTCTGGACATCCATCTTAACACCCATGAACTCGAGCCCTTGAGTAGCACCCTCGCGAACTTCCCACTGGTTCTCGCCAGCACCGCCAGTAAAGAGGATGATATCCACACCACCCATAGCGGCAGCATACTGGCCAATGTACTTCTTGATGCGATAGGTGTACATCTCCTTAGCCAGACGA